>Ga0081538_10000256_pt1 | contig 60391 bp, 49 predicted proteins | sample TabmetS5T2R1_FD_71022 | JGI IMG/M metagenome (GOLD analysis project Ga0081538, IMG submission 71022) | Tabebuia heterophylla rhizosphere microbial communities from the University of Puerto Rico - S5T2R1 | ecosystem: Host-associated > Plants > Roots > Rhizosphere ...
TGCTGGGCTGGCTGGCGATCACGATCCCCCTGCTGGTGTGGGCTGCAGCGCTGTGGCCCACGGTCTTCGTGGCCGACTCGATGGACACTTGGAGGCAGGCAGCTGAGGGGCCCGTCCGCAACTGGCATCCGCCCGCCTACACCTACCTCCAACGCCTCGCGTACCTGTCGGTGCACTCGCCCTGGGGGGTCACGATCGTCCAGTGCCTGGTGATGGCCTGGGCGATCCGGCGAGTGCTGGACGTCGCCATCGCGGCCGGGGCCCGGCGGTGGCCGACCTACGCATTCGGCGTGGTCATCGCGGCGCTCCCTCCGGTCGGCGCCTTCACCTCCCATCTCATCAAGGACGTGCCGTTCACGATCGGCTTCCTCTTGTGCCTGTCGGTCCTGGCTCGCGAGGCGGTCCGCCGCGCCGGGCTGCTGCCCGAGGACGAGGCGCCGAAGCCGTGGCGGGCCGAGGCGATGCTGGGACTCGGCCTCGCGTTGATCGCCTTCAGCCGGGTAAACGGCCTGATCGTGCTGGTGGGGATCGCGCTCAGCGCCCTGTTCCTGGCCCGTCGGCGTCTCCGGACCCTCGTGGCCGTCGCGGTCGTCGTCGCCGCGTTCCTCGGCGTGACCCGACTGCTCTACCCGGCGCTCGACGTCCGCCCCGTGGCCGACAACCTCCGGGCCAGCGTGTTCATCGTCGACCTCGGAGCAGTCTTCGTTCACGACCCCGAAGCGGTGCCTGATGAGGCCGTTGATGACCTCGAGATGTACGCCTCCCAGCAGGAGTGGGCGGCCGAGTCCAACTGTCACTGGCCCGGGAACCCGTTCTACAACAGGTTCTACGACCCCAAGCCGGTGTCGCTGGCCGACCTCAGGGAGGCGTGGACGCGCGCGCTGCGCAGCCACACGTTCCTCCTGATCGGCAACCACCTCTGCGCGGCGTCGAGCGCGTGGAACCCCATCCCCCCCGACGAGGAGTTGGCCTATCGCCAGACCGTCTGGCACGTCGTGGTGCCCAACGAGCAGGGCGTGGTGTCCGATCCACTGTGGGACGGTCTCGGCCACGACGCCCGACAGCTGCTGGACTGGATCGGGTATGGCACGGCCAGCCAGATCCTGCTGTGGCGGGCTGCGACGTGGATGTACGCGCTCGCCCTGCTCCTAGCGGTCGCAGTGATCCGTTACCGCCGATGGCCGGCGCTGTGGCTGATGGGAGCCTTCGCAGCCCAGACCGCGTCGGTCATTGCCATGGCTGGACCCCACTACCGCTACATGGCCCCCGCGTGGATCGGCGCGGTGCTGCTGCTGCCGGCGGGGTGGATACTCGCGCAGCGATGCGCGAGCCCGACGATTACGAGCGGGCCGCCCACAGACCAGTCAGGAGAACCGCAATTACCCGTTGGGGTCGGGGGTACATGACTGGGATGTCGGCAGGCGATTGACCGTGACGTCCAGTGACTCCACAAAGGGGTCATACCCTGAAGGTGGCTCGGATAGCGTTCGCTCTGGATACCATGGATTTGCCGCTGTGACGCGGATCGCTGTGCTTCCTGGCGGGGCCGAGATGCCGTCGGGCGCACCGACGACGAATGCGGGACGGCACGTCTGGGCGGCGGCCCGAATCAGCGCCTGGATCGACTCTGCTGACCTGCTCGCATCGACCCATCCAGCGTCGAGCCCGCACCACGAGCGGAAAGTCTGCACTGTTCGCGTGGATCCCAGCTCGAGCACAACCCCGTTCGAGCCTGTAAATGCGCACAGCCGTTGGACCGCACTCAGGAAGGTGCGCTGAGTATTCATTTCGCGGATTGGCCATGTCTGGACAACGGCCGGCAAAATCAGGCCTACCGTCAGAACCGAAATACAGATGGCACGCATCCTTCGTGACGTTATATACCCGATCAACCAGTCGCTACATATCGCCGCAGCGATAACAAACGCCGGAATTATCAGCGGCACGTATCGCCGGGTAACCCAGAGTTGGTGGGGGGTTATTTTCGGATCCCACAGGTATAGGGGGACGCCGATCGCGAAGATTGCAGTGATCAGGATCAGGTTGCTACGCCGAGAACGCAAGGCAATATGGACCAGTCGGCCGAATCCAACTACCGCTAGGGCGACGAGTGGCAAGCCGAGGTACCAGCCCAATGAACGAACACTCAACTCGCCGTAGTTCCGTTGCGCGTCTACCGGTTCGCCCTGCAGCTGCTGAAGGCGTGCTACGACACCGGCGTACACCCCACCCGGTTCCCATTCCCCCGTTTGCTTCTGCACATACGGACGGACGATCCAGAGGCTAGCTCCGAGTAACACAACGCCAATGGCGATCGGTACAGACACACGCGACAAGCGGCGGACCATGGTCGCTGCCGCCCGTTGCACAGGTTTGATCGCGGCGATTGGAACGAGGACCAATGCCACAACCAGCGCCTGGTCCATTCTCCGGCCGCTCGACGCGAAGCCAGAGTAATAGAAGCCCGCATAATATCGTACGTCGATGATGCCCGGAGCGGCCGTGAGGATGGCGGCTCCCAGGCAAGCACCCGCTGCCGCTGCCGAGCACTCACACCGCGCCACGGCATAACCGACGACCAAAACGAAGGGTATGAGATAGAGTTGTGCGTCAACTCGGAAGAGCATGCTCGATCCGATGAGCGCACCAATTAGGATCCAAGTTTGTGCCGGCCACGGTGGGTGCCCGCTACCCAGTATTAGCGCGAGGGCCATTGCAATAGCGGCAAGTACGAAAGGCTCGGAGAACGGCGCGCGGGTGACAAAAATCATTGGCGCACAGACGGCCATCCCTAGCGTCGCTGCTATGGCAAGCACCCGCGATCTCACCACACATGCGATCGCCAGGTACATTGCGAGCATGGCGAGACTGCCCATCGCAGCAGGCGTGGAGAAGAGGGCGCCCGACCCGCCCAGCGCGAATGCGGTGGCCATTACGACGGAGGGACCGTGGGTGAACTGCGGTTCAAGCGTACCGTCCGCCATGGTATATAGGGAGAGTACTCCGTAGCGGATTCCATCGATAGCCTCAAGTTCGGCTGATCGAGGGTCGAATTTGATCACTCCGTGCCGCTCCAGGAATCGCGCCGTGGATGCATAGGATCCAGGGTCGGTGCGAATGACCACTGGGTGGCCGATATGGCGAACTCCGTAGAGCAGTAGGCCGGCAATTACGACTAGGACAACTGTGGCGGCGATATGGCCAGCCCCTGAGCGGTCGACAGCCTCGATCGACCTCATCGCGCGTGCGACGATGGGCATCACCAGCGCCGTCGTTAGAAGTGCGAGAAGCACGGAAGCCAACGCGGAGTAGCGTCCCGTGATCGCGAGCAGAAGTCCGATTGCGGTGTGTGCGACAAGGAGCAGACCGAAGATGCTTACAGCCCACCACATCCATGGGGGAGCGCCGCAACGGCGGGGTTCGGACACGGATCCGGTTGCGGGAGAGACCGCCTGCGCATCCTTGCTTGGCGTGCTCGATTGGACTGGTGTTGGCATGGTCACCAATTCCGTGCTTGAGTACGACGATTGGCATCGGAGGCGACGTAGGCCTTCGGACTAAGGTCGCGCAGACTAGTGCGCCGCTCGTGGTGCCGTCGCTCGTCCCTCACGCATCCGAGTTCCGCCATGTCGCAGCGATAGTGGCGTCCCACTCTGCGGGCGGGGTGGGTGCTAGTGGTGCGTCGCGGAATTCGTGAGGTTGGTGAGGGTGGCTCGGGCGGGTCGGACCTTGGCGAGGATCTCTTCGGCGGCCTTGGTCCACACGAACGGCGCCGCGGTGTCGTTCCAGTGATCGGTCCAGTCGTCGATGGCGTCGATCAACTCGTCGATCGAACGGAACGCGGCGTGCCGGAGTCGGCGGTTCGTGATCTGACGGAACCACAACTCGACAAGGTTCAGCCATGAGCTCGACGTGGGCGTGAAGTGCAGCTGGACCCGCCGGTGCCGGGCCAGCCACGCCCGCACGTTCGGGTGGGTGTGCGGCGAGGAGTTGTCAACGATCACGTGCAGGTCACGCCCGCGGGGCACGTTGGCGTTGACCATCTTCAAGAACGCCAAGAACTCACGGTGACGGTGGTGTGGCTGGCGCAATGTGAGTACCCGTCCGGTGGCCACGTTGAGCGCCGCGTAGAGGTTGGTGGTGCCGTGCCGGCGGTAGTCATGGGTCATCATCGCCGCCCGACCCGGCATCAATGGCAGCGACGGCTGGGTGCGATCTAGCGCCTGCACCTGGGTCTTCTCGTCGACGCAGAACAGCACCGCCCGCTTGGGCGGATCGAGATACAGCCCGACGACGGCGGTGAGCTTGGCCTCGAAGTCCGGGTCGGTCGACACCTTGAAGGTCTCAACTCGATGCTGGGACGGGCACACGCCGGGCGGGCACCCGGCGCCTGGTTCAGCCGCCGACGGGCTTTCGGCCGGTCAGGTAGACGGCGCTGGCGAGTTGGGAGAGGTCGGCGGGCGAGAGGGTGGCATCGAGGTCCCGGAGCGTGGCGAGCATGTGCTCGACCCGGTCGCCTCCAACGCGCCGGCGAGCGTCCAACAGGTCGACGAACCAACCCATCGTGACCTCGAGCCCACCGAAGGTCCCTGAGTCCTCGATCTCGAGGGCCCGGCAGAGGTGTGCCAGCCCGTGGGGGGTGACGTTCATGAAGTGGTACGGCACCGCGTGCACGGGCTGCATAAACGCGACCTCGACGTAGAGCACCCCGCCCGGTCGCAGCAGCCGGACCATCTCGTCCACCGCGGCCTGGGGCTCAGGCACGTGTTCGAGGACGGCCTGGCTCATCACCAGATCGAAGGCACCGTCCGCGAACGGCAGGGCCAAGCCGTCGCCGTAGATGTCGACCAGGTCGTAGTCGAGATACTCGAGGTTGATCACCCGGTCGTCGCCGAAGCGACGGTCCCCGCCGCCGCAGTCGAGGACCAGGCCGTCGGTGGGGACGTCGACGAGGAGCTTGGCGAAGCGCTCCGGGTAGGGGTTGCCCCGGTTGCGCGCGGCCAGGTTGGGAACCCGCGCCTCGTCGGCCCCGCTGCGCCGAACGATCCGCGCCACGATCACCTGGGACCGTTCCGCCACCGCCGCAGGCCCCACGGCCACGAGTTCGATCTGGTGCGGGCCCGTGCCCAGCGGGCCGGAGTCGACGATCACCTCGCCCGGCTCGTACCGGTACAGGTCCACGACGTTCGTCGCGTTGCCGTCGACGCGCATCTCGACCCGCCCGGAGCGGGCGTGACCGCGGAACCGGACCTCGAAGCCCGGGGCGCCGGTCTCGAAGGTGAGCGTCTCGCGGGCCTGCCCACCACAGACCAGGCCCTCGCGGATCAGCCTCCACTCACCGCTCGTCTCGGTGTCGCGGACCAGGTCGAGCGAATCGTCGATCACGCCGCGGGGCCGGGCGTCCCATCGGTCGAGGCAGCGGGGCAGGAAGCCTGGCCGGAACGAGTCGACCACTCCCCGGCGGCCGTGGGTCGCACAGACCAACTCGGCGTCGGCCACTGTGCCGTGCGCCTCGACAAGTGAGGCCACGGTCAGCCGGCCCCGGCACTCGGGGCAGGCCAGGCGGGAGAGCAGGCGACCGTGGCGCTCGGCGAAGCGGGCGGCGTCGTGACGTGGCGGGTCGCCCGCAAACGGGCTGGCGAGGCTGGCGGCCCGGTGGACCTCGTCCAGGAGTCGCGCGGCGAACCGGGTGGGGCCGAACTGCGCCAGGTAGGAGGCCCGCGCGGCGCGGCGGGCCGGGGCACCCGCGGCCCGATCGGGAGCGCGGGCCTCGGCGATGGCGCGGCCCAACGCGGCAGCCAGTGCGGCGGAGTCGCCCGCGGGGACCACGTCGCCGAAGCCACCCACGGTGTCGGGCAGCGCCCCCGCGTCGCTGGTCACCACGACGCAGTCGTTGGCGAGGGCCTCGATGACCGGGATGCAGAACCCCTCGTGGTGCGACGGGGAGACGAAGACGTCCGCGCCCGCGTAGCTGGCGTGCAACTCGTCGTCGGTGACGTCGAACCGGAGCTCTACCTGCTCGGCGATGCCCAGCGCCGCGATGCGGGCCTCGAGCGCGTCGAGGTGGTCACGGTCGGAGTGGCGGGACGAACCGATCAGGACCAGCTCCGTGCCGGCGCGCACGGTCGGGTCGAGGGCGCCGTACGCCTCGACGAGGATGTCCGCGCCCTTGGCCCGCACGAATCGGCCGACCGACTGGATCCGGAGCCGCGCGTGGGCGACCCGCGGCCGAGGCTCGGCCTCCACCATGGCCACGCACAACGGCAGCAGGCGGACCTGGTCGCGGTCGACGTCCGCGTGGGTCACCAGCACGTCGGTGTTGTGGCGTGAGTCCGACCACACGACATGGGCACGGTCCGCGATCGAGATCTGGTCGATGGCCCGGGCCGCCGCGGCCGCGGGATCGCCGTCCAGGAGCGCCGGTGGGGTGACGTTGTGGAACCGCACCACCAGCGCGGCGCGGGGGTGGCCCAGCAGCAGCGCGTTGAACAGCTCGTACTGGATGCCGTAGTGGAACACCACTACGTCCGCGCCCCGGTAGGCCGGGAGCTGCTGCAGCTTCCACGGGTCCACGATCACGACGACCTCGTCGCCGGCCAGGCGGTCGGTGAAGTGGGTGAACACGGTCACCTCGTGACCCGCTGCGACCAGGACCTCCCGCTCGGCCATCACCGCGTTGGAGATGGCGTCGCGGTGCTGGCAGAGCCCCGTCACCAGCGCGACCTTCACACCCGCACCCCCGCGACCACATCGACAAGAAGCCGCTCGAGGCGCTCGGCCATGGCGGCCGCGCTGTAATGCTCCTCGAACCGGCGCCGACCGGCCGCACCCATGCGGTGACGGAGCGCCGGGTCGGCCAGGAGCGCGGAGATGGCCGCGGCCAGCGCGTCGGCGTCGGCCTCCACCAGCTCGCCGGTGGCCCCCGCGACCACGACCTCCGGTGCGGCGCCGGCGTCGAGGGCGACGACCGGGCGCCCGGCCATCATCGCCTCGACATACACAAGCCCGAAGGACTCGAAGCGCGACGGGGCCACGAAGACGTCGCAGCGCCGGTAGGCGTCCCACAACTCGTCGTCGTCGACGATGCCGGGCATCTCGACCCGGTCCAGCCACGGCGCCCCGGCATGCTCCCGCAGGAACACGTCCCGGTAGCTCTCGCCGTGCTCGCCGGGCAGGTCGTGGGCGCCCAGCAGAACGAATCGGACGGACGGGTGGGTGGCCAGCACCTGGGGGATCGCGCCGAGCAACAGGTCGATCCCCTTGCGCTTCTCGAACCGCCCCACGAACAGCACCGTGGGATCCCCCTCGGGAGGGGGTGCCGGCGGGCCGAGGTGGTCGACGACCCCGAGGGGTGCGACGGTGGCCCGGGCCGGATCCACCACGGCCGCGCCGACCTCGGACGCTTCGGCCAGGACCGCGTCGCTGATGGCGTGCACGGCGTCGGAGCGCTCCATCAGCCAGCGCTCGAGAGCCAGCATCGGCTCACCGAAGTCGGCCATGAACGCCGGATCCGTGGCCCATTCGGGGCGGGTCCTCAAGGTGATGCCCAGGGTGGTGACCAATGTGGTGACCACCGGGATGGCGATGCGTTCGGGCACCGCGATGGTCTCGACGTCCCACATGACGCCCAGCACCACGTCGACGGGACGGATGGCATCGAGGCGCTCGACCTCGTCGGCCACGGCAACGGCGTTGTGCCAGATGCGGGCCGGCACGCGGGCGTGGATGGTCGACGGCGGCCGGGGCCGGGTCTTGACCAGCTGGTGCACCCACACGCCCTCCTCGAGGTCGACGGTGTCGTGGCCGACCGAACTGCTGGTGAGGATGTGGACGTCATGGCCCCGCGCCGCCAGCTCGCGGGCCGCGTCCAGCACGAACCGACCGGTGCCCGAGGTCTCCTCGGGTGGCAGGAACTGCGAGACGAGGCACGCCCTGAGGGGCCGTTCGGGCCGCTCGATGGTGGCGTAGGGCAGGAAGGGTGGCGGGTGGGCTGCGGCGTCCGCGTCCAACAGGACCTGACGGCCCCGGGGCCCGACCCGCAGGCCCGCTTGCCAGCCGTCGTCGATGCGGCGCAGCCCGTGGGCGAGGTCCTCGTCGGAGATCCGCCCCGCGCGGTGGTGGGTCTCGAGGTCCTCGGTCAGGAGTCGGACCCACTCGGCGTGGGAGTCCATGATCCGACCCGTGGGCACCTCGCCCATCGCATGGAGGTGCGAGAAGTAGATGCGGTTCTTGACCACGGGGTAGAGGTCGACGGTGACCCGCTCGGCGTTGCGGACCGCCGACGGCAGGAACTTGTGGTGGACCTCCGCGCCGGGGAGCTGACGCAGGCGCCAGCCGTGGTCCATCAGGCGCATGCACACATCGCTCTCGTCGAGGTAGAACTCGAACTCCTCGTCGAAGCCGCCGACCTCCACCAGCCGCTCGCGCCGGAAGCTGGCGTTGGTGCCGATCAGGTAAGGGACCTCCCACGAGCCGGGGACGCATAGCTCGTCGAGGGGGACCTCTCCCGAGGGGTCCGCGTTGCCGATGCGGTCGGCCCGGCAGAAGCGGCACTGGAACGTGTAGCCGGTGTGGTCGCGGACCGCGCCCCCCACCCCGGCCACGTCGGCACCGTCGTAGCCGGCCACCAGCTCGTCCAGCCAGGTGGGCTCGGGGATGCCGTCATCGTCGATGAAGGCCACGATGTCGCCGGCCGCGGCCGCGATGCCGAGGTTGCGGGACCTCGAGAGGTTGGCCTCGTGGCAACGGACGACCTTGACCTGCCCCTCGTAGGACGCGAGTACGTCGAGGGTGTGGTCGGTGACGGGGCCGACCACGACCACCACCTCGAAACGGGGGTAGGTGAGGCGCCGCAGGGCGGCCAACAGGTCGGCGAGCGCGTCGGCGCGGTTCAGGGTGTTGCAGATCACCGAGACCGGCGGCGGCTCGGTCATCGGTCGCCGGGCCGGCGGGCCGAGAGCTGCATCTCGAGGCACGCTCCGTTCGGCCGACCCTCGGCCTCCACCTTCACCCCCACCAGGCCGGCGTCGCTGAGGATCCGGCTCAGGGTCTCGGTGGTGTACATGTTGAAGTGGAAGTCGCCCTCGTACTCCTGACCGCCGAAGAGGACCTCGCGGAGGTCCTCGTAGCGGACGCTGCCGTCGGCGAAGCCGCTCAGCATCGCCCCGGCGTCGGGCAGCACGGCCCGGAGGCTGCCCCCGGGTCGGATGAGGGACACCCAGTACGGGAGCACGTCGCGGACGAACTGCTCCTGCGGGAAGTGCTCTACGAGATGCGCGCTGTACAGCTCGTCGATCTCGCCCTCGTTGAAGGGGAGCTGGTCGACCGGGGCAAGGACGTCGACGCCGGGCATCTCGCGGAGGTCGATGTTGATGTAGCCGTCGAGAGGCAGGTGCCCACAGCCCAGGTTGACCCGCAGGCCTTCGGCGCGTGCCGCGGCCAACTTGGGCTCGTCGAGGACCTTAGGCTCGCTGGTGACCTCGGCCGCTCGGGCCCGGTCCCCGTAGCGGACCTCGAACATCAGCTCGCGCCGGATGGTCTCCATGCGGCCCCACAGGTCGGCGATGGACCGTGCCAGGTCGCTCTCCCGCGTCTCGATGGCCCGGACGCTGCGGGTGAACCGACGCAGGATCCCGTTGTTGGACGAGATCGTATTTAACAGGATCGGCAGGTGGTGCTCGATCTCCCGAAGGCGACGGCCCTCGTCCTCCTCCAGGGCACGGATCGCCGCCTCGAGCGCCTCGATGCGGGCGCCTCGGGTTGGCCGGCGCCCCGTGACTGTGCGCACGCCGCCTCGGATCCACAAGGCGGCGGTCCGGGTCGTCGGCGAGGAGTTCGCCACCTGTACCAGCTTGTCTCGCAGCGTCACGTCACATGCTCCTCGACTGGCGAAGGACGTCCGGTCGCCTCACCGTTCCCGACCTGCCGGGGGTCCACGCTCCAGTGCCCGTCGAGGCGTACGAGGCCCGCGCTGGGGACCTCGTCGCCTCGCCGGACGATGAGCTGGTACTCCCGGTCGCGGCGGTCGAAGAGGTGTTGGACGTGCTCGTCGTTGATGCCGATGGTCAGGTCGAAGTAGCCGGGCTGCAGCGGCAGGCCATCGAAGCGCACGGCGACCTCGCCCTCGCCGTCCAGCAGGCCGGTGTCGCACCCGCCGATCTGCGTGTTCGTACCGGTCACGTGCGCGCCGTTCTCCGCGCGGATGAGCACCCCGAAGACCGGGGACTGCACCGGGCGGGAGGTGCGGTAGCCGATGTGGATCACGAAGTCCTCCCCGGTGGTGGCGGTGCTCACCGGACGGCCGTCCCCGTCCGTGTAGCGGAGGCCGGTGATCCCGATGTCCTTGCCGAAGAGGTCCTTCCACGGCTCGACCGCCCGCTGCCCGCCGGCCGGGAGCGCGGCGCTGGCACCGCGGGCTTCGGCCTCACGCTCATTGACCCGCTGGAGGTACGCGGCGGCGACCTTGGCCGCGTCGCCCTCCATCTGCAGCACCCCGTGGTCCAGCCAGGCCGCGCGGTCGCACATGGTCTCCACCGTGGCCAAGCCGTGGGTGACCACCACGATGGTCACCCCCTGCCTGCGCAGTCCGTAGAGGTGGTCGAAGCACTTGCGCTGGAACTCCTCGTCGCCGACGGCGATGACCTCGTCGATGAGCAGGATCTCCGGCTGGACGTGCACCGCGACCGAGAAGCCGAGCCGGACGTACATGCCAGTGGAGTACACCTTGACGGGCGAGTCGATGAACTGGTCGACGCCCGCGAACTCCACGATCTCGTCGAACTTGGCGTCGATCTGCTTGCGGCCCATGCCGAGGATGGTGGCGTTCAGATAGATGTTCTCCCGGCCCGACAGATCGGGATGGAACCCCGCCCCGAGCTCCAGGAGGGTGGAGATGCGGCCGTCCACCGTCACCTTGCCGCCGTCGGGGCGGTAGATGCCGGCGATGCAGCGCAGCAGCGTCGACTTGCCCGAGCCGTTGTGGCCGATCAGTGCATACATCGACCCCTCGGGGATCGCCAGCGACACGTCCTTGAGAGCCCAGAAATGGCGTTCCTCCCGACTGCGGTCGCGGCGGGTGACCAGCTCCTTGAGGGAGTGGGCCCGGTCGGCCTTGAGCCGGAACTGCTTGGAGACGTGGTCGACGACGATCTTCGACACGTCACAGGTCCTCGATGTACTGCGGTGCCTTGGCACCGAAGAAGGTCCAGCCCGCCGCGAGGGCGAGGAGCGCCGACACCAACATGCCCGCCCAGTTTCCCAGCGTCGGCACCTCTTGGAGATACGTCACCTTCCGCATGCCGTCCACGAAGTGGGTCATGGGGTTGAGGCCCAGAACCGTCGAGGTGTCGAACGGGCCGATCGTGTCGGGGATCAGGTCGAGGCGGTACACGATCGGCGTACCGTAGAACATGATCTGCAGCCCGATGCCGACCAGGTAGTTCACGTCGCGGTAGCGCACGTTCAACAGGCTGACGATCATGCCCAGGCCGAGGGCGAGGGCCGTGACCAGGACCAGGATCGGCGCCACCAGGAGGAACGTCCAGCCCATGTTGCCGATCGCGGTCATGAAGCCCAGCAGGATCGCGGTCTCCAGGCAGGTCTGGATGGCGACGGTCGTCGAGCCGGCGACCACCGGGCACTCCGGGGGGAAGTACGTTCGCGTCAGCAGCCCGCCCGAGCCCAGGAACGACTGGATGGAGACGTTGATGCCCCCGGCGAAGGCGTTCCACACAACCAGCGCTGCAAACAGCCACAGGGCGAAGCTGGAGGTGTGCCCGTTCCCGGCGAGAGGCGCGGTCCCCTTGAGGAAGTACCCGAAGACCAACGTGTAGATGCCGAGGGAGACGGCCGGGTTGATCAATGACCAGCCCCACCCCACGACGCTCTTCTTGTAGCGGGACCGCAGCTCCCGCAGGGCGAGGTTCTCGACGAGGGTGCGGTACTGCCAGACCTGTGCGGGGGTGGACATCGTCTCCAGAGTCTTCGATGACCGCCTGTTGAGGGGCCGATGGAACCTACCAGCCGAGGGACCTCGAACCGGACATCGCGCCCCCTGTGACACCGGTCGCCGGCGTCGTCGTCGGGGCGCCCGGGACCCCCGATTTGCAGCGGGGCCTCCACCCGCCCGCTACCGTCACCCACAGCAGGGGTCTCGGTGCCCTTGGTCGGGACCTCGCCCGCGCGGTGGGCACGATGAAGCAGATTGGAAGCCGATGACGACCCCGCTCTGTCCCGATGGCACGCTCGGCTTCACGATCGCCTTCACCGTTCGCACAGGGAGCAACCTGCTGTGCAACCTTCTCGCGAGGAACGGCACAGGCTTTCCGACGGAGTACTTCCAGAAGCCGTACGGGGTGACCAACAAGTTCTGGTACGACAAGCTCGGCGTCGAGCCCGACGATTTCGCGGGCTTCGTCACTCGGCTGTTGGCCGAACGCAGGCAGGACGGGATGTTCGGTCTGAAGCTGAGCTGGTTCCAGAAGAACGAGATGCTCAAGGCGATCCGGCGCGATCTCGAGCCCGACATCGCGCACGTCAGTGACCTGTTCGCCCGGCACCAGTGGATCTACAACCGACGCCGTGACAAGTTCGCGCAAGCGGTGTCGGCATGGACCGCACAGCAAACCGGCCTGTGGACGTCGCACCACCGCTCGGACGAGCCACCTCCGGCGCTCGAGTACGACTTCCGCGGACTCCAGAAGTACTTCCAGGAGATCCTCGTCGAGGAGCATCTCTGGTCTCTCTACTTCGACCGAATCGGCGTTCGGCCGATCGAGGTCTGGTACGAGGACCTCATCGCCGATCGAGCTGGCATCGTCGGTGCACTCGTGCGCGAGCTCCACGACCTCGCCGGCACCGAACCTCCAGCGGAACTCGACATGGAGACCCTTCTCGAGCAACAGCGCACCGAGCTGACGGTGGGGTTCAGGGACAGGTTCGAGAATGACCTGCACCGCATCGGCGCGTGACGACACGACCAGGTTCGGGCACGCCGGCGGATGTTGTCTGGCCGGTGTCGGCCGGTCGTGAAACGGGCGTCGCCGCGGGATGCCTGCGCCTGCGTGCGCGGGCGGGCGTGGTGCGGGGAGGTACGCTCGTGGCCGTTCTCAGGTCGCCAGCCACCCGGGCGTGAGGACGGCGCCGCGAACGTCGAGCGTAGATCTCCGGACTCGTGAAGCTCATCATCCAGATCCCGTGCCTCAACGAAGAGGACCAGCTCCCGGGCACGCTCGCCGACCTTCCGCACGCGCTGCCGGGCTTCGCTACCGTCGAGTGGCTGGTCGTCGACGACGGCTCCACCGATCGCACCGTCGACGTCGCCCGGGCGCACGGTGTCGACCACATCGTCAAGCTGACCAACAACAAGGGGCTGGCCTCGGCGTTCCAGGCGGGACTCGACGCCGCGCTCAAGCTCGGTGCCGACGTGATCGTCAACACCGACGCCGACAACCAGTACTCCGCGAAGGACATCCCCAGCCTCGTCGCGCCGATCCTGGCCGGCGAGGCCGACATGGTGATCGGCGACCGTGGCGTGACGACGATCGAGCACTTCTCGCCGACGAAGAAGCGCCTCCAGCGCCTGGGGAGCTGGGTCGTGCGCCACGCATCCGACACCGACGTTCCGGACGCGACCTCGGGCTTCCGTGCCTACAACCGGGAGGCGGCGCTGGGGCTGACGGTCGTCTCGACATTCACCTACACGCTCGAGTCGCTCATCCAGGCGGGCAAGAGCCTGGTCGCCGTCGACCACGTCCCGGTCGTCACCAACGGGAAGACGAGGGAGTCGCGCCTGTTCAAGTCGATGGCGTCGTACATCGGCCGCAACGTCGTCGCGATCTTCCGGATCTACACGGGGTACGAGCCGCTCAAGGTCTTCTCGTGGATCGCCGCGCTCGTCCTGTGCGGCGCGATCGCCGCGTGGAGCCCGTTCCTGTGGAGCTGGTTGGCGCACGGCAACCGGTCCGGGCACCTGCAGTCGATCATCCTCGGTGGCGTCTTGCTCGTGGCCGCCATCCAGATCTTCGCCCTCGGCGTGCTCGCCGACCTCATCGCGTCACAGCGCGTCGTGACGCAGCGGACTCTCGAGCGGGTGCGTCGCATCGAGCTCGAGCTGGGTGTCCGCCCGTCGCACTACCAGCAGGGCAGCAGCCGGCCCCACGGCGACGACGGTGACGAGGTGCCGCGGGGTCAGCTCGACACGATGCGCTCGTAGACCCCGACCAGACCGGCGGCGCAGGCATCCCACGAGTAGCGCCCGGCCCGGGCGAGGCCGTCGCGCACCAGCCGGTCCCGCAGTGCGTCGTCCTCCACTGCGCGGGTGAGCGCATCGGCGAGAGCGTCCGCGTCGCCGACCGGGACGATCAGCGCCGCGTCTCCCACCGTCTCGGGGAGCGCGCCGGCGTCCGTGGTGACGACCGGCACGCGGGCGAGCATCGCCTCGAGCGGAGGAAGCCCGAAGCCCTCGTAGACCGACGGGTACGCGAGCACCCGGGCCGCCAGCAGGAGGTCCGCCCGCGTCTGGTCGTCGACCCAGCCGAGGCTCACGATGCGATCGCGGTGCGCCGATCTGCTGATCGCATCGTCGACCTCGGTGGCGCCCCAGCCACGCTTCCCGGCCAGAACCAGGCGGAGGTCACGTCCGGCCGGGGTCGCGGCGACGGTGTCGAACGCCCGCACGAGCGACACCAGGTCCTTGCGGGGCTCGATCGTGCCGAGCGCGAGCACGAACGGCGCCTCCCCGGCGACGTGTCGCCCCCGCTCGGCGTCCCCGCTCCGTGGTGGAGTGACGCCGTTGTGCACGACATGGATGCGATCCTCCGGCACGGCGAAGTGCTCGGCGGCCTCGGCGGCGATCGTGGCCGACACGGTGTGGACGTGCGCCCCACGGCGCAGGGCGGTGGATATGTAGGCCGGATAGCGGCGGGTGTACGCGTCGCACAACTCCGGGTATCGCACGCACGTGAGGTCGTGGATCGTCAGCAGGGCGACCGCGCTGCTCGTCGGCGGGACCAGGTAGTTCGGGCCGTGCACCACGTCGACGGCGCCGGTCCAGGCCTCGATGGTCGGGGCGGGGACCCGCAGCCACAGCGCGCGCACAATCCGGGCCGGGACGGGCCATGTCGTTGCGCGGACGCCGGCCGGGAGTCGGCGCTCCAGCTCCGCCCGGTAGCGGCGGGTCAGCCCGTACCCCACCACATCCAGGTCCTCGCGAGCGCCGAGGCGCTCGAGCAGCTCGCGGGTGAAGACGGAGACGCCCGTGGGCACGTCGAGCAGGGGGGTGGCATCGACCGCGACGCGCACGTCGACCAGCCTTCCCGCCGTCAACTCGCCTGGTCGCCGAACGACCTCAGCACCCAGAGATCGTAGACGGGGCGGTCGGGCGAGAGCTGGAGGCGGCGGTCGGGCTCGATGCGCGACGGTGCACCCGTGAGGGCATAGTCGGGGTGCCGCAGCGGAGCGCCGAAGACGTGGAGCTTCTGGCGGGCGACCAGACCGGGATACGGAGCGGGCGACGAGCTCACGACCACGAGGTCGCGGCCCTCCCGCGCCCACTCGTCCTCCAGCCGGAGGACATCGGGGGCGTTGATGTCGACGTCGCCACCGGTGGGCACGCCACAGAACGCGCGCAACGAGTCGGGCAGCGTGATGACGCTGTGTCCCGGGCCCGCGACGAGGATGGCGGCGTTCGGTCCCGCCGCGTCGCAGACGGCGTCGATACCTTGGCGCATGGGGACCTCGACACGGGTATCGCGGAGCGGCCATGTGACGAGTGCCGCCGGCAGTACGAACACGAGCGCCCCGGCGACCCACGCCGTCGTCGGGAACCAACGGGGTCCGCGCCATCGGCGCACCAGTTCGGCCAGGACCCACGCCGCGGCGACGAGCAGGCCGGGGAGCGTGAGCGGCAGGAACCGGCGCATGGCCCACACCTGGTCGGCGGAGATGTTCGGATCGTGCAGGTAGACGATCGTGGTCGTCGCAACAAGCGCGGAGAACAACAGCGACGACCGAGGACCCTGCGTCTGCAGTCCCTTCCACACCAGGGCGATGAGGCCTACGACGCCGAGCGCGAGGACGACAGGGCCCAGGTACCAGTCGAGCCACGCCATCGTCTGGTTGTACGCCAGGGCACCGACCTCCTGAAGGCTCTGTGCATCGGCGGCCGCCACCGCCGCCGCCAAGGCCGAGGCGTCCGGGCGAATGAAGCGGGCGTAGAGCGCGGCCGCTGCTGCCACCACGGTGGCGAGGGCTAGCGCTCCTGTCGCGACCGGCGTCAGCCGCGTGCCGTTGCGCCTCCACACCAGGCGGGAGGCGAGCACCACGACGGGCCCGGCGACAACGGCGCCGACGAGCAGCGAGCCGAGCCGCGGTCGCAGCGCGTCGTTGTAGTAGCCGGTGCTGAAGTACCGGACGTCGAACCAACCGAGCGCCGCCACCGCCGCCATCGCCACCAGCGCGGCGATGCCAACCCGGCGGAGGGGAGGCCCCTGCTCCCCGGGCGCGCCCCGGCCGGCGATGGAGAGGGAGAAGACCGCCGTGGCGGGGATGACCGAGATGAACCCGTCGACCCTCGCTGCGCAGGACGCACCGATGAGGGATCCCGCGACGAGTCCGAGCAGGACGTGCGGCCTCACACTTGCCAGCTCCCAGACGAAGAACCCCCCGAACAGCAGGATCATCGCCACGGGTTCGCTGTACACGTCGCGCGAGAAGTAGACGAAGGGGAAGCACGCGGCCAGGCCGGACATGGCGACGAACGCCCACCGGGCGGGCACGAGCGTGGCCGCCGCAGCGAACACGACGACGAGCCCGATCCCCCCGAGCATCGCGTTGGTCACGAACAGGAAGATGTCGCCGCCGATCCGGGCGGCGACGCCAACGATCACCGGCGTCAGGTGCGCGAACTGGGCGTCGATCCCGTCGTCTCCCCGCGTGCCGTAGAACCCGGCGCCGACCGGCCGGATGCCCTCCTCGTCCTCGAACGCACCGGTCGGGCCGTCGATGTAGAGCCCACGGTCGTCCGAGAGCCACTTCGCGGTGACCAGGTACGCCCCGGGGTCCCGTTCGACGACGAGGTGCTGCGCGTGGTTGACCCCGTTCCACACGGAGGCCCCGACCGCGACGGCAATCGCGGTCACCCACCACCGGCTCCGCGAGCGGCTCGACGCGGTCGTCGGGTGGCGCAGGACCGCGCCCGCCGTCAGGGCGGCTGCGGGAGCGCCGCCGACGACCGCCAGTAGCACCGCCGCGGGCGTGCTGAGGATCCCCAGGATCGACAGCGCCAGCCAGCCCAGAGCGGTCGCCGCCCCGCCGGCGAGAAGCGCCGACAGCGAGACGGCGGCCCAGCGCGGCACGATCTGGCCGGAGGAGCAGGCTATTGCCGTCGGCGTGTGCGCCGGACCCAGCCACCGGCGTTCGTGAAACACAAGGGCAGGAAGCTAGCCCGGCACCCCAGGGGCTGCCACCTGTGCACATGCCCGGATCGCCACCACGCAGCCGGCGGCGCGCGCCACTCAGAGTGGGCGCAGCGGCGGCAGTAGGATTGCCCCTCGTGACCGGATCCCCTCTGGTGTCCTACGCGCAGAACGGCGAGGACGTGGTGCTGTGGCGAGCGCTTGGACACGTCGATGAGGGTGTCTACGTCGACGTCGGGGCGTACGACCCCGTGGTCGACTCCGTGACCAAGCTCTTCTACGACCGGGGCTGGCGCGGCCTCGACGTCGAGCCGGTGCCCGAGCTCGCCGAGCCGCTGCGCGCCGCCCGGCCGCGCGACGTGGTGGCCGAGGTCGCCGTGACCGGCGACGATCACGGATCGGTCACCCTGCACGAGGTTCCCGGCACGGGTCTGTCGACGCTGAGCGCCGGCATCGCCGACGAGGCCGCCGCCCAGGGGCTCGCCACCCGGGAGGTCACCCTGCGCACCCGCACGCTGGGCAGCCTGGTCGACGAGCACCTGCGCGGTCAGGACGTGCACTTCTGCAAGATCGACGCCGAGGGGGCGGAGGCCGAGGTGATCGCCTCGGTCGACCTGGAGGCCTGGCGCCCGTGGGTGCTCGTGATCGAGTCGACCCGCCCCAACACTGCCGAGCCGACCTACATGAAGTGGCAGGACGGCGTCCTGGCGGCCGGGTATCGCCCGTGCCTGTTCGACGGCCTGTCCCGCTTCTATGTGAGCGACGAGCACGCCGCGGAGCTGGAGGAGAAGCTGTCGTACCCGGCGTGCCCGTTGGATCGCTACGTCCACGTCTCGTCGGTCGAGCTGCGCAATCAGCTCGACGAGCTGCGCCGCACCCACCACGCCGCGTACGAGCAGCTCGTGGCTCACCAACAGCGGCTCGAGGCGCTCGAGCGCGAGGCCGAGGACCTGCGCCACACGCTCGTCCGCTGGCGCCGCGCCGCCGTCGAGTCGTGGAGCGGGTCGGTTACGAGGGATCGTGGCCCGGCGGCGACCGAGTTGCAGGAAGAGCTCGACGCGATGCGAGAGTCGCTCTCGTGGCGGGTGACGCGTCCGTTGCGCAGCCTGCGCTCGCGCCTGGTTAGCCCCCGATGACCGCGGCCGTCCCGGGCACCGCCGGCCTGGCGGCGCTGCAGCAGCGTCTCGGAGTGATCGCTCCTCACCTGCTGGCCGACCCCGGCCCGGTCGACGAGAACGACCCGGCGGCGACGTGCGAGGACCTGTTCCTCCGGTTGGTCGAGTCGGTGACCGGGGTCCCGACCTGCGACCGGATCTGGCTGCTCCTGGTCGGTCTGACGGCGACGTTCCCCACCGACGACGAGGTCCGGGCCGCCCGACGGCAGCTCGAGATCGAGTCGGTCGACGGCGCCGCGTTCTGGTTGCTCGACCAGGCCTACGACGCGGCCGTGTCGAGCGGATCGGGTGCGCACCGACTCAGGATCGTGGGCGGCGTGGTGGTGGACGTGGACTACACGGCCACGCACGACCTCCTGACCGGGATCCAGCGGGTGGTGCGCACGGTGGTGCCGCGGTGGCACCGCGACCACGATGTCGAGCTCGCGGTCTGGACCGAGCGGGCCGGCGCCTTCCGCGAGCTCGTCCCGGACGAGCGCGAGCGGGTGCTCCACTGGCGGGGTCCGCTGCGCCGGCCCACGCTGCCCCCGGCCGAGCCGGTCGTCGTCGTCCCGTGGCGGGGCACGGTCGTGGTGCCCGAGGTGCCCCGCATCGCCCAGTGCCAGCGACTGACGAGCCTCGCGGCGCACTCACCCAACCGCGTCGTGCTGGTGGGCTATGACTGCATCCCCGTAGTGAGCGCGGAGCTCGTGCCCATCGCCGAACCCATCCGCTTCGTGCAGTACCTCGCCCTCGTGAAGCACGCTAAGGTTGTCGCGGCGATCAGCGAGTCGGCGGCTCGAGAGTTCAGTGGGTTCGTCGATGCCCTCCCCTCCCAGGGCCTGACGGGCCCGGAGGTCACGGCGTGCCCCCTGGCGTTCGAGCTGCCCGACGCGGCAGCGGAGGGCGGCGGCGCCTCGTCCGTGCCCGAGCCCGAGGTGGTGGTCGTCGGCAGCCACGACCCGCGCAAGAACCACCTGTCAGTGCTGCACGCGTCGGAGGTGCTGTGGCGCGAGGGCCTGCGGTTCAGGCTGAGGATGCTGGGCAGCGGCGGGTGGACCACTGCGACCTTCGATCGCCGGGTCGCGGAACTGCGCCGGGCCGGCCGCGCCCTCACCGTCGAGCGCGAGATGGACGACCAGCACGTCTGGGCCGCCTACCGCCGCGCCCGGTTCACCGTCTTCGTCTCGTTCCACGAGGGCTTCGGGCTGCCGGTCGCCGAGTCGCTGGCCGCGGGGACTCCGGTCATCGCCGGCAGCCATGGCGCCGTGGCCGAGACCGCGTCCGGTGGCGGCGCCGTGCTCGTCGACCCCGCCGACGACGAGGCGCTGGTCGACGCGATGCGGCTGCTCTTGACGGACGACGGCGCGCTCGAGGACCTGCGCCGAGCAGCCCGGGCCCGCCGGACCCGCTCCTGGGATGACTACGCCGCCGAGCTCTGGGCGATCGCAACGGGGTCGCGGTGATGCCCGCCTCCGGGATGCTGCAGCGGGGTTTGGCCGCCGGCGCGTTCCTCGGCGCGCGGGCCGTCGCGGTGCGCGGGCTGACGGGCTTGCGGAGTCGCAGCCTGCAGAACGTCGTCGCCCGGGCCCGGGGGGCACCGGCCCGGCAACTGGCCGACCGACTGCGCGCCCTCCTCGCCGCGCTCGATCACCCGGGCGCGGCCGCCAACCTCCGGAGTCTCGCCAGGGCGACCGAGGACGCGCTGGCTGAGGCCGATGCCTCGAAGGTCTGGCTCGCCCTGGCCGTGCTGACCGGCCGCCTGCCGCTCGACGACGACGTCGTCGCCACCGCGCGGCGCCTCGAGCTCGACGGTCCCGGCGCGGCGCTGGCACCGGCCGCCGCGTCGGTCACCTCGCTGCTCTCGATCGACCGGTATCGCCCGGCACGGGTCGAGGTCGTGCGCCGGGCCGTGGTGGTCGACCTGCACCACACGAGTAAGACCGACCTGGCGACCGGTATCCAGCGGGTCGCCCGGCAGGTCGCCGCCCGCTGGGACCGTGACCACCAGGTCGTGCTCGTCGGGTGGTCGGGCGATGACACGGCGCTCCGGCGCCTCGACAACGCGGCCCGCCGGCGCGCGCTCGGCGAGCACGTCGGCGATCGGCGGTCGGGAGCGTCCCGCCGATCCCGCGAGCAGGCGACCACGGTGGTGGTGCCCTGGGGGTGCACGTACGTCCTGTCCGAGCTCGCACCCGAGGAGGCCCGGACGGCGCGGCTGTTGGCGCTGACCCGGCGCTCCGGCAACCGGACGAGCGCCATCGGCTTCGACTGTGTGCCGCTCACGACGGCTGAAACGGCCGACGAACCAATGGGCGGTGCTTTCGCACGCCTGCTGGCCGCAGTGCGCCACATGGACACGGTGGCGACGATCTCGGAGGCGGCGGCCGTCGAGTACCGGGGCTGGCGCGAGATGCTGGCATCGGTTGGACTCGAGGGCCCGGCCGTCGCGGCTGTTTCGCTGCCCACCGAAGCGGGCGAACCCTCCGCGGCGGCCGTGGCGGCGGTGCGCGACCGTCTCACCGTCGGAAGCCTGCCCCTGGTGCTGTGCGTAGGCAGCCACGAGCCGAGGAAGAACCACCTGGCGGTGCTCCATGCCGCGGACCTGCTGTGGCGCCGGGGCCTCCGCTTCTGTCTCGGCTTCGTGGGCGGCAACGCCTGGAAGAGCGAGCGCTTCGAGGAGCGGCTCGCCGCCCTCCAGGACCAGGGCCGGTTCGTCGAGTCGGTGTCGAGCCTCGACGACGACCTGCTCTGGGCTGCGTACCGCCTCGCCCATGTTGTCGTGTTCCCGTCGATCAACGAGGGCTTCGGGCTGCCGATAGCGGAGGCGCTTGCATGTGGCACGCCCGTGGTCACCTCCCGCCACGGCGCGATGGCGGAAGTAGCGGTCGACGGCGGCGCGCTGCTCGTCGATCCACGCGACGACCACGACCTCGCGAACGCGCTCGGGCGGGTCCTCGAGGATCGGGACCTGCACGCGAAGCTGGTGGCCGAGGCGCGGCGTCGATCGCCCCGGACGTGGGATGAGTACGCTGCCGAGCTCTGGCAGCTCTTCATCGGCTCGCACGGCGAAGGACCGGCCGGGTTCGGCGCTGATGTCGCTTCCGAAGCCGGGCGGGCAGGATGACGATCGCGATAACCCCGCAGGAACGCGAGGCCGCGCTGGCCCGGATGCCCTAGAGGTGGTCGTCGATGGCCCCAACCAGCTCACGCCTCCTAGCCGAGCGGACCGGCCGCCGCGTCACCCTCCACGAGGTCGCGTCAGCTTGACGAGGCCGCCGCCGGCGGAAGGACAAACGTCGCTCGGCGCTGGCGTCTGGGCACCGTCATGTGTGCCACAATGCGGCCCGACATGAACGCCGGGTTAGCAGATGCCGACCGTTGGGTGGCCGCTCGGTAAAATCCAGCAAATGTGCTGTGCCAACAGCTGGCGGTCCTAATTGGGCATCGCACCCGACACAAGGGGGACCGACGTGACGATCGGATATCTCGACCCGGGTTCTGGCAGCCTGATCGCCTCGGCCGTGGTGGGTGGCTTCGCCGCCGCCGGCGTCGCGGTGAGGCAGACCCGGCACCGCATCACGAGGAAGTTCTCGCGGAAGCAGGGCGAGACCGAGGCAGCATCATCGGAGGCCGACTCCGGGGCCGACCCGGCGACGGCGGACTCCTGAGCGCCGCCCGCTGGTGGTGTCGAGCTACGAGCCCGGGTCGTTCCGGGATCCCGACAACGCCGTCTTCACCGTCGGGAACACGGTACTGCGGGGACTCTCGGGCCCGGCCGCCGCCCACTTCGATCGCCTGAGCAACACGTCGTTCTTCCCCCGCCTGATGTCGTCGGGGCGGATCGTGCGCACGTCCCAGCACGACGACGAGGCGCCGCCCTCACCTCGGGGGGCGCCGTGGGCGCGGGTTCTCGAGCACGAGCGTGTGCCCGTCGTCTCCTACCCGTACGAGTGGCCGTTCGCGATGCTCCGTGAGGCGGCCGTGCTGCAGCTGGAGGTGTTGCGGGCGGCCCTCGACGAGGGCATGTCGCTCAAGGACGGCACCGCCTACAACGTGCAGTTCTTCGGGTCGCGCCCGACGTTCATCGACGTGGGATCGTTCGAGCCGGCGTCGGGGCCCTGGCTCGGGTACCGCCAGTTCTGCCAGACGATGTTGTTCCCGTTGATGATCCAGGCCCACCTGGGGGTGCCGTTCCAGCCGTCGTTGCGGGGAGCGATCGACGGCCTGAGGCCCACGGATGTGGCCAGCATGTTCTCCGGGCTCCGCCACTTCCGCAAGGGCGTGCTGCGCAACGTCACGCTCCACAGCATCCTGGAACGCCGCGTCAACACAGCGTCGGAGAAGGTGAAGACCGAGCTCAGGGCCTCGGGGTTCACCACCGAGATGGCGAAGGCCACGACGAAGAACCTCGCCAAGCTCGTGGCTGGGCTCGAGGTGAGACGGCGGAGGTCTACGTGGTCGGACTACCGCGAAACCTGCTCCTATGGCGATGCCGACGCCCAAGCTAAGCGGGAGTTCGTGCTCTCGGCGGTGGTGGCAGGTGAGTCGGGCCTCGTGCTCGACCTGGGCGCGAACGACGGTGCCTACTCGCGGCTGGCCGCCGAGCTGGCCGACTACGTCGTGGCCGTCGACAGCGACGAGATGGTGATCGATGGCCTCTATCGGCGGCTGCGCGCCGAGGGGAACGAGAAGATCCTCCCGCTCGTCATGAACCTCGTCGATCCCTCGGGTGGCACCGGCTGGTGCAACCGCGAGCGTGCCCCGTTCAGCGAGCGGGTCCGGCCGGACGTCGTGCTGGCCTTGGCGCTCGTCCACCACCTCACGATCGCCGCCAACGTGCCCCTGCCGGAGGTCGTGGCGTGGCTCAGGTCGTTCGGGGGCCGGCTCGTCGTCGAGTTCGTCCACGCGGATGACGTGCAGGTCAGGCGCTTGCTAGGCAACAGGCCGCCGGGCTTGTTCGACGACTACCAGCAGGGGGCCTTCGAGCGGCTGCTGGCCGAGCAGTTCCTCGTCCACGAGCAACAGCGGCTCCCGAATGGAACGCGCACGCTGTACCTGGCCGAGCCCAAGCCGTAGTGAGTGCACCTGGGGGGACGGCACGGCGGTGCTGAGGGAACGTGGTCCCGCCAGCGATGCTGCCGCTCACGCCGCGGGACGGCCTACCTCGCAACCTCAACCGGCGTCCACCCCGTGGGCGTCCAGCAGCCGGCGCGCGGCGGTCGTGGGGGAGAGGCGACCGGCGCGGACGGCGGCCTCGGTGCTCGACCAATGCCCGGCGACGCCCGGGTCCTGGCGGAACGAGTCGACCAGGTGCTCGTGGATCTCGTCCCACATCCACGCCACGGCCTGGCCCGCCCGCAGGCGGCCAAGGGCATCGCCCTCGCGGAGGTGGGCGACGAACTTCTCGACGGCGCTCCACACCTCGTCGACACCCGTGCCCCGCAGCGCCGACGTGGCCAGCACCGGCACCTCCCACCCCACGTGTTTGGGCCGCAGGAGGTGGGCGGCCTGGCGGTAGTCGGCGATCGCCCGCCCTGCGGCGGCCAGCAGGTCGCCGTCGGCCTTGTTGACGACCACGACGTCGGCGAGCTCCATGATCCCCCGCTTGATCCCCTGGAGCTCGTCGCCGGCCCCCGGTGCGGCGATCAGGCAGAAGCAGTCGACCATATCCGCCACGGCCACCTCCGACTGCCCCACCCCCATCGTCTCGACGACGATGACGTCGAAGCCCGCGGCCTCGCACAGGAGCGCAGCCTCCCTGGTGCGGCGGGCGACGCCCCCGATCGAGCCCCCTGACGGCGACGGCCGGATGAAGGCGTGCGGATCCCGGGCGAGGCGCTCCATGCGGGTCTTGTCGCCGAGGATCGATCCGCCGCTCCGACGGCTCGACGGATCGACCGGCAGCACCGCAACCCGATGGCCGGCGGTCGTCAGGTGGCCGCCGAGCTCCTCGATGAACGTCGACTTGCCCGCGCCCGGGGTGCCGGTGATCCCGATGCGGATCGCCCGTCCGGTGCGGTCGAGCACCGCGTCGAGCAGCGCGGCCGCCTGCGACCGGTGGTCGGGGCGCGTCGATTCGACCAGCGTGATCGACCGGGCGAGCGCGCGCCGGTCGCCGTCGACGAGGCGCGTGGCGAGCTGCTCGGGGACGCTCACGAGCGCGGAGTCTAAGAGGGGTCACCGGATCGGGCCGTCCCGGGCACATCGCCACACGGCGCCCGACACCCGAGGGAAACGCCCGTCGACGAACGTGACGCCGCGGAGAACAGCGGTCGTCCGGAGCGTGAAACATCGCCCGCAGACCGCGGCCGAGGCCTGCCGGCGGGGGCAGTGTTAGTGTCACCCAGCGCGCGGCATTGGTCCCCGCGTCGTTCGACACAAGTGCCGCTGGGGCGGCTGCCCGTACAGAGCTAGTTTCGGAGCTACCACGTGTCCACGAGCGTTCCGACCGGTAATACCTACGACAAGTACCGGTCGAAGAACCCGATCGAGCGACGGCTCATGAGGAGCTTCTTCGCGGCGCTGTCCGACGCTCTTCCGCGTGAGCCTCCCGCGACTGTGCTCGAGGTCGGCGTGGGGGAGGGGGAGATCAGCGCCAAGCTGCGGTCGCTCTACCCCGAGGCGCACATCGTCGGCGTTGACCTGCACGACGACGCGCTCGCAGCCGAGTGGCGGACGCGGGGGTTCCTCGGCGTCTACGCCGACATCGCCCACCTGCCGTTCCCGCCGCAGGCGTTCGACCTCGTGATGGCCATCGAGGTGCTCGAGCACGTCATGGACCCCGTCGCCGCCCTCGCCGAGCTCGTGCGGGTCAGCCGCGGTGGGATGGTGCTGTCCGTGCCGCGGGAGCCCATCTGGCGGGTCGCCAACATGGCACGCGGCAAGTACCTGGCGGCCCTCGGCAACACCCCCGGCCACATCCAGCACTGGTCGCGCCGCAGCTTCGCCGAGCTCGTGGGGTCGCAGCTGGAAGTGGTGAGCGTGACCACCCCGTTCCCGTGGACGATGATCGAGGCGCGGCCGCACGGGGCCCGTCACAACGGCAGCGTTCCCTCCACCACCAGCCCGCCCGCGGTCCCGGCCGTACCGGCCCGACAGGCGTAACGCCAGGCCGCGCCGTGGCCACCACCGTTGCAACCGGCGGCGACGCCGCGCCGGTGGCACCGTCCCGTCCGGTCGCCCGCACCCCGCGCGCCTCCACCCCGTCGTGGCGGACGCGGTTTGCGCTCATGGTCGTCGCCGCGGTGCTGGTAGGGTTCGCCCTCCGCGTCGCGATCGGCCTGACCGACGACGCACCCGCCACCGACGAGACCGCGTACCTGCGCTCCGGCGTGTCCCTGGTCGAGGGCGACGGCTACCAGCGAGACGGCCGCCCTGAGCTGCACTTCCCGCCGTTCGTGCCGTTCCTGCTCGGGCTCGCGAGCCAGGTGGTGTCCGACCCCCACGCCGGCACCGTGGCTTTAACGTGCCTGTCGAGCACGGCGCTCATCGTCCCTCTGGCGCTGCTGGGTCGGCGGATCGGTGGCCCTGGCGCCGGCATCGCCACCGCCTGGGTCGCGGCGCTGGGACCGGGCCTGTCGACGACCATCGTCAACCGCGGTGCCGGCTCGGAGGCGGAATACGCCCTCCTGGTCGTCGGCGCGGTCTGGTTGGTGGTGTCCGCGGTCGACCACGTGGGCCGAGCCCGTGCATGGCGCGTGCTCGGTGCGGGCGTCCTCGTCGGGCTGGCGTACCTGACCAGGCCCGAGGGGCTGTTCATGGTGGTCCCGCTCGGGATCGCGGTGCTGGTCCTCGCGGTGTGTCCCCCGGGCCAGCCCGCCCGGCTGCGGCGGCTCGACGTCCGCGGCCTCCGGGCGGGCGCGCCGCTGCTGGCGGTCTTCGTGCTGCCGGTCGTCGCCTGCATCGTGCCGTACGCGGTGTACCTCCACGACAACACCGGCAAGTGGCAGCTCAGCGCCAAGACCCAGGACGCCTCGATCGAGGCCTGGGAGGCCGTGGCGCGGGCGGACCGTGAGCGGCGCGATTCCGTGCTGTACGCGCTGGACGAGACGGGCCTCCACTTCGCCGCCGGGCGGTCGTCGTTGGCGACGCTGGCCCGCGAAGACCCGGCCGGCTACCTCGGCATCGTCCGTACCAACGCCGGCGAGCTGGTGGCCTCGATCACCAACCCCGTCACCGACCAGCGGCTCTCGTGGCTGTTGCTGCCGCTCCCCGTGTGGGGGCTGGCGGCGTTCGGCGCCTGGCGCCACCGCCGGTCGGGGGTAGTCCGCCTGTTGCTGGCCGTCGGCGCGTTGCCGCTGCTGACCGCGCTGGCGTTCTTCGTCCAACCCCGCTACCTGATCGTCGCCGTGGCGCTGGCGACGCCGCTCGTCGGTGCCGCGGTCGCAGCGCTGTCGGTCGCGTGGCGGCGGCCCGCGATGCTCGCGGTGGTGGTGCTGCTGGCAGTGTCGTCGGTGCAGGCCTTCCACGGCGATGCTGCGGGTTGGTGGCATCCGGCCGACCGCAGCGACCAGCGCGCCGCGGGCGAGTGGATCGCCGCCAACACCCGCCCCGGCGACCGTGTCATGACCCGAAGCATGCTCGTCGACTACTACGCCGAGCGGCAGACCATGGCGATCCCCTACGCCAGCCTCGACCAGATCCTGCGCTACGCCCGCCACTACGGCGCCCGCTACCTGGTCGTCGACTGGTACACGGCAGTGCGGTTGCGTCCCCAGCTGGCGCCGCTACGGACCATCGACCGGATGCCCGGGCTGCGCCTGGCGCACGAGGTGAGGGTCGAGGGTCACACCACCCGGGTCTTCGCTCTCGACCCGCCCCCGCCCGGCGTGGGACCGATCGGGGCGTCGGTGGGCTTCGTCGGCGACGACCAGACCTAGTGCCCCGTCAGGCAACGTTTGCGACGTGCCACGCCGGCCAGATTCGCCGCTGGCTGCGTCCTCGTCCTCGACGTAGCTACGGCTATGCCTTCGTCCTGCGTCCTTGCCACCGACGAATCTGACTCGCCCTGACCCGCCGAACGTCACCTGACGAGGCACTAGTCGTCCGGCGCGTCCGCGACGCTATGCGGCCGTGCGCTTGGAGCGCAGCACCGCCAGCACCTGGCGGGCGGCCGCCGGGATGTTGGTACCCGGCCCGAAGATGGCGGCGACGCCGGCCGCCCGGAGCATCTCGTAGTCCTGCGGCGGGATCACCCCGCCACACACCACCACCACGTCTCCGCCCCCCGCCGCCTCGAGCTCCTGGATCAGCTGGGGGACCAGCGTCTTGTGGCCGGCCGCCTGGCTCGACACGCCGACCACGTGCACGTCGTTGTCGACGGCGTCGCGGGCCGCCTCGGCGGGCGTCTGGAACAGCGGACCGACGTCGACGTCGAAGCCCAGATCGGCGAAGGCGGTCGCGATCACCTTGGCGCCCCGGTCGTGGCCGTCCTGGCCCATCTTGACCACCAGCATCCGGGGGCGCCGGCCCTCCTCCCGGCCGAACGCCTCGACCTCTGCCTGCACCTCCGCGAAGGCCCGGTCCCCCTCGTACACGGACCCGTAGACGCCGTGGATCGAACGGATCTCGGCCTTGTGCCGCCCGAACACCTGCTCCATGGCCTCGCTCATCTCGCCCACGGTCGCCCGGGCCTGCGCGGCGTCGATGCAGAGCGCCAGCAGGTTGCCGTCGCCGGCCGCCCCCTCCGTCAGCCGGCCCAGCGCCGCGGCACACGCGTCGGCATCCCGGTCCGCCCGGACCTTCTCGAGCCGGGCGATCTGCTGGCGTCGCACCTCGGTGTTGTCGATGTCCAGCACATCGACGTGGTCGGGGTCGCCCGGCTGGTACTTGTTGACGCCGACGATGACCTCCTCGCCCCGGTCGATGCGGGCCTGGCGGAGTGCGGCCGACTCCTCGATGCGCAACTTGGGCATGCCCGAGGCCACCGCCCTGGTCATGCCGCCCAGGCCCTCGACCTCCTCGACCAGCGCCCACGCCTCGTCGGCGAGGCGCTGCGTGAGCGACTCGACGAAGTAGCTGCCCCCCAGCGGGTCGACGACGCGGGGGATGCCGGTCTCCTCGGCCAGGATCAGCTGGGTGTTGCGGGCGATGCGGGCCGAGGAGTCGGTCGGCAGCCCCAGCGCCTCGTCGAAGCTGTTGGTGTGCAGGCTCTGCGTGCCGCCCAGGACGGCCGCCATGGCCTCGATGCACGTCCGCACCACGTTGTTGTAGGGGTCCTGCTCGGTGAGGGAGACGCCGCTGGTCTGGCAGTGCGTCCGCAGCATCGCCGACCGGGGGTCCTTGGGGTCGAACTGGGAGATGACCCGGTGCCACAGCAGGCGTGCGGCTCGCAGCTTGGCCACCTCCATGAAGAAGTTCATGCCGATGGCGAAGAAGAACGACAGCCGCCCGGCGAACCGGTCGATGTCGAGGCCGCGGCCCAGCGCGTAGCGCACGTACTCCAACCCGTCGGCGATCGTAAAGGCCAGCTCCTGGGTGGCCGTGGCCCCCGCCTCCTGCATGTGGTAGCCGGAGATCGAGATCGAGTTGAACCGGGGCATGTGCTGCGCCGTGTACTCGATGATGTCGGCCACGATCCGCATGCTCGGCTCGGGTGGGTAGATGTACGTGTTGCGGACCATGAACTCCTTGAGGATGTCGTTTTGGATGGTCCCGCTGAGACGGGCCTGATCGACTCCCTGCTCCTCGCCGGCCACGACGAAGCACGCCAGCGTGGGCAGCACGGCGCCGTTCATCGTCATCGACACCGACATCTTCTCCAGGGGGATCTGGTCGAAGAGGATCTTCATGTCCTCGACCGAGTCGATGGCCACCCCGGCCTTGCCCACGTCGCCCTCGACGCGGGGATGGTCGGAGTCATAGCCCCGATGGGTGGCCAGGTCGAACGCCACCGACAGGCCCATCTGCCCGGCCGCGAGGTTGCGCCGGAAGAATGCGTTCGACTCCTCGGCGGTGGAGAAGCCCGCGTACTGGCGGATGGTCCAGGGCCGGTTCGCGTACATCGTCGCCCGCACGCCGCGCACGAACGGCGGGAACCCGGGCAGGGAGTCCGGCGCCTCGACGCCGGCGAGGTCGGCGGCCGTGTACAGGGGCCGCATGTCGACCCCCTCGGGGGTGGCCCACACCAGGCTGTCGGGGTCGGCGCCCTTGAGGTCCTCGGCCGCCAGCGCCCGCCAGTCGTCCAGGGTCGGCTTGTCACCGGGCTCGGTCACGGTTGCGATGGTACGGACGTGCCCGGCCGCGCACGAAACGGTACGACCGAACGTCCCTGAGGACCGCGGAGCGCGCGCTGGAGCTTGCGAGGTGTGGCGGGCGAGCTCGGGCTGCCGGGGGGTTAGTTATGCCCGTCCGGCGGGGGGTTCGTGCACTACTTGACGGTGATTGTCCAAGAACCGACGGCCTGGACCTGGAAGAACTGAGCGCCTCCGCTGATTTGGCATGAGCCGGCGTACGGCTGGGATGTGGTGACGAGGCGACTCGTTCCATGGGCACCGAACGCCCGCACGTCAAAATACCGGCCGTCATTGTTCCCGGCAATCTCGGCCAGCGAACCGCCGCCCGTATAACGTACGACCATATCCCCGTCGCCTTTGATCGAGGTGTCGAAAGTCGGAATGACTGAAATTGGCAGAACCTCTATTCTCCAGGGGCCGGTGGCACGGACCTCGAAGTCCGTCGATTCGCCGCCGTCCACGTCCAGCCACCGAACTCCGTCGTAGGGCTCGAGGGTGTTAACCAGATACTGCTCGGTGCCCAGAATTCGGACACCGAAGTAGCGGGACGCCGCGTTGCCGGTGATGTAGACGACCACAGGGCTGGGGACGTTCTTGGTGAACTTGACCAGGGCGTCGGCCGAGCCGGTCGCCACGATCGTGGCGTTGTGGCCCTCAGCTGAGCGCTCCCCTACGGCCGCGGCGGCCGCCGCCGCCATCCCCGACCCGCTACCCAATGACAATGTGGCTGGTGGTGGCTCGGCGCTCGTGTTGGCCGCCGCTCGTCGAAGCACGCTAGCGGGCGCGCGCGTCCGCGGCTGGTTGTCGTCTGGCGAACGTTGCGACTGCTGTTGGTCGTGCGGCGGCCGCGCCTGCTGTTCGGGCTGCGAGCTGGGGGCGTACGGAGCTGACCTCAGTCCCGGCGCAGCAGCAGAGAACGACCTCGGCAGGGACCGGTACCAGATCGGCCCCGGCGAGCGTCGCGGCGAGTGCGACCGCGGCCGTCGTGGCAGTGGTGAGGTAGCTGGCGGGGTCGGGGGAGCGCTTGGCGGGGCGACATCCGGTGGGTGAGGGTGGCGCAGATCCGTTTTCCCCGGTATCGCGCGGGCCGGTGCCTGAACGGTGGTGCTGGCGTGTGGTCCGGCCGCGCCGGCCGACGGGGCGCCGCTATCGGCAGATGCCCGTCGATGGGCGCGAAGGTAGAGAGCAAGCCCAGCCAGCGCAATCAGCACAAGCCCGGACAGCACGACAGCTAGCCATCGTTCGTTCGGCGGCTTTGCCGCAGACGCAGATGTGTCTGCCTCCGGCAGTCCTACTACGGTTCTGGACTGCTCATCTCCGGTCTTGACGGCGACCTCCGCCAGCGCTGGCAGTTCACCGGGAGCCTGGAACGCGACGAGGTACTGCTCGCCCAACGCCGTCGCCAGGCGTCCGTATGACTGGACGACCTGGACGGTAGCGGTCCGGAGCACCGTACCGCCCGTGCGGTCCACGACCTGCGACCACAAGTCGTCCCCACCGGTCTGTACAACGTTGACAACCGCCTCGGCCCGCGCCACCGCCTGGGTGAGTTGCTCGACCGACGGTCCACGTTCGTCGGAGCCATGGGTGTAGACGATGATTGCGCGCGGCCCGGGCGGAGCCATCGCGAGCTCCTGGGCTGCCAGCAAGGTCCCCGCCGTCGTCGACCGGGTGCCCCCCGAGCGCAGTGCACTGACCGCGCTCAGCGTGTCGGCAGGCTGGGGGCTCAAGGGCGCGACCACGCGCGGGTCACCCCCTGACGCGACCACCATGGTGCGGACGCCCTCGGGCAGCCGTAGCAGAAACTCGGTCGCCCCGCTCTGCACCGCCTCCAACGCTTTTGGAGTCATGTCGGACGCGGTATCGATCACGAGAGCGACTGACAGGCTGCGCGACGCCATGGGTGTGACCGTGGTGGTAACCGGCCTTCCGTTGACCGTCACCGACAATGCCTCGGGCGCCAGTCCCACATCAGACTGCGCCGTGGGTACCGCGAGGACCATCGAGACGCGGGGCGCCGACGCGGTGTGCACGGCGATCACCCGCGGGTCTCCAGGAGGAGCCGCGAGTGCTGGGTATGACACCAAAGGGACGACCAGGAGGAAGGCGAGCGTGGTGAACGCGACGACTGTCGCCGCGCTACCGCGGTGATCACCCTTGAGCAGCAAAGGCCACCAAATTGTCACGGTAGTGTCCGGTGGAAGGATCGAATGGTCCTCCGCAGGTCACCAATCGGAGTTCCGGTTCAACAGTCGGGTAGTAGACGAGCTCGCTGGGGAACTCGGCCTTGTGATACCGATCCAGCTTGGTCACCAGGAAACGGGCCGTGGTCCCGTCGGCGCGGTCGACCAGAACCTCGTCGCCGGCCTCGAGCTCACCGAGCCGAAAGAACACCGCCGGTCCGGTCTTGGAATCGACGTGCCCCAGGATGACCGCAGGTCCAACCTGTCCCGGCCGAGGGCCGCCGGCCCACCAGCCCGCGGAGCTCGGCTGCCGCGGTACCTCGATGCTCTGGTCGGGTGCCCGCCCGAGTGCCTCCAGCCCCGTGTCCACGTCGATGGAGGGGATGCGCAGACGAGTCGGGGCCGCAGTCTCGCTGTGCGCTCGCGTCGAGCGGTAGGACCAGAGGCCGGACTGAGCTGCGAGGCTCGGCTCCGCAATCGACTCTGCCGAGGTGTCGCTGTCGTCGGCGTTGCCACAGGCGCCGAGAAGCAACACCGCCAGGAGCGAGCCGAAGGCCGTCGCGCCTGTCAGACGATGCCGTTCCATCACCACCCTTTGGTCGCCGCCGTTCCGCCCGCGCCGGTCTGCGGGCCGCCCGTCGGGCTCTGTGCGGCGGCGGTGTCCCCGATTGCGGTGGCGGCCTGCGCCGCCAGCGCGAACATGTGCTGGTAGGCCTCGAAGGACAGTTGGTAGGCAGTGCTGTAGTCCCGCTCTGCGTACGCGTTGATTTGACGGAGCAGAAGGTCCTCGTGCATGACGAAGGCGTCCGCAAGAGCGGGTGCGTCCAAACGCCCTTGTGTCGAACTGGACAGGAACGCCGCGAAGTTCGCGTTGAACCCCTTGAGCCGCTTGGTCGCGGCGTTTTCTAGAGCCGCATCACGCGCCACGAGTGCCTGGGTATAGGTCACAAACGCGTCGATGTGGTCCGCCCAGAGTGCCTGAAAGGAACCCGCACTTGCAGGACCGAACACGCTCTCGATCATGGCCGTGATCTCACGCGTATTTCCGTCGAGCGCGGCGCCGGCCGCAGGAAAGTCCGGAGAATTGGAGATCCCCGAGCGCATCGCGTCGACGGCAAGCTCGGCGTGTTCACCGAGGAGCAGGCCAAGGCGCGACTGCAACTGGCGGGCCGGGCTGTCGAAGTCGGCCGGCAACCGCGCACCTCCTCCGGTCAGGATACCGGCGGCCAGGGCCTTGCCGAGCGGGAACATGTGCTCGTAGCTCTCGCGCTCGAGCACGAAGGCGCGTTCATAATCCCCGCGGGCATAGGCGTCGACCTGTTGCAGTAGCTGATCCACGTGCATCCGCAACTCGGGGGCGACGACAGAGGCCGGAGCGGCTTTATTGGTGGCCGCCTCGAGGAACTGGCTGAGGTTGGTCGTGTAGTCATCCAGCTGGCGACGTGCCTCGGACTTTGCGGCCTCATCCTTATCGGCTACACCTCGTGAGTAGTTGAACAGGTAGGTGACGTGGCCGAACCACAACTGTTCGAACTCCTCCGCTGCCTCCGCGCCGTACACGGATCCGATCAACTCGCCTAGGTCCGCGGCGTTCTCACCTAGCGCTGCGTCTGCCGACTGAGCGAGGTCTCCGTCACCGCGCAGTCGTGCCCTGGTGAGCCGGACGGTGAGGAACGCGTGCTGGCCGAGTAGCTGTTCCAGACTGGCGCGCAGGTCGCTTGCATCGACTGCCTTGACAGCCGCCGCCTGACTCCCGTGGTCATGGACGGCCGCCGATTCAGTCTTCGGCTGACTCGCGTGGTCGGCCTGGTCAGCCGACCACCCCGACGAGCATCCCGGAAATGCAGCCATGGCCATGCAGGCGGCCACGCCGACGGCCGCCATGGACCCCGCAGACGGTCGGCGAATCGGACGACGTCGGACGAAGCCACGGCGACAACAGGAGCGACGGAGACCATGTTCGACGACCGTCGCGGCACTACCACCGGTACCAGCGGTGAACATGATGGTTACCACCTCCCCAACCCGGCGCGACAAGGGGGAGTGCCACCCCGCCCTGTGAACGAGCCTGCGCTGACAGCATTAGCAGTCGAATAGCAACGCCGTGGATCGGGCGACCGCCTCCCCAAGCGGACAGACCCCAGACAGGCCACTGTGCCCCAGCGTCGGCTGGTTCCGCATCGACCACCACGCCAGCCAGGCCGACAGCACCAGGCCCGTATCGCACGAACTAGCGACGTGACCTCACCCCCAGTGCAACGCTCATCTGCCCCGCCCTATCGCCCACCTCGACACTTGGGCGACCGACCGCTTCACGCCTGCCAGAACCGCCCTCGGCATCCAGGCTAGGCACACGCCCGGTCTGCTGGCCAGAGGAAGGGACACGGATCTGCCATCCCCGCTACGACGATCCGCACAGAACGCCGCTAGACGACGTCATGGTCCCGGTCGCCGTCACTCCGCCCAGATCGGCCCATCTAGCGCCGTCGCGGCACCGTGATCTACGGGATCGTGCCGTCGGTGGTGTCGCCTTCGGCGCCGCTGAAGTCGGTTGCGGCGTCGACGCCGCTGCCGCCACTGAAGCGGTCCGCGTCCGACCCGCCGGTGAGGCGGTCGCCACCGGAGCCGCCGTCCAAGCTGTCGTCACCAGCGCCGCCGGACAACGTGTCGCTGCCGCTGTCGCCGCACAGCAGGTCATTTCCGTCCCCGCCAGTGAGCTTGTCGCTGTTGCTCTGGCCAAAGATCAGGTCGGCGCCCGACCCGCCAGTGATCGTGTCCTTGCCGCTGCCGCCCTGCCGCACCGCAACTTGGACCTGACTGCTGTCCTGCCCATCGCTGACAGTGACGGTCACGATCGCAGTCCCGGTGCGCCCGTCCACGGCGCTCACCGTCAGCTTGCGGGTGTCACCGCTGCCCTCCAAGACAACATTGCCGGTCGGCACCAGCCCCGGGTTGGAAGATGAGGCGTTGAGCGTCAGTGTCGTCGCAGCGCTCTCGATGTCGCCTACCGTAAGGGTGATCGTGCCCGAGTGGTCGTCCCTACCGCACGCCGCGCCGGCGGCCACCGTAACCGTGGGGGCGTCGTTGACGGCGGTGACGGTGATGGTGACGGTGACCGGGTTGGAGTTCAGGCTGCCATCGCTGGCCTGGTAGGTGAACGAGTCGCTACCGGCGAAGTCCGCCGCCGGGGTGTAGGAGAGCGAGCCGTTGGCGTTCAACGTCAGGCTGCCGTGGCTCGGCCCCGTCACCAGCGCCGCAGTCAGCGGATCGCCGTCCGGGTCGGCGTCGTTGCCCAGCACCCCTGGCGCGGCCACCGTCAGCACCGTGTCTTCCGCCGTGCTGAAGGCGTCCCCGGCCGCGACCGCAGCCTGGTTGGTGACCGTGCTGTTCAACAGCACGGCGACGTTATCAGTGATGAATTGCGTGGCCGCCAAGTCAGGCTTGCCGTCGCCGTTGAAGTCCGCCGCGACTACCGAGGTCTGTGTGCTACCGACGGCGAAGTGGGTCGGGGCGGTGAAGGTGCCCCCGGTGCTGCCGAGCAGTACTGAAACGCGGCTCACGTTGACGTTGGCTACGGCGAGGTCCGGGTCGCCGTCCCGGTTGAAGTCGGCCACCGCGACGGCGGACACGCCGCTGTCCGTGGTCAGGACGGTAGGGCCCGTGAAGCTGCCGCCGGTGCTGCCGAGCAGCACCATGATCTCACCGGGGGATTGGTCGGCGACTGCGAGGTCGGGGTCACCGTCGCCGTTGAAGTCGCCCACCGCGACCGAGTTGGGGTCGGAGCCTGAGGCGACCGTTGCCGGCACGGTGAAGTTGGCGCCTGCGCTGCCGAGCAGCACCAGCACCCTGCCGGAGAACTGGTCGGCAACTGCGAGATCGGGGTCGCCGTCGCCGTTGAACTCCCCCACCGCGACCGAGAAGGGACCGGTGGCTGTACCGACGGTGGTCGGCGTGGTGAAGCCGCCGCCGGCGGTGCCGCGCAGCACCAGGACCTCCCCGGTCACCTGGTCGACGACTGCGAGGTCGGGGTCACCGTCGCCATTGAAGTCGCCCACCGCGACCGAGGCGGGGAAGCTGCCGGCGGGGAAGTTGGTCGGGCCGGTGAAGCTGCCACCGGTGCTGCCGAGCAGCACCGAGATGATGCCGTTGAAGGCGTCGGCCACGGCGAGGTCAGGGTCACCGTCGGCGTTGAAGTCGCCCACAGCGACCGCGAACGGGAATCCGCCGGTGACGATGTCGGCCGCAGCGCTGAAGCTGCCACCAGCGGCCCCGAGCAGCACCGAGACACTCCCGGCGAACTCGTTCACGACCACGAGGTCGGGGTCACCGTCGCCATTGAAGTCACCCACCGCGACCGAGTTGGGCCCGTCACCGACGGCGAGGTTGGTCGGACCCGTGAAGGTCACCGGCGTCAACGCCCATGCCGGCGGCGCCGGGAGCAGGGCGGCGACCAGGAACGACGCAACTAGGACGGCGAGACGGCTCCCCCGCATGCGACCCCCCACTGGCGCAGTCCGTTGTCATCTCGAGCGGGGGGATGGTAAGCCCCGGCCGGGCGCGTGGCAACGCGAATCGGCATGTCGCGGCGCTGGAGGGTCACCTCGGGACTGCACCAGGTTCTCGTTGTTGCGCGGATCGGCGATGATCGCGGACCAGGCCGGGATATGTTTCGACGCCAACGTGCTCGCCCCCGGCGTGCGTCCCGGCTGCGAGGGCTTCACATAGGATGCGCCGTCGACCCCGCAGCAAAGGACCCGCGCATGCCCGACGCCCAGGCCTGCCTCTCGGTCGTCGTCCCCTGCTACAACGAGCGCGACACGGTGGCGGCCGTGGTGGCCCGGGTGCTGGCTTCGCCGTGGACGGCCGAGGTCATCATCGTCGACGACGGGTCCACCGACGGCACGCGCGACGTCCTGGCGGGCCTCGCCGAACCCCGCGTGCGCGTAGTGCTCCAGCCCTACAACCAGGGCAAGGGGGCGGCGCTGCGCCGGGGATTCGCCGAAGCGACCGCGCCGCTGGTGATCGTTCAGGATGCCGACCTCGAGTACGACCCCGCCGAGTACGGCGCGCTGGTCCAGCCCCTCCTCAGCGACGACGCCGACGTCGTCTTCGGCTCACGGTTCATCTCCAGCCATCCGCACCGGGTGCTCTACTTCTGGCACTCGGTCGGCAACCGGTTCCTCACCACCCTGTCCAACGTCTTCACCAACCTGAACCTCACCGACATGGAGACCTGCTACAAGGTGTTCCGCCGCGAGGTCATCCAGGCCATCGACCTCGAGGAGGACCGGTTCGGTGTGGAGCCCGAGGTCACGGCCAAGGTCGCCGCCCACCCCGAATGGCGGGTGTACGAGGTGGGCATCAGCTACCGCGGACGCACCTACGCCGACGGCAAGAAGATCGGGTGGCGCGACGGCGTCCGGGCCGTCTGGTGCATCCTCAAGTACTCGCCGCCGGGCGAGCGCGTGCGCGGTGGGTTCCGTAGTAGGTCCGCGGGCCGTGCGGGCGCACCGCTGGCCCCGGGCACCGCCGACGACGGGTACCGGGCCGACGGTGCCACCGCGGCCCAGGGTGACCGCTCGCGGGTCTGAGGACCTGGGCCGGCGCGTGGGCGCGCCGCTGTTCGAGCTGGACGGCGTCTCGCTGGAGATCAATGGGCGCCCGATCCTGCGCGGCATCTCGCTCACGGTCCCCGACGAGGGCATCACCGTGCTGCTCGGTCCGTCGGGCGCGGGGAAGACCATGATCCTGCGGCTCCTCAACCGGCTCGAGGTCCCGACCGCCGGGGCGGTCCGCTTCCGGGGCGAGCCGGTGGCGTCGATCGACCCGCTGGCCCTGCGTCGCCGGGTTGGCATGGTGTTCCAGCGGCCGGCACCGTTCCCGGGCAGCGTGCGCGACAACCTGCGGGTGGCCGACCCGGCGGCGACCGACGACACCCTGGTCGCCGCCCTCGCCGGCGCCGGGCTGGCGCCGGCGTTCCTCGACCGCTCCGCCGATGACCTGTCCGGCGGCGAGTCGCAGCGCATGTGCCTGGCCCGCACGCTGGTCACCCGGCCCGAGGTGTTGCTCATGGACGAGCCCACCGCCGCGCTCGATCCCGACGCCCGCCATCGCCTGGAGCGCACGGCCCGGGATCTCGCCGCCGAGGGCCGGCCGCTGGTGTGGGTGACCCACGACCTGGACCAGGCGGACCGCTTGGCCGACGACGTGCTGGTGGTCATCGACGGACGGATCGCGTCCGCCGAGGAGCGTGACCGCTTCCTGAAGGAGGACGAAGGTGATTGAGACGCATGGATCGAAGGTGATTGAGACCCATGGATGAGGCCGCGATCGGGTGGGGCGGGTTGGCCCTCTCGCTCATCCTCGTGGCCGTGGCCATCGGCCTGTCCGTGTGGCAGGGGCTGCGGCTGGAGCGCGAGATCGCGTGGGCGTGTGCCCGGGCCATCTCCCAACTGCTGGCGGTTGGCTACCTGCTCCTGCTGGTCGTCGACGAGGACACGCCCGTGATCTGGGCGTGGCTCTGGGTCGCGGCCATGGTGGCCTTCGCGGCCGTGACGGTGCGGCGTCGCGCATCCGAGATCCCCGACATCACCCGGATCGCGGCGCTGGCCATCGCCGCGTCGGCGACCATCAGCCTGCTGGTCGTGTTCGGCCTCGGCGTCTATCCCAACGTCGGCCGGGCGGTCGTGCCCGTCGCCGGCATGATGATCGGCAACTCGATCGGCAGCGTGGTGGTGGCCGCCCGCCGCATCGTCGGCGAGCTTGCCGACCGGCGCCCCGAGGTCGAGGCCCGGCTGGCGCTCGGCCAGCCGTGGCAGCAGGCGTCGAAGCCGTTCGTGCGCAGCGCCCTCCGGACCGCCCTCACGTCACAGCTCGAGAGCACCAAGGCGGTGGGGCTGGTCTTCCTCCCCGGCGCCATGACCGGGCTCATCCTGGCGGGCGTCGACCCGGTCGACGCGGTGCTGGTCCAGGCGGCGATCATGTACCTCATCCTCGGTTGCGTCGCCACCAACGTCGTGGTCATCGGCCTGGGCCTCACGCGCCAGCTGTTCACGCCCGACCACCGCCTGGTGCGGCTGGCTCGAACGGCCGCCTGACCGCGAGGCCCCGCCGGCAGGGGGGTGAGGGTTCCCGGCCGGCCACGTAGCCTGGTGGCCGTGCCTCTGCGCTTCGTGATCATCGGCGGGGGGCCCGCCGGCAACACGGCGGCGACGACCGCGGCCCGCCTCGGTGCCGAGGTGACGCTGATCGAACGCGACCTCGTCGGCGGCGCTGCGCACCTGCACGACTGCATCCCCTCCAAGGCCATGATCGCCACCGCCGGCGCCATGGGGATGGTCGACCGCGTCGCCGGGATGGGCCTCACCGGCGGCGACGCGAACCTGGATCTCGAGCTGCTGCGCGAGCGGATCCAGCGGATCGAGAAGCGGCTGGAGTCCAACATCGTCCAGCTCCTGCAGAGCCAGGGCGTCCGCATGATCCTGGGCAGCGGACGGCTCAAGGGACCCCACGAGATCGCAGTCGAGACCGACGAGGGTGTGAGCGAGATCGAGGCCGACGCCATCCTCGTGTCGACCGGCAGCCGGCCCCGGGTCCCCGACTGGGCGCCGGTCGACGGTGTCCGGATCCTCACCACCCGCGACGCCTACCCGCCCCGCGAGCTGCCCGAGCACTTGGTGGTGATCGGCTCGGGGGTGACCGGCGTCGAGTTCGTCCACATGTTCTCGTCGCTCGGCAGCCGGGTCACGCTGATCGTGAGCCGCCAGCAGGTGCTGCCCCAGAAGGACCCGGAGGTCGCCGCCGCCCTGGAGGACGAGCTCCTGCGCCGCGGGGTGCAGCTGTACAAGGGCGCCCGGGCCGAGGGCGTCGACGTGACCGAGGGCGGCGTGGCCGTGCGCTGCGACGACGGTCGGGTGGCGGCGGGCAGCCACGCCCTGCTGGCCGTCGGCTCGATCCCCAACAGCGACGGCCTGGGCCTCGACGCCGCCGGTGTGGACGTCGACGCCGGCGGTTATGTGCCCATCAACCACCACTGCGTGACCAGCGTGCCGCACGTCTACGCCGCCGGGGACCTGTCGGGCAAGCTCCCGCTGTCGTCGGTGGCCGCCATGCAGGGGCGCAAGATCGCCGAGCACGTCATGGGCCTGCACACGCGGGTCCATCGCCACCTCGACTACGACAAGGCGGCGTCGGCGATCTTCACGGAGCCCGAGATCGCTGACGTGGGCCTGGCGGAGGCCGACGCCTTCGCCGAGGGCCGCAAGCTGCGGGTGACGAAGGTGCCGTTCTCGGCGTCGGCCAAGGCGCTCATCAACAACGAGACCAAGGGCTTCGTGAAGATCCTCTCCGACCCCGCCACCGGCGTGGTCCTGGGCGGGTCGATCGTCGGGCGCCAGGCGGCCGAGCTCATCTCCGTCATCGCCGTGGCCGTCACCAACGGCCTGCGGGTCAACGACATCGTCGAGAGCCTGCTCGTCCACCCGTCGCTGGCCGAGGCGCTCGCCGACGCCGCCGAGTAGCGCACGCGGCGCGCCGCTCCGGTGCTCCAAGATGGCAGGATCACGCGCACGACAACGGAGGATCCAATGCCGGATACGCCCAAGCCACCGCTCCCATACGACCACCTGGCGCCGGTCCCGTCGTTCACGGTGACGAGCGACGACGTGGTCGACGGCAAGACCCTGGACAACGACCACGTGGCCGACGCCCGCTTCGGGCTCGACGGCGGCAACACGTCACCGCATCTGCGTTGGGAGGGCTTCCCGCCCGAGACCAAGAGCTTCGCGGTCACCGTGTTCGACCCGGACGCGCCGACGGGAAGCGGCTTCTGGCACTGGGTCGTCTTCGACATCCCGGCCGACGTCACCGAGCTGCCGCGGGGCGCAGGGTCGGGCGACAAGGCGGGCCTGCCGGAGGGCGCCATCCACGCCCGCAACGACGCCGGCGACCAGGCGTACATCGGCGCCGGTCCGCCCCCCGGCCACGGCCCCCACCGCTACGTGTTCGCGGTGCACGCCCTCGACGTCGAGAAGCTCGGGCCGGACGCCAGCGCTTCGCCGGCGTTCGTCGGCTTCAACCTCGGCTTCCACACGCTGGCCCGCGCCGTGATGGTGCCGACCTACGAGGTCCCGGGCTGATCCCAGCGCCGCTCCGGCGCACGCGCGGCGCCCGGGGCGGCGGGTCACTCGATCACGACCACCACGTCGCCCGAGCCGACGGATTGGCCGGCGGTCACCTTGATCTCCTTGACCGTGCCGGCCTTGTCGGCGGCGATGTTGTTCTCCATCTTCATCGCCTCGAGGACACACACGGTCTGGCCCGCCTCGACCTCGTCGCCCTCGGACACCAGCACCTTCACGATCGTGCCCTGCATCGGCACGGTCACGGCCCCGGTGCCGGCCGCCCGCGCCGAGGCACCCGTCGACCGGCGGGGCCGGGGCGACGCCCGGCCGCCGGCACCCACCGGCGCCACCGCCGCGCCCGCCTGCGACTCCGGCACCCACACGGTCACGCCGAAGCGGCGACCGTTGACCTCCACGTCGACGTCTCGCCGCACCTTGGGCTCGGCCCCGCCCTCGACATCGTCCGGTGGTCGCCGGTCGGCGGTGATGCCGGACAGGTCGAGTCGCTCCTCGACCCACTTGGTCGAGTGCTCGGCGGCGACGAAGTCGGGGTGACGCAGGATGGCGGCGTCGGCCGGGATCGTGGTGGGGATGCCGCCGACCTCGAACTCGTCCAGCGCCCGTAGGGTCCGGGCGATCGCGGTGGCCCGGTCGACGCCCCAGCAGACCAGCTTGCCGAGCAGGTTGTCGTAGAACTGGCTGACCTCGTCGCCGGCCTCGTACCCGCCGTCCCAGCGGACGCCGTACCCCTGGGGCACCCGCAGCGTCGTGATCGGCCCCGGCGAGGGGACGAAGGCGCCGCCGGACGGGTCCTCGGCGTTGATGCGCACCTCGATGGCGTGGCCCCGGCGCACGATGTCCTGCTGGGCGAACGACAGCGGGTCGCCCGACGCGACCCGGATCTGCTCGGCGACCAGGTCGAGCCCCGTGACCAGCTCGGTGACCGGGTGCTCCACCTGCAGCCGGGTGTTCATCTCCAGGAAGTAGAAGTCGCCGTCCTGGTAGAGGAACTCCACGGTGCCGGCGTTGACGTAGCCACACGCCTTCGTGACCCGGACGGCGGCGTCGCCCATGGCCTGGCGGGTGTCGTCGGGGAAGCCGGGGGCCGGGCTCTCCTCGATCAGCTTCTGGTGGCGTCGTTGCGCCGAGCAGTCCCGCTCGCCGACCCAGACGGCGTTGCCGTGGGTGTCGGCGAACACCTGCATCTCGATGTGTCGCGGCCAGGTCAGGTAGCGCTCGAGGTAGCACTCGCTGCGCCCGAAGCCCTTGAGCGCCTCCGACTGCGCCGACTCCAGTGCGTCGGCGGCCTCCGCCGCCGACTGCACCACCCGCATGCCCCGGCCGCCCCCGCCGTACGCGGCCTTGATGGCGACCGGCCAGCCGTGCTCGTCGCCGAACGCCACCACCTCGTCGGCGGACGTGAGGAACTCAGTGGTGCCCGGCACCCCGGCCACCCCCGCCCGCTGGGCGGCGAGCCGCGACGACACCTTGTCGCCCATGATCTCGATCGCCTCGGGCGGGGGACCGATGAAGCTCACGCCCTTGGCCGTGACGGCTCGCGCGAAGTCGGTGTTCTCGCTGAAGAACCCGTAGCCGGGGTGCACCGCGTCGGCGCCCGCCCTCTCGACGACGTCGAGGATCTTGTCCGTCGCCAGGTAGCTCTCGCTGGCCGTCTGGCCACCCAGCGCGTACGCCTCGTCCGCCAGCCGGACGTGCAGGCCGTCGCGGTCGAGGTCGGAGTAGACGGCGACGCTGCGGATGCCGAGGTCGCGGCACGCCCGGATGACCCGGACCGCGATCTCGCCCCGGTTGGCGATCAGGATCTTCGAGAGCACACCGTATGTTTACGGGGATGCCCGGCGATGGCGCCAGAAACCTCGGCGACCGGGCGCGGGCCGCCCTCGCCGGCTCCCGGTTCGCGGATGTGCGTTGGGTGGCGTCGACCGGGTCCACCAACGCCGACGCTCTGGCGTTGGCCCGGGACGGCGCCGGCGAGGGCGTCGTCGTCGTGGCCGACCACCAGGCGGCCGGGCGGGGTCGCTACGGCCGAGCCTGGGTCGCACCCCGGGGTGGGTCGCTGTTGGTCTCGGTGCTGCTCCGCCCCCCGTCCCCGGTGGCGAGCGCCGCGACCATGGCGACGGCGGTGGCCATGGCCGAGGCGGTCGAGGAGACCGCGGGGGTGTCCCCGGGGCTCAAGTGGCCCAATGACCTGGTGATGAGCGGCGAGGGTGGCGAGCGCAAGCTGGCCGGCATCCTGGCCGAGGCCGACTGGCCCGCGAGCGCCACGATCTCGGCCGGCTGGCGGCAGCCGTCGGCGCACGAGCGGGCGGTCGTCGTCGTCGGCGTCGGGCTCAACGTGTCCTGGCCAGCGGACGACGAGGCCATCCGCGAGGTTGCCGACACGGCCGTGGCCCTCGACTGGGTGACGCCCGCGCCGATCGATCGCGTGGACCTGCTCGTCGCCTTCCTACGCCGGCTCGAGCACCACTACGGGCAGCTGGTGAGGGAGGGGCCCCGAGCGGCGATGGACGAGTGGCGCCGGCGGTCGGCGACCCTGGGACGGCGGGTCCGTGTCGACCTCGGCGTCGACGACGTGGAGGGAACGGCGGTGGACATCACCCCCGAGGGTCACCTGGTCGTGGAGGCGCTGGGGGGTCAGGTCCGTACGTTCGCCGTCGGCGACGTCGTCCACCTCAGGGACGCGTAGCTCCTCGATGACGCTCACGGGTCCAGGTCCCGGGCCTGGAGGTCGGCGATGGCGTCGATGGCGCGCTTGGCCACCGGGCCATCCACGCCCGGCAGCTCGCGTCCGTCCAGCATGCGCAGCGGCTGGACGTCACGGGTCGAGGAGGTGAGCAACACCTCGTCGGCGTCGGGCAGCGCCGCCATGGGCACGTTGTCCTCGTCGGCCTCGGGAAGCTCCTCCAGCAGCAGCGCGCGGGTCACGCCGGCCAGGCAGCCCCCCAGGAGCGGCGGCGTGGAGAGCACACCGCCCCGCGCCACGAACACGTTGGTGCCCGTGCCCTCGCACAGGCTGCCCGCGAGGTTGGGCAGGATGGCCTCGGTCGCGCCCGCCTTCCGGGCCTCGGCGAGGGCCACGACGTTCTCCGCGTACGACGTGGTCTTCAGCCCGGCCACCGCGGACCGCTCGTTGCGGGGCCAGGGCACCGTGATGGCGACGGTGTCAGGCTCCCAGGGATCGAGCGGCGCCACGGCGATGATCAGCGTCGGGCCCCCCGTTCCCCGCCCGGATCCGGGTGGTGCCACGCCGCCCGTCACCGTGATGCGCAGGCGAGCGGAGTCGGCCCCGCCGGGTGCCGCCGCCAGCAGCTCGTCGATCGCCGCCCGCAGCCGGGCGTCGCCGAGCGGCACGTCGAGCCCGAGCCCGCGGGCCGACCGGTGCAGGCGCTCGATGTGCCGTCGCAGCGCGAACGGCCGGCCGGCGATGACCCTGACGGTCTCGAACACGCCGTCGCCCACGGTCAGCCCGTGGTCGAACACCGAGACCTTGGCCTCGGCGGCATCCACGATCGCCCCATCGATCCACACGGTCCCGATCATGAGCGCCCATCCTGGCGCGCGACGCCCCACGAGGGCCGCATCGGATTGCACGCGTCGGTCGTTAGGCGGCCAGCGGGCGGCGCTGTGACCGGTGGGAGCGGTGGTAGCGGTGAGACCGGCGCCGTGGGGGCGCCAGGTCGATCATCACCGCCGGGCCGCTCCGGGCCTCGTCGTCCGGAAGGGGCACGGCGCAGCCCAGCACGTTGCGCTCCCGCCCGATCGTCACCCGGACCAGCGGGTGGGCGAGCACGTTGCGGTACCAGTCGGTGCCCGGGCCCGACCCCACCGCGATCAGCACGTGCCGTGCCGCCGGGTCCCAGCGAACGACGTGGAGCACGGTGCGCACGGGCCGTCCCGTGGTCCGGCCTCGATGCTCCAGCAGTACGACCCGGTGGCCCAACAGCCAGCCGAGACCGAAGCGGTAGGCGAGCCACGGCGCCATCGCCCCAGCACCGTATGGCGGCCGTTAGCCCAGGTGGTGGATGGTGGCGGCCGCCGGGACGGCCGGCGACCCGCTCGCCACCCGGAGGAGCCGCCGGGCCTTGAGCTCGGTCTCCATCCACTCGCCCTCCGGCACCGAGCCCCAGGTGATGCCGCCTCCGGTGCCGAGGTGCAGCATGCCGTGCTCGATCCAGAACGTGCGGATCGCCACGTTGAGCTCGCCCTGGCGGGCGTCGGCGTCGACCCAGCCCACGGCGCCGCAGTAGACGCCGCGGGGGGCGGCCTCGAGCCGGGCGATGTGATCGAGCGCCGCCAGCTTGGGCGCGCCGGTCACGGACCCCGGCGGGAAGGTGGCGGCGATCAGCTCGGGCCAGCCCGTGCCCGGGCGCAGCCGGCCCGACACGGTGGACACCAGGTGCACGAGCCCGGGGTGCTGCTCGACGGCGCACAGGGCCGGGACCTCGACCGACCCCCACTCGCACACACGCCCCAGGTCGTTGCGGACCAGGTCGACGATCATCACGTTCTCCGCCCGGTCCTTGGGGAGGAAGGCGTTAGCGGTGGCGGCGGTGCCCTTGATGGGCGAGGACCGAACGCGGTCGCCGTCCCGTCGGAGGAACCGCTCGGGCGACGCCGACGCAACCTGGCAGCCGACCGTGCGGCCGGAGGGCGGGATCCGGACCACGGCGGCGTACGGCGCCGGGTTTCCCCGCCCGAGGGCGGCGCCGAGGGCGGCGACGTCGGCGCCGGGTGGCAGCGGGGCGGTCAGCCGGCGGGTGAGGTTCACCTGGTAGACGTCACCGGCGGCGATGCCCGCACGGATGGCGTCGACGCCGGCGCAGAATCGGTCCCGGTCGAGCGATGTCGTCCATTCGTCGGGCGAGGGGCCCCGCCACGGGGGGCCCGGCCAGCGCCGCGCGGGCCGCACGTCCGAGAACCGCGCGCAGATGGGCGGCCCCTCGAACGGCAGCACCACCGCCCACGTGCCCCGGCCGTCGAGCGCCTGGAGGTCGTCGGTCACGTCGGCCAGCCGGGTGAGCAGCCGGCCTCCCACCACGGCGAGCGGTGCTTGCTCCTCCACGGCCGCAGGATAGGAGCGGATCCCGGTGGCGCCCGGGATTCCCCGACCGCCGAACCTATTGCCTCGCCCCCGACCCGCTGGAACCCAGGGCCTCGGGTCGCGGCGTCGCCCGGGGTGGCCGGTTGGTGCGCCAGCGGAGCCAGGCGCCCACGCCCGCACCGAGCACGGGCCAGGGCAGCCAGTGGGGGAGGCCCCAGGTCAGCGTCGTCACCTGCAGCGCGTCGAGCGCGCCCCCGGCGGCGGTGAGGGGCTTGGACGGTGCGTCGCCGTCGAGGATGAACACGCCCGCCTCGCGAGCCCACAGGGCCCCCTCGGGGATGGCGGCGACGAGAACGCCGAGCAGGATGCCAGCGAGCGCGGCGACGGCGTGTTCGAGGCCGGTGCGCATCGAGCGTCCGACCCACGCGGCAACGAGTCCCACGAGCAGCAGCGTGATCTGCGGTGGGCCGTAGATGACGCCCCAGAGGCTGCCCGCCCGGCTGCCGTACAGCGAGGCTCGTGACGTGGCGACGGTCAGCGCCGCGAACAGCACCGCGCAGGTGGCGGCGACGATCCACGGGGACCGTCCCCAGCCGCGGCGCAGCGCAGTCAGGCCGCAGCCCGCGGCGAACCGGAGCCGCTCGCGCGGGGCCGCCGTGATGCTCGCGAGCTCGGCGCGCATGGCGGCGCCCCACTCGTCACGGCGTCCACGCCGGCCGCCGGTGGCGAGAGCGAGCAGGCGGGCGGGCGCGTCGGCCCCGACGGCGGTGCGCGCGGCGGCGACGACGGCCGTAGCGGCGGCGACCGCGTGCGGCCAGCCGAAGAACAGGGCACCGACGAGCACCTCGGCCGGTGGGATGCCCGGGACCTCGTCGGCGGCGAGCACGGCCCGGGTCACCAGCGACCAGGCCCCGAGGACGACGAGCGCCGCCGCGGCCGCGATCCAGGCCGTCCGCCGGGTGACCGGGCCGGCGAGTGCCGGCTTCGGCATGGCATCGGGGCTCATGCCCGTGCCCCTGCGACAGCTCCGCCGCTGGGAGCCGGGCGCCCGGCGACTCGTGACCGGCGGGGGCGTTGCGCCTCGGCCCGTCGCAGCTCACGCACCTGCTCGGCTCCGGCGGCCGACAATCGGTACAGGTGCCTGGGCGGGCGGCCGTGCGGCACGTCCTGCTCCCAGGCGGTCTCGACAAAGCCGCGTTCGGCGAGCCGGATGAGGATCGGGTAGACCGTGCCGGCCTTCAGGCCCAGCGCCCGGCACAGGTCGTAGCCGTGGCTCCAGTCCGAGGCCTTCGCGGCCAGCGCATCGAGGACGGCCACCGTCTGCGGTGAGGGCCGGCGCACTCTGGTCATGGGGCACAACTCTATCTAGATAGAGTTATGCGTCAAGCGCGCTCGGGCAAGACGCCGATCCCGTCCCGTCGGACCGGCCCGCACGCTCGGCGGCCGCCGGTCGCAAGCGGCCGAGGTCGCCGCCGTACCATCGCCCTCGTGCACGTGGAGTTCACCGACGAGCAGCGGGCGCTGCGCAAGCTGGTGCGAGACTTCGCCGAGGCAGAGATCGCCCCGTACGCAGAGGCCTGGGACGCCAGCCACAGCTTCCCGGTCGACGTGGTGCGCCAGATGGGCGAGCTGGGGCTGTTCGGCATCCCGTTCCCCGAGGAGTACGGCGGTGGCGGCGCCGATTTGACCACGCTCTGCATCGCGATCGAGGAGCTGGCGCGGGTCGACCAGTCCATGGCCATAACGCTCGAGGCCGGCGTCGGGCTGGGTGCCAACCCCATCTTCCGCTTCGGCACCGAGCAGCAGCGCCAGCAGTGGCTGCCGGACCTGTGCGCCGGCCGATCGCTCGGGGGCTTCGGGCTCACCGAGCCCGAGGCCGGCAGCGACGCCGGCGGCACCCGCACGACGGCCGTGCTCGACGAAGCCAGCGCGGAGTGGGTGATCAACGGGGCCAAGGCCTTCATCACCAACTCCGGGACCGACATCACGTCGCTGGTGACCATCACCGCCCGCACCGGCGGCCCCGGGCCCGGTGGGCCCGCACCCGGTGGCCCGGGGGCCGGCGCCCCCGAGATCTCGTGCATCATCGTCCCGGCCGGGACGCCCGGTTTCGGCGTCGACCCGCCCTACCGCAAGATGGGGTGGCACGCCTCGGACACCCACGGGCTGACGTTCAGTGACTGCCGCGTGCCCGCCGGCAACCTGCTCGGGGAGCGCGGCCGGGGCTTCGCCCAGTTCCTGCAGATCCTCGACGAGGGGCGCATCGCCATCGCCGCGCTGGCCGTGGGCGTGATCCGCTGCTGCCTGGAGCACTCGGTCGCCTACGCCAACGAGCGCCGGGCCTTCGGGCGCGCCATCGGCGCCAACCAGGCGGTGGCGTTCGCCTGCTCCGACCTGGCCGTCATGGCCGAGACCGCGAGCCTGCTCGTCTACCAGGCGGCATGGCTGCGGGACAGCGGCAGGCCGTACAAGCGCGCGGCGGCGATGGCCAAGCTGTACGCCACCGAATCGGCGGTGACCGCCACCCGCATGGCCACGCAGGTGTTCGGCGGCTACGGCTTCATGGACGAGACGCCGGTGGCTCGGCAGTACCGCGACGCCAAGATCCTCGAGATCGGCGAGGGCACCAGCGAGATCCAGCGCCTGGTCATCGCCCGCGAGCTGGGCCTGCCGGCCTGATCGGCGTTCCGGCGTCGCCGCCTGTGCCCGCCGCGGGCCATCCTGCAAGAATGGCTCCTCCGTGAAAGGTCTCATTCTTGCCGGCGGGGCGGGAACCCGCCTGCGGCCCATCACCCACACGAGCGCCAAGCAGCTCGTCCCGATCGCCAACAAGCCGATCCTGTTCTACGGCATCGAGGACATGGTCGAAGCCGGCATCAAGGAGATCGGCATCATCGTCGGTTCCACCGGCGACGAGGTGATCGCTGCGGTCGGCGACGGCTCCCGCTGGGGCGTCGACATCACGTACATCCCCCAGGACGCGCCGCTGGGGCTGGCCCACTGCGTGCTGATCGCACGCGACTTCCTGGGCGACGACGACTTCGTCATGTACCTGGGCGACAACATGCTCCAGCAGGGCCTGGCCGGGTTCACCGACCGCTTCGAGCAGGCCCGCACCGATGCCGCGACGCTGCGCCTCGGCGACGACGGGTCCTCGGTCCCAGCGGCGCAGATCCTCCTGGCCAAGGTGGACGACCCCCGCCAGTTCGGGGTCGCGGAGCTGGCGGCCGACGGTGACGTCATGCGGCTGGTCGAGAAGCCGGTCGAGCCGCCTTCCGACCTGGCGCTGGTTGGCGTCTACCTGTTCGACCGCCGTGTCCACGACGCGGTGGCCGCCATCGAGCCGTCGTGGCGCGGCGAGCTCGAGATCACCGACGCCATCCAGTGGCTCATCGATCACGGGCACCGCGTCAACCACGAGGTGCTGGACGGCTGGTGGATCGACACCGGCAAGAAGGACCCGCTGCTCGAGTGCAATCGCCTGGTGCTCGAGAGTCTCCAGCCGCGGGTCGAGGGATCGGTCGACACAGCCTCGGCCATCGAGGGCCGGGTCATCATCGAGCGCGGCGCCGAGATCGTGAACAGCCGGGTGCTGGGGCCCGCCATCATCGGCGAGGGCACGCGGATCGAGAACAGCTACGTGGGCCCGTTCACGTCGGTCGCCTCCGACTGCCTGATCGTCGACTCGGAGCTGGAGCACTCGGTGGTGCTCAGCCGCAGCCGAATCGCCGACGTCCCCCGGCTCACCGACAGCCTGATCGGCCGCGAGGTCGAGCTGACCCGTTCGACGCGCCGGCCCCGGGCGCTGCGGCTCATGCTCGGCGACAATTCGGTCGTCGAGCTGCACTGATCGAGGGCCCAAGGAGCCACGTGGCAAACATCCGGCCGTCCGACGTCATCGAGGGAGTCGTCTTCGTCGAGCCCGACATCCACGGCGACGAGCGGGGGATCTTCATCGAGACCTACCGGCGCCAGTGGTTCCCTGCGGGCCGGGAGATGATCCAGGCCAACCGTGGCGACCGCCGCGCCGGCGCGCTGGTGGGGTTGCACTACCACCTCCATCAGGCCGATTACTGGTACGTGCCGTTCGGGCGGTGCCGGGTGGTGCTGCACGACCTGCGCGCCGGCTCGCCCACCGACGGCAAGACCCTGGCGGTTGACCTCGGCAGCGCGCCGGGGACGCCCGGCGTCGAGCACGATCACCGCGGCGTCTTCATCCCGCCCGGTGTGGCCCACGGGTTCGCGGCGCTCACCGACATGACGATCACCTACCTCGTCGACGGCTACTACAACCCGGCGGACGAGCTGGGGGTGGCGTGGGACGACCCGGAGGTGGGGGCCGACTGGGGCGTGTCCGAGCCGGTGCTGTCCGCCCGCGACCAGGCCAATCCCCGGCGGTCCGACCTGCCCGCCGACCGCCGCCCCCACGCGTCGCTGCGGACGGGCTGACCCCGGAAGGAGGCCGAGATCGCATGAGGCAGCTCGTCACCGGCGGGGCGGGGTTCATCGGCTCCAACTACGTCCGCTGGGTGCTGGCCAACACCGACGACGAGGTCACCGTCTACGACGCACTCACGTACGCCGGCAACCTGTCGACGCTGCGCGACGTCGACGACGATCCCCGCTACGGCTTCGTCAAGGGCAACATCTGCGACCCGGGCACCCTCGAGGAGGCGATGGCCGGCCACGACGCCGTGGTCCACTTCGCAGCCGAGAGCCACGTCGACCGCTCCATCGCCGGCCCCGACGACTTCGTCAACACCAACTGCTTCGGCACCAACGTGGTGATGGACACGGCGCGCAGGCTCGAGATTCCCCGGGTGATCCACATAGGGACCGACGAGGTCTACGGATCGGTCGAGGAGGGATCGTCGCTGGAGACCGATCCGCTGGAGCCCCGGTCGCCGTACTCGGCGTCGAAGGCGGGGTCTGACCTGATCGCGCTGTCCTATCACCACACGTACGGCCTGCCGGTGACCGTGACGCGGTGCACCAACAACTTCGGGCCCTACCAGTTTCCGGAGAAGGCCATCCCCCTGTTCGTGACCAACCTCATGGACGGCAGGTCCCTCCCGCTGTACGGCGACGGCCTCAACCAGCGCGACTGGCTCTACGTCGACGACCACTGCGCCGGGGTGGCGTTGGTGTTGGCCAAGGGGGCGGTGGGTGACGTCTACAACATCGGGGCCGGCAACGAGACCCCCAACCGGGTGTTGGTCGACAAGCTGCTGGCGCTGTTCGGGGCGGGCGAGGAGATGGTCGACTACGTCGAGGACCGACCGGGCCACGACCGCCGCTACTCGGTCAACATCGACAAGGTGACGGCGCTCGGCTGGCGCAAGGCCCGCCCCCTCGACGAGGCGCTGGCGGAGACCGTCGACTGGTACCGGGCCAACGAATGGTGGTGGCGTCCCCTCAAGGAGCGGGCGGGGCTGGGACCGTGACCGCCACCGTTCGCCCGACCCTGGCCCTGGCGTGAGGGTCCTCGTCACCGGGGCCGGCGGCCAGCTCGGGCACGACGTCCGGATGCATTGTGAGGCGATGGGTGACGACGTCGTGGCCGCCACCCACGCGACGCTCGACGTCGCGGATCGGGACGCCGTCTACCAGGCGGTGCTCTCGGTCCGACCCGACGTGGTAGTGCACGCCGGCGCCTGGACGGCGGTCGACGCCTGCGAGGGCGACCCCGAGCGGGCATTTCGGGTGAACGCCCTCGGGACCCGCTGGGTGGCCGACGCCAGCCGCCGGGCGGGCGCCCACCTCTGCTACGTGTCGACCGACTACGTGTTCGACGGCACCAAGGAGGGGCCCTACGTCGAATGGGACGCCACCGGCCCGCGGTCGGTCTACGGCGCGTCCAAGCTGGGCGGCGAGCACGAGGTCGCCGAGCACGCGCCCGGGGCCTGCACGGTGCGCACGTCGTGGGTGTGCGGCGAACACGGCAACAACATGGTCAAGACCGTTCTGGGGCTGGCCGACCTCCCCGAGCTGTCCTTCGTCGACGATCAGCGCGGCTGCCCCAGCTTCACCGCCGACCTGGCCGTGGCCATCCGTTCCCTGGCCGCGGCGCGACTGCCGGGGGTGTTCCACGTCACCAACCAGGGCGCCGCGACCTGGTACGAGTTCGTGCGGGACATCCTGATGGCACTGGGGCACGACCCCGGGAAGGTGCGTCCCATCGCCACCGCCGAGCTCGATCCGCCCCGTCCCGCGCCCCGCCCGGCGAACTCGGTCCTCGACAACGCCGCCCTGCGCGCCGCCGGCTTCCCCCTGCTCCCGGACTATCGGGAGAGCCTGGGACACCTGGTCAAGAGGCTGACCGGCTGATCCGAACTCGCGGCGGTTAGCGCCCCCATGGGGGCCCTAACCGCCGCAAGTTCGGGTGAGGGGTTGCGACGCGGCCTCAGCCCAGCAGCCTCAGCCGCCGGGCGAGGTCGCTGTTGAGCCGGCGATCGGGGTCCAGCCGGTCCCGGACCGCGCGCCACTCGTCGAGCCGGGGGTACATGGCCGGGAGCAACTCGGGGCGGAGGCGGCTGTCCTTGGCCAGGTACAGGCGGCCCCCGGCCTCGGCGACCCGGTCGTCCAGCCGGTCGAGCAGCGGCCCCAGCGTCGAGTCGGTGGTGGGGACATCGAGGGCGAGGGTCCAACCCGGCCCGGCAAACGTGAGCGGTGCGGGGTCGGCGGCGCCGAAGTACTTGAGCACCGCCAGGAAGCTCGGCGCCCGGTGCTCGGCGAGGGCCTCGACGACGTGCCGGAGGACTCCTTCGGCCCCGAAAGGCAGCACGCACTGCCATTGCAGGAAGCCCCGGGGCCCGTACAACCGGTTCCACCCCTCGACGAGGTCGAGCGGGTAGAAGAACCGGGAGATCGACTGGAGCTCGTCGAGGCGCCTGCGGGGGTGCAGCCGGTACCACAGCTCGTTGAACGCCAGGATGCTGCCCCTGTTGAGCACCCAGCCCGGAACGGCGCGCGGCGCGGGCACCGCAGGCACGATGCGGTACGCCAGCGGGTCACGCATGTGGCGCCGGGCCTCGCGATCGCGGGCGCCGGCGAGCTCGTCGCGGCGGACGAAGTCGCCCTGGGTCAGCACCGACCTGCCCAGCGAGCGGCCCCGGGCCAGGAAGTCGATCCACGCCACCGAGTAGCGGTGCCGCCGGCCTCCCTCGGACAGCCGCGTGAGGAGCGTGTCGAGATCGGGCACCCGATCGGTGTCGACCCGGAGCAGGCTGGTCTCGATCGGGTGCAGGCGGATCGTCGCCTCGACGACGGTGCCGGTGAGGCCCATGCCCCCACACGTGGCCCAGAACGCATCGGCGTCGTTGTCGGGGGCCAGCGTGCGGCGGGTGCCGTCGGGCAGGGCCAGCACCAGCGACTCCACGTGGGCACCGAAGCTCCCGGTGGTGTGGTGGTCCTTGCCGTGGACATCGGCCGCGATCGCCCCGCCGACGGTGATGTGACGGGTGCCGGGCGTGACCGGCACGAACCAACCCTGGGGCACGATGTGGCGCAGCAGGCCGTCGAGCGAGGTGCCGGCCAGGACCCGGGCGGTGCCGCGCCCGTGGTCGAGCTCCAGGACGCCCGACACGCCGGTCGAGCTGACCACCAGGCCCCCCGCGTTCATGGCCGAGTCGCCGTACGCCCGCCCCAGCCCGCGGGCGACGGCACCCCGGGGCCCCGCGGCCTTGGCCGCCAGCGCCAGCTCGTCCGGGTCGGTGGGCCGCACCACGTGGGCAGCCGTCGATGGATTGCGCCCCCACCCGGTCACCATCTCGAGGTCGTCGGTGGGGCGGTGGCGTGCGGCGGGTCCGCTCATGCGGTGTACACGCCGATGGCGAAGACGATGGCCCAGGCCACGCCGATGCACTGCAGCGTCCGGTCGCGCAGGATGATGTCCTCGGGGGCCGACCCCCGGTCGCCCTTGTCGAGCACCAGGGCGTAGCGCAGGATCGCCATCACGAACGGCAGGATCGACAGCTGGTACCAGGGGATCGAAGACGTGTTCAGCGCGCTCTCGGCCTTCTCGAACGCCCACAGGCAGTACGCGACGAGGACGGCGCCCGAGGTCACCGACCGTAGGTACGCCATGTAGCTCTCGCTGTAAGCCCCCAAAACGGCCCGGAACCGGCCGGCGTCCGCGGTGGTCGCCGCCGCCATCTCGCTGGCCTCCGCGCCACGCTTGCCGGACACGATGAAGAGGGCGCCGAAGCTGGTGACGATGAAGAACCAGTCGGAGATCGGCACGTCGGTGGCGGCGGCGCCGGCCACCGCCCGCAGCACGAAGCCGGCGGCCACCGCCACCAGGTCGACCACGGCCACGTTCTTGAGCACCATCGAGTAGGCCGTGGTCAGCGCGACGTAGCCGAGGATGGTGGCGGCGAGCTCGGGGGTCGCCGCGAACGCCAGCGCCACCGACGCCACCAGCAGCACCGCCCCGCCGCTGTAGGCGACGGCCACGGGCACGACGCCAGCGGCCACCGGCCGGTTGCGCTTGGTCGGATGGAGCCGGTCGGCCTCCGCGTCGCGGGCGTCGTTGATGTAGTAGGTGCCCGAGGCCGCCAGGCAGAAGGCCGCGAACGCGATCAGCGCATCGATCGCCGGCCCGGTGTTGTCCAGCACCCCGGCGGCGGCGGGTGCGGCGAACACGAGCAGGTTCTTCGTCCACTGCCGCGGCCGGGCCAGGCGCACCAGCCCTGCGAGCAGCGAGAGCGCCCCGCGCGGGCGCGGGCCTCCCGCCGGCGCGCCGTGGCGCTCGCGGGGCGACGCCACGCCGGCGGTGGACGGTGAGGTGGTGGTCATGGGCTCCGCCGCCATGTCACATGTTGGCCGCCACTCGGCGCCACGCGGCGCGGGGCAGGTGCCGCAGCGCCGCCATGACGTAGCGGAGCGCGCCGGGCACCCAGACCGTCTCCTTGCCGGAGGCGATGGCGCCGGCCACCGTCTCGGCCACCGCCGCCGGCGTGGTTGCCAGCGGCGCGGCGTCGCGTCCCTCGGTCATGGACGAGCGGACGAAGCCGGGCCGCACGACGACGACCCGGACACCGGCGCCGACCAACGAGTCGGCGAGCCCCTGCGCAAACGCGTCGAGGCCCGCCTTGGACGAGCCGTAGACGAAGTTCGAGCGCCGGGCGCGCTCGCCGGCCGCCGAGCTGAGGACCACGATCGTGCCGTGTCCCTGCTCCCCGAGGCGGCGGGCGACGTGCAGCAAGGTGGACACGGGCCCCGCGTAGTTGGCCACGGCCAGCTCGGCGGCGGAGGCAGGATCGTCCTCGAGGTGCGATTGCTCCCCCAACACGCCGGACGCCAACACCACGCAATCGATGTCGGCCGCGGCCGCGTCCCACGCCGCCTTCACCGCGTCGGCGTGGGCGCCGACGTCGACGGCGTCCCAGTGGACGGCGGCCACCGCGGCGCCGGCGGCGCGCAGCCGTCGCGCCACCTCGTCCATGGCCTCGGGTCGGCGCCCGGCGAGGACGATGGTGCGACAGCCGTCGGGCACCAAACGCTCGGCGATCGCCGCCCCGATGTCGGACGAACCGCCGAGCACCAGGAGCGATTGGACGGCGCCCAGCGCGTTCTGCACGTCGGCAGAGGCTAGTGGGTGACCGCGGCACGCCCTCTCGGCACCGGTTCGGCCGACCGATCGCCCCGCGTGCTCCGCGGGCGCTAGCGTTGTCGCCTCGTCTACCGCTAGCTGGGGCGCTTGCAGTCGGAGGTCCATTCATGGCGGAGATCGCCGTCATCGGGGCGGGTTACGTCGGGCTGACGACAGCGGCGTGCTTCTCCCACCTGGGGCACGACGTCATCTGTGCCGACATCGACGAGGCCAGGATCGCCCAGCTGACGCGCGGCGAGATGCCGATCGTGGAGGCCGGCCTCGAGGCGCTGGTCCGGGAGGGTCTGGAGGGTGGGCGGCTCGGCTTCGTGGTGGGGGCGGCCAACGCCGTCTCGTCCGCCGAGTTCGCCTACCTGTGCGTGCCGACGCCCCAGGACGACGACGGCGCCGCCGACCTCACGTACATCGAGGCGGCCGCGCGCGAGATCGGTCCCCGACTGCCGTCCGAAGCCGTGGTGGTCAACAAGTCGACGGTGCCGGTCGGATCCACCCGGGTGGTCGAGCGGGTCCTAGGCCGCGACGACGTCGTGGTGGTGTCCAACCCCGAGTTCCTCCGTGAGGGCTCGGCGGTGCACGACTTCCTCAATCCGGACCGCATCGTCATCGGCAGCGACGACCAGTCCGCAGCCGTGCGGGTGGCCTCGCTCTACATCGGCGTGACCGCGCCGATCATCGTCACCGACCCACCGTCGGCCGAGACCATCAAGTACGCCGCCAACGCCTTCCTCGCCGCGAAGGTCAGCTTCATCAACGCGATCGCCGCCGTCTGCGACGCCGTCGGCGCCGACGTCAAGGACGTGGTCCTGGGCATGGGCTACGACAAGCGCATCGGCCACGAGTTCCTCAAGCCGGGCCCGGGGTTCGGGGGCAGCTGTCTGCCGAAGGACACCCGGGCGCTGGTGCAGATCGCCGACAGCGCCGGGTACTCGTTCGATCTCATGCGGGGTGTCATCACCGTCAACGAGGACCAGTTCCAGCGGGTGGCCGCCAAGGTGCGGGACATGGCGGGTGGGTCCCTCGAGGGCGTGAAGGTGGCGGTGTGGGGCCTCACGTTCAAGGCCCGCACCGACGACACCCGCGAGTCGCCGGCGCTGCGGATCGTGTCGCTCCTGGCCGACCAGGGCGCTGAGGTCCAAGCCTACGATCCCGCCGTCAAGGGGCCGGCCGGCGGCGTGGTGCCGGCCGCCGATCCCTACTCCGTGTGCGACGGCGCCCGCGTGCTGGCGGTGCTCACCGAGTGGGACGACTTCCGCTGGCTCGATTTCGACAAGGTCGCCGGCCTCATGGAGACGCCCCGGGTGGTCGACGCCCGCAACCTGCTCGACCGGGCGGGGCTCGAGCGCCGGGGGTTCAGCTACGTGGGAATCGGTCGCTGACGGCGGGGGCTCCGGCAGGAGCCTCCGCCCCCCAAACCCCCCGCCCTCACCCACGGCCCATATCGTGTGGAGACCATGGTCAGGGCCGTCGTTACCGGGGGAGCGGGCTTCCTGGGCTCGCATCTGTGCGAAGCCCTGCTCGACCGCGGTGACGACGTGGTCGCCATCGACAACCTCGTCACCGGCAGCGTCGACAACATCGAGCACCTGTTCACCCGGGCCGGGTTCACTTTCGTCGCCCACGACGTGAGCACGTACGTGTGGGTGCCGGGCCCGGTCGACGCCGTGCTCCACTTCGCCAGCCCGGCGTCGCCGGTGGACTATCTCGTGATCCCCATCCAGACGCTGAAGGTCGGCAGCCTCGGCACGCACAACTGCCTGGGCCTGGCGAAGTCGAAGGGGGCCCGGTTCCTGCTCGCGTCGACCAGCGAGGTGTACGGCGATCCGCAGGTCCACCCGCAACCCGAGGGCTACTGGGGCCACGTGAACCCCGTCGGCCCCCGCGGCGTCTACGACGAGGCCAAGCGTTTCGCCGAGGCCATGACGATGGCCTACCACCGCTACCACGGCCTCGACGTCAGAATCGTTCGCATCTTCAACTCGTTCGGGCCCCACATGAGAGCCAACGACGGCCGGGTGGTGTCGAACTTCCTGGTGCAAGCCCTGCAGGGCAAGCCGCTGACCATCTACGGCGACGGTTCTCAGACCCGCAGCTTCTGCTACGTCGACGACCAGGTGCGGGGCATCCTGGCGTTGCTGGACTCCGACGTCACGGGTCCCGTCAACATCGGCAATCCCGCCGAGTTCACGGTGGCCGAGCTGGCCCGGCTGGTGCTCGACGTGACGGGGTCGGCGTCCGAGATCGTCCACGAGCCGCTGCCGGTCGACGATCCACGGCACCGCCAGCCGGACATCGCCCTGGCCCGTGCGCAGCTCGGCTGGGAGCCCGTCGTGCCGCTCCGGGACGGCCTGGAGCGCACGGTCGACTGGTTCCGCCGGAGCCTGGACCTGCCCCCGTCGCGCGAGTGAGCCAGCCGGCGAGTCGATGGTCGTGACCTACGACCAGGTCCTGGCCTGGCGCCTGCGGCAGCAGGGCCTCGTGCCCCGCACCACCGCCCCGGTGGCGCAGATCGTGGAACGGCTGGCGGGCGTGCAGGCGCAGGTGGCCTCGTCGGCCGAGCTCGCCGTCGCCACCCGCCAGCGGCGGCCCAGGCGGGGCGCGGTCGGTCAGGCCCTCGAGGCCCGTGCGGTCATCAAGACGTGGACCGTCCGGGGCACGCTCCACCTCCACGCCGCGTCGCGGGTGGGCGCCTACCTCGCGCTGATGGGGGCGGCGCGGACCTGGGAGAAGCCCGTGTGGCGGCGGGCGTTCGGGGTGACACCGCCGCAGATGGAGGCCCTTGGCGAAGCGGTCGACGAGGTGCTCGAGGGCAGGGTCCTCACCCGCCAGGAGCTCACCGCCGCCCTGGTCGCCCGCAAGCGCTTCGCCGGCCTCGAGTCGCAGCTCACGTCGGGCTGGAGCGCCGTGCTCAAGCCGCTGGCGTGGACCGGCCGGATCTGCCACGGACCCGCCCACGGCAACCGCGTCACGTTCACGTCGCCCCGCACCTGGGTCCCCGGTTGGTCGGGCGTCCCCACGGCCGAGGAGGCCGCCGGCACCGTGATCCCGGCCTACCTCCGCGCCCACGGCCCGGCCACGCCGGCGATCTTCGACGCGTGGCTCACGCGAGGCGTGTCCCGCAGGGCGGAGCTGCGGTCGTGGTTCGCGTCGCTGGGTGACCAGCTGCAAGCCGTCGAGGTCGACGGCGCCGAGTGCGTGATGATGGCCGGCGATGTCGACGCCCTCGCCCGCACGCGCCCGTCGCGCGAGGTGCGGCTGCTGGCCGGCTTCGACCAGTACGTCCTGGGCGCGGGGACCGGCGACGTCCGGATCGTGCCTGCGGAGCGACGAAAGGCCGTGAGCCGCACGGCCGGCTGGATCTCGCCCGTCGTGGTCCATCAGGGGCGGGTGGTGGGCGTGTGGGAGCTCACGGACGCCACCGTGGAGGTGCGGCTGTTCCCCGAGGCCGATGTGCCCAGGCAGGGGCTCGAGGCCGAGGCGGGACACCTGGCGGTCTGCACCGGCCGGGCCCTGTCGCTGGCCGTAGGTGCGGCGTAGCCCTGAGCAGTAGGCCCGTGGATGCGGCCCCCCTGGTCAGTGGTCGCGGGCTTCGGCCTCGGCCCGGTGGGCCAGGTACCAGTCCACGGTCAGGCGCAGGCCCTGGGCGAAGTCGGTGCGGGCCTCGAAGCCGAAGGCCGCCGCGGCGCGGCCGGGGTCGACGCGGCGCCGGGGCTGACCGTCGGGCTTGGAGGGGTCCCAGCGGATCTCGCCCTCGAACCCGGTGGCGTCGGCGACCAACTTGACGAGGTCGCGGATGGGTAACTCCTCGTCGGTGCCGAGGTTGACCGGCTCGGCCCCGTCGTAGCGCTCGGCGGCGAGGACGATCCCCTCGGCGGCGTCGTCCACGAACAGGAACTCCCGCGACGCCGAGCCCGTGCCCCACACGTCGATGTGGTCCGCGCCCGCCTCCTTGGCGTCCACGCACTTCTTGATCAGCGCCGGGATGACGTGGCTCACGGCCGGATGGAACTTGTCGCCGGGCCCGTAGAGGTTGGTGGGCATGAGGTAGGCGATGTTCTGGCCGTACTGCTCGCGGTTGGCCTGGGCCTGGACGAGGTGCGCGAGCTTGGCGATGCCGTAGGGGGCGTTGGTCTCCTCGGGATAGCCCTGCCACAGCGAGTCCTCGCTGAACGGGACCGGCGTGTGCTTCGGGTACGAGCAGATCGTGCCCGTGACCACGGTCTTGGGGGTCGCGGCCAGGCGGGCCTGCTCGATCACGTACGCACCCATGAGCAGGTTGTCGAGGTACAGGTCCGCCGGCCGGGCCATGTTGGCTCCGATGCCGCCGACGCGGGCGGCGAGGTGGATCACCAGGTCGGGCCGGACGGCGTCGAAGAGCCGGGCCACGTCGTCGAGGCGGCGTAGGTCGTAGTCGGCCGACGTCGGGGTCTCGAGGCGCGCCACACCGCGTTCCCGGAGGCGGGCGCAGACGGCCTTCCCGAGGAAGCCGCGTCCCCCGGTGACCAGCACGGTGACGGGGGACCAGTCCTCGATCATGGCGAGCCACTCTAACGGTCGCCCACTAGTGGACCCTCGCGGAAGTCATCGTGGCGTCTCGCCGGCCAGATCC
>Ga0081538_10000037_pt2 | contig 60264 bp, 78 predicted proteins | sample TabmetS5T2R1_FD_71022 | JGI IMG/M metagenome (GOLD analysis project Ga0081538, IMG submission 71022) | Tabebuia heterophylla rhizosphere microbial communities from the University of Puerto Rico - S5T2R1 | ecosystem: Host-associated > Plants > Roots > Rhizosphere ...
CCGACCCGGGTCGGGACGATCCTCCGCGAGGGCAAGACCGGCACCGTTCGCGTGCGCGTCTGCAAGCGCGCCGACTGCGGACAGGAGATCGACCGCTGATGGCCACCGCCACGAAGACCGACTACGTCCCGCGCATGAAGCAGGCCTACAACGAGGAGGTCCGCGCGCGCCTGAAGGACGAGCTCGGGCTCGGCACGATCATGCAGGTCCCGCGGATCACCAAGATCACGCTCAACATGGGCGTCGGGGAGGCGAAGACCGAGGCCAAGGCGCTCGACGGCGCAATCGAGGAGCTCACGACCATCGCCGGCCAGCGGGCCCAGGTCCGCCGGGCCCGCAAGTCGATCGCCGGCTTCAAGATCCGCGACGGCATGCCGATCGGCGCGCGCGTCACGTTGCGCGGCGACCGGATGTGGGAGTTCCTCGACCGGCTCGTCTCGATCGCGCTCCCCCGGATCCGCGACTTCCGCGGCCTGAACCCGCGGTCGTTCGACGGGCGCGGCAACTTCTCGCTCGGCATCCGCGAGCAGATCATCTTCCCGGAGATCAACTACGACGACATCGCCGCCGTCCGGGGTCTGGACGTGACGATCACGACGACGGCGGAGAGCGACGATCAGGGCCTCGCGCTGCTGCGCGCGCTGGGCATGCCGTTCGCCACCGAAGACAGGAGGGACACCTAAGTGGCCAAGAAGTCGCTGGTCCACAAGGCGCGGCAGCCGCAGCGCTTCAAGGTCCGGCAGTACACGCGCTGCCGCCGATGCGGCCGGCCGCGCGCCGTCTACCGCAAATTCGGCCTCTGCCGGATCTGCCTGCGCGACCTCGCGCATCAGGGGCAGATCCCCGGCATGACCAAATCGAGCTGGTAACGCCATGCTGACCGACCCCATCGCAGACATGCTCACGCGGATCCGCAACGCCAACAAGGCGCTGCACGAGACCGCCGAGATGCCGACCTCCCGCCAGAAGGAGGAGATCGCCCGCCTGCTCCAGGAGGAGGGCTACATCTCGGGCTACCACGTCGTCAGCCCGGCGGACTTCAACAGCCGCGAGTCCGACCCGAAGAAGCACCGCTCGTACGGGACGCTCGTCGTCGAGCTGAAGTACGGGCCCAGCCGGGAGCGGATCCTCACCGACCTCAAGCGCGTCTCGAAGCCGGGCCGCCGTGTCTACGCTAGAAAGGACCGGCTGCCGCGCGTCCTCGGGGGGATGGGGACAGCGATCATGTCCACGTCCAGGGGTCTCGTCACGAGCAAGACCGCCGAGCGCGAGGGCATCGGCGGCGAGGTCATCTGTTTCGTCTGGTAGCGCAAGCCTGAACCCATGAGCCGAATCGGAAAGAAGCCAATCGAGTTGCCCGCCGGCGTGTCGGTGTCGATCGACCCTGGCCGCGTCATGGTCAACGGGCCGCTCGGCGAGCTGACGCAGCAGGTGCCGCAGCGGATGCAGATCGAGCAGGAGGACGGCCAGATCGTCGTCACCCGGCCGACCGAGCGCGGCGACGACCGCGCCCTCCACGGGCTCACACGCTCGCTCGTCGCGAACATGGTCGAGGGCGTGACGAAGGGCTTCGAGCGCAGGCTCGAGATCCAGGGCGTCGGCTATCGCGCGGCACTGCGCGGGACGTCGCTCGAGCTCAGCGTCGGCTTCTCGCACCCGGTCGTGATCGAGCCGCGGCAGGGGATCACGTTCGAGGTCCCGACCCCGACGGAGATCATCGTCAAGGGCATCGACAAGCAGCAGGTCGGGCAGACGGCCGCCGAGGTGCGCCGCGTCCGGCCGCCGGAGCCCTACAAGGGCAAGGGCATCCGCTACGAGGGCGAGTACGTCCGGAGAAAGGTCGGGAAGCGAGCTTGATGTCGTGAGCCAGCTCACCATGAGACAGCGGCGCGAGCGCCGCCACAAGCGGGTCCGGCGAGGCGTGTTCGGCACGGCCGAGCGCCCGCGCCTCGTCGTCTTCCGCTCCAACCGCGGCATCGCCGCGCAGCTCGTCGACGACGTCGAGGGCAAGACGCTCGCCGCCGCGAGCTGGCTGGACAAGCGCAGTGCGAAGGGCGCGAAGACCGACCAGGCCGCCGAGGTGGGCAAGGCGCTCGCCGCGAACGCCAAGAAGGCGGGCATCGAGCGCGTCGTCTTCGACCGGGGCGGCTACCTGTACCACGGGCGCGTGAAGGCGCTCGCCGACGCAGCCCGCGAAGGAGGACTCGAGTTTTGAGTGATTACCAGGAGACCCGCGAGCTCAAGGAGCGCGTGGTCGAGATCAACCGCGTCGCCAAGGTCGTCAAGGGCGGCCGGCGCTTCTCGTTCACGGCGCTCGTCGTGATCGGCGACGAGGTCGACCGCGTCGGCGTCGGCTATGGCAAGGCCCGCGAGGTGCCGCTGGCGATCTCCAAGGCCGTCGAAGACGCGAAGAAGAACCTCTTCACAGTGCCGAAGCACGGCACGACGATCACGCACGAGATCCTCGGCCAGTTCGGCGCGGCGCGCGTGCTGCTGCGGCCGGCGAGCGAGGGAACCGGCGTCATTGCCGGGGGCGGCGTCCGCGCCGTCCTCGAGCTCGGCGGCGTCCGTGACATCCTCGCGAAGAGTCTCGGCACGACGAACCCGGTGAACATGCTGAAGGCGACCGTGCAGGGCCTGCAGAGCCTGCGCCGGCCCGAGGAGGTCGCGAAGGCCCGCGGGAAGACGATCGCCGACGTCCTGCCGCTGCCGAAGGAGCAGCCGGCGGAGGAGGCCGCGCCGGCCGAGGAGGCCGAGCCGGTGGCCGCGGCCGTCGCAACGGAGGAGACGACGGATGGCGAATAAGACCCTCCGCATCACGCAGGTTCGGAGCCAGATCGGCCAGAGCGAGCGCCATCGCGGCACCCTGCGCGCGCTCGGCCTCGGCAAGATCGGACGCTCCGTCGAGCGCCCGGAGACCCCGGAGGTCGCCGGTATGCTGAGGAAGGTTCGCCACCTCGTCCGAGTGGAAGGCGAATAGCCCCAGATGCCCGAAGAGCTCAACCTTTCGAATCTCAAGCCCGCGTCCCCGCGCAAGGACCGCAAGCGCATCGGCCGCGGCATGGGCTCGGGCAAGGGGAGGTACGCCGGCCGCGGGATCAAGGGCCAGAAGTCGCGCTCGGGCTCGCACAAGATGCGCGCCGGCTTCGAGGGCGGCCAGATGCCGATCTACATGCGGCTCGGGAAGCAGCGCGGCCCGTACTCGAAGGACGCGATGCCGATGGGCCCGCACCGGACGCAGACCGTCCCGGTCAACGTCCGCGACCTCGACCGCTTCGACGACGGCGCCGAGGTCACGCCCGAGACGCTCGTCGAGAAGGGCCTGATCCGGAACACCCGGATCGACGTGAAGATCCTGGGCCAGGGCGACCTCAAGAAGAAGCTCTCGGTCACGGCGCACTACTTCTCCGAGAGCGCCCGCGAGAAGATCGAGGGCGCCGGCGGATCGGTGACCGCGCTGAAGGAGGTCAAGCAGAAGCGGCGCCGCCGGAAGGCCCCCGCCCAGCCGGCCGCGCAGGCCGCCGCCGAGGAAGCGCCCGAGGAGACGCCGGAGCCCGAGCCTCAGGCCGAGGCCGAGGAGCCGGCGGCCGAGGAAGAGCAGTAGATGTTCTCCTGGCTCACGAACGCCTGGCGGGTCCCGGAGCTCCGGAAGCGCGTCCTCTTCACCGCGCTGATCCTCGCCTTCTACCGCCTGGGATCGTGGATCCCGGCACCGGGCGTCAACGCCGAGGCGATCGAGAACTACTTCAACGCGTCGGGCGGCGGCACGGTCCTCGCCCTGCTGAACCTCTTCTCGGGCGGCGCGCTCTCCCAGTTCGCGATCTTCGCGCTCGGGATCATGCCGTATGTCACGGCCTCGATCATTCTCCAGCTCATGACCGTGGTCGTCCCGCGGCTCGAGCAGCTGCAGAAGGAGGGCGAGGCCGGCTACGCCAAGATCAACCAGTACACGCGCTACCTGACGATCGCGCTGGCCGCCGCCCAGGCCGCCGGCTTTGCGTTCCTCTTCCAGCGCCAGGGCGCCCTCGACGCGAACTTCGGCCGCGGCGCGCTGATCGTCCTCACGCTGACCGCGGGCTGTGCGCTCCTGATGTGGATGGGCGAGCTGATCACGAAGCGCGGCATCGGCAACGGCATCTCGCTGCTGATCTTCGCCTCGATCCTCACCGGGCTCCCGCTCGGGATCAACGCCTGGGTCGAGGGCGGCATCTTCGAGCGGCTCTTCTTCCCGATCATGGCCGTCGGGATCGTCGTGGCCGTCGTCTTCATCCAGGAGGGCCAGCGCCGCATCCCGATCCAGTACGCGAAGCGGATGGTGGGTCGCCGGATGACGACGGGCGGCTCGACCTACATGCCTCTGCGCGTGAACATGGCAGGCGTCATTCCCGTCATCTTCGCCGCGGCCGTCATGGCCTTCCCGCCGACGATCGCGCAGTACTTCCCGCAGACGCAGGGCTTCATCAACAGGTACTTCTCGTACACCGACTGGCCCTACCTGCTGCTCGAGGGCTTCATGATCGTGATCTTCACGTTCTTCTACACCGCGGTTCAGTTCAACCCTGTCGACCAGGCCGACAACCTCCGGAAGCACGGCGGCTACATCCCGGGCATCCGGCCCGGCCCGCCCACGGCGCAGTACCTCGACCGCGTCCTCACGCGGCTGACGCTGCCCGGCGCGCTCTACCTCGCGGTCGTGGCCGTGCTGCCGAGCCTCTTCATCGCCTACGCCGACGTCTCGCAGGCGCTGGCCGGCGCCCTCGGCGGAACCTCGGTGCTGATCGCCGTCGGTGTCGCGCTCGACACGATGCGCCAGATGGAGTCGCAGATGATGATGCGCTCCTACGAGGGCTTCTTGAAGTGAACGTGCTCTTGCTCGGTCCGCAGGGGTCGGGCAAAGGGACTCAGGCGAAGCGGATCCAGGCCGAGTACGGGATCCCGCACATCGCCACGGGCGAGATCCTTCGCGCCGCGATCGCCACCGAGACCGCGCTCGGGCTGCGCGTGAAGCCGATCGTCGAGAGCGGGCAGCTCGTCCCGGATGACCTGATGATCGACCTGATCCGCGAGCGGCTCGGCGACGACGATGCGCAGGACGGCTTCATCCTCGACGGCTTCCCGCGCACCCTGCCGCAGGCGGCGGCGCTGGACGAGATGTTGGTGGACATCGGCCGGCAGCTGTCGATCGTGTTCGGCTTCCAGCTCGACGACCAGATCGGGATCGAGCGCATGCTCAAGCGCGCCGAGGTCGAGGGCCGCAAGGACGACACGCCCGAGGCGATCGCGAAGCGCCTGGAGCTCTACCACGAGCAGACGGAGCCGCTGATCGACTACTACCGGGCGCAGGGCAACCTCGTCGGCATCCACGCGCACCGGACCGTTGACGAGGTCTTCTCGGAGGTCCAGGAGGCGCTCGAGCAGACGGCCGCGAGGTCGGCGTGATCATCCGCAAGTCCGCCGCCGAGCTGGACACGATGCAGCACGCCGGCGGGATCGTCGCCGACACGCTCTCGCTGCTCGCCGAGCAGATCCGGCCGGGGGTGACCACCGCCGAGCTCGATCGGGTCGCGGATGAGTACATCCGGTCGCGCGGCGGCGTCCCGACGTTCCTCGGCTACCCGGGGCCGTATCCCTATCCCGCGTCGATCTGCGCCTCGCTGAACGAAGTCGTCGTCCACGGGATCCCGAACGACGAACCGCTCGAGGAGGGCGACGTGCTCTCCGTCGACGTCGGCGTGACGTACGAGGGCTTCGTCGGCGACTCGGCGTACACGTACCGGGTCGGCGAGGTCGACGCCGAGGCGGAACGGCTGCTCGAGGTCGGGCAGGCGGCGCTCCAGGCCGGGATCGAGAAGGCGCGCGACGGCGCCCACCTCACGGACATCTCCCACGCGATCCAGGCGGTCACCGAGGAGGGAGGCTTCTCCGTCGTGCGGTCGCTCGTCGGCCACGGCGTCGGTCGGAACATGCACGAGGACCCGCAGATCCCGAACTTCGGCGAGCCGGGCCGGGGGCCGATTCTGGCGCCCGGCATGACGCTCGCGATCGAGCCCATGATCACGGCCGGCACGCACGAGGTCGTCGTGCGCGAGGACCGCTGGACGATCGCCTCCGCCGACGACTCGCTCGCCGCGCACTTCGAGCACACGGTCGCGGTGACGGACGCGGAGCCCAGAATCCTCACAGCTGCGCCGGTTCGGGTCAGCTAAGCCGTTTTGCTACCATTCTTGACCCGGCGCAGGCCGTGCTGCGCCATGTTCGTTGTTCGTCCAAGACCGCGCTCGTAGAGCGCGGTTGCCGTGTGGAGGTATGGCCCAGAAGGAAGAGAAGATCGAGGTGGAAGGCGAGGTCATCGAGGCCCTGCCGAGCACCATGTTCCGCGTCCAGATCGACGAGGGGCATCAGGTGCTGGCGAAGATCTCGGGGAAGATGCGGAAGCACTACATCCGCATCCTTCCGGGAGACCGCGTGAAGGTGGAGCTCTCGCCCTATGACCTCTCCCGAGGCCGGATCACCTTCAGGCATAGGTGAGATGAAAGTACGCCCGTCCGTCAAGCCGATGTGTGAGCGCTGCCGCGTGATCAAGCGGCACGGTCGCACCATGGTCATTTGCACGAACCCGCGTCACAAGCAGCGGCAGGGGTAGAGGAGGAGCTTTGGCACGAATCGCAGGCGTCAACCTTCCGCGCGAGAAGCGGCTCGAGGTCGGCCTGACCTACATCTTCGGCGTCGGTCGCTCGACCGCGCTCCAGATCTGCACCGCCACCGGCCTCTCGCCCGACGAGAAGGTCCGGGACCTCACGGACCCCGAGATCACGAAGCTGCGCGAGTACATCGACGGCAACCTCCAGGTCGAGGGTGATCTCCGGCGGGAGCGCCAGCAGGCGATCAAGCGCCTGTCCGAGATCGGTGCGTACCGCGGTCTCCGCCACCGCCGCAGCCTGCCGGTGAACGGCCAGCGGACGAAGACGAACGCACGCACCCGCAAGGGCCCGAAGAAGACCGTGGGCCGCGGGAAGAAGGCAGCGACCAAGACCTGATGGCGCCGCCACGCAGACAGGCCGCCCGCGGGCGGACGCGTCGCCGCGTCCGCAAGAACATCGCCGTCGGGCAGGCGCACATCAAGACGTCGTTCAACAACACGATCGTCACCCTCACCGACAAGGAGGGCAACGTGATCGTGTGGGAGTCCGCCGGCTCGGCCGGGTTCAAGGGCTCGCGGAAGTCGACGCCGTTCGCGGCGCAGGTCACGGCAGACGCCTGTGCGCGGAAGGGCATGGAGCACGGGCTCCAGAAGGTCGAGGTCTTCGTGAAGGGCCCGGGCTCGGGCCGCGAGACCGCGATCCGGTCGCTCCAGGCCGCCGGCCTCGAGATCCTCGGCGTCAAGGACGTCACCCCGCAGGCGCACAACGGGGTCCGCCCGAAGAAGCGGAGGCGCGTCTAATGGCCCGCACTCTCGGCCCGAAGTGCCGCGCGTGCCGCCGGGAGGGCATGAAGCTCTTCCTCAAGGGCGAGCGCTGCCTCACGGAGAAGTGCTCCGTCGAGCGCCGCAGCTATCCGCCGGGTGAGCACGGCCGCGGCCGCATCAAGCAGTCGGAGTACCTGCTCCAGCTGCGCGAGAAGCAGAAGGCGCGCCGGTACTACGGCCTGCTCGAGAAGCAGTTCCGCAACTACTACACGAAGGCCGCCAAGGGCTCGGGCATCACCGGCGAGACCCTGCTGCGCATGCTCGAGACCCGTCTCGACAACGTCATCTACCGGCTCGGCTTCGCCGCCTCGCGCGCGCAGGCCCGCCAGCTCGTCCGCCACGGCCACTTCCACGTGAACGGCCGGCGCGTCAACATCCCGAGCTACCAGGTCAAGCCCGACGACATCGTCACCATGGCGCCGGGCAGCTCGGCCGAGCAGGTGATCCGGGACGCGACGGACCTCACGGCGTCCGTTGCCCCGTGGCTCCAGGCCGACCACGAGAGCCTCACCGGCAAGGTGCTCAAGTGGCCGGAGCGGAGCGAGATCGACACGCCTGTCCAGGAACAGCTCATCGTCGAGCTCTATTCGAAGTAACGAGAGGGAAGGATCGATTTGGCTACACGCACGTCTCTGATGGATTTCCAGATTCCGCGGATCGTCCACGAGGAAGTCGACGAGCGCCGCGGGGTCTTCGTGATCGAGCCGCTCGACCGTGGCTTCGGTCACACCTTCGGCAACTCGCTGCGCCGCGTGCTGCTCTCCTCGCTGGAGGGCGCCGCCGTCACCTCGGTGAAGATCGAGGGTGTCGCGCACGAGTTCACGACGCTGCCCGGCGTCCGTGAGGACGTCGTCGACATCATCTCGGCGCTCAAGAACCTCGTCGCGCGGCTCCACGGCGAGTCGCCGGAGATCGAGGTCCGGCTGAACAAGCGCGGCTCGGGCGCGGTCACCGCGGGCGACATTGAGGCCCCGGCCGACCTGGAGATCCTCAACCCGGATCTCGTGATCGCGAACCTGTCCGACAAGGGCCGGCTCGAGATGACGATGACGATCGGCCGCGGCCGCGGCTACGTGCCTGCCGAGCTCAACCGCGGACCGGAGCACACGATCGGCGTCATCCCGATCGACTCGCTGTTCTCGCCGGTGCGACGCGTCTCGTACGACGTCGAGGCCGCCCGCGTCGGTCAGCGCACCGACTACGACAAGCTGACGCTGGATGTCACCACGGACGGCTCGGTCGATCCCCGCGAGGCGATCGGCGAGGCCGCGGACATCCTGATCCGCCAGCTCGCGATCTTCACGGACATCGAGAAGATCGAGGGCTTCGGCGAGGCTGCCGCCACCCAGGCCGCCGCTGCTGAGGCGCCGCTCGCGCACGGGATGGAGAACTTCCCGATCGAGGAGCTCGAGCTCGGTGTCCGCTCGTACAACTGCCTGAAGCGCGTCGGGATCGAGACGATCGGCGACCTCGTGACGAAGTCCGAGGGCGAGCTTGCCGCCATCCCGAACTTCGGCAAGAAGTCGATCGAAGAGGTCAAGGAGACGCTCGCCACGCACGGTCTCAACCTGCGCGGCGACGACTCCCTCTAGGAGAGCCCGCGGGTGCGCCACCATCGCTCCGGAAAGAAGCTCGGCCGCGACTCGGCGCACCGCAAGGCGCTCTACGCGAACCTCGCCGGCTCGCTGATCGAGCACGGGCGGATCAAGACGACGGTCGCGAAGGCCAAGGCCGTGAAGCCGGTGGTCGAGAAGATGGTGACGCTGGGGCGGCGAGGGGACCTCGCCGCCCGGCGCCAGGCGCTTGCGTACCTGCGCTCGAACGACGTCGTGCACATCCTCTTCGCCGAGGTCGCGCCGCGGTTCACCGACCGGCCCGGGGGCTACACGCGGATCGTGAAGATCGGCCCGCGGCCGGGTGACGCGGCCGAGATGGCCTACCTCGAGTTCGTGGACTACGTGCCGCCGACGCCGGTTGCGCCGGTGCGGCGGGTCGAGGAAGAGGCCGAAGCTCCCGTCTCGGCCTAGCTTCCTCGCAGCCGCGACTCGAGGAAGACGAAGACGGGCGTTCGCATGTCGTCCGGCGTCGCCTCGACCCAGATCTCCGTCTCCGGCGCCGCCTCCTGGCGGACTCTCTCCGCGAGCTCGTTCGCGCGCTCCTCGGTCAGGGCGCCGACATGGAGGTACCGCCAGCGGCGGTGCACCGTGAGACCCTCGTCCTCGAGCTGAGCGGCCAGCTCGGCCGCCTCCGAGCGGCTCGGAAGGTGCACGTTGACCACCCAGTCGAACCCCTCCTGCGCCGCCTCTCGTCGCTCGTGTGCCTCCATCTGAAGGCGCTCCGCTTCCACCTCGTCGGGGGTTCTCGGCAGCGGGACGGACGCGTCCTTCCAGGTCTCCTCGACCGGGTGCCAGCGGGTCAGTGCGACCTCGGCCGTGACGTTCTCCGCGGCGAGGAGGTCGCGCACCACGCGCTCCGCCTCGCGTGCGTCTGCTTCGGCGGCGGCATAGAGGAACAGGCGGGAGCCGTCGCGGCTGACGAACACGCGTCCCCCGAGCCGCTTGCGCGCCTCGTCGTCCAGGTCGCGCGAGCGCAGCCGCTCGCCCAGGTCGTACCCGTGCTGCTCGTCGTCCAGGTCGACCTGGACCCGCCACTCGTCCTCGTTCACGCGGCGGGATGATACGCAGCGTGCGGCTCAGGCTCACACTCGAGTACGACGGCACCGGCTTCCACGGCTGGGCCGCCCAGCCCGGCCTGCGGACGGTCGAGGGCGAGGTACGGGCCGGGCTCGACAGGGTCTTTCCGGGCTGGTCCGAGCTGGCGATCGCCGGCCGGACGGACACCGGCGTCCACGCGCTCGGCAACGTCGCTTCGGTCGAGGTGGACGGCGGCCCTGCTGCGGCTCGCGCCGGGGAGGCGCTCAACGCCGTGCTGCCGGCCGACGTCGGCGTCGTGGGCGTGGAGGAGGAGGCGCCGGACTTCCACGCGCGTCACTCGGCGCAGTCACGCTCGTACCGGTACCGGATCTACCGGCGCCGCGAACGCTCGCCATTCGAGGCGCGGCGCAGCTGGTGGTATCCGCGGCCGCTCGACGAGGAGTCCCTCGCGGAATCGGCCGACCTCCTCCTCGGGGAACACGACTTTCGAGCGTTCACGCCGGCGGAGACGCAGCACAAGGTGTTCGTTCGCGTCGTCAAGCGGGCGGCGTGGCACCGCCGCGGCGACGCGATCGAGTTCGAGATCGAGGCCGACAGCTTCCTACGGCACATGGTCCGCACCCTGGTCGGGACCATGGTCGAGCAACGGCCGGCGCAGCTCGAACGGCTGCTGACCTATGGCCACGGCCGCGACTATGCGGGCAGTACAGCACCGCCGTGGGGCCTCTACCTCGAGCGCGTCAGGTTCTGACACACATCCGTGACGAACTCCATGCCCGAACGGGCCACGCCCGAGGGACAGTCCCTCGCAAGAAAAGAGTCCCGACGACCTGCAGCCAGCCGCCGGGACTCCGCAGGCGGGGGGAGAGGCAAACCGCCTGCTGCGCCCCAGTTCGCCACGGTCCTCACGAATCCCGCCGCCGCTAGCATCGGCGCGATGGCGACCCGCACGAAGACCGATGCCGCCGCACGCGTCGAAGAGCTGCGCCGGCAGGTCGAGCACCACCTGCACCGCTACCACGTCCTCGACGACCCGGAGATCTCGGACGCCGAGTACGACCGGCTCTACGACGAGCTGAAGGCGCTCGAGGAGGAGCACCCCGAGCTCGACGACCCGAACTCTCCGACCCGCAGAGTGGGCGCACCGCCCTCCGACAAGTTCCAGAAGGTCCAGCACCTGTCGCAGATGGGGTCGCTCGAGAAGGTGACGACGGACGAGGCACTCGAGAAGTGGGCGCTGGACGTGTGCAAGCGCCTCGACGCGGCGCCGGAGGACGTCAAGTGGGTGATCGAGCCGAAGATCGACGGGCTCGCCGTCAACCTGACCTACGAGAACGGCGTCCTCGTTCGCGGCGCCACCCGTGGCGACGCCGTCCAGGGCGAGGACGTGACCGTGAACCTCCGGACGATCCCCGCGATTCCGCTCCGCATGCGCGGCGACGATCCGCCGCCCCTGGTCGAGGTGCGGGGCGAGGTGTACCTGCCGCTGTCCGGTTTCCGGAAGCTGAACGAGCAGCTCGCCGGCACCAACCAGAAGCTCGCACCGAACCCGCGGAACGCGGCGGCCGGCTCGCTCCGGCAGAAGAACTCGGCCATCACGGCCTCGCGACCGCTTTCGCTCTGGGTCTTCGGCGTCGGCGTCCGCGACGGCGTGGAGGCGCGGACGCACTGGGAGACGCTCGAGTGGTTGCGCGAGCGTGGCTTCCGCACGAACCCGCATGCTGAGCGCCTCGACACGATCGAGGACGTCGCACGGAGGTGCAACGAGTGGGAGACGGCCCGCATCGAGCTCGACTACGAGATCGACGGGATCGTGATCAAGGTCGACTCGCTCGAGCAGCAGGCGGAGCTCGGCTCGCTGCATTCGAAGCCGCGCTGGGCGCGCGCCTTCAAGTGGGCGCCGATGACCGCGACGACCCGCCTGAACAAGATCGCGATCCGCGTCGGCCGCACCGGGGCGCTGAACCCCTGGGCGATGCTCGAGCCGGTCGAGGTCGGCGGCGTCACGGTCTCCCGCGCCACCCTCCACAACGAGGAGGACATCAACCGCAAGGACATCCGCGAGGGCGACGACGTGATCGTCCAGCGCGCCGGCGATGTGATCCCCCAGATCGTCGGCCCGGCCGGTGCGCACCGCAAGGGCACGAAGCGGTTCAGGATGCCGACTCACTGTCCGATGTGCGGCGCCGAGATCGTCAAGCCGGAGGGCGAGGCGATGCACAGGTGTCCGAACCGGGCATGTCCCTCCCGGGGCCTCGAGACCCTGAACAACTGGGTCATGGGCGCCGCCGACATCGAGGGCGTCGGCGAGCAGCTCGTCCGCCGCCTCTGGGACCTCGGGCTCGTCCGCTCCCTGCCGGACCTCTACCGCCTCACGAAGGAGCAGCTCCTCGAGCTCGACGGCTTCCAGGAGAAGAGCGCGACGAACGTGATCTCGTCGATCGAGACCTCGAAGCAGGTTTCGTTCAGCCGCGTCCTCTTCGGCCTCAACATCCCGGACGTGGGCTGGGTGACGGCCCAGAGCCTCGCGCGCCATTTCGGGAACGTCGACCGCCTGGCCGACGCGTCCCAGGAGGACATCATGGAGGTCGAGGGCCTCGGCCCCGAGCGCGCCGAGAAGATCGTCGAATGGTTCTCCGAGGACGCCAACCGGCAACTCATCGCCGAGCTCCGGGAGCTCGGACTGCGGTTCGAGGCCGGCGAGGAGGAGCGTCCCGTGGAAGGGCCGCTCACCGGCAACACGTACGTGATCACCGGGACCCTGGAGAGCTGGTCCCGAGATCAAGCTCAGGCCGAGCTCGAGGCTCGCGGTGCCAAGGTCACGAACTCCGTCTCGAAGAAGACGACAGGCCTAATCGTGGGCGAGGAGCCCGGGGCCTCGAAGCTCACGAAGGCCCAGAGCGCCGGCGTACCGCTGCTCGACGAAGCGGCGCTCGCGAAGCTACTGAGCGGCTAGGACCGACGCGAAGCGATCCTGGGCCCGCCGAGCCCAGAACTGGGACACCGGTCGGCCGTTCTGGATCACGGCGAAGGCCCACCGGCCGCGCACGTAGCCGGAGAGCGCCGACGACTCGCGCAGCGTGCCGGTCTTCGCCAGCACCGTGCCACGGGCCGGTGGACGCTCCAGCCGGTCCTCCAGCGTCCCGCTCACGCCGGCGACGGCAAGCGAGCGGACGAAGGAGGGCCGCATCGCCGGGTCGTTCCAGGCAACGACGAGGATCCCGATCACCGCTGCCGCCGTCAGCCGATTCGCGGGCGACAGCCCGGAGCCGTCCACGATCCGGACGCCCGCGAGGGGCACCGCCGACTCGGCGAGCGCGCGGCGAACCGTCTCCGCGCCAGCGGCGCTCGTCCCGGCGCCGCCTTCCACCGCTCCGAGGTGCTTGAGCAGGATCTCCGCAGTGAAGTTGTCGCTTTCGCGGTTCATGAACGCGACGATCCGCGACATCCGCGGCGAGGCGGTCGCCGCGAGCTGGGTGGCGACCGGGTCGGCGGCGCCCATTGCGACCCGGCCGCGGACCCCGACTCCCGCAGTACGGAGCGCAAGCCGGAACTGCACGCCGGCGGCGAGCGCCGGGTTCCGCGTCATGAAGCCCCGGAACCGCGCCCGGTCGACGGTCAGGGCGGAGAGCGGCGGCGACTCGTTGAGGTAGTAGTACGACCGCCACGCGGGCCCGGTCCGGCGGGAGTCGAAATACGACTCGTCCGCTTCGATCCCACCGGTGACCTGCCGGATCCCGACGGCCCGGATCTGCCGGGCGAGCGCCCGGAGGTCGCCGCGCGACAGCGTCGGATCGCCGAAGCCCTTGAGCACGAGGTCACCGTTCCAGGTCGACCCGACCTGGTGTCCCTCCCCGAAGACCATCGTGTCGATGCGGTAGTCCGCTCCGAGGACCGCGAAGGACGCATAAGCAACCGCGAGCTTCGCGTTGGAGGCGGGTACCAGGGACAGCGTCGGGTGCCGCAGGAACACCGTCCGGCCCGTCGAGAGGTCGAAGGCCGCTGCCCCCGACAGGCGCGCCGTGACGTGCGGGACGGAGAGCGCCTTCGCCAGCCTCGCCGCCAACGCAGGCTTCGAGGGCTTCGCGGGCGCTGCGGCGGCGCCGAGGGCGGCCACGGCGCACACGGCGAGTGCGGCAAGAGCGCGGCGTGGCACCGATCCATTCTAGGAGGGCACCGCGCGGGAACCCAGTAGGTCCCGCGGAGCGGAAAATGGGCCACTCGGCCTATAGGCAACGGCGCGGGGAACCCAGATAATCGGGCGAGCTACTCGGGAGACGTCATGGCACACCAGCTCGCGGCCGTCAGAGGCCGCCTCGAAGACCTACTGACCTCGCTCGAAAGCGGCCACCATCCAGGTCGCGCGCACGTCGAGGAAACGCTCACCGACGGGTACGCGTGGGCGCTGAAGCTCGACGCGGAATGCGCGCGCCTCGAGCAGTCGATCGGAACGCTCGCGGCCGAGCTGGACGAGGGCAGCAGCGAGGAGCAGGCGCGCGAGCTCTCGAAGACTGCACGGCGCCTCGCGCGCTGCAAGCGTGACCTCGCGGCGCTCCGGGGCCTCCTGGCCTCCCTCCGGACCGAAGCGGCAGAAGCGAAAGTCGCTTAGACGAGGCCCGACCGGACCGCGTACACCGCGGCCTGGATGCGGTTCTCGATCTGCAGCTTCATGAGGATGTTCGAGATGTGGTTCTTGACCGTCTTCGGGCTGATGTGGAGCTCCTGCGCGATCTCGGCGTTGTCCTTGCCGTTCGCGATCAGGCGGAGCACCTCGGTCTCGCGGTCGGAGAGCTCGGGCCGGCTGACGCCGCCGCCCGCCTCCACGCTTGCGGCACGAATCCGCTGAAGCACCTTCGACGCGATGTGCGGGGAGATGAGCGACTCGCCGACGGATGCGGCGCGGATGCCCGCCATCAGGTCCTGGATGGACGAGTCCTTCATCAGGTAGCCGCAGGCCCCGGCGAGGATGGCGTCCATCACGTCGCCGTCCTGGTCGGAGATCGTCAGCACGAGCACGCGGGTGAGCGGCGCCAGGCGGGTGATCTCACGCGTCGCCTCGATGCCGTTCATGCCCGGCATGTTGAGGTCCATCACGACGACGTCCGGGGCCAGCTCGCGCACCAGTTGCAGCGCCATGCTCCCGTCGGGCGCCTCGGCGACGATGTGGACCCCCTGCTCCTCGAGCAGGTTGCGGAGGCCCGTCCGGAACAGGTCGTGGTCGTCCACGAGCATGACCCGGAGCAGGTCGCCGGACATCGCTTCCGGCTGATCCGCGGCGTCGGTGACCATCGTCATCGCATTATGGCCGCCGGGCACAGCGGACCTGTCTAATTCGGGTAAATCGTGATCGTGGTCGTGCGCGTTCCCCACTCACGCGCCTGCGCGACGGATGGGAACCACAGGTCGATCCGCGCTCCCACGATCGCCCCGCCCGTATCCGCCGCGACGCCCATGCCGTAGCCGGGGATCGCAATCCGGGAGCCCATCGGGATCACGGACGGGTCGACGGCGACCATGCCCCAGCCGACCGGGCGCCCGCTCGCGGTCCGCCCCGGGAGCGCGTAGCCCGTGGCCAGAACGGTCAGCGACTGGACGCCTGCCGCGGCCGGCCCGGCCGGAAGGCTCGGCGCCCCCGGCGTGGCGGCCGGCGTCGGCGGCGCGGCCTGTGCCGATGCGAGCGTCCGAGCCTGCTCGTCCAGGCGCTCGATCCTCCCGAGGTTGCTCGCTCGGGCGGCGCGGAGCGACGCGATCGTCCGGAGGCGGTCGGCGCGGGCTGCGGCGAGCGACGCGGCAGCCGCGGCCCGCACGGCGGCGAGCTGGTCGAGCTCGCGCTGCTTGGCGGCGAGTGAACGGCTCAGCCGTGCGAGGCGGTTCGCGCTTCCCCGTGCCCGGCCGATCAGCTCCTCGTCCTGACGGGCGGCGAGATCCATCGTCTCGACCGCGCTGAGCGCCTCGTCGAGCGAGCCGGCCCCGAGGATCAACGCGAGGACGTCGGTGTTGCCCTCCTCGTAGAGGTTCTGGAGGCGCGAGGCGAGCGCATTCTGGGACAGCCGGAGGGAGGAGCGGACGATCCGAAGGTCGGCGCTGACCGTCTTGCGCTGGGCTCGCACTTCGGCCGCGCGGGCCCTGAACGATGCGAGCTCGGCCTGCGCCTGGGCGAGCCGGCTCTCGATCGACTCGAGGCTCGCGACCGCCGACTCCGCGCCCGAGGCGAGCGCCTGGTTTCGCTCCCTGAGAGCGTCTGCCTGCGCGTTCAGGTCCGCGGGGCTCTGCGCGCCGCCGGCTGCAACGAGACATGCGGCGACCGCAAACCCGCAGACCAGAGCGGCGCCGAGCGTTCGCAATCCCCTCCCAGGCCCGCGCACGAGCGGCGACCGTACCACAGGTCGAGCCATACCCCGTTTGCGGCTGTCCGGAACCGTTGTTAGGGTGCCGTGCTTGTGCCGTTCGGGTCACGGTCCCCGCGCGAGGGGATTCGCGGCCGGGGGGACGGCAGTTTGGATGCGTAGGTCTCAGCTAGCAGTCGTCGCCGCACCTCTTGTCGCCGCCCTTTGGATGGCCGGCAGCGCGACCGCAGAACCGGCTTCGGTCACGGCGAAGCGTGCCCAGGCCCAGTCCGTCATGGCGCAGATCCAGGCGCTCGACGGCCGGCTCGAGCACGCGGTCGACGCCTACAACCTCGCGAACGAGCGGCTGGACGCGATCAAGGGCGACCTGGCGGAGAACCGGGTCAACCTCCGGATCGCGGCGCAGAACCTCCGGACCGCGCAGAGGGTCCTCGCGGCGCGGATGGTGGCGATCTACACCTCCGAGCAGAGCGACTCGACGCTCGATGTGCTCGTGGGCTCGCAGAGCCTCGAGGACCTCCTCGACGGGCTCGAGACGGTCTCGCGAGTGTCCGAGCAGGACGCCGCCGTCCTCTCCGACGTCAAGCGCTTCCGCTCGGAGATGCGGCGGGCCCGCGCCCGGCTCCGGCGCGATCGCGACCGCCAGGCTGAGCTCGTCGCCGAGCGAGCCGCCCTCAAGAGCTCGATCGAAGGCCAGCTTTCCGAGCGCCAGAGCATGCTCTCGTCGATCAAGTCCGAGATCGCGTCGATCCAGGCGGCCGAGCGCCGGCGCCAGGCGCAGCTCGCCGCCCAGGCGCGTGCCCGGCTCGCCGCGCCGCAGCCGCTGATTCCGCAGCTCTCGGCCTCATCCGAGACCACCTCCTCGGCGCCGGAGGCGATCCCGGCGGCTCCGCCCGCGAAGTTCGGCGGCGTGGTCGGCATCGCGATGCAATACCTCGGCGTCCCGTACGTCTACGGCGGCGCGAGCCCATCCGGCTTCGACTGCTCCGGCTTCATCATGTACGTCTTCGCCAAGGTGGGCGTCTCGCTGCCGCACAACGCGGCCGCCCAGTACGGCTACGGGACGCCGGTCGACCGAAGCCAGCTTCAGCCCGGCGACCTCGTCTTCTTCAACGGCCTCGGCCATGCCGGCATCTACATCGGCGGCGGGTCGTTCATCCACGCACCGCACACCGGCGACGTCGTGAAGATCTCCAGCCTCAGCGGCTGGTACGACTCGACCTGGGTCGGCGCCCGCCGGCTCTAGAGCAGCTCCCGGCAGCTCTTCTCGCACTCGCGGCAGACCTCCGCGCAGACGCGGCAGTGCTCGTGGTGGTGCGCGTGGCGCTCGCACTCCTCGGCGCAGGCCGCGCACATTTCGACGCAGGCCTGGACGAGCCCCCGGACCGACGCCTCACCGGAGATCAGCGACCGCGACAGCGCGGCGCCCGTCGTGGCGCAGACGTCGGCGCACGTCAGGCAGAGGCTGATGCAGCGCCTCAAGTCGGCGACCGTCTCCTCGTTGAGGCAGGCGTCGGCGCACGACGTGCACGACTGAGCGCAGCGGAAGCAGGCATCGATGCAGCGGGCAAGGACGTCGGCTTGGCTCATGTCTTCGTCCTACCGCGGCCCGTGACGGCCAAACTCGGTCGATACCCCTACCGGGTATGTATACTGTCCGCGTGGAACATGGCTACGACAAGGCCGCGCTGGTGACCCGACTGCACCGGATCGAGGGGCAGGTCCGCGGCATCGAGCGGATGGTCGAGGACGACCGCTACTGCATCGACGTTCTGACGCAGGTGGGCGCGGTCAAGACCGCCCTCGAGAGCCTTGCGTTCGAGCTGCTCACCGACCACGTCAACCACTGCGTCGCCGGCGCCCTCGAGGCCGGAGACGCCGCTGCCGCCGCCGAGAAGAGCGACGAGCTCCTCGCCGCCGTGCAGCGCTTCGCGAAGACCGCATGAGTAGCCACGAACACACCGAGCACGCACATCACCACCACGACCATGCGGCGCACGGCGGGTCGCTGAACCGCGTGGCGTTCTCCGCGACCGCCCATTGCCTGACCGGCTGCGCGATCGGCGAGGTGCTCGGCGTCATCATCGGGACAGCACTCGGCTGGGGGAACTTCGAGACGATCGTGCTGGCGATCGCACTCGCGTTTCTCTTCGGCTACTCGCTGACGATGCTGCCACTGCTTCGCGCAGGGCTCGCCTTCGCCGCAGCGGTCCCGCTGGCGCTCGCCTCCGACACCCTCTCGATCGCGGTCATGGAGTTCGTCGACAACGCGATCCTGCTCGTCGTCCCCGGCGCGATGGAGGCGGGGCTGGACACGCTGCTCTTCTGGGCCTCGCTCGCGTTCGCGCTACTGATCGCCGGCATGGCCGCGTACCCGGTCAACCGGTACCTGATCGCCCGCGGCAAGGGCCACGCGGTCGTGCACGCCTACCACGGCCACTAGCGCGGCTGGGCGTACAGCGCCTCGATCTCCGAGGCGAAGTGTTCCGCGACGATCTTCCGCTTGAGCTTGAGCGTCGGCGTGACCTCGTCGTGCTCCGACGAGAAGTCCCGCGGCAGGACCGTGAAGCGCTTGATCTGCTCGAACGACGCCTTGTCGGCGTTGACCTCGTCGACGACCTCCTGCACGAGCCCCTGCGGGTCGCTCAGCCCCTTCGCCGCTTCGTCGAGCGTGATGAGCGCGACCAGGTACGGGCGCCGGTCGCCGATCACGAGCGCCTGGGAGATGTACTTCGACGCCTTGAGCTCGTTCTCGATGTTCTGCGGGGCGACGTTCTTGCCGCCGGCGGTGACGATGATGTCCTTCTTCCGGTCCGTGATCGCGAGGAAGCCGTCCTCGATCGACCCGACGTCGCCGGTGTGGAGCCAGCCCTCCTCGTCGAGCACCTCGCGGGTCGCCTGCTCGTCCTTGTAGTAGCCGCCGAAGACGTTCGGCCCGCGCACGAGCACCTCGCCGTCGTCCGCCGTGCGCACCTCGATGCCCGGGATGGCCGGCCCGACGGTTCCGAACCGGAACCCGCCCGGCGCCGGCATGTTTACGTTTGAGGCCGTCGTGCACTCGGTCTGCCCGTAGCCCTCGCAGATGAGGATGTCGATCGTGTGGAAGAACTCGGCGATCTCCTTCGCGAGCGGCGCGCCGCCGGAGATCGGCAGGCGCAGGCGCCCGCCGAGCTTCGCCTTGACCTTCGAGTAGACGAGCTTGTTCGCGAGCCGGTGCTGGAGCGCGAGGCCGGCCGGGACCGATTCGCCCGCCTGCTGCTTCTCGCTCACCCGCTTCCCCACCCGCAGCGCCCAGTCGACCAGCTTGCGCTTGACGCCCGTCGCCTCGTCGAAGCTCGCCTGGACGGCGGAGTGAACCTTCTCGAACACGCGCGGGACGCTGGGAAGCACGGTCGGCTTCACCTCGACGGCCACCTCCCCGACACGCGTCGGCTCGGGGCAGAAGGCGATCGTGCAGCCCACGTAGCCGGCCAGCAGGTGGAGACAGCGCCCGAAGTTGTGGGCTAGCGGGAGGTAGAGGAGGATCACGTCGTCCGAGCCGATGAAGGACGGGACGTCGTCGACCGCGCCGACCATCGAGTAGTAGTTGCGGTGCGAGATCATGCAGGCCTTTGGCGGCCCGGTCGTGCCCGAGGTGTAGATGTAGGTGAAGAGGTCTTCCTCGCCGACCTCGTTCCGCGCCCGCTCGAGCGCGTCGGGGTTCTCGGCGGCGAACGCGCGACCCTTCTCCCGCAGCTCGTCCAGCTCCGAGAACGAGATCACGTGCTTCAGCTTCGGCAGGTTCGCCCGTTCCGCCTCGATCTTCGCGCGCTGCTCCTCGTCCTCGACGAGCACTGCGACCGCGTCGGAGTGGTCAAGGATGTACCCGCAGTCCTTGGGCGGCAGGGACGGGTAGATCCCGGCCCCGATCGCGCCGATCGACCCGAGCGCAAAGTCGAACACAGCCCACTCGACCTTCGTCCGGCCGAGGATGCCGGCGGCGTCTCCCTTGCCGATGCCGAGCGAGAGGAGGCCGTTCGCGATCTCGTCGACAGCCCGCGTCGCCTCCTGCCAGCTCAGCTCCCGCCAGCCCTCGTCGGTCTCGACGAGGTATGCGGTGCCTTCTCGCGAGCCGGCGCGGCGCCACAGCTCGGCGATCGTCTTCGTCCCGGCGGCCCGCTCGACGACGGTCATGGAGCGCTAATGGTATTCGCGCAGGAAAGGGGGCGCAGGGGGAGAAAACCCTGGTCCCTCTACACTTCGGAGACCTCTATGCGCACGATCTGGAACGGCTCGATCAACTTCGGCCTGGTCAACATCCCGGTCGGCCTCGCCCTGGCCACGAAGCCCGCGGCGCGCCAGTCGGACGTCAGCTTCCGCACGCTGCACCGCGAGTGCGGGACGCCGATCAAGCAGAAGCGGTGGTGCCCCGTCCATGACCGCGAGGTCTCGAACGACGAGCTCGTGAAGGGCTGGGAGGTCTCGAAGGGCGAGTTCGTGTTCGTCGAGGACGCCGATCTCGAGGCGATCGCGCAGTACGACGACTCGCGTGCGATCGAGATCACGAGCTTCGTGCCGCTCGACCAGATCGACCCTGTCTTCTTCGACCGGACTTACTATCTGGCGCCGTCGTCCACGCCGGCGCAGAGGCGGCCGTACGTGTTGTTGCTCCGCGCCCTCCAGGAGACCGAGGTGGGCGCGCTCGGCCGGTTCATCCTCCGCGGGCAGGAGCACTTCGCGCTGATCCGGCCGCGAGGCGACGCCCTCGCGCTCGAGACGATCTTCGTCGCCGAGGACGTTCGCTCACAGGCGGAGGTGGAGGAGGCCGTGGGCGAGACGGAGGTCAAGGAGCCCGAGCTCGAGCTCGCGCGCCAGGTGATCGACAGCCTCGCCGCCGACTTCGATCCGACGTCGCTCGTCAGCGAGTACCGGCAGGACCTCCGCCAGATGCTGGAGGCGAAGCTCGACGGCCAGGAGATCAAGCGGCCGGAGCCGGAGGAGGAAGAGACGCCGGTCATCGACCTGATGGAGGCGCTCCGCGCCAGCGTCGACGAGGCGCAGAAGCAGAAGGGCGCGGCCAAGCCGAAGGCGAAGGCCTCGTCCGGGACGCGGAAGAAGGCCGCCGCGGGCGGCCGCCGCAAGTAGCTTCGCTAGCTAGCTAGTGGTGCTGGAGCGGCTGGGCCGTCCCGACGCCCGTGGCCTCGAGCTGAGCCGCGAAGAGGGTCTTGTCGATCTTGCCCTGGTAGATCGGCACGCCTTCCTGCACGCAGAGGCGGATGACCTGTTCGCGGTCCATCCCGATCTCCTTCGACAGCTCCTCGGGCGTCAGATGGTTCGGCACCGTGCTCCTCCTTTTTCGATGGCGGTCTGAAGGCACGAAAAAAGCCCGCCGCCGCAAGGCGTGACGGGCTCGAAAGCTCGCGTGTCGGCTGGGCGGCTCATCACTCGCTCAGCCTCCTCGTCGACACGTTCACAGCTTACACCGGAACGGGGACGTCGAGGAACTCCCAGTCCACGGAGAAGTGTCCTGCGATCCGCTCCGCCAGGGCCTTGATCCCGAACGTCTCGGTGGCGTAGTGGCCGCCCGCGAGGAAGTGGATCCCGAGCTCGCGCGCCAGGTGGAGCGTCGGCTCCGCCGGCTCGCCCGTGATGTACGCGTCGTAGCCCTCCTGTGCCGCTTCGCGAACCAGCTTGGCCCCGCCGCCGGTCACGATCGCGACCCGCTCCACGGTTTCCGGGCCTCCGTCGAAGGCCTGCGGCTCCCGGCCCGTGATGTCCACGAGGCGGCTCGTGAGGCCGTCCAGGGTCGTGGGCTCGCGCAGGCGGCCGCCGAAGCCCACGTCGAGGAACCGCGCCGGGTCGTCGATCCCCAGCTCCCGCGCGACGATCGCGTTGTTCCCGACCTCCGGATGCGCGTCGAGGGCGAGGTGGTAGGCGGCGAGCGTGATGTCGCCCTCGAAGAGCGCCTGAAGCCGGCGCTTCATCGGCAGGTCGACGATGCGCGGGTCACCGTCCCAGTACTGGCCGTGGTGGACGAGGAGCATCTGCGCACCCGCATCCCTCGTCCGCCGGAACGCCTCGAGCGAGGAGGAGACGGCGGCGGCCACCTTCGTCACGTCTTCTGCGCCGACGACCTGCAGGCCCATGGGCCCGTAGTCCTTGTACGCGTCGAGGTCGAGCAGCTCGCGCGCGAATTCGAGGATGTCATCTCGGCGCGCCATCGCCGCTACTCTGTCGGCTCTCGGGGTGTGGCGCAGCCTGGTAGCGCGCTCCGTTCGGGTCGGAGAGGTCCCCAGTTCAAATCTGGGCACCCCGATGGGTACTGGGCGGCGGCGGCTCCCGCCGGGCGAAGCCCGGCTCCGCCCCCGCCTAGCGCCCCTGGCGGCTCGCAGCTCTCCGGGCCCGTGCTGAAGCACTGTGCCCTCCGGCCGCGAACCACCAGAGACGCTCCAGAACCCATCGGACCCGATTACCTCTCCATCGCACCGTGGACGACCGCGGTGCAGAGATCCTCGACGTAGTCCAGGCCGCCTTCCGTCGCGATCCGCCGAGCCTCCTCGGACCGGATGCCGAGCTGGAGCCAGAGCGCCTTCGCGCCGGCGTCGACGGCCTCGCGCGCGTGGTCGGGCGTGAACTCGGGGCGGCGGAAGACGTCCACGAGGTCGATCGGCCGGTCGATGTCGGCCAGTGTGGCGACGCAGGGTACGCCGAGCACCTCGTCGCAGTCCAACGGCCGTACCGGGATCACGTCGTAGCCCTGCGCGAGCAGGTACCGCATGACGCCGTGGCTGGCCCTCATCGGGTTCGGCGAGGCGCCGACGAGCGCGATCGTCTTCGAGCCGCGAAGGATCTCCTCCGGGCTCCTCATGCTGCCGTCCGGACCCGCCGCGACGCCAGCGGCGCCAGCCAGAGGATCGTCGAGAGGCCGAAGCCCACGAAGAGCAGCGTCGCAGGTGAGAACGACCCTGCGACGGCCGCGGTCAGCGCGTACCCGACCGGGATCAACGCGAAGGACCCGAAGAAGTCGAGGCTCGTCACCCGAGCGAGCTTCGACGACGGCACCTGCTGCATGAGCAGCGTGCTCCAGACGCCGATCCCGTAGCCGATGCAGACCCCGCGCATCGTCACGAACGCGGAGGCGAGCGCGAAGGAGTGGGTCTGGGTCATGGCGATCACGCAGATGTCGTTCGCCGCGAAGAGCAAGTACATGATGATCACGCGCCGCCGCGTCGGGTTCGTCTGGCCGAACGCCAGGCTGCCGACAGCCATCCCGAGCGACTGAAGGGTGAACAGCGTGCCGTACGAGCCCACGCCCCGGTCGAACTGCTCCTCGACGAAGGCCGGCAGGAGCGCCGTGTAGGGCGCCATGGCGATCATGAGGATGAACGACGCCAGGAAGATCGTGATCCAGAGCCAGGGGACGCCGAGAACGTAGCGGAGGCCGTCTGCGATCTCCTTGAGGGTCCCCTGCGGCTCGTCGCGCTCGAAGGTCCGCGGCCGCGCCATCCACATGAGAACGGCGGCCGCGACGAAGCTGACCGCGTTCAACGCGAAGACCGAGGCGGCGCCGAAGACCCCGTACAGCACGCCGGCGACCGCCGGGCCGACGACGAACGCCGCCTGGCGCGAGAGCCCGGTCAGGGCGTTCGCCGAGGCGAGATGGTGCTCGTCGACGACGAGCGGGACGATGCCTCCGTACGCCGGGTAGAAGAACCCGTCGCCGGCGCCGTAGAGCACTGCGAGGGCGATCAGGCTCCAGAGCTCGAGGTTGCCGGTCACGTCCACGGCGAAGAGCGCGACCATCACCGCGCAGCGCGAGAGGTCCGAGATGATCATCAGCGTGCGCCGCGGGTAGCGGTCGGCGAGCGCTCCTCCGATGAGGAGCGTCGCGAGCATCGCCGAGCCGTGGCCCAGCAGGACGAGCGCAAGGGTGCTCTTCGAGCCGGTGAGCTCGAAGCTCTTCCAGCCCAGCGCCACGAGGAACGCGCCGTCGCCGACCAGCGAGATCGTCTGGCCGGTCCAGAGCAGCCGGAAGTCGCGACTGCGCAGGGCTTGAAGGGCGCGTGCGCGCCCGCGCGTCTCCACGGCGGCTTCCAAGGGCGGAGCTATCCTGCCAGCGCATGTCGGACACGCTTCGCGTCGCCTGCGTCCAGCTCACGAGCAGGGACGACAAGGCGGCAAACACGGAGAAGGCCGAACAGCTGGTCGCAAAGGCCGCGGCGACCGGCGCCGACGTCGTCGTCCTACCGGAGAAGTGGAACGCGATCGGCAACCCGGAGGTGCTGCACGGCGCCGCCGAGACGCTCGAGGAGGGCGAGTCCGTCCGGGCTATGTCCGAGTGGGCCAGCCGGCACGGGATCACGCTCGTCGGCGGCTCGATCACGGAGCGCCGCGACGGCCGCGAGAAGCTCTCGAATACGAGCATCGTCTTCGACTCCGACGGCTCGATCGCCGGCCTCTACAGGAAGATCCACATGTTCGACGTCGAGGTTGGCGGCCACGTCTACCGGGAGTCGGACGCCGAGGAGCCCGGTGACGAGCCGGTCGTGCTGGACGTCGAGGGGTGGCCGACCGGACTGACCGTCTGCTACGACGTCCGCTTCCCGGAGCTCTACCGGATCCTCGCGCTGCATGGCGCCCATCTCGTCACGGTTCCGGCGCACTTCACGCTCTACACCGGGAAGGATCACTGGGAGCTGCTGCTCCGGGCCCGCGCGGTGGAGAACCAGTACTACGTCGCCGCTGCCGCGCAGATCGGCGAGACGCTGCCGGGCCGGCTCAGCTACGGGCGCTCGCTGATCGCCGACCCGTGGGGGACCGTCGTCGCCTGCGCGCCCGACGAAGAGACCGTGATCTCCGCGGAGCTCGACCGCCGACGGCTGGACGACGTGCGCGCGAAGCTCCCGTCGCTCGCCTCACGGCAGGCAAACGCGTACCGCTGGCCAACTCCGGCCTAGCCCCGTGAACATCCAGGCAGTCCTCTTCGACCTCGACTTCACGCTGGCCAAGCCCGGCCCAGACCTGGGCCCCGAGGGCTACCAGCGCATGGGGCGCCGCTTCGGGCTGGAGCTCGAGCCGTCGCTCTACAAGGAGGCACGCGCGAGGGCGGTCGAAGGGCTCCACAAGCATCCGGACTTCCGGCACGACGAGGAGATCTGGGTGGCCTTCACCGAGCGGATCATCCGCGGCATGGGTGGCGACGCCGACCGCGCCTACGAGTGCGCCGTCGAGATGACCAAGGCATGGGAGCAGGCGCACAACTTCGACCTCTTCGACGACACGATCCCCGTGCTTGATCACCTGCGCAAGCTGGGGCTCAAGCTCGGGCTCGTCTCGAACACGGGCCGCGACGTCGATGCGTTCCTCGCGCACCACAGCATCCACGTGGACGCAGCCCTCTCGTCGCGGGTGCACGGGAAGGTGAAGCCACACCCGACGATCTTCCAGGCGGTGCTCGACCGGCTCGGCGTCGAGGCCCAGCGGGCGGCGATGGTCGGCGACTCGCCGGAGGACGACCTCGAGGGCGCCCGCGCGCTCGGGATGACCGCGTTCCTCGTCGACCGGGAGGGGCTCTACCCCGAGGCGCCGGACCGACTCACCGACCTGCGCGCCCTACCCGCGGCCCTCGGTCTAGCAGCGGGCTGAGTCGGGACAGGTTGCGAGCACTTTCACGCGCGGCTTGCCCCGGCCACGCCGGGTCAGCCGGATCGCGACCGCGGCCGCGTTGTTCTCGTAGCGCGCCTCGCGGATCGCCATGCTCGGGTTCGCGCGGTTGACGAGCACGTAGCGCCCGGACGGCACGTTCGTCACGTCGACGTTCTGGCCGTCGAGCCGCGAGTGGTACCGGTCCGAGAAGCCCACCGACGTTCCGGCGTCGACGACGTCGGCGCCCGGCTGGTAGAGGTTGCAGAAGCCGCGGAAGACCGGGCGCGCGGCCCGGTTCGCGACCCGGCCCGGAGCGACGCCGTACCGGTCGCCGATGCAGAAGCCGCTCTTGCGGTCCCGCACGATGATGGAGCCGTCCCCGCGCCGGAGCTCGTACCGCTGGAAGGCGAGCAGGTGCCAGTGCGAGTGATCGGCCGTCGCGTTGTAGCGCCAGACCCCGACGTCGGGGTAGGTGCGGAGCGACCCGTCGCCGAGCCGCACCCGCTGGGTCGCTTCCATCCCTGAGCCGTTGCGCCGGCCGTTCACGATGAACGGGCCGAGGCCGACGTTGTCGGCGGCCGACGTGAACCAGAGCTGGAAGCGCCGTCCGGTGCGCCGCACCTGGAGGTCGGTCGGCTGCTGTTGGTCGAAGTCGGGGAGGAGCTCGGCAGGACGCCGGACCGGGCGTGCGCTCGGATGGGCCGGTAGCTGGGCGGCGGCAGCGGGGGCGGCCGGCACGCCGCCGGCGGCGGGGGCCGCCAGCAGCTGTTCGACCCCGGCGCGGTCGCTGACGAAGAGCACCCGGGCGCCGTTGGTCGTGAAGGCCGGGTCGGCGTCGACTGCGGGATCCGCCGTCACGTGTGCGACCGTGTTCCGCCGCAGATCGAGGATGCGAATGTCCGCTGCTCCGCTCTCGTCCGAGACGAACGCCAGGCGTTGTGCGTCCGGGGCCCACGCAGGGCTGGTCTCCGACGCGGGCGAGGTCGTGAGACGCCTCGGCTGCCCGCCCGAAGCCGCGACGACGAACAGCTCGCCGCCGGCCGAGAAAGCGATCCGCTGCCCGCCCGGCGACCAGGCCGGCTCGGTCCCGCGTGCGAGGGTTCGCAGCTCCGTCCCGTCGGCGCGGAGAACGACGATCGACCCATCCCGCTCGATCGCGAGGCGCCGGCCGTCCGGGGCCCACGTCGGCGACGCCTCGTCCACCTCGGTAGCCGTCAGGCGGCCGCGGTTGCTCCCGTCGGCATCCGCCACGAAGACGTCGGCGGCCCCGGCGGCGCCGGAGGCGAGGTAGGCGAGTCGGCGGCCGTCCGGCGACCACGCTGGGTCGGTCGCGGCCGGGACCACGAGGCGCGTCCGGCCGCGACCGGCGACGTACAGGCCGCCACCGGCGATCTCCGACTTCGAGAAGGCAAGGGTCGCCCAGGGCACCGGTGCAGTCGTCGTCGCCGGGCTCGGAAGCGAGAGCGCCAGCGCGGCGGCGCCGGCGGCCGCCAGCGTGAGCGTCAGCAGCGCAACTCTCACGCGAGCTCCGCCGCGGCTTCCTCGATGGTGGCGACCGGCCCGACCGAGACCTCCTCGCCGTCGAAGAGCTCGAGCCAGTCCGCGAGCGGCTTCGTGGCGATCCGAGCGGCGAGCGCATCAGCGAGGTCCTCCTGTGCCTCGGGGTCGAACTGGCGGTCGAGGGCGTCCGGGAGATCGAGCAGCTCACAGAGCCGCGCGAAGAAGCTGTGCTCGAGGGCGGCGACCGTCAGATGACGCCCGTCGGCGGTCGGATAGATGCGGTAGCAGGCGAGCCCTCCCGTGAGGATGCGCGGGATCGGCTCGCCGCCGAGCCGATGCGAGACGAGCCGGTGCGCCCCGTGGGTCAGCGAGACGACGATGTGCTCGCCGCGTCCGGTGCGCTCGCGCGCGAGGAGCGCAGCGAGGATCCTGGCGACCGCCGTCAGGGCGCCGCCAGCCAGGTCGGCGAGCTGCGTCGGCGGAATGGCGGGCGCCGTGTCGGCGAGGACGCCGGCCCAGCCCTGGTAGTTCAGGTCGTGTCCGACTCGGCGCTCGTGGCGCCCGCCGAGCCCGAACCCGGTGAACGAGCAGTAGACGACGGAGTCGGGCAGGTCGCGCGAGCCGACGCCGAGGCGCTCGACGACGCCCGGCCGGAAGCTCTCGAGCACAACGTCCGCCTCTGCACAGAGGGCTCGGCCCTTCTCCGGCTCTGCCTTGAGATCGAGCAGGACCGTCTCCTTGCCGGCGTTGAGCGCCTCGTGCCAGGCGGGCGCGAGCGCCTCCATCGGGTCGCCGGCGGGCGGAAGGAGCCTGATGACGCGGGCGCCGAGGTCGAGCAGCTCGCGGCTCGCGTAGGGGCCGGGCAGATACCGGCTCAGGTCCACGACAGAAAGCCCCTCCAACGGCCTCAAGGCCGCGTGGAAGCTATCAGCGCTGCCGGATCTCTAGCCGGTCCGGATGAAGGTGACCTCGTGGCCGCGTGCGTTCGCCTCCGCTAGGCGCTCCTCGTCGAGCGCGCCGATCCGGAGCAGGAGCTCGAACTCGTCGCGGAGATGGGTCCGCATCATCTCCGGCCCGTCCGTTGCGATCGTGAACGGCACCTCGTGCTCGGTGAAGGCGCGGAACGTGTCGCGGACCGCGTCCTCGGTCTCGAGCGCCTTCGTCAGCAGGTTCGACGTCGGGCAGATCTCGAGCACGACGTCGGCGTCCCGGATCTGATCCATCAGCTTCGGATCCTGCGCCGCCAGGATCCCGTGACCGATCCGGTCGGGCCGCAGCGTCGAGACGACCTCCCGGATCTCCGCGATCCCGTACTCGCCGCCCTCCTCGCCGACGTGGATCGTCACGCCGAGCCCGGCCTCCCGTGCCTGCCCGATCAGCGGCAGCAGGTCGCGGTACGGATACGGCCCGGCGCCGTCCGGCCGCGGGCCTGCGATGTCGATGCCGACGATCCCGCGCGCCGTGTACCGGATCGCCTTCTCGACGATGATCGCGTTCTGCCGTTCGCTGAAGGTCCGATCCATCATCAGGATCAGGCCGGCCCGGACCTGCGGATACTCGAGGCTCGCCCGGTCGAGCCCGCGGACGGCGGCCATGATGATGTGGTCGAGGTCGCGCTCGCCGCCCCGGTTCCGCTTCATCGGGTTGAACCGCAGCTCGAGTGTCGTGATCCCCTGTGAGCGATACGCCCCTCCGATCGCCTGATGCACGGAGCGCTCGACGGCCAGGGGGCTCGACTGGATCAGCTCCGTCCACTTGTAGATCTGGTCGAGCGCCGCCAGGTCGGGGACGCCACGGGGGTCCGAGACGGTGACGAGCTGGTCGAACTCCCAGTAGTCCTTGACGGGGAGCGCGATCCCCTGCTCGTGGGCGAGCGTCCACATGATCTCGGACGGCACGGAGCCGCCCAGGTGCGTATGGAGCTCCGCAAGGCCGTTCTGGCTCGCCATCCGGCGAGCCTAGCGCTCAGTCAAGCTACGGCCATGAGGAAGGACGATCTGTACGGCCTGCCGCTCGAGGAGTTCACGAAGGCGCGGGACGCGTACGCCAAGGAGCTGCGCCAGTCGGGCAAGAAGGAGGCGGCCGAGGAGGTCAAGGCGCTCCGGAAGCCGTCGGTCTCGGCCTGGGCCGTGAACCAGGCCGTTCGCCGGCGCCCGCAGGACGCGAAGGCGCTCGTGAAGGCCGGCGGCGAGCTGCGTAAGGCGCAACGCGCCGCAGTGGCGGGCCGGAATCCGGACGCGCTTCGCGACGCCACCCGGACGCACCGAGACCTGGTCGAGGACCTCACCGAGACCGCGAAGGACGCGCTCGAGGAGCGCGGCGCGGTCTCACCGTCGATCCTCGTGCGGATCGCGCAGACGCTTCGCGGCGCCTCGATCGACAAGGAGGCCTCCAAGGCGCTGACTTCAGGCACGCTCAGCGAGGACGTGGAGCAGGCGGGATTCGGCCCGCTCCTCGCAGCCGTCCCGTCGCTCCCGAAGCGGGCGCCCCGGAGGCAAGCGGCGAAGCCGAAGCCCGCGAAGGCGAAACCGCCAGCGAAGCCGAAACCGCCGCCCAAGCCGAAGCCCGACCCGAACGCCGCCCGCCGCCGCCGCGTCTCGGAGCAGCTGGAGAAGGCTCGCGCCAAGGTCAGAGAGCTCGAGGAGCAGCTCGCCGAGCTCCAGTGACGCGAAGGGCGTAGCGGCCTGCGACCCGGGTAGGGTCCCGGCATGAAGGTCGGGATCGTCGTCCCGTACTCCTGGTCCTTCTGGGGCGCCGTCGTGGAGCACGCTGAGCTCCAGGCCGACGCGCTGAGATCGCTCGGCGTCGAGACGCGGACGATCATGGGCAACGACCCGCCGGGCCAGTTCACGCGGGCACTCCACCCGCGGGAAGGTCGCGACGGCCCGCCGCCGCCCGACGTGATCCCGGTCGGCCGCTCGGCGATCGTGCCGGCCAACGGGTCGCTCCCGAACATCATCCTCGGCCCCCGCTCGGTGCGGCGGATCAAGCAGGCGCTCGAGCGGGAGCAGTTCGACCTGCTCCACCTGCACGAGCCCCTGACCCCGACGTTGTGCATCGCGACGCTCGCGATGGCGAAGTGCCCAGTCGTGGCGACGTTCCACGCCTCCGGCGAGCTCGGCTGGTCGAAGCTCGCGATGCCGATTTGGGGCTTCCTGCTCGACCGGATCGACATCCGGATCGCGGTGTCCGAGCAGGCGAAGGCTTCGGCGAGCCGGTACTCGCCGGGGACGTACGAGGTGATCCCGAACGGCGTGCTGATTCCGGCCGAGGCCGACCCCGCCGGCCGCGAGAACCGGATCCTGTTCGTCGGCCGCCAGGAGGCCAGGAAAGGCCTCCCGATCCTGCTGCGCGCCTGGCCCGAGGTTCGGCGGCGGACCGGCGCGACGCTGCGGGTGATCGGGGCAGACCCGCTGGCCGTGCGCCTGCTGATGGCGAAGCTGCGGACGCCCGGCGACGGGATCGAGGTGCTGGGCTTCCTTCCACAGGAGCGGCTCACCGAGGAGCTCCTCGGAGCGAAGGCGATGGCCGCGCCGTCGCTGGGCGGCGAGAGCTTCGGCATGGTGCTGACGCGCGCCTTCGCCTGCGCCACGCCGGTCGTCGCCTCGGACATCGAGGGCTACCGAGAGGTGATGACCCCGGAGACCGGCCTCAGCGTCGCGCCCGGGGACCCGGCCGCCCTGGCGGAGGGGCTCGCGCAGCTGCTCTCGGACGAGGACGGGCGCTGTCGTGCGGGACTCGCGGCTCGCCGGCTCGCCGAGGAGCGCTACTCGTGGGACGGGATCGGCCGGCGGCTGGTGGGCCTCTACGACCGGGCGCTGGGTCGGGTCCCCGTCGCGGCATGACCTTCTCGCGCAACAGCCTCATCCGGCTCTCGCTGCTGCTTCCGGGCATCGGGCTGCTCGCGTTCCTGCTCTGGTGGCGCGGGCCGGAGTGGGCGCTCGTCGGCGAGGCGTTCGAGGCGGTCTACTGGCGCTGGGTCGGAGCGGCGCTGCTCCTCAACCTGGCCTCGGTCCTCGTCCGCGCCGTCTCGTGGAACGTCGTGATCAGGCAGGCGCTCCCGCGCAGCTATCAGCCGCCCTTCCCGCGCGTGTTCTCCGCGTTCGCTATCGGCCTGCTCGGCAACGCGGTGCTGCCGGGAAGGATCGGCGAGCTCGCCCGGGTGGGGGTCCTCGCACGGTGGACGCCGCGCGGGAAGGGGATCACGGGCCGTCTCCTCGGAACGGTCTTCGCGCACCGCCTCTTCGATCTCGTGCCGGCACTGCTCCTCACGGCGTTCGTCCTGGCCACCACGCGGATCCCACAGTGGGCCGTCACGAGCCTCGAGATCGTGGCCGTCGGAGGCATTGCGGTCTTCCTGGCCGCGATCCTCGTCGCCGGGCGCGAGCTGCGCCCGCTGCCCGAGGGCGCCCTGGCGATCCGCCGCCTGCTCGCGATGGCGCAGCGTGGGCTTCACGTCCTCCGTGAGCCGAGAGCGGCGGCACTGGCAGCCCTGCTGCAGACGACCGGCTGGTTCCTCCAGCTCCTCGCGGTCTGGTCGATGATGAGGGCGTTCGGCATCGACGAGGCGCTCTCGGCCGCGGCGGTCGTCCTGCTGCTGATGAACGTCGCGACGATCTTCCCGCTCTGGCCGGGGAACATCGGGCTCCTGCAGGCGGTCGTCGCGCTCCCGCTCGTCTCGTACGGCGTGCCCTACTCCACCGGGCTCGCGTTCGGGCTCGGCCTGCAGGTGCTCGAGATGTCCGTCGGTGTCGGGGTCGGGCTGATCTTCCTCATGCGCGAGGGCCTGTCGTTCCAGTCGCTCCGGCAGATGCCGGACGAGGAATCCGACGAGTCGGCCGTGCCCGAGGTCGTGCACGAGGAGCGGCGTGCGCGGGCTGGCATCTCCGGCTAGCCTCAAAGGCGTCCTTTCGGCCCCGGAAGCGGCCGCCGCGCTGGCGGAAGGCCTGGGCGGCGCGGTGGAGCTGCCGGTCGCGGACGGCGGGGAGGGAACCCTCGACGTGCTGGCGCCGGCCGTGGGCGGCGAGTGGCGCGAGACGGAGGTGTCGGACCCGCTCGGGCGGCCCGTCACCGCGCGCTGGCTCGAGCTCGACGACGGCACCGCCTTCGTCGAGTCCGCCGAGGCGATCGGGCTGGGGCTCGTCGCCGAGGCGGATCGCGATCCGCTGAACGCGTCGAGCCGAGGCCTCGGAGAGCTGCTCGCCGACGTCCAGGACGCCGATCCCGCCGAGATCGTCGTCTTTCTCGGGGGAACCGCGAACGTGGACGGCGGCGCAGGGCTCATGGAGGTCTTGGGCGGCTTTCGCGTGCCGGTGCGCGCCGCCTGCGACGTCCGGGCGCCGCTCGTCGCCGCGGCCCGGGTCTTCGCGGCACAGAAGGGGGCCACGCCGGACCAGGCGGCCGAGCTCGAGCACCGGCTGATGTCGAAGGCCTCGCTTGCGCCGTTTCGCCACCTTCCGGGCGCCGGAGCCGCGGGCGGGCTCGGCGCCGCGCTCGCGGCTCTCGGCGCGGAGCTGATCGAAGGAGCTCCGCTCGTCCTCGAGCTCCTCGGGTTCACGGACCGCCTGGACGGCATCGACCTCGTCGTCACCGGGGAAGGGACGGTCGATCGCACGACCTGGATGGGTAAGGCGCCGGGCGAGGTCTGCAGGCGCGCCGTCGCGGCCGGCGTCCGTTGTGCTGTCTTCGGCGGGCGCATCGTCGACGCGCCTCCCGAGACGGAGGTCTACGCGCTCAGCGGCGACCCCGCGCGGGCGCGCGAGGATCTCGTCGAGCTTGGCCGGCGTCTCGCCGCCTAGTCGTGCTGCCTAGTCGTGCTCGTCCTGGCCGTACGTCTTCGCGAACGACTGGAGCAGCTTCCAGGCGATTGACGCGTTGCCCTCGACGAGCGGCCGGAAGTCCCAGAAGGTCATGCCGAGCGCGGTCAGGTCGTTCTCGGCCGTGACCGTGGCGGTGCGCGCTCCCTGTGCGATCAGCGCGATCTCGCCGAAGTAGTCGCCGGGGCCGAGTCGACGACGTTCGTCGCCGTGCACGCTGACCTTCGCGTTCCCCTCCTCGATCACGAAGAACCCGACGCCGCTCTCGCCCTCGCGGGCGATCTCCTGGCCGGGAGAGAACTGCCGGCGCTTCATGGACTGAGCGACCTGCTCGAGCTCGCGGTTGTCGAGATCGGAGAAGAGCGGGACCTGCTTGAGGAGCTCTGTGGTTTGTTGATCCGCCATGGCCCGATTCTAAGCAGGTTCAGTCGGGCGTACAGCTTCGACCCGACGAGCGAGCTCCTCGATCTTCCCCTGCGCCGAGTCCAGCTTGTCGGCGCAGAGACGGTAGAGCTCCTCGCCTCGCTCCCAGAGGGTGATCGCGTCGTCGAGGTCGGCCTGGCCGGTCTCGAGCTGCTGGACGATCCGCTCCAGCTCCCGCTGGGCTTCTTCAAACGTCACCTGACGCTTCTGGCCGGCGCCGGCTCCCGGCGGGCGGGGCCCGCCTCCTCCGCCGCCTTCGGCCGCTGGCGGCACGGGGCTCTCCGGGCCCGTATTCCTCATACTGTGCCCTCCGGCCCCGCACCGCCAGCGACCGACCAGAACCGCCAGGTCACTCGCGCGTCTCCTCGACGGTCGCGCCGAAGCCGCCCTCGCCGAGCTCGACGTCGACGCGCGTGCCGGTCTCGAGCTCGCCTGAGCCGCGCACGATGCGCCCTTCTGTCCGGACGATGGCGTAGCCCCGCTCGAGCGTGGCGCTCGGGGAGAGCGCCCTGAGCCGGCCGTGGACTCCTTCGAGCCGTGCGCGCTTCCGCTCGACCGTGAGGAGCGGTGCCCGCCTGAGTCGTTCACGGGTCTGCTCGAGCCGTTCGCGGAGCTCGCCGGCATCCGGGACGACCAGCCTGGCGGCCACGCTCGGCGTCGAGGCGCGGACGTCGGCCGCGAGGTCGGTGAGCGGCGTGTCCTGTTCGTGTCCGACCGCGGAGACGATGGGCACCCGGCAGCCGGCCACCGCTCGGACGAGCCGCTCGTCGCTGAACGGAAGGAGGTCCTCGAAGCTGCCGCCGCCGCGCGCCAGCACGATGACGTCGACGTCCCGGATCTCGCAGAGCGAGCCGATCGACTCGATCATCGCGGGCGCTGCTCGCGGTCCCTGCACGTAGGTCTCGGCCACCACGATGCGCGCGGGCGGGAACCGGGTCGTCGCCGCCGTCACGAAGTCCCGCTTCGCGGCGGCGTCGTTGCCGGTCACCAGGCCGATCCGGCGCGGGAACCGCGGAAGCGGGCGTCGTCGCTCGAAGAGTCCTTCCTCGGCGAGCTTCCGCTTCAGCCGCTCGAGCGCGGCGAGGTGGTCGCCGAGCCCGAAGCGCTCGATCGAGAGCGCCCGAAACCGGAAGTCGCCGCGCGCCTCGAAGAGCTCCGGCCGCCCGTAGACGTGGACGCGCTCGCCGTCGACGAGCTCCAACCGCAGGGCGTCGAACTGGCTCCGCGGCATCGAGACGCGTAGGCACGCGCCGTCGCCCGGGTCCTTCAGGGTGAAGAAGACGCTCGCCCAGCGCTGCTGGCGCCGGAGCTCGGTGACCTCGCCCTCGACCCAGACGGTCGGCAAGCGCGAAAGCCAGTCGGCGACGCCCCGGTTGAATGCAGAGACGCTGTAGACCTTGCGGTCGCCGTACTGCTCGGCCTCGACCTTCGACATGGCTCAACTCTGCCAGCAGCTCGGAGGAGCAGGTAGACGGCTGCACGGGACAGGCGCGGCTACCATCGCGGCGTGGCTCGGAGGGGGCAGCGAGCCTGTGCGCTCGCATTCGCGATCGTCGGGGCCTGCGTCGCTGCTGGCGCGGCGACAGCCAGCCAGCCGGTGGGCGACCGCAACGTGCGGAACCCGACGCTGAAGGTGAACGCGAAGGGGGAGGCGCTCATCTCGTACGTGCGCGCGAACGGGCAGCCGCGCCACGTCCTCGCGTGGGGCGCGATCAACGCGCGCTGGCCGAACGCGACGATTCCGCCCACACGGTTCAGGTTCGACCACGCCGGCGGCTGGGGGAAGTACGGTCGCCAGGTCTGGAGGATGTTCCGCAACGCGTGCCGGCCGTACGACGGGCCGAAGCTGGTCTGGGTCGTCGCCTCGTGCAAGGCGCCGGACGGCTCGTACTGGGTGCTCCAGAGTTGGCAGCGGGTCCAGCCGATGCGGGGGTTCCCCGCGTTCCAGCCGGCCCACATGAAGTGGGAGCTCCACGTCTCCCACTGGAGGGGCCCGCTGGCGAGCCTCGAGGTGTCGCCGAACTGGACGTACGGCGGCGGCTGGCAGGGGGTCTTCGGCCGGCTCCGGTACCTCGGGCGGCCGGTCCACGGCTGGCGGACGCCGTCGCCGAGCCGCCGCGCGGCCTATGCGCGGTACGTCTACATCGACACGCTGAACTCGGCCTGGGGCCGCGGCTGGAAGCGCGCGGGAGCGAAGGTGACCCACAACCCGAACGGCGGGTTCTGCTTCAGCTTCGTGCCCGACCGCCCGCCGCCGGGGTATCCGGATCGCAGCATCCGCCCGGCGGGGAACGGCGACCGGCACCGGGTCACGGCGATGGGGCCGGGCGTCACGCCGGTCGTGCAGTGGGAGGCGGACAGCCTTGGGCCGTACAACCGCGCGCTCGACGCGACCTTTAACTCGATCTTCGACTCGTACCTGGCGGGCGACCGAGCCTGCGCGAAGGAGCGCTGATCAATCACTCGCCGCGGAACGGGCTTAGCCCGTTCCGCCGATTCGGGGTCTCGGGCGAGGTAGCGCCACGACGGGCCCGCCGCCGCGCGATCGCGAAGCGATCGCCCGGCTCCATAGAGTCGTCGAAAGTCGTGAGACTTTCGGCGAAACGCGCTAGAGCAAGATCTCGGCCGCCACGCGCGCGTCGCAGCCGCGGCGAACCAGTTCGATGGCGCGGTGGAGATCGGCGTCGCTCTGCGCGAGGCGCTCCGCGAGGTGGACGGGGTAGCCCGCCTCGATCAGCTGGTGAAGACGCCAGCTGGCCACCTTTTCACGGTCGCTCTGGTCGTACTCGACGATCTCGGTCATGTCCACGCCTTCGATCGGCTCTGATTCGCCCTTTCCTAGACGAACCCTCCCCAACGAAGTTGGTGCTAAACCCGTTTAGTTACGGACGGGTTCGCTGCTCTCCGCGCGCCGGGAGAGCTCGGCGAGGCGCCGGTCGAGCACTGCGCGCTCCGCTTCCGCCTCCGCCGCGAGCGAGCGAAGCCGGTCGCGAACCTCCAGCTCCATCTGGCTCAGGCGCTGCTGAAGCGTGGCGATGAACTCGTCGCGCTGCCGCTCGAGGCCGGCCGTGACCTGGAGCAGGCGCTTCTCGACCCGCTGGGTGCCGACGTCCGCCACCTGGGCCAGTCGCTCCGCGAGGACGGACTCGGCTTCGCGGGCGAACATGTGGACGGCGCGGTCGAGCTCGCGCGCAAGCCGCCGGGCGGCGTCCTCCCGCGCCGACTTCACCGCCGAGTCGAACTGGAGCGCGGCGGCCTCGGCGAACCGGCCGGCAGCCTGGTTCGTGCTCCGTTCGAGCGCCTCGACCTGGCGCCGCTCGATGTCCACGAACCGCGCCTGGATCCTCTTGATGACGTCGATCTCCTCCCGGTCGACATGTTCGGTGAGCCGGCGCTCGCGTTCCTTCAGGCGCTGGTCCATCTCCTCGAGCGCCCGGCGCCTCTCTGCGCCGTGGGCGTCGAGTTCGGCGCGCAGCTCCTGCGCGGCCTGGTCGGAGGCCCGCTGGAGCTCCTCGCGGAGCTTCTGCACGGCCATCACCTGCAGTTCGCCTGCCTCGTCGATCTTCTCCCGGTCTGCCTGGAGGCGGTCCTCGGCCTGGCCGAGCAGCACCTTCTGCCGCTCGGCGAGCTTCTTCAGCTCACCGGTCAGCGCCTGGTGCGTCCGGTCGAGATCGGCGCTCCAGCTGGCGAAGCGCTGCTCCATCCGCTCCTGCGCCTCGGCCAGCTTCATGCTCAGCTCGGAGCCGGCGGTTCGCTCCCGCTCGAGCACGTCGCGCCGCCGCTCGTCGGCGATCTTCCGCTCCTCCTCCTGTAGGCGCGAGAGCGAGTCGGCACGCTCGCGCGCCATCAGCCGCTGGATCTCACCGACGCTCGTCTCGGTCTCCTGGCGGATGACGCGCTTCAGCTCGTTGCGCGCGCGGTCGAGCTCGGCCTCGACGTCGGCGATGCGCTGGGTGCGTTTCCGTCGGCGGGAGAGGAAGCCCATTGGCTCACCATCGTAGGACGAGCAGCGACGACGCGAGCAGCACCATCGCTGCCGTGAGCGCTCGCAGCGCTCTTTCCGGGCCGACGATCGTGCTCGGAGGATCGCTGCTTCGACCGCGCCGGACGGCCCGGACCGGCGTCGAGAGCGCGCGCTGCGCCAGGCTCGTCGCAACCGCGAACCCCGCGGCGAGGATCGCTTCGACCGTGAGCTCCTCGGCAACCGCGAAGTAGCCGGTCAAGAGCGGGAAGCCGCCCCACGCGAGCCCGAACCAGAGGTCGGTGTGGAAGGCGCCGCCGAAGAGCTCCAGGTTGTACGCGAAGACGAGGAACGCGCCCGCCGCGACGAAGAGCAGGAGCCACGGCGTCCAGGCGAGCGATGCGACGATGCCGATCGCAACCGCGCCGCCGATCGACACGAGTGCCAGGCCCCAGAGCACCGATGACGGGATCCGCGTTTGCAGCGGCCGTCCGCGCAGCTCGTCGAGCGCATGCGCGCCGATGCCCAGGGCGAGGAAGAACGCGACGAGACTCGCAAGCAGCCGGACGCCGTCGAACTCCGGCGCCAGTGCCGCCCCGATGACGACGTAGCTGAGATGCCAGGCCGTGTACGGGAGGTGCAGGATCGTGACGTAGTCGCGCCACCCGCCCGAGTCGAGCGCGTAGAAGGCCGGGCGGCTCAGGCCCTGCGCCCCCACATGACGAGGCCGCCGTCGAGGCTCATCCGCCTCGACTGGACTGCCTCGATCCCCGCCTCGCGCCAGAGCGCCGGAAGGTCGTGCTTGCGGTGGAACTGGCGGATGCTCGGCCCGAGGAAGGAGCCGACATGGCGCCAGCCCGGCGAGATCAGCGCGCCCACGGCGGGGAGGCCGAAACGCACCCACGCCTCCCAGGCCGGACGTGCCAGCCCGTTTGGAAGTCCGAACTCGAGCATCGCGATCGTCCCGCCCGGCCGCACGACCCGGGCCAGCTCGGCAAGCGTCGCCCGGGGATCCTCGACGTAGCGCAGCAGGTACGTGAAGGTGAGGCCGTCGAAGGACTCGTCTTCGAACGGGAGGCGCTCGGCTTCGCCGCGGACGAGCTCGATCCGGTCGCCCAGGCCGGCGGCGTCGACGCGGCTGCGGCCCTCCGCCAGCATCTCGGCGCTCTGATCCAGGCCCACGACGCGGCAGCCCGTGCGGCGCGCGAGTTCGATCGCGACGGCCGCCGTCCCGGTTGCTACGTCGAGGACGCGCGCGTCCGCCCCGACGCCCACCCGGGAGACCAGGAAGCGACGCCAGCGCGGGTCCTGACCGAACGAGAGCAGGTTCGCGTACCGGTCGTAGGTGGGCCCGAGCGGTGCGAAGAGGTCGAGGGCCTGCTCCTTCACGGGTCTATCTTCCCTCCGTGGCGCTCAAGGACGATCTCGAGGGCATCGCGGCCGCCGCAGCCTCGTTCGCGGACGAGGGCGAGACGCTGGACGCCGTGCTGGCTTCCGAGCCGACGCACGGCGGGCGCGTCTACCTCTGCGCCTTCCGCGCCGGCGAGGCGGTCTCGTGGCTCGGACTGGACGAAGCCGGCGAGCCCGTCACCGACCGGGAGCGCGTCCGCGAGGCGGCGTCGCTCGTTGCCCTGTCCGAGCTCGCCGAGGAGAGCGCCGGCGGCGGCGAGCTGGACGAGCTTCTCTCGCGCCTCGTGGCCGTGCGGCTCACCGAGAACCCGGAGGGGATCGACGAAGCCGAGGAGGCGGTTCGGAACCTCCAGAACGTGATCGGAGCCCCGCCGCGTGTCGCAACGCCGGCGTACGTCGACGAGGTCGGCGCTGCTACGAAGCGCCTCGAGGACGCCCTCGGTTCCGGCTCGTCGCCCTTCGCCGAGGCGATGAAGGCCTCCGCGGGCGCCGTGCAGGCGTTCACGGAGGACGTCGAGGGGAACTACAAGACGCGCCTCGACGGAGGGCAGCTACGGTAGGGGCATGGAAGGTGGCTTCGGCTTTCCGATGGGGGGCGACCCCGACGATCTCATGCGCGGGCTCCGCGAGTTCGCCGAGCGGCAGGCGGAATCCGTGGCCGAGGCGCAGCGCGAACAGTTCGCCACGCTCACGCTCAACACGGCCGTTCAGCTCACGGCCGCGGCGCTCGGTCAGCTGCGCGTAGAGGGCGGGACGGACGAGCAGGCGATTGCGCTCCGGGACGCTATGCGCGTCCTCTTCCCCGAGGCGGTGGCGCTCGTGAGCGCTGCACGCCAGGGGTTCATGCGCGAGGGCTAGAGCTCCGCGCAGCCGGGCGCGCCGAGCTTCCGGAACAGGCGGACGATCCGACGGTCCCTGGCGCTGTCGCCGGAGACGCGCCGCACCGCTGCGACGTTCCAGCGCACCTTTAGCGAGGCGACAAGGCGGCGGAGCTCGGCGAGCGAGGCCGAAAGCTCGCGCATCAGCTGCCCGTGGAGCCGGCGGTTCGGCGCGGGGCCGAGACGCTCGAGGCGCCCGATCACCTGGGCGGTCAGCCGCACCGTGGCCTCGAGGAGCTGAATCGCCTCCTGCGGGCTCCCGACGGGGTAGCGCTCGATCAGCAGGAGCGACTCGTCCTGCGCGGAGCGGCAGATCGCGTTCGCGCGCGCGCCCCAGGAGCGCTTGCGGGGCCTCTGCTGCGGTGCGCCAGCGACCGGTGCTGCTGCCGCCGGTCGCCGGCTCTTGCGCTTTCGCTGCTTCCGCTCGTCCGCCGCCTGGTGGCGCGCACGCTCGGCGCGGAGCTCGGCGACGGTCGGTCCAGTGTCCAGCTTGCGCGCGGCCACGTACGTCGTGCCGGCAAAGACCGCGGCGACGGCGAGGACGAAGAAGACGGTGCGAGCGGCGAGGACGATTGTTCAGGAGTCGGCTCGACCGCCGCTCTACGCATCCCCCGCCTGAGGGTCGGGCTGCGAGAATCCCAGGCCGAATGGCGATCCTCGACCGCGCGATCGTCCGCACGCTGCCTGCGGTTCCCAAGGCGATCGTCCGGAAGATCTCCGAGCGCTACATCGCCGGGACGACGGTCGCCGACGCGTGCCGTGTGGTCCAGCGGCTGAACGGCGAGGGGAAGTTGGCCACGATCGACGTCCTGGGCGAGGAGATCACGACCTGGGAGGAAGCACGGCACATCGGCTACGAGTACGAGAACGTCTTCCGCGCGATCGACGATCGCGCCCTCGACTCGAACGTCAGCGTCAAGCTCACGGGGCTCGGGCTGAAGCTCGACTACGGCCTCTGTCGGGAGATCCTCGAGCGGCTCGTTCGACAGGCGGCCGACCGCGGCAACTTCGTCCGCATCGACATGGAGGACTCGTCGTGCACGGACGACACGCTGCGGCTGTACCGGGAGCTTCGCGCGAACGGGCTCGACAACGTCGGTGTCGTGCTCCAGGCGTACCTGCGGCGGACGCTCACCGACATCGAGGCGCTTTCGGACTTGACGCCGAACGTCCGGCTCTGCAAGGGGATCTACGTCGAGCCGGAGGAGATCGCGTTCCAGGGGTTCGACGAGGTGCGGGAGAACTTCGTCCGCGCCCTCGGAGCGCTGCTCGCGCACGGCTCGTACGTCGGGATCGCGACGCACGACGAGCTCCTGATCGAGGAGGGAGGACGCCTCGTGCGGGAGCACGGGCGTTCTCCGGCCGAGTACGAGTTCCAAATGCTGCTCGGCGTCAGGCCCGAGCGGGGGACCCAGCTCGTCGACGGGGGGCACCGGCTGCGGATCTACGTCCCGTACGGCGAGCAGTGGTACGCGTACTCGCTCCGCCGGCTTCAGGAGAACCCGAAGATCGCGGGCTACATCGCCGGCGACACCCTGCGGCGCTTCATGCCCGGCCGCAACGGCCGCTGAGCGCATTTAAGGCTTTCGCAAGGACTTGCCGTCTAGCCTGGACGGCGCGATGAAACCGCTCGTCCTTCTCCTCGCCGCAGCGGCGCTCCTGTCCTCGGCGAGCGCCACCGGCGCACCCGCGAGGCGCGACAGCGTCGCCGCCGAACCGAAGCTCGTGCTCAAACTGCGCAGCACGCGCTACGGCCGGATCCTCTTCGACGGCAGGGATCGCGTCCTCTACGGGTTCACCCGCGACAAGCGCGGCGGCAAGAGCTCCTGCTACGGCGCCTGCGCGCGGGCCTGGCCCGTGTACTTCTCGAGAGGGAGAGTCTCGGCACTGAGCGGGGTTCGCCAGTCGCTCATCGGAAGGGTGCGCCGCCGCGACGGCCGCTACCAGGTCACCTACAACGGCTGGCCGCTCTACTTCTACGCGCACGAGGGCCCGCGCGAGGTTCGCTGCCAGAACGTCGACGAGTTCGGCGGCCTCTGGCTCGTCGTGAGACCGAACGGACGGCTGGTCCGCTAGACGCTCCTAGGGAGGAGGCGGTGCGCCGGGCGGCGGGCCCGCGTCGTACTCTTCCTCGCGCACGACGCGGCGGCTGCCGCGCTCGTACGGATCTGCGGGCGGCGCAGCGCCGCGGTCGACGTAGGTACGGCGCGAAGTGAAGGCCCCAGGCCCCCAGAACGAGCGCCACATCATCAGGCTGAGCAGGAACGCGACGAAGCCGACGATCATCAGGATCACGCCGACGGCGTCCACGTTGAAATCGGTGCTCTCGGCGTTCACGCCCCAGATGAGGATGGCGCCGACAGCGATCAGAATCAGGCTGACAACGAGGCCCACGGCGTCTCGATACCCTCACCGAGCAGGAACTAACCCCGCCAAGAGGCTCGCGGCGTTGTAGCGTTGCGGCTTCCTGTGGAGGTCTACCTCGATCCGAACGACCGGTTTCGCCAGCGCAGAGCGCAGGCGAGGCGTCGGCGCAGGATCAGACGGACGGTCGGCGGGGTCGCCCTGCTGCTCTGTGCGGCGGCGGTTGCCGTAGGCGCCGGGGCGCTTCCGGAGCGCGGCGGGAAGGCCGGCGCGGAGGCCGAGCCGCAGCCGGTGGCGAAGAAGGTCGCACCGAAGCGGATCGGCCCGCCGGTACCCAAGGAGATCCGCGGCGTCCATGTGACGATGGCGCTCGCGTCGATCCCGGGGAAGCTTGGCGAGTACACGCGCATGCCGGGGATCAACACCATCCAGCTCGACGTGAAGGACGAGAACGGCGAGGTCGCCTTCCACCGCCTGGCGCCGCCTCTTGCGAAGCGCGTCGGGTCGGCGATGCGCTACTACGACCCGATCAAGGCCGCGAAGCAGATCCACGCCGAGGGCCTCTACCTGATCGGCCGCGTCGTCTGCTTCGAGGATCCGATCCTGTCGAAGGGCCGGCCGGACCTGGCGATCCGCACCTCCGGCGGCGCCGTCTGGACGAACCACGCCGGGCTCGGCTGGACGAACCCGTACGACAAGCGCGTCTGGGACTACAACCTGCGGATCGCGCAGGCTGCGGCCCGCGCCGGCTTCGACGAGATCCAGTTCGACTACGTCCGCTTCCCGAGCGACGGGGACATCGAGTCCGCCGTGTTCCCGGGGAAGCGGAACGAGGCGATGCAGGTGACGATCGCGCGGTGGGTGCACTACGCGACGAAGCGCCTGAAGCCGCTGGGCGTGCGAGTCTCCGTCGACGTCTTCGGCCTCTCCGCCACCCGCGATCTCGGTATCGGCCAGTCGCCGCGCCGCCTCGCGAAGATCGTCGACGCGATCTACCCGATGGTCTATCCGTCGCACTACGGATCCGGCGAGTACGGCCTCTCGAGCCCGGTCTCGACGCCCGGCCGAACGGTGGGCCGCTCGCTCCGCGACTTCCGCCGGCAGATGCGCCGCGGGAAGGCGCAGCTCGTGCCGTGGCTCGAGGATTTCAGCTTCACCGGGACGACTACGCTGGAGCACGTCCAGGAACAGATTCGCGCCGCTCGGCGCTGGAAGTCCGGCGGGTTCCTTCTGTGGAACCCGTCCGGCGTCTACACGGAAGGAGCGTTGACGACCCGGTGAGCCAGGAAGCGAAGTTGAAGGAGCTCAGGGAGCGGCTGGGGGAGATCCTCGACCTCAAGCGCGCGAGCGCGCTGCTCGGCTGGGACCAGCAGACGATGATGCCCCCGGCAGGGAACGACGCCCGCTCGGACCAGCTCGCGACGATCGACCGCATGTCGCACGAGCTCTTCGTCTCGGACGAGGTCGGCAAGCTGCTCGACGACCTCGCACAGCACGAGCAGGAGCTGGATCCCGAGTCGATCGACGCGGCGCTGATCCGCACGACGCGGCGTGACTACGAGAAGGCGCGGCGCGTCCCGCCCGAGCTCCAGGCGGAGATCACCAAGGCTGAGGTGCTCGGCGTCATGGCCTGGGCCGAGGCCCGCCGGAACTCCGACTTCGAGGCCTTCCTTCCGTACCTCGAGAAGAACGTCGATCTCAAGCAGCGCTACATCGAGTGCTTCAAGGACACCGGCAAGTCCGACTACGACATCCTCCTCGACGACTACCAGGAGGGCGCGCGGAGCGAGGAGATCACCGCGATCTTCGAGCGGGTCAAGGAGGTCGTGATCCCGCTGATCCAGGAGGTGAAGGCGGCCGAGCCGGTGCAGACGGACTTCGCGCACGGCCACTTCCCCGTCGAGAAGCAGGAGCTGGTCGGTCGGGAGATCCTCGAGCGGCTCGGCTACTCGTCGGAGGCCTGGCGGCTCGACCCGACGGTGCATCCGTTCGCGACGTCGATCTCGGTCGACGACATCCGGCTGACGACGCGGTACTCGGAGACGGACGCCGAGTCGATCTTTCACACCTCGCACGAGTTCGGGCACGGGATCTACGAGAACGGCATCGACCGGGAGCTCGAGCGGACGCCGCTCGTCGAGCTGAACTCGATGGTGCTGCACGAGTCGCAGAGCCGCCTCTGGGAGAACCTCGTCTGCCGTTCGCGGCCCTTCTGGCGCTTCTTCTTCCCGCGGCTGCAGGAGGTCTTCCCCGAGCAGCTCGGCGGGGCGACCGACGAGATGTACTGGCGCTACGTCAACCGCGTCGAGCCGGACTTCATCCGCGTCGAGGCCGACGAGGTCACGTACGGGATGCACATCATCCTGCGGTACGAGATCGAGCAGGAGATCATCGCCGGGCGGCTGGAGCTGACCGACTTGCCTCGCGTCTGGAACGAGAAGATGCAGGAGTACCTCGGGCTCGACCCGCCTGACGACGCGCGCGGTGTGCTGCAGGACGTCCACTGGTCGGGCGGCTCGTTCGGCTACTTCCCGACCTACCTGCTCGGGACGATCGCGTCGGTGCAGATCTGGGAGAAGGTGCGGTCCGAGCTGCCGGACCTCGACTCGCAGATGGAGGCCGGCGAGTTCGGCGCTCTCCGCGACTGGCTCGGGGAGCACATGTACCGCTGGGGCCGCCGGTTCACGCCGGACGAGATGCTGGAGCGGATCGTCGGCGGGCCACTCGACGTCGAGCCGTACCTCGCCTACCTGAAGTCCAAAGTCGAGGCGGTGTACGGAGTCCGCGTCTAGGGCGCTTCGTTGACGATGCTCGAGGAGCACGTCGAGCGGTTCAACGCTGGAGTGCGGTCGGGCGACTTCGGCCCCATGGTCGCTGCGTTCTCGGAGAACGCCGAGCTGGCGTTCGAGGGGATTCCCGTGGGGCCGTTCTCCGGCCGTGAGGCGATCGGCGCGGCGTACGCCGCTCAGCCGCCGGACGACGAGATCGTCCTCCTCGACCCCGACGGGACGTACGCGTGGGCGAAAGAGCCCGACGTGCCGGCGGGCCAGATGTTCCTGACCGAGCGCGACGGCGAGATCGCGCGCCTGGTCATTCGCTACGACCGTTAAGCGAGCAGCGAGAAGCCGCCGTCGACAACCAGGGTTTGGCCCCGGACCATGTCCGCGTCCTCGGACGCGAGGAAGACGACGGCGCCGGCGATGTCGGACGGCAGCACCATGCGGCCCGCCGGCGTCCGCTTCTGGGCGGCTCGGATCATGTCCTCCTTGTTCGGAAAGTGCTCCAGCGCACCGGTCTCTACGACGCCGCCCGACACAGCGTTGACGCGGATGCCACGCGGCGCAAGCTCGACGGCGAGGTAGCGGACGAGCGACTCCAGCGCGGCCTTCGAGGTCCCGACGAGGACGTAGTTCTCGAGTACCCGAGTGGAGCCGAGCGACGAGATTCCGATGATCGAGGAGCCCTTCGGCATGGTCGGCGCCGCGACCCGAGCGAGCGACAGCAGCGCCCGGGCATTCGCGCCGAGCGTCCAGTCCCAGTGCTTGTCCTCGGTCTCGAGCGCCGGGCGGATCACGCCGGTCGCGGCGTTGTGGACGACGACGTTCCAGGGGCCCTGGTCCTCCACTTCGGCGAGCACCCGCTCGGAGGTGACGTTGCCCCGGATCAGCAGCGGCTCGGCGCCGAGGTCGCGCAGCTCGGCGGCCGTCTCCTCCGCTGCCGTGTCGTTCCGCATGTAGCCGATCGCGACGCGGTTCGCGCCGAGCTCGGCGAACCGCAGCCCGATCGCCTTCCCGATCCCGCGCGAGCCGCCGGTGACGAGCACCGAGGCCCCCTCGAACTGCGTCATCCCTTCGGCGGGAGTGGATGGTCGGCCGGCGCGGAGCTCGGGACCCCGTCCCAGCCGATTCGCGTCCGCGGCTCCGGCGGGGAGTCTTCCGCCTTCGACGAGGCGTGACCGAGCCGGTCGAGCAGCTCGATCTGCTCCTCGCCGTACCGCCGCACCGCGTGATCCTCGGGCAGACCCTCGACCAGCTCACGGACGCGCGCCCGGATCTGGTACGCGAAGTGCGGCGTCGCCGGCCCGACGAGCGCGTCGATGTCCTCCCTGGTCGGCTCTCCCGCCACGGCGCGGAGCGTAGCGAGGTTCAGGTCGCCGAGTAGTACCGCTTGGCCGAGTCAGGGACGAAGAGCAGCGCCAGCACGCCGGCGCCCAGCCCGGCGACCACGAGTGAGGGAATGATCGCCGAGGTGGGGCCCGTGAAGACGTAGACCGCACCGGCGATGGTGCCGATTGCGGCAAGCAAAGCGATGAACGCCCGTCCCACCCGGCTTCCCCGCCAGGCGATGTACGTCGCACCGAGCACGAGCAGTCCGAGGATCGTGGCACCGACGCCGACGACGTCGCCGAGGGCGTTCCAGGTCATGAATCCGAGGAAGCCCATCACCAACAACGTCGCGGCGAGCGAATACGCGGACACAAGCGCCAGGAAGACGGGCGCGGGCGGCCCCTCGTCTACCTCTGCTGTCCGGATGTCGCTCACCGACTAACCCTACGAGGATTGACCGAGGAGGGCGAGCCGGACGGTGCCTACCGCCCCGGCCTGCGATACGCGTGGACGACGACGGAACCGTAGACCCGGTGGTCGGCGAGCTCCCATGCGAGCTTGTCCTCGAGCTCCGGGAACACGCGCATCCCGGAGCCGAGGATCACCGGGAAGATCATCAGGCGGAGCTCGTCGACGAGATCACGCTCGAGCAGCCCGTGGACGAGGGTGCCGCTCCCGGCCGCCAGGATGTTCCCGTCGACCTCGCCCTTGATCTGTTCGACATCGTCGAGGCCCCGGAGGATCGTCGTGTTCTCCCAGCTCGCCTCCTCGAGCGACGTCGAGACGACGTACTTCGGCATCTCGTTCAAGCGCCTGGCGAAGGCGCCCATCTCCGGGTCGTCGGCCTGGCCGGGCCAGACGGCCGCCCAGGCGTCGTAGCTCACGCGTCCGAGCAGGTTCGCCGCCGCGTCCTCCAGCTCCCAGGCCTTGTACTCGTACTGCCCTTCGTCGGGGAACTCGAACGTCCAGCCGGAGTGCTTGTAGCCCTCCTCGCCGCCCGGCGCCTCCATCACGCCGTCCATCGACACGAACTCGGTTACGACGATGCGGCCCATCGGTGCTCCTTCCTCTCGGTTTCCTCCTTAGACCGCCGGAGCCTCGTGATCTCATCGCTAGGGTCGCGCGGTGCGGCGGATCTCGGCGGCGGAGCTCATGTTGCTGGCGACCGTGACGATCTGGGCGTTCAATTTCACCGTCACGCGCTACGCCGTCACCCACGGGTTCGAGCCGCTCGCGTACTCGGCGCTGCGGTTCAGTGCGGCCGCGACGATCGTCTCGGGGATCACGCTGGGGTTCGAGCGAACGCTGAGGTTCCGGCGCCGCCATGCCTTCCTCCTGGTGGGCGCCTCGTTCGTCGGGATCTTCGTCAACTCGGTCAGCTTCATGTACGCGATCGACCTGACGAACGCGTCGACGGTGGCGCTCATCTTCGGGAGCCTCCCGATCGTGACCGCGATCTTCGCCTACGTCCTCGGCGTGGAGCGCCTGCACCGGCGGTTCTGGATCGCGGCCGCGATCTCGTTCGTCGGCGTCGCCCTCGTCGCCGCCGGCTCGGCCAGCGGGGTCTCCGGGAACCTGCTCGGCGACTTCCTCGCGTTCGTCGCCGCGGCGACGTGGGGCTTCTACGCCGTCGCGATCGTCCCGCTGCTGCGCCGCTACTCGGTCTGGCGGATCAGCGCCGGCGCCTTGATCGTGGGCGCCGTCCCGATCGTGATCACGGCGATCCCGCAGCTGCTCGACCAGGACTGGGACCTGGAGCCGCTCGTCTGGGGCGCCTTCACGTTCGCCGTCCTCGGCCCGCTCGTGCTCACGAACTTCCTCTGGTTCTCCGCGATCGAGCGGGTCGGCCCTTCCCGCGCGACGCTCGTCACCAATCTCCAACCCTTCCTGGCGGCACTCTTCGCGGTCGCGCTCCTCTCAGAGGAGCTGACGTGGCTGCAGGTCGCCGGCGGGATCGCGATCGGCCTTGCACTGGTACTCGCACGGCGTCGCCCCAGGCTGGAGTCGGCGTGATCGAGCAGCGCGTCTCGGCAGTGGTCGGCCGCGAGCTTCGGGCTCTTCTGCGCGTGGAGACGCGTGGCTACGCAGCGGCGTTTCACGCGATCGCCGAGTTCGAGGACGGCGCCACTGCCTTCGTGAAGGCCGGCGCCGAGGAGGTCACGAGCGGATTCCTGCGCGACGAGCTTCGCTTCTACGAGAGCGTGCGGGCGCCGTTCATGCCCGAGTTGCTCGGCTACGACGACGGCGACCCGCCGCTCCTCGTCATCGAGGACCTCAGCGGCGCCCGATGGCCGCCACCGTGGGACGGTGCGGCGATTGCCGCTGTCCGCGAGACGCTTGCCGCCGTCGCAGCCACTCCGCCTCCGGAATGGGTGCCGCCGATCACCGACGAGCACGACTGGCTGCTCGGCGGCTGGGGCGACGTCGAACGCGAGCCGGAGCCATTCCTCGGACTCGGTCTCGGCTCGGCGGCATGGCTCGACGGCGCGCTGCCGGCGCTGCGAGCTGCCGCCGAGCGCGCCCCGATCGCGGGTGACGCGCTGCTGCACCTCGACGTCCGGAGCGACAATCTCTGCCTGACACCGCGCGGTGCCGTGCTCGTGGACTGGAACTTCGTTCACAGCGGAAACCCGGACCTCGACGTCGCCGGGTGGCTTTCGTCGTTGCACCTCGAGGGAGGTCCGCTCCCCGAGCAGGTCCTGCCGGGCGCGGGCGAGTTCGCCGCGGCGCTCGCCGGCTACTTCCTCTCCCGCGCCGGACTGGCTCCACCGCCGACTGCGCCGCGAGTGCGGCAGATCCAGCTGGCCCAAGGGGAAGTCGCCCTCGCCTGGGCATGCCGCGAACTCGGCCTAGAATGGGACCCGTGAGCAGCACCGACTTCATGCCGCTGGAGGGCTGGGACCACGTCGAGTTCTGGGTCGGCAACGCGAAGCAGGCGGCGTACTTCTACGAGACCGCATTCGGCTTCACGCGAAGCGCCTACGCGGGCCCGGAGACCGGCGTCCGCGACCGCGCCTCCTACGTCGTCGAGCAGGGGGACATCCGCTTCGTCCTCACGAGCGGGCTGCGCGGGAACAACGAGGTCACGGAGTTCGCATGCCGCCACGGCGACGGCGTCAAGGACATCGGCCTCCAGGTGCCGAGCGCACAGGAGGCGTATCGCCAGGCCGTCCAGCGCGGCGCTCGCGGCATCCGCGAGCCGGAATGGATCGAAGACGAGTTCGGCCGCATCGAGGTCGCCGCGATCGGCACCTACGGCGAGGTCATCCACACCTTCGTGAACCGCAGCGAGTACGCCGGGCCGTACTTCCCCGGCTACCGGTCGACGGTCGAGAACGGCCACCCGTCGGCCGGCGTCGGGCTCAAGGCCCTGGATCACGTCGTCGGCAACGTCGAGCTCGGCCGGATGGACCACTGGGTCGGCTTCTACGAGCGCGTCTTCGGGATGACGAACATCGTTCATTTCGGCGACGACCAGATTCAGACCGAGTATTCGGCGCTCATGTCGAAGGTGATGTCGGACGGGAGCGGGAAGATCAAGTTCCCGATCAACGAGCCGGCGGAGGGCAAGCGCAAGAGCCAGATCGAGGAGTACCTCGAGTTCAACGGCGGCCCGGGGGTCCAGCACATCGCCATGCAGAGCGACGACATCATCCGGACCGTCGAGACGCTGAAGGAGCGCGGCGTGATCTTCCTGGACACGCCTGAGACGTACTACGAGGAGGTCGAGGGCCGCGTCGGCGAGATCTCGGAGGACTACGACGACCTGAAGCGGCTCCGCATCCTCGCCGACCGCGACGAGGACGGCTACCTGCTGCAGATCTTCACGAAGACCGCCCAGGACCGCCCGACGGTCTTCTTCGAGGTCATCGAGCGCCACGGCGCGACGACGTTCGGCGAGGGCAATTTCAAGGCGCTCTTCGAGTCGATCGAGCGCGAGCAGGCGCTGCGCGGCAACCTCTAGCTCAGCGGACTCGTGTCCGACGCCGAGCTCGAGCCCGACGCCGAGCACCGCGTCACGCCGCTCGAGCTCTTCTTCGACCTGGTCTTCGTGTTCGCGATGACGCAGGTCACGAGCCTTCTCGCGGACGACCCGACTTGGGGCGGAGTCCTCCGCGGGATGCTCGTGCTCGCAGCGCTCTGGTGGGCGTGGACGGTCTACGCGTGGCTGACGAGCGCCATCGACGTCGACGAGGGCGGGGTTCGACTGACCATGCTTGCGTCGATCGGGACGATGCTGGTCGTCGCCCTGGCGGTGCCCGGCGCCTTCGGCGACGACGCGCTCGTGTTCGGCGTCGCCTACCTGCTCGTCCGTCTCCTCCACCTCGTTCTCTCGGCGGTCGTCGGCCGCGGCGATCCCGACCGGCTCAGCGCACTCGTTCGGTTCGCGCCGACCGCGATCGTCGGCCCACTGCTGTTCGTGTTCGCGGCGTTCTTCGAGGGGAACGACCGCATCGCTGTTTGGGTCCTCGCGCTCGCGATCGACTACCTCGGTCCGACCGCGATGGGCGTGGGACGCGGGTGGCATCTCGCGCCGGAGCACTTCGCCGAGCGCCACGGGTTGATCATCCTGATTGCACTCGGCGAGTCGATCATCGCCCTCGGCGTCGGTGCCGGGTTCGAGCTGACGGCGGGCGTGATCGCGGCGGCCGCGCTCGGGATCACCGTCGTCTCGGCCTTGTGGTGGCTCTACTTCGACGTGGCTGCGCTCTTCGGGCGCAACCGGTTGATGGAGGCCGCCGGACTGGACCGGCACTGGCTCGCCCTCCACGCGTACAGCTATCTCCACCTGCCGATCGTGGCCGGCATCGTCCTTTTCGCACTCGGCCTCAAGACGACGCTTAGCGACGTCGGCGAGCCGCTCGACGTCGTTCCGGCGGTCGGCCTTTGCGGCGGCGCAGCGCTCTACTTGCTCGGTCACATCGCCTTCCTCTTCCGAACGACCGGCCGCATCTTCCGCCGGCGAACGGTCGGAGCGGCCGTGTTGCTCGCCCTCGTTCCGGTCGCGCTCGCCGTCCCGGCGTTGGCGGCGCTTGCCTCGGTCAGCGCCGTCTGCGCCTTCGTCGTGGCGTACGAGGCGCTCCGTTATCGCACCGCCCGGCTCCAAGTACGCCACCCTGAGCTTGCGTAGATTCCAGGGCCGATGACCACCTGGAGCATCGTCGACTCCTTGCAGGCACCTGCCCGCCAGCGCGCCTCGCTGGAGACGACCGATCACCGTCCTTGGCCGCTGCCGCAGGGCTCCTGGATCATGGGGCAGACCTGGGAGGAGCTCCTGTTCGCGCACTGGCGTGCGCCGGCCGACGCGCTGCGCTCGCACCTCCCTAACACGCTCGAGCTCGATCTGTTCGAGGAGGAGGCCTGGATCGGCGTCACGCCCTTCCGGGTGACCGGTCTCCGCGCGCGCGGGCTGCCGCCGCTGCCGTTCGTGTCCTCGTTCCTCGAGCTCAACACCCGCACGTACGTCACCGCCGGCGGCAAGCCGGGGATCTGGTTCTTCAGCCTCGACGCCGCGAGCGAGCTGGCCGTCGAGGCCGCGCGGCGCGGCTACAAGCTCCCGTACTTCCGCGCACAGATGCAGGAGGAGTGGCGGGACGGGACGCTCGAGTACGAGAGCCAGAGGCGCGACCCGCGCGGCAGGACGGCTGTCTTTCGCGGCGGCTATCGCCCGATCGGCGAGGTGCTCGAGCCGGATCCCAGGTCGCTGGCGCACTTCCTCACCGAGCGCTACTGCCTCTACACGGAGGACGGGGGACGGCTGAAGCGCGCCGACATCCACCACGCGCCGTGGCCGCTGCAGCCGGCGGACGCGGAGATCGCCGAGAACACGATGCCGCCGTCCGGGGTCGAGCTCCTCGACGACGAGCCGCTGCTTCACTTCTCAGCGCGCCAGGACGTGGTGATCTGGCCGCTCGAAGATGCCTGACGCCGATGCGGTGGTCGTCGGCTCAGGGCCGAACGGCCTCGCGGCGGCGGTCACCTTGGCGCGGGCGGGCCGTTCCGTGCTCGTCTTCGAGCGCGCCGACAGCGTCGGCGGCGGCGCCCGGTCCGCGGAGCTGACCGAGCCGGGCTTCGTCCACGACGTCTGCTCGGCGATCCACCCGTTCGTGGCGGCGGCTCCGTTCTTCCGCGAGACGCCGCTCGGCGAGCATGGCCTCGAGCTCGTCCATCCCGACGCGCCGGCGGCCCATCCGCTCGACGACGGAACTGCCGTGGTGCTCGAACGCTCGGTGGAGGAGACAGCGGCCGGCCTCGGCTCCGACGGCGCCGCCTACCGCAGGCTGCTGGCCCCGCTCGTCCGCGACCACGAATGGCTCGTGCCCTTCCTGCTCGGGCCACGGCCCTTGCCCAGACGTCCGATCCTGGCCGCCCGGTTCGGGCTGCCTGCGCTCCGGTCCGCGGCCGGTCTGATCCGGCGCTTCGAGGGCGAGCGCGCGAAGGCGCTCTTCACGGGCCTCGCGGCCCACTCGATCCAGTCACTGCGCCGGAGCCCGACCGCGTCGTTCGCCCTCGTCCTCGCCCTCGCGGCGCACGCCTACGGTTGGCCGTTCGCCCGCGGTGGGTCGCAACGGATCGCGAATGCGCTCGTGTGGTACCTCCAGTCGCTCGGAGGCCGTGTCGAGACGGGGCGCGAGGTGGGCTCGGTCGACGAGCTCCCGCCCGGCATGACGATGCTCGATCTCACGCCGCGAGGGGTGATCGAGGTGGCGGGCCACCGCCTGCCGGGCCGCTACCTCCGCTCGCTGCGGCGCTACCGCTACGGGCCGGGCGTCTTCAAGGTCGACTGGGCGCTGGACGGGCCCGTGCCGTGGTCGGCCGAGGAGTGCGCCCGCGCGGCCACGGTCCACATCGGCGGGACAGCCGCGGAGATCGTCGAGTCGGAGGAAACCGTGTGGCAGGGCCGCGAGCCCGGGCGGCCGTACGCAATCGTCGCGCAGCAGAGCCTCTTCGACGACACGCGCGCGCCGGCCGGAAGGCACACACTCTGGGCGTACTGCCATGTGCCGAACGGCTCCACGATGGACATGACGGAACGGATCGAGGCGCAGATCGAGCGCTTCGCGCCCGGCTTCCGCGACCGGATCCTCGCGCGCCACACGATGGGCCCTGCCGACTTCGAGGCGTACAACCCGAACTACGTGGGGGGCGACATCAACGGCGGCGTCCAGGATCTGCGGCAGCTCTGGACGCGCCCGGCCGCCCGCCTGAACCCGTACTCGCTGCCCGTGGACGGGCTCTTCCTCTGCTCGTCGGCGACGCCGCCCGGCGGCGGCGTCCACGGCATGTGCGGCTACCACGCCGCGAGGTCGGCGCTGTGAGCCCCCAGCGCCGCACCGCGCTCGCCTCCATCGTCGCCGCGCTCGTCCTGATCGCCTTGAAGCTCGGCGCGGGACTCGCGAGCGGCAGCCTCGGCCTCGTCTCCGAGGCGATCCACTCCGGCACCGACCTCGTGGCGGCGCTGCTGACGTTCTTTGCGGTGGGCGTCGCCGGGCGTCCGGCCGATCCCGGACACCCCTACGGCCACGGGAAGGCCGAGCACCTCGCGGCGCTCGCGGAGGCCGCGATCCTCGTCGTCGCGAGCCTCTTCATCTCGTATCGGGCGATCGAGCACCTGACCGGTTCGGCCGAGCGCGACGTGGAGGCGACGTGGTACGCGTTCCTCGTGATCGGGATCGTGATCGTCGTCGACGCCAGCCGGACGCTCGTCTCGTGGCGCGGCTCGCGCCGCTACGGAAGCGCGGCGCTCGAGGCGAGCGCACTCCACTTCGGGAGCGACCTGGCCGGCTCGGTGGCCGTCCTAATCGGGCTTACGTTCGTCGCGGCCGGCTACCCCGGGGCCGACTCGCTCGCTGCGCTGTTCGTTGCCGTCCTCGTCCTGCTCGCCGCCGCCCGGCTGATGCGGTCGAACGTGGATGTGTTGATGGACCGGACGCCGGACGAGGCCCACGCTGCCGCCCGCGAGGCGATCGCCGGCGTCGAGCCGCCCGTCGAGCTGCGGCGGCTTCGGCTCCGCCGCTCCGCCGGACGTCATTTCGCCGACGTGGTGATCGGCGTGCCGCCCGGCGCGGCCGTCGGACAGGGCCATGCGGCTGCCGACCGCGTAGAGCGCGCCGTCCAGGACGCCTTGCCCGAGAGCGACGTCGTCGTCCACGTCGAGCCGCGCACGGAGGAGGCGCTTCGCGAGCGGATCCTCGCTGCGGCGCTCGACGTCCCGCGGGTGCGCGAGGTGCACAACCTGCGTGTGGTGACCGTGAACGGTGGGGTGGAGGTCGGCGTCCACATCAAGCTGCCGGGCGAGCTGCCCCTCGCCGACGCCCACGACGTCGCGTCGCAGGTCGAGCGGGCGATCGCGCATGCAGTCCCGGCCGTGGTCTCAGTGCAGACCCACCTCGAGCCGCTTCGGGAGCCCGCTGCCGGCGAGCGCCTCACCGAGGCCGACGCGCGCGCGGTGACGGCGATCGTCCGCGAGCTGACGGGCGAGCCTCCGCGCGAGGTGCGCTTCATCGAGACCGCCGACGGCGTCCTGCTGTTCGTGACCGTCCGCGTCGCGAGGTCGTCGCTCGCCGAGGCCCACGAGCGGGCGAGCGAGATCGAGGAGCGGATCCGCGCCGAGGTCGATGTCGCCGACGTGGTGGTGCACACCGAGCCGTGAAGCTCTGCATGTTTAGCCCCAAGGGGGCGCATCTGCAGCGAGGGTGGCCGGGCCGGATCGAGGACGACACGGTCATCCAGCTCGCCGCGCAAACGCTCCAGTCGTACTTCACGGGCGGCGGGATGGCGCGGGAGCATGCCGAGTACCCGCTCGCCGAGGTCGACCTGCGGCCGCCGGTCCTGCAGCCGCCGTCGGTCCGCGACTTCTACGCGTTCGAGCAGCACGTCAAGACGGCGCGCGCGAAGCGCGGCCTCGACATGCCGGAGGAGTGGTACCGGATCCCGGTCTTCTACTTCTCGAACCCGAACGCGATGTACGGGCCGGAGGACGAGATCCCCTACCCGGTCGGCACGAGCGAGCTGGACTACGAGCTGGAGGTGGCCGCCGTCATCGGCGCGGACGGCGAGGTCGGCGGCTTCACCGTCATGAACGACTGGTCGGCGCGCGATCTCCAGCGCGCGGAGATGACGGTCGGCCTCGGGCCGGCGAAGGGCAAGGACTTCGCGACGAGCATCGGCCCCGTGGTCGTCACGCCGGACGAGTTCGACGGCTCGTCGGCGGAGATGGTCGCTCGCGTCAACGGGGAAGAGCGGTCGCGCGGCAACCTCGCCGACCTCTACCACCCGTGGGAGCGGATCATCGACCACGCCGGCCGCAACACGGCACTCTGCCCCGGGGACGTGATCGGCTCTGGAACCGTCGGGACCGGCTCCATCCTCGAGCTCGGCGACGGGCGCTGGCTCCGGCCGGGCGACGTCGTTGAGCTGGAGGTCGAGGGGATCGGCGTGCTGCGGAACCGGATAGGCGGCTAACCTTCGGCCATGCCCACGTACCAGGTCCGAGGAGACGTTCCGCGCAAGCGCCACATCCAGTTCCGGGACAACGGCACGCTCCTGACCGAGGAGGTCATGGGGCTCGAGGGGTTCACCGGGAACGAGTCGATCCTGTACCACCTCACCTCACCCTGCCGGGTCAAGGAGCTGGGGGACTTCGAGCCGATCAAGCGCGAGGAGTGGGTGCCGGACGCCCACGCGCACCGGCATTTCAAGACGATCGGGGTCGAGCCGGAGGGCGACGAGATCTACGGCCGCAAGCTCCTGATGTGGAACAGTGACGTCGAGATCTCGCTCGTGCGGCCGTCGGAGTCGATGGACTACTTCTTCCGGAACGGCGAGGGCGACGAGGTCTACTTCGTCCACGAGGGCTCCGGGACGATGCACACGACCTTCGGCGACCTGCCCTACCGCGAGGGCGACTACATCGTCATCCCGCGCGGGACGACGTACGCGTTCGAGCCGTCAGGCCCGCAGCGCTATCTGCTCTTCGAGACGCCCGGCCTGATCGAGATCCCGAAGCGGTACCGCAACCACTACGGGCAGCTGATGGAGCACGCGCCGTTCTACCACCGCGACATCCATCCGCCGACGGAGCTGAGGACGTACCGGGAGCGCGGCGAGTTCCACCTGAAGATCCGCGTCCGGGACGGCTACCAGGACTACGAGATCGACTACCACCCGTTCGACGTCGTGGGCTGGGACGGCTACCTCTATCCCTGGACGTTCAACATCAACGACTTCGAGCCGATCACCGGGCGGATCCACATGCCGCCGCCGTCACATCAGACATTCGCCGGCCCGAACTTCGTCATCTGCTCGTTCTGTCCGCGGAAGCTGGACTACGACCCGGAGGCGATCCCGATCCCGTACCACCACTCGAACCTGCAGAGCGAGGAGATGATCTATTACGTCTCCGGCAACTTCGGCTCGCGCAAGGGGATCGAGGTGGGATCGGTCACGCTCCATCCGTCCGGAATCCCGCACGGGCCGCAGCCGGGGCTGGCGGAGAAGTCGATCGGGATGACCGAGACCGGCGAGCTCGCCGTGATGTGCGACACCTTCAATCCGCTGAAGCTCTCGAAGCTCGCGAAGCAACTCGACGATGGGCAGTACGCCTACTCGTGGTACACGGAGGACGGCGTCCCGGAGACCGTCGAGGCCAACCCCGCCGGCGCCACGTCGCACTTCTAGTTCTTGCGGCTCTTCCGGCGCTCGCCCGTCAAGCGCCTCGAGAAGGCCGGTGACGTTCCGGGCCTGATCGCCCTGCTCCAGTCGGGCTCGACGGATGATCGGGCCGACGCCGCACACGCGCTGTCGCGCTTTCCCGAGTCCGAGGATGCGCTGATCGCGGCGCTCTCGGATCCGAGCGAGGGTGTCCGCGGCCAGGCGATCTGGGCCCTCGGTGAGCTGGGAAGCAAGCGCGCGTTCGGGCCGATCGCCGATCTCCTCCACGACCGCGACTCGATCGTGCGGGTCTTCGCCGTGAACGCCCTCGCGTGGATCGACCACGCGCGGTCCGTCGAGCTCGTGCGGCCGCTCGCCGACGACGAGGACGACCTGGTGCGCGACCAGGTGCGGATGACGTTGGAGGGCCCGCCTCCGAGAGGCTGAGCCCTCCGTTCGTCATTGCGCTAGCCGGGCGTCACTTCTCCGTGTCGACACGGATGAAGGGAGCCGGCCTCGTCGGATGGTTCGCCGGGCCGTCGACGAGCACGACGCCGTCGAACGTCACCTGACCGGTTGCGGTCGCCGTGCGCTGCTTCCGCTTGCTGCCGGCCGTGTTGACCGAGGTTTCCAGCGGGCCGACGGCCGTCCAGGTCACGTCGAACGTCACCTGATGCGTCACGCCGGATGGCTCCCTCGCGATCCCGGAACCGACTGTGTGGACGCTCTTCAGGTTGTCCTCGCTCGTGATCGTCGCCGACGCGGCCGGCGCGGCCCAGCTGAACGAGCTCCCGTCCGGGCAGACGGCGAGGAACTGCACCCTCGCGGTCGGATCGCGGTCGTCCGTGTCGGGCGCGTCGAAGTCGCGGGTGCTCCGAACGAGCAGCGTGCCCTGGACGGTCGAACCGTCGGCGCACTGGTGCGGCACGGCCCAGAACGCCTCGGCGGTCTCCTCGAAGAACAGCGTTCGCTCAGCCGACGCGGACGCCGACGACACGAGCGCGAAGATCAGGCAGGCGAGCGCGACCACGGTCCGGCGGCGTCGCGCAGACGTCTTTCTCACCACGGTGGAGCCTCCCCCTGTTTGACGGCAAATGTCGCCCGGATCTACGCGGTCTTACGGTGTCTCGGATTGCGCGCTGTCCACTACGCGCTGAAGCTCGTCATGCGCGCCGTCCGTGATCGGGCCGCCGTGGGTGAGCAGGAGCAGCTCGATCCGCTCGTCGAGCAGCGGGCGAAGCGCGTTCGCGACGTCGGCTCTCGTCATGTCGTTGCGGAGCCAGCTCTCGGGGAGCAGCCTCGGGCCGTCCAGCACCGTGTCACCGAAGAGCACGGCGTTGTGGGAGGGGAGGTAGAGCACGACCTCGCCCAGCGTGCCGACCTCGTGCGGCCGGATCCCGGCCGGCAGGTCGCCGCCCGCCTTGTACGTGTGCGTCGCGGGCACGTGTCCTTCGGGCGAGTCGGCCGGCGCCCAGATGCTCGAGCCGGGATAGCGCTCGGCGATCTCCTGGGCGCTGCGGGCGTGCCAGTAGATCGAGATGACGATCGCCGGCGGCCCGTGCCCCTCGACGTCGCGGTCGAGCGCCTCCCAGAATCGCCGTGCCTCCTCCGCGTCCGTCGGAACCTGCGGATCGATCAGGACGAGCCCGTCGTCCGTCACGAGCGCGTAGGAGGAGACGATCTCGTCCCAGCCGAGGCCGTCCTCGCCTCGCATCTCCGGCTTCCACTCCGGGTGAGGCGCCGTCCAGTGCCAGAGGCCGGGGGCGATCTCCTGCACGTCCATTCGTGTACGAGACGGTAATCGGCGGAGGGGGTCGCATGCGACCCCCTCCGTTGCCCCCGAAAAGCCTTTCCGAGGTGGTGTTACTAGGGCGTCGTCGTGATGACGGCGCCGCTGCTCCCCAGGATCCGATTGAGAAGCCCGGCGTTCGGGTTGCCGAAGAACAGGCCGCAGAGCAGATCACCCAACAGGGTCCCCCGCTCAGCGGTCAGCGTGACGTGGATCGTGTCGGTGTGCAGGTGTAGGCCGAGCAGGAAGAGATCGATCGGCTGGATCGTCAGATCCAGGATCGTGCAGGTATTCGGGCCCTGCTGCACCTGCGAGATGGGGACGAGCACACGGGTTACCTGGCCGGTGAGCTCGTTCGTTAGCTCGAAGATCGCCCGGAGGTTGCCACCGCCACCGGCGAACCCGACGAGTTCGAGTGTGCAGGGAACCGTCTGGGTACCAACGGTGCACGTCGTGCCCGGGACCGTCTGCGCCTGGGCCGCCGGTGCGCTGATGGCCGCTGCGACCGCGGCGACCAGCGTGGCAATGAGCATCGTGACGAAGAGGTTTCGCTTCACTGTGCCTCCTTTCATGTCCCATAAAGGGACGACCGCATCTATGAACGAGACACTTATGTCTCACGGCTCGCGAACCTAAACTTGCGTGTTTACGCGACGTGGATCATCGCCTGGCTGAGCAGGCGGTTCAGGACCCGCGCCTCGCTTCGAGGGCTCGCGAACCCGAGGGCTGATGCGACATCGGCGACGACCGTCCCTTGTCGCGCTCTCGGCACGAGGCGAATCGCATCGGTGCGGACATGCAGGCCGACCCGAAACTGGTTTGTCGGCTCGGTCGTCACACTGACGATCGCCTCCCGCCCGCGGCGCCTCTCCCTGGTCGGGTCGACGCCGACGAGGACGTGCGTTGAGTGGCCGGTGACCCCGTTCGTCAGGCGAAGAACTGCTTGGATCCTGCCGTAATCCCCCGTGAACCCGACGAGCTCAACTGTGCCGGCGACCTGGTCTGAAGTCAGGGGATCGGTGCACGTTGCCGGAAGACGCACGGCGCCTCGTCGCGCCGGGGCGGCCGGGGACGGAGAGAGAACCGCCGCCAGTGCAGCGGTGGCGGTCGAAACGAGCGCGAGGATGACGATCGTCCAGATGACGTCTGCTCCTTTCATCGGGGAGCGACGGCGGAGACTTTAGATGAGACAATGATGTCTCGCAACCGAAGATTCTAAACTCACGATGAGGCATTCATGTCCGAGCCCATACGCGAACTAGGTCCGCGTCAGG
>Ga0081538_10000257_pt1 | contig 60184 bp, 61 predicted proteins | sample TabmetS5T2R1_FD_71022 | JGI IMG/M metagenome (GOLD analysis project Ga0081538, IMG submission 71022) | Tabebuia heterophylla rhizosphere microbial communities from the University of Puerto Rico - S5T2R1 | ecosystem: Host-associated > Plants > Roots > Rhizosphere ...
AGCGGAAGCGATCGTGGAGGCGGCTCTCGCGGTGCTGCCAGAACTCCCACGCCTCGGGCTCCAGGCGGTAGCCGCCCCAGTGCGTCGGCAGCGGCACCTCACGGCCCGCGAACTCGCGCTCCAGCTCGGCGACCCGCGCCTCCAGCTCGTCGCGTGACCCGATGACCTCGCTCTGGCGGGACGCCCACGCCGCGATCTGCCCGCCGCGCGGCCGCGTGCGGAAGTACTCCTCCGACTCGTCGTCGGCTACTCGCTCCACCGGGCCCTCGATTCGCACCTGCCGCCCGAGCGGATGCCAGTAGAAGAGCAGCGCCGCGCGCCCCGTCTGCTCGAGCTCGCCCGCTTTCCGGCTCCCGTGCCCGGTGTGGAACTTGAACCCGCGCTCGTCGAGCCCTTTCGCCAGGACCATGCGCACCGAGGGGCCTCCGTCGGCCGTGGCCGTCGCCAGCGCGACCGCCTCGGGAGCATCCACTGCGCGCTCCGCCTCCTCGTACCAGCGGCGGAACTGACGCAGCGGATCGGCGTCGAGATCACTCCTTCGCAGAGGGCGGTCCCTCCCGCTCATGAATACGGATTATTCAGTATGCAACAGGCCGGAGCCTGCGGTATCTTCGACCGAATGGCGACCACGAAGAGCATCGACCTCCGCACCGAGATCCCCGGCCCGCGTTCCCGCGAGATCGTCGCACGCAAGGAGCGCGTCGTCGCGGACCCCCTCTCCCTGACCTGGCCGATCGTGATCGAGCGCGGCGAGGGCGCGCGGCTCACCGACGTGGACGGAAACACGTACATCGACTTCACCGGCGGTGTTGGCTGCCTCAACGTCGGCCATTCTCACCCCCGCGTGGTCGAGGCGGCCCAGGAGCAGCTCGAGCGCTTCAGCCACACCGACTTCACGATCGTCCCCTACGAGGTCTACGTCCGCCTCGCCGAGCGGCTCTGCGAGCTGGCCCCCATCGAGGACGCGAAGGCGGCGTTCTTCAACGCCGGCACGGAGGCGGTCGAGAACGCGATCAAGTTCGCCCGCTCGTACACGAAGCGCCCCGCCGTGATCGCGTTCGAGGGCGGCTTCCACGGCCGCACGCTGCTCTCGCTGTCGCTGACCTCGAAGGTGCATCCGTACAAGGCCGGCCTCGGCCCGTTCGCGCCGGAGGTATACCGCGTTCCGTTCCCGAACGACTACCGCGGGCCGAGTGCGGAGGATGCGCTCGCTGCACTCGAGCGCACCCTCACGACGCAGGTCGCGGCCGAGACGGTGGCAGCGATCGTCGTCGAGCCGGTTCAGGGCGAGGGCGGCTTCCTCGTCGCGCCGCCGGAGTACCTCGAAGGTGTCCGCCGGCTCTGCGACGAGCACGACATCGTCATGGTCGTCGACGAGGTGCAGACCGGGTTCGCCCGCACGGGCAAGCTGTTCGCGATCGAGCACTACCGGATCGAGCCTGACCTGATGACGATCGCGAAGTCCGTCGCCATGGGCCTCCCGCTGTCGGGCGTGATCGGCAAGCGGGAGATCATGGACGCGCCGCCGGACTCCTCGATCGGCGGCACCTACGTCGGGAACCCGGTCGCCCAGGCCGCAGCGCTGGCCGTGCTCGACGTCATCGGCGAGGAGGACCTTTGCGCCCGCGCGTCGGTCCTCGGCGACCAGATGCGGGAGCGCATGCTCGCCTGGCAGGAGCGCTTCCCGCAGATCGGGCACGTCCGCGGCCTCGGTGCGATGCTCGCGATCGAGCTTGTCGAGGATGCGCAGACGAAGAAGCCGGCGCCCGGGCTCGCCTCGGCAGTCACAGACGAGGCCGTGAAGCGCGGCCTCCTGCTGCTCAAGTCGGGGATCTACTCGAATTGCATCCGGGTGCTGACGCCGCTCACCCTCTCGGACGCCGAGCTCGAGGAGGCGCTTGCCGTCTGGGAGGAGGCACTGACGGCTGTCTTCGAATAGCGCAGTAGCCTTAACCCGCATGACTGCGGGGGACGTGATCGCAGGTCGTTACGAGCTGCTCGAGCTGGTCGGCAGCGGCGGGATGTCGAGCGTCTGGCGCTCGCACGACCGCCTCCTCGACCGCACGGTCGCGATCAAGGTCCTCCACGAGCAGTTCGCCTCGGACGAGGAGTACGTCGAGCGCTTCCGCCGCGAGGCCCGCTCGGTCGCTCAGCTCAGCCACCCGAACATCGTCACGGTCATCGACCGCGGCGAGGACCAGAGCCGCCAGTTCATCGTGTTCGAGTTCGTCGAGGGCGAGAACCTGAAGCAGCTGATTCGCCGGACCGGGCCGCTTCCAGTACGTGACGCCGTTCAGATGGCGCTGCAGATGGCGCGGGCACTCTCCTTCGCCCACAGCCGCGGCCTCGTCCACCGGGACGTGAAGCCCCAGAACGTCCTGTTGAACGACGACGGACAGGCGAAGATGACCGACTTCGGCATCGCGCGCTCGGTCGACGTCCAGGGCGTGACGATCACCGGCACCGTTCTCGGCACGAGCGAGTACATCTCGCCGGAGCAGGCACGTGGCGAGCAGGTCAACGCCCTGAGCGACGTCTACTCCCTCGGCGTCGTCCTCTATGAGCTGCTCACCGGCAGCGTCCCGTTCCGGGGCGAGAACTTCGTCGCGATCGCGCTCAAGCACGTCCACGAGCCGGCGCCCGACGTCCTCGAGCTCCGGCCTGAGACACCGCCGAGGGTTGCAATGGCCGTCGAGCGAGCGATGGCGAAGAACCCCGCCGACCGGTTCCAGTCGATGGGCGAGCTCTGCAGCGAGCTCGAGGCGTCGCTCCACGACCTCGACCCGGCGTCGGAGGAGGCGACGATGATCGCCCGCCCCGCCGGGAGACCGGAACCTCGGCGCCGAGCCGAGCGTCGCAAGCGGCGGCGCGGCGGGTTCCTCTGGCCGATCGCCGCCGTGCTCGGCGTGTTCGCGGTCTCCGCGCTGGCGGCCTTCGGCGTGATCACGCTTCGCGACGGATCCGGCGGGGGCAATGCCGCGACGACACCGATTCGTCTCAGCGCCATCGCCGATCGCGACCCGTTCGGGGACAACTCGGAGCATCCCGAGGACGTCGCGTCTGCGACCGACGGGCAGATGGAGACGTACTGGACGACGGAGAGCTACCGCTCGTTCGACAAGGAGGGAGTCGGGATTCTCCTCGACGCAGGCCGTGAGGTCGAGCCGGAGACGCTGACGATCCGCACCGACACCCCGGGCTACACGGCACACGTTCGCGCCGGCGACACCCCATCCCCGCCATTCCGCCGAGTCTCACCCGGTCTCGAGGTTACGGACGGCTTGACGTATGAGCTCACAAACGCCAAGGCTCGCTACTACGTGATCTGGATCACCGAAGTGCCGTCCGGCACCGCCCACGTGAACGAGGTCAGCGCGCGCTAGTGCCGCATCTAGCAATGCCGCCGAGTTTCTGGGTCGCGAGCACCAAGCCAGAGTTCGCACTCCGACGAGCCAAGGCTGGAGAGCCTTGGTGAGGAGGAGGGTGGGCTCTGGCGCCGCGTGATCGCGGGCCAGAAGCCGGCATGTATTGCTGGATGGGGCACTAAAACTCGAGCGTCGACCGGCGCTCGTGCCGCTCGAGCGCCAGTTCGATCAGCCGGTCCAGCAGTTCCGGATACGAGATGCCCGAGGCCGCGAAGAGCTTCGCGTAGACGCTCGTCGCCGTGAACCCCGGGATCGTGTTCAGCTCGTTGACCAGCACCTCGCCTTCGGCGGTGTAGAAGCAGTCGGCGCGGGCCATGCCCTCGCAGTCCGAGGCGATGAAAGCCTCGACGCTGACCTGCTGGACACGCTCGATCGCCGCGTCCGGGATCCTCGGCGGGATAATCAGGTCCATCCCGCCCTCGTCGTACTTGGCCGAGTAGTCGTACCAGTCGACGCCACCGAATCCGTGCGCCTCGATCTCGCCGGGGATCGACGCGATCGGCTCACGGTTGCCGAGCACACCGCACTCGACCTCGACGCCGTCGACGAATTCCTCGACGAGCACTTTCTCGTCGTGGCGGCGCGCCAGCGCGACGGCATCGCCCAGCTGCTCCTCGGACGCGACCTTCGTGATCCCGACTGACGACCCGAGCCGCGCCGGCTTCACGAACACCGGGTAGCCGAACGGGTTCTCCGGGCGGTCGCCGTTCCGCAGCGTCAGCGACCGCGTGACGGGGATCCCCTTGTCACGGCAGACCGACTTGAACAGATCCTTGTCCATGCAGAGTGCCGACGCGGTCACGCCGGCCCCGACGTAGGGCACGTCGGCGAGCTCCAGCAGGCCCTGGACGGTCCCGTCCTCGCCGAACGGCCCGTGCAGGATCGGGAGGACGACGTCGACGCGTCCAAGGGTCTCCGGCGGCGACTCGGTCGGAACCGGCAGCGTTTCCGCGACGGGCCGTTCGAGCTCCTTCAGGCCAGAGTTCAGTGCCCAGCGCCCCTCGCGGTCGATCTCGATCGTCTCGATCTCGTAGCGCTCCGGGTCGAGCGCCTCGACGACCGAGCGCGCCGAGGCGACCGAGATCTCGTGCTCGCTCGATCGCCCGCCGGCGACGACGGCGACGCGGATCCTCGTCACGGCGACGGGGCGGGAGGTTGCGGCGGCGGCGGCTCCGGCGCGGGAGGCGGAGGCGGCGGCTCGGGCTGCTCGAACCGACCGACGAAGAGCGTCACGCGCGCCCCCGGCTCCGCCTGCTCGCCCGGCGGCGGCGTCTGGCTGATGACGACACCGTCCTCGTCCGGGTTCTGGGTCGGCGTATCCCGGATCACGACCTGCCAGCCCTCGTTCTCGAGCGTCGCCTGCGCGCTCGACTCGTCGAGCCCGCGGACGTCGGGGATCGCGGTCGTCGACTGGCCCGTCGACACGCTGACAGTCACGCGCGATCCCGGCGGCACCAGCGAGCCAGGCGACGGCTCGACATCCACGACCGTCCCCTCGGGATCCGCCGCGTCGACGTCGCGGCGGACCGGCGTGAACCCGGAGCGGCGCAGCTGCTCGGCGGCACTGTCGTACGACTGGCCGATGACGTTCGGCACGCCGATCGTCTGCTGGCCCTTGGAGATGTTGATGCGAACGGTGCTGCCGCGGACAATGCTCGTGCCGCCCTTCGGATCCTGGGCGATGACGGTCCCCGACTGCTGGTCGGAGAAGATGTCGACGGCGTTGGGAACAAGCCCAGCCGACCGCAGGGTCGAGATAGCGTCCGCTTCCCGCGCGCCGACGACGTCCGGCACGGCGACCCTTGGCTTCCCGGTGGAGACGATCAGCCGCACGGCATTCCCCCGCTGGATCCGTTCGCCGGCCGACGGCTCCTGGCGGAAGACGATCCCTCGCGGAACGGTGTCGTGCGCGCGCGAGATCGGAATCGGGCGAAGGTCGGCATTCAGGATGTTCCGGCGGGCCACGGGCAGGCGCTGGCCCTCGACGAACGGGACTGCGACCGGCCTCGTCGCGCTGAGCTCGTCCTGGATGCGATCCCAGGCGTAGAAGCCGCCGACGAGCGCGCCGGCAAGCAGGAGAATCGCCAGCAGCCAGGGCCAGATCGGCCGGCGGCGGCGACGCGGCTCCTCGTACTCGTAGTACCGCTTGTAGTCGTCCTCGGGCTTCGGCGCCACCACCGGGCGACGCGAGATCATCGTCGGTGCGCTCTCCGCAAGGCCCGCCCCGGCGAGGACGGCGGTCGCCGCCTCCGCCGTCTCGGCAGTGACGCCGCCGCCGCCGGCGACGCGCGCCAGCTCTCGCTCCATCTCCTCGGCGCTGTCGTACCGGTCGGATGGGTCCTTGGCGAGCGCGCGCAGCACGATCATGTCCAGGTCGGCCGAAATCTCGGGCCGCAGCTCCGACGGGGGCTTCGGGACCTCGGAGAGGTGCTTCATCGCGATCTCCAGCGGCGTCTCGCCCGTGAACGGGAGCCGCCCGGTGAGCAGCTCGTAGAGGACGACGCCGACGGAGTAGACGTCGGAGCGCTGGTCGACAGCCGCGCCGCGCGCCTGCTCCGGTGAGAGGTACTGCGCGGTCCCCACGATCGAGCCCGCCTCGGTCATCTGGCTCGCGGTCGTGCGCGAGATCCCGAAGTCGGTGACCTTGAACCGCTCGTCTCCGGATCCGTCCTGGACGAGGAGCACGTTGTGCGGCTTGATGTCGCGGTGGACGATCCCGCGCCTGTGCGCGAAGCCGATCGCACGAAGGATCTGGCGCGTCACCTCGATCGCGTCGCCGAGTGGAAGCGCGCCGTCGGCGACGATGCGCTCCTTGAGGCTCCGTCCCTCGAGGTACTCCATCGCGATGTAGTAGGTGCCCTCCGCCTGGCCGCGGTCGTAGATGGAGACGATGTTCGGATGGGAGAGGCCGGCGGCGTTCTTCGCCTCGCGGCGGAACCGCTCGACGAACTGGTCGTCGCTCGCGTGATGGTCATTGAGGATCTTGATCGCGACCCGGCGGCCGAGCTCCTCGTCCTCCGCCAGGTAGACGTTCGCCATGCCGCCCGAGCCAAGCTTCCGGATGATCCGGTACCGGTCGTCGAAGAGCGTGCCGATCAAGGTGTCGGAGACGGCCATTAGTGCCCCTTCAAGTGATGCTGTCTAGTTTCTGGGTCGCGAGCACCAAGCCAGAGTTCGCACTCCGACGCGCCAAGGCTAGCCAGCCTTGGCAAGGAGGAGGGTGGGCTCTGGCGCCGCGTGATCGCGGGCCAGAAGCAGACGTGCATTGCTTGGAGGGGCACTACCTAACCCGTTGAGTTCGACGGCCTTCGCAAGAGTGCCTGCATGATCCGCTTCGCGATCGGGGCGGCGACCTCGCCGCCGGTCGCCGTCTGGTTCTGGAGCACGACGGCGATCGCGACCTGCGGGTCGTCGACCGGCGCGAAGGCGATGAACCACGTCGTGTTCCGCCCGGCGACCCCAGTCTCGGCCGTGCCGGTCTTCCCCGCGACGCGGACACCGGGAATCTGCGCAGCCGTCCCGGTACCGCTCGAGACGACGCCCTCCATCATCGAGGCGATCTCGCCGGCGACCTCGCGCTTCACCGCCCTGCGCAGCTCCTCCGGCCGAATCCTCGTCAGCACCGTGCCGTCCGGCTTGCGGATCCGGTCGGTCAGCGTCGGCTTCATGACCACGCCGCCGTTCGCGATCCCGCCCGCGACCATCGCCATCTGGAGCGGGGTGACCTGCATCCGCTCCTGCCCGAACGCCAGCCGTCCGGGGTCGGCGTTCCGCTCCTGGGATCGGGGCAGCAGCCTGCCGCGCTGGTAGAGGCCGCTGGGCGAGCGCTCACCCGACGGGAGGTCGACCGGCGGGTCCTCGTAGAAGCCGAACCGCCGCGCGTAGTCGAGGATCGTCGGCGCACCCAGATCCTTGCCCATGTTGCAGAACGCAGAGTTGATTGAGTTGACCATCGCCTGCGTGAAGCTCACGGTTCCGAACGGGCTCGACGTGTCGTAGTTGTTGACGCGCTGGCCGTACTCGATGCAGTACCCCGGGTCGTAGAACGTCGACTCGGGCGTGTACCTACCCGTATCGAGCGCGGCCGCCGCGGTCACGACCTTGAAGATCGAGCCGGGCGTGAAGAGCCCGCTCGTCGTCCGGTTGAGCAGCGGCGCGACGCCGCACGGCCCGGCGCCCCTCTGGATGCGGCGGAAGTTCCGCTCGACGAGATTCGGGTTGTACGTGGGGCTGGACGCCATGACCAGCACCTTGCCCGTCTTGGGATCGATCGCGGCCGCGGCCCCACACTGGCCCGCGAGGGCGTCCATGGCCACCCGCTGCGCACGCGGCCGGAGGGTCAGCATCAGGTCGTTGCCCTCGATCGTCGCGCCCCGGATCCGGTCGAGCGTCGTCTCCAGCAGGGTCGAGAGATTGGCGTTCGCGCCCGTCAGGTAGTCGTTGCGTGACTGCTCGAGGCCGGCGCGTGACCGCGCCTGCGTCGAGTACCCGACGGCGTGGGCAACGAGCTCTCCGGTCGGGTACCGGCGGAAGTAAAACGTCTGGCCCTTCACCTTCCGCGGACGGTTCCGTGCCAGCACGGTGCCGTCGGCGGCGAAGATCGCGCCGCGCTTGATCGTGAACTGGGCGACGACCTTGATCGCGTTGTCCCGGCGGTCGGCGAGGCTGGGGGCGGCCCATGCCTGCCAGTAGGTCGTCCCGAGGATCAGCGCGACGACGAGCGCGAGCGAGGCGACCGCGACGTTCCGGATCTGCCGGTTCATCGCTGCGGCTCCTGGTTCGCGCGGTTGGAGACGAGCAGGAGCCCGGCCAGGAGGACGAAGTTCGCGACGATGCTGGAGCCGCCGTAGCTGACGAAGGGCAGCGTGATCCCGGTCAGCGGGATCAGCCGGACGATCCCACCGATGATGATGAAGGCCTGCAGCGTGAACGCGAAGGTGAGGCCCACGGCGAGCAGCTTGGAGAAACCGTCACGGGCGAGCAGCGCGATCCGGAACCCGCGCGCGGCGAAGAGCATGTAGACGAGCAGGAACGCCGAGATCCCGATCAGCCCCAGCTCCTGGGCGAGCGCGGAGTAGATGAAGTCGGTGTTGAGGTAGGGGATGAGCGGGTTGCCGTCGGCGTCCGCGTACGTCCCCTTCCCGAAGCCGGCGCCGCCGAAGCCTCCGTTGGCGATCGAGTAGAGGGACTGGATCGTCTGGTAGCCCGAGTCGAACGGGTCGCTCCAGGGGTCGCGCCAGATGTCGATCCGCTCCTGGACCCGTGGGACGAGTGTGTAGATGCCGGCCGCACCGCCGACGAACAGCGCCGCCCCGGCGAGCACGAACCAGAACTGCGCCGTGGCGACGTAGAGCATCGCCAGGAAGATCCCGAAATAGAGCAGGCCGCCGCCGAGGTCGTTCGTGATCACGAGCACGGCCATCGCGCCGCCCCAGATCAGGACGAGCGGGCCGAGATCCTTCAGCCGGAACTGCGCCAGGACCTCGCGCTTCTCGCGCAGGTAGCCCGCGAGGAAGACGATCAGGAGGATCTTGGCGAACTCGCCGGGCTGGAAGTGGATCGGGCCCACGTTCACCCACAACCGCGCGCCGTTCACCGTGTCTCCCAGGAACGGGATCACGGGCAGGACGAGCAGCGCGATCGCGCCCAGGCCGAGCAGGTACTTGTAGCTCTCGAGCTTGCGGTAGTCCTCCCGCAGCAGGAAGAGCGTCGCCGAGAAGGCACCGAGCCCGATCACGATCCAGAGCCCCTGCTTGAAGGCGTCGTCCTGGTCGAGCCGGTAGATCTCGGTCAGGCCGATCCCGGTCAGCAGGCCGGCCATCGGCAGGAGGTACGGGTCGGCGTTCGGCACCGTCATCCGGGCGACGACGTGGGCGATCAGGTAGAGCCCCAGGAAGAAGAGGCCGTAGGAGAGCGAGGCGGAGTTCACGACCTCCTGCTGCGAGATGTAGACGCTGGCGAAGCCGACGCCGACGACGACGCCGACGACGACGAGGCTGGCCAGCTCCCTGTTTCTCAGGCTCATAACTGCGCCAGGATCCAGAGCACGGCCGCGGCCACGATCAGCAACACGCCGAGGGCGGCGAGGATCGGCAGCGTCTTGCCCCTCGACTTCTCCTCCTCGGCGGCGACGACGGGATAGCCGTCGGACTCGTCGAGCGTGTCGGCATGGTCGGCAGCGCCCTCGAGGGCGATCACCGTGTCTTCGGTCTGCTCGCCGGGCTCGACGGCCGTGAGCTCGAAGAAGACGACGGTGATGTTGTCCTCGCCGCCGACGCGGTTCGCGGCGTTGACGAGCGCCTTGGCCGCCGACTTGAGATCCCCGCGGTTCTGCTCGACGGCGTCGAGGATCGTCGCCTCGTCGACCATGTCGGTGAGCCCGTCCGAGCAGATCAGGAACAGGTCGCCGGCCTCACCCTGCACCGAGAACGTGTCGACGTCCACGTCGGGCTCGGTGCCGACGGCCCGCGTGATCACCGCCCGCTGCGGATGGATCTCGGCCTCCTCCGGGGTCAGCTTCCCGCTGCGGACGAGCTCGGCGACAAGCGAGTGGTCGTCGGTCAGCTGCTCGAGCCGGCCCTCGCGGATCAGGTAGGCGCGCGAGTCGCCGACGTGGCCGATCGTGACGCGGTCTCCCTCGACGAGCGCGACCGTCATCGTCGTCCCCATCCCGGACGCCTCGCGATCCTCGCTCGCCCGGCGGAAGACGCGCCTGTTCGCCTCCTCGATCAGCGCCGCGACGCGGGCCTCGCCGCTCGCGCCGTTGCCGTCGCTCTCCTGGAGTGCGGCCGCCGCCAGGCTCGAGGCGATCTCGCCGGCCCTGGCTCCGCCCATCCCGTCGGCGACTGCGAAGAGCGGCGGCTCGAGGACGTAGGCGTCCTCGTTCTGCCGGCGCTTGCGGCCGGCGTGCGAGAGCGCAGCGGTGCGGCCAAGCCTCACAGCTCGTACCTCAGGTCGGTCTCGCCGACGCGGATCACGTCGCCGGGCGAGAGCTTGAGTGGGCGGGTGACCTTCGAGCCGTTCACGAACGTGCCGTTCGTCGACTGGAGATCCTGGAGCCAGACTCCGTCGCGCCGAGGCTCGATGCGCGCATGCTTGACCGACGCGAACTCGTCGTCGTCGAGGACGAGGTCGTTCTCGGCCGCCCGACCCACGGTGACGGGCGTCGAGTCGAGCGTCCGCTCTGTCCCCGGCTCGATCGCGGGGCTCGAGAGGACGATGAGAACGCCGGTGTGGGTACGGCCGAGGCCCGCGGCGGCCGCTTGCTGCGGGGCGAGCACGAAGCTTTCCTGGGGCAGCCGGAGGTCCCTGGAGACCGCGCGCACGATTCGCCAGATGAAGAGGTAGAGGAGGACGAGGAAGCCAAGCTTCAGGCCGAGGAGGACCGCTTCGACCTCGACCGCGCCGACGATCAACGGTCCGACCGCCTGAAGACGAGCTCAGTCGAGCCGAGGGTGATGCGGTCCTCGTCGTCGAGCTTCGCCCGCTTCACCGCGCGGCCGTTGACAGAGACGCCGTTGGTCGAGTCCAGGTCGACGATCCAGTAGCTCGACCCGTCCTGGCGAATCTCGGCGTGACGGCGCGAGACGTTCGGATCGGAGACCCGGATGTCGCTGTCCTTGGAGCGGCCGATGACCGAGCTCGGCTGGCGGAGCTCGTGCGCTGTGGCGCCCACGGACAGTGTCGCCGCCGGCTCGGGCTCGGGCTCGACGAGCTCCTCCGCCGCGACCGCTTCGGTCTCCGGCGGGACGGCCCGGTAGACACGAGTCTCGCCGGGCTCCGGCGCCTGCTCGGGCTCTCCGCCTTCGACTTCGCGCTGGATCATGCGGTTGGCGATCCCGAACAGGCCGACCTCGAGATCGTCATCGGTTTCGAAGGTCACCTTCGGCTTCGAGAGCAGCACGTAGCCCTCCCGACGCCCGTGCTCCCCCAGGTACTGCTCGAGCTCCTTGATCAGTGCCGGCTCGTAGCTCTCGAACTGGCTGCGGTCACCGGACGACAGGTAGACGACGTACTCGTTCGGCGCGTAGACCTGCGAGACCGAGACCATCTTGTAGTCGTCCATCTCCTTCGCCAGCTTTCGCGCCAGCTCGACAGGCTGCACGTTGCGGCGGAAGGCACGTCCGAACGTGCCCTCGAAGAGGGACTCGATCTTCTGCTCGATACTCCGAAGCACGGCCGCGATCGGCGCCGAGTTTAGCTGCGGCGCCTCAGCTCTCCGGCCGCTAGGACGGCGCAGCAGAGCCAGATCCCGGCCACGACTGGAAGGGCCTGAACAGCCCCAATGGGCAGGAGCAGAACCGCGAGCGAAAGCGCACCGAGCCCGGCGAGCGGCCAGGGCCCGCGCCCGGCCGCGAGCGGCGCGAAAGCGGCGAGCAAGCCGATCGTGAGCGCCGCCAGCGGGAGCTCCGGCCTGGCCACGAGACCGCGGAGAAACGCGGTCACGATCGCGCCCGCGTCCTCGCTGGCGGCCAGCCCGAGCGGCGGTGCTTCGCGGCTGCTGAGCGGCAGGCTCAGGCCGGCGAGGCCCGCGACGACGCCGCCGACCAGCACGGCGAGGCCGGCATGGATTCCACGCCACCGGGCGCACCGAACGGGCAGGAGGGCGAGGGGAAGGAGCGCGAGCGCGCCGATCGGCGCCAGGATTCCGCCAACCGTGGCGAACAACCCTTCCTCTGGACGTCGCCAGGTCGCGACGACCCAGGCGACCGCCGCGAGCGAGTAGGCGACCGCGAGCCCGAGCGAGACGTTTCCGAGCGGGAGGACGGCAACCCCGAGCGCGAAGGCGAGGCCGAGCCGCGGCTTCAGCGCCGCCAGTGCTCCGGCGAGCGCCGCGAGGCCCCAGCCCCAGCCGGTCGGATAGAAGGGGAGGAGCGCCGTGGTTGCGCGCACGAACACGGCGGCCGCGGCGCCGGCGGCGACCCGCTTGGCCGGCGGCGCCGGAAGGCGCGCCAGGGCTCGCGGACCACGTGGCTGCCGTTGCGGCGCGAGCGCATCCCGCAGTCGCTGACTCAGCTCGAGCGCGCTCGGCCGGCGGGAGGGATCGAGCGCCAGGGACCGGTCGACCGCGTCAATGAGGGCCCGCGGAAGATCGGGCCGCATCGTCTCGAGCGGCGGGGCACCCGCGTCGATCCGGCGTGCGGTCTCGACCGGAGACGCCGACCAGAACGGGTGGCAGCCGACGAGCGCCTCCCAGAGGAGCACCCCGACGGCCCAAACGTCCGCCCCGAACGACGCCTCCTCGCCTGCCAGCCGCTCGGGCGAGATGTACGCGAGCGTCCCGGGGACGTCGTCCGCAGCGGTGAGGGTCTCGGCCTCGGCGAACTGGGCCAGGCCGAAGTCGAGCAGGCGGACGTCGATCTCCGGACCATCCGCGACGAGGACGTTCGTCGGCTTGATGTCCCGGTGGACGATCCCGTTCGCATGCGCGTGCGCGAGGCCCTCGAGGATCTGGGCCGCGGTCTCGACGCTCGCCGCGTCGCCGAGCTCCCCGGACCGGATCCGGTCACGCATCGTCCGCCCCGGGACGTACTCGTAGACGATGTAGACGTTGCGGTCGTCGCCGGCGAACCGGTAGGCCCGCAGGCAGCGCCGGTGCCGGAGACGCGCCGCCGCCTCGGCCTCGCGCTCGGCGCGGGTTCCGGCCTTTCCCTCGCGCGCGACGATCTTCAGCGCGACGTCGAGGCCGTTCGCCTCGTCGCGGGCGAGCCAGACGGAGCCCGACCCGCCGCTCCCGAGCGCTTGCAGGGGCCGGTAGCGGCCGAGGACGAGCTCGTTGGCTGAAACGGTCGCGACCGCAGTAGCCATGTGCGATCCCGGTTAGGCACAGGCTCCTCAAGTCCTTTACGCGCCGATGCAGGCGGTACAGTGGCCACGCTTACTGCGCTATGAGCGAGCGCGATACCAGCGAAATCGAGTTCGACTTCTTCGAGGAGCCCGCGACCACGGAGGCGGCTCCACCGGAGCGAGCGCCCAGGCGCGGACGGCGTCCGCCGGGGCCGCCATCGGGCCTCACGCCGCTCCTCCGGCTGATCGGCCTGATCGCGTTCGCGATCCTCGTTGTCACGCTGCTCGTGTTCTGGATCTCGAGCTGCCGAGGTGAGGCGAAGACGGACACCTACCGCAACTACATGAGCGACGTCGATCGCATCGCCAACCAGTCGGAGCAGATCGGCACCCGGCTCAACAGAGCGCTGACGAGGGCTGACATCCGCCGTGCGGAGCTGACGCAGACGGTCGACGGGCTCGCCCAGCAGCAGCAGCAGCTCGTCGACTCGGCCGAGTCGATCAGCGAGCCCGGCCCGCTGCGCATGCAGCACGCCGAGATGATCGACGCGCTCCAGTTCCGCGTCAGCGGCCTCCAGGGCATCAGCGACGCCTTCTCCGCGCAGACGGGGAACGCCAACCGCGCGGGCCAGCTGCTCGCCGCGCAGGCACGCCGGCTCGTTGCGAGCGACGTCGTCTGGGACGACCAATTCCGGGATCCGGCGATCCAGGAGCTACGCAGCCAGGGGATTCAGGGCGTGCAGGTTCCAGACTCGAACTTCGTCCAGAATCCCGAGCTGGCGACCGCGACCGCGATGGAGGCGGTCTGGACGCGCATCCGCGGCGGCGGAGGCGGCGGCGGCACCGCGCCCGGGCTCCACGGCCACAACCTCGTCTCGACCAAGGTGGTAGGGGGCGCAGTCCTCTCTGCCGACGAGCTCAACGAGATCGTCGCCACCACCGACCTCGCGTTCGAGGTCACGTTCGAGAACTCCGGCGACTCGACCGAGACCGGCGTTCAGGTGACGCTGACGATCCAGAAGAGCCCGGAGCCGATCGTCCGGCGACAGACCGTCGACCTGACCGAGCCGAACCAGACGGAGCGGGTGATCTTCCGCAACATCAGCAACGTTCCGTTCGTCCAGCGAACGTCGCTCCAGGTCGAGGTCGGCCAGGTTCCGAGCGAGCAGAACCTTCAGAACAACACAGCCGAGTATCCAGTCATTTTCTCTTACCCTGGCGGGTAAGAGATTCGGCGAAAGTCTCACAACCTTTCGCCCATTCCAGACCCGCAAGGGTGGGCGCCGCTTCGCGGCGCGCGGCCCAGCAGCAAAGCGCCCCTTCCTTGACCCAAAGCCAACCAGACCGGGCGGGCAAAGCCCGCCCGGCGGCGACTCACCCTGGGCCGGCCATCGCCCGTTCGACCGCGTCCTGCTCTTCCGGCGAGAGGGCGACCGGGGCTCGGCCGTGGTCGAGCTCCTTCACGTAGATCCGCGCGTAGTCCCGGCCCTGGATCGCGGTGAAGACGACGCCCGAGCGAGCCGCGTCCAGGAAGACGAGCGACGCCGACTGGTGGCCGCCGGCGCCCTCGTAGGCGTCATACCGGACGATCGACGTCTTCGATACGCAGCCGTCGACGCGGCGATCGACCCTGGCGATCCCGGCGGCGACCTCGTCGACCGCCCGATGGAGATCGTCGATCCGAGCCTGCAGCGACACGGCGAAGTCGACGAGGTCCGACTTGCCGCCGCCCAGGAGGACCATCTGGTGCTCGCGGAGCCTGTGGATCCTCAGCCAGAGGTAGGCGACGACCGCAAGAGCGACCGCCGCCGCGATGCACGCGGCGATCGCGATCCACGCTGCGGTGGAGGCGGAAACGCTCACGGGAACAGATCCTAAAGCCGGCTTGTCGAAAGGCCCGGTCGCTATCGTTTCGCCTGCCATGACGCAGGTTCTGGTGCTGAACGCCAGTTACGAGCCGCTCAACGTGACGTCGGTTCGGCGCGCCCACGTGCTTGTGTTCAAGGGCAAGGCGGAGGTGATCGAGGCGCTGGAGCAGCCGCTCCGTTCCGCCACCGACACCTACCCGTGGCCCCATGTCATCCGGCTCGTGACCTACGTCTCCGTGCCGCGGACGGTCCAGCGAAAGATCTCGAGACGGGCCCTGTTCGCACGGGATGGCTGGCGCTGCGCCTACTGCGGAACCTCCGGCGGTCGCCTCACGCTCGACCACATCGTCCCGAGGAGCCGCGGTGGAGACTCCGTCTGGGAGAACGTCGTCACCTCGTGCGCGCCATGCAACCTGCGGAAGGGGAACCGGCTGCTGCACGAGGTCGAGATGGTGCTGAGAACGAAGCCGCGCATCCCCCAGCCCGTGCTCTACATCCGGCTGGCAACGCCGAAGATCCCCGCCGGCTGGCAGCCGTATCTGCCTGACCTCGGCGAGGCCACCGCCGCCTAGCTAATCGCGCTCGATCGGCAGGTCGAGCGTCTCCCACTGGCTCCACGAGCCGGGATAGAGGCGAGCCTCGCGCCCGGCCTGCGCGAGGCGGTGGACCGTCACCGACGATGTCACGCCCGAGCCGCAGTATGCGACGACGTCGCCCGGCGGTAGCTCCGGCAGCGGCTCGTTCCACGGTGCGTTGAGCGCCCCCGGAATCCGGCCGGGCACCTTGTCGACCGGGTTCTCCTCCCCACGCCACCGGAACGGGAGCCGGGCGTCGACCAGCACGAGGCTGGAGTCGTCGAGGCGGCGCGTGATCTCGTCGACGCCGATCGTGTCGCCGCTCCGCTCACGCGGTATGAAGACCGCCGGCTCGACGTCCTCGTCGCCGGAAACGAGCGGCCCGAGCCACAGGTCGATGCCGCCGTCCAGCACCGCGCAGTCGCCGTGGCCGAAGTGCCGCAGGAGCCACCAGAGCCGCTCGGCGCCACCCATGGTCCCGTAGGCGACCACGAACACGTCCTCGCCGATCCCGGCCCGTCCGGCCGTGGCCGCGAAGCGCTCCGCGTCGGGAAGCGGGTGGCGGCCCTGGCCCTCGACCGACAGGTCGGACAGATCGTCGTCGACGTCCAAGAACGAGGCACCAGGGATGTGGCCGGCGAGGTAGAGCTCTCGGCCGAGACCTGGGCTCGCGAGGTCCCAGCGACAGTCGACGAACTGGTAGCGCACGAACGCGATCGTAGGCTTCCAATCGTCCCCGGACCGTGCTATCACCGTTCGTGACAACGGTGCAACCGCTCAAGTTCGCAGCGTTCGGCCTCGTGCTCCTCGCCGTCTTGGCGCTGCCGGCCGCCGCTGCGACACCAGACGCACGATCGATCACAGTGATCGGAAACGGCGAGGCCGAGCCTGAGAGCCTCCCCGGCGCGTGGACGCTCGTCGTCAGTGCCGAGAACGAGCGGGCCGGCATCGCGCTCAGGACTGCGAGGGCGGCGGTCGCCCGCACCGAGGCCGCTCTCCGAGCAAGCGGCCCTGCCGAGTTTCGCGTCGGCCGAATGTCGCTCAATGCGCAGCAGGCGCCAGAGCCAAGCGGAGCGCTCCGCGGCTTCGTCGCGTCCACCCAGATCGAGCTCACGGTTCCGGACGTCCAGCGGGCGGCGACGCTCCTCGACCGCGTCCGCCTGGCCGGGGTCAGGCAGGTCTACGGGCCGGTCGCGTCCGACCAAACCTCCAAGGAGTTGACGCGCCGCGCGCTTGCGGACGGCTTCGACGACGCCGTGGAAAAGGCGAGGCAGCTGGCGGCGAAGGCCGGAGTCACCCTCGGCGCAGTCCTGACCATCGAGGAACGTCTGAACCAGCCAACGTTTCCCGCGATCGTCTACGGGCCTGGCGGCCCATTGCCGCGCTTCCCCGCACCAAGCGAGGACGTCTACGCGAACGTCACGGTGACGTTCGCGGTGTCCTAGGCAGCCTTCGGAACGCGACGAGGACGGCGAGGCCGAGGACCGATTCGGCCGCGGGCGCCGAGTACGATCATCCACCGATGGTTCCTGAGGCCAGATTGGAGCAGACCGAGGCCGGGCTGGTGCCGGCCATACCTGGATGGTTCGTCCTGAACGCACGTGACGCGCGGTGGCACGCGCGCCCAGGCCGACGGAGCGTCAGTTTCACGGGCAAGACGGAATGGGACGCCGACACCTACTTCCCGATGCTCGGGGTGAACCTGGCGGTGATCGACCCGGGCGAGCCGAACTCGCTGTACCACTGGGAGAGCGAGGCCGAGGCGTTCCTCGTCCTGTCGGGTGAGGCGCTCCTGATCGTGGAGGGGCAGGAGCGACCGCTGCGGCAGTGGGACTTCGTCCACCTTCCGCCCAAGACGGAGCACGTCGTCGTCGGCGCCGGGGACGGCCCGTGCATCGTGCTCGCGATGAGCTCGCGAGAGCACCAGCAGTTCGGGCCGTACGGCGAGTACGTCTCGAACGAGGTCGCGCGTCGATACGGAGCAAGTCCCGAAGAGACGACAGAGGACGCGGACGAGGCCGATGCCGGCTGGCCGGAGTCGAAGCCGTCGCGCTACAGCGAGGGCTGGCTGCCCGGCGACTGAGTAACCGCCTGCTAGGCCGCGCGGCGAGGCGGCAGGGCGAGCTTGACCGGCAGGCCGCAGCGACCGCACTCGGTGCGGGCCGCACCTTTCCGCTCGCTCCGCTCGACCAGGACGGGCTTCGCGCAGCTGCAGTGCTGGGCCATCAGGCCGCTTCCTCCGAGAGGGGCGAGACGGGATGGTGGAGGTGCTGACCGTTTCCGAGCAGATGCCCGTGCGACTCCGTGCCGTACCCGCCCGGGATCGGGATGTAGAACTCCGGGTAGCCCCACATTCCGTGCTCTGAGACGTCGAGGCCCGCCGTCTCGACCTCCGGGGCCACGCGGATCCCCCACAGCGCCTTCATCGCCCAGAGGGAACCGAACGACGCCGTGAACGTGAAGGCGCCGACTGCGACGAGGCCCAGCACCTGCGTTCCGAGCTGGTGGAAGCTGCCCGTGTACCAGAGCCCACCCTGCCCCGTGGCCAGGTTCTCGGCGAGCGCCGGCACGGCGAAGATCCCGGTCGCAAGCGTCCCCCAGACGCCGGCCATGCCGTGCACGGCGACGGCGCCGATCGGGTCGTCGATCCGCACGCGTTCGACCGCCAACACGCCGAGGACCGCGATCGCGCCCGCAACCAGCCCGATCACGATCGCCGCCCAGGGGGCAACGAAACCGGCCGCTGCCGTCACGGCGACGAGAGCCGCGATCACGCCGTTCAGCATCATCGACAGGTCGGGCTTCCCCAGCACGACCCGTGAGACGGTCACCGCGCCGATCGCCCCCGCGGCCGCTGCGACGTTCGTGGTCAGCGCCACGTACGCGAAGTACCCGAGCCGATCGCCGGTCACGACGCCCAACGTCGACCCAGGGTTGAAGCCGAACCACCCGAACCAGAGGATCAGCACGCCGAGCGTGACGTAGGCCATGTTGTGGCCCGGGATGGCGTTCGGCTTGCCGTCGTGGTCGAACTTCCCGATCCGCGGCCCGAGGAGAAGCGCGCCGGCGAGCGCCGCGAGAGCGCCCTGGTAGTGAACGACGGTCGAGCCCGCGAAATCCTGCATGCCGAGGGCGAAGAGCCAGCCGTCCGGATGCCAGATCCAGTGCGAAACGACCGAGTAGACGAGCGTGAAGACGATCCCGAAGGCGAAGTAGACGTACAGCTTCGTCCGCTCCGCCATCGCACCCCAGACGATCGCCAGCGAGACGGCGGCGAAGACGACCTGAAACAGGTAGCCGGCGCCGGCCGGGATCGACCCGAACCAGCTGAACGGCTCGGCGCCGATTGCGAGCAGCGTCTCGGACGACGGGGCGAATCCAGACCCGCCGACGAGCCCGTTGCCGCCGTCGCCGAAGGCGATCCCGTAGCCGACCAGGTAGTAGACGAGGGAGGCGATTCCGAGGACGAGGACGTTCTTGGCCGCGATGTGCCCCGCGTTCTTCATCCGCGTGAGGCCCGCCTCGAGGAACGCGAAGCCCGCCTGCATGAACATGACGAGGATCGCGGCGACGACCACCCAGACTGTGCTCGCCGCGATCGCGAGCTCTTTCGTCGTCATACCCGCTCCACCGCCTCCAGCCGCAGGCCGGTGCGATGATGCGTCACGTTGCCGACGGGAGACGTCCAGACGATCCCGTCACCGGACTCGTTCCCGCTCCGCGCCGCATCGGCGATCGTCTCGACCACCCGCGGCGCGATCTCGTCCGCGACCACGAACGTCAGGACGGCCTTCGGCAGAAATCTCGACTCGAAGATCCGTCCTCGGTACTCGTGGGTGATGCCGCGCTGACGCCCGTGGCCGATCGCTTCGACCACGGTCACGCCCACATGGCCGGTCTGCTCCTCGACTGCGTCGATCACCGTCTCGACACGCTCACGGATCACCACCGCCTCGACCTTGATCACGGCGACCTCCGCTCCATCAGCACGACGTCGCGCCACGCGCCGTGGTGCTGGCCGAGCCGCTCGCGGATGCCCACGACCCTGAACCCGCAGCGGCGGTGCAGCTCGATCGACGCCTCGTTCTCCGGGAAGATGCCGGCCTGGATCGTCCAGATCCCGTCACGCTCGGCGCGGGCGACGAGCTCCGTGAGCAGCGCCCTCCCGATGCCGCGGCCCTGCGAGTCGTCGGCGACGTAGACGCTGTCCTCGGTCACGCCGCCGTAGACACAGCGTTCCGAAACCGGGGCCAACGCCGCCCAGCCGACGACCTCGCCGTCCTCGAGGGCGACGACCCGGTGGCCCTCCAGGTGCGAGCGATTCCACTCATCCCACGAAGGAGCCTCGGACTCGAAAGTGGCATCGCCGCCGGCGATCCCCTGCTCGTAGATCGCCTTCACGGCCGGCCAATCCTTTCTCTCCAGCGGACGGATCAGAAGCGACCCGCGGTTACTCGTGTTGACTTGCCTTCGACCGCCGCCGGCGGAGCCGGGCTTTGCCCGGCGGGAGCCAAACAGCGGTTCTGGGGCCGCTTCGGCGGAGGAGGGGGTCAATGGGGGAACCATGGGTTCCCCCATTCAGCAGTCGTAATAGAGGGAGAACTCCGCCGGGTGCGGGCGGAGGCGCACTGCGTCGACCTCGTTCTCGCGCTTGTAGTCGATCCAGGTGCGGATCAGCTCTTCGCTGAAGACGCCGCCCCTGGTCAGGAACTCGTGGTCGGCTTCGAGCGCGTCGAGCGCCTCGGCCAGCGAGCCTGGAACCTGCGGAATCTCGGCGACCTCGTCTTCGAAGAGGTCGAAGTCCGCGGGGGCGCCGGGGTCGAGGTCGCGCTCGATCCCGTCGAGACCCGCCATCAGCATCGCGGAGAAGGCGAGGTACGGGTTCGCGGCCGCGTCCGGGCAACGGAACTCGATTCGCTTCGCCTTCGGCGACTCCGAGTACATCGGGATCCGGATGCACGCCGAGCGGTTGCGCTGCGAGTACACGAGGTTGACCGGCGCTTCGTAGCCGGGGACCAGCCGACGGTAGGAGTTCGTCGTCGGCGCGCAGAAGGCGAGCAGCGCCGGCGCGTGGGCGAGCAAGCCGCCGATGTACGAGCGGCCCAGCTTCGAGAGGCCGGCATAGCCCGACTTGTCGGCCATCAACGGCGTGCCCTCCATCCAGAGGGACTGGTGCGTGTGCATCCCCGAGCCGTTGTCGCCGAAGAGGGGCTTCGGCATGAAGGTCGCCGTCTTGCCGGCCGCCCGGGCGACGTTCTTGACCACGTACTTGTACGCCATGACCTGGTCGCCCATGCGGGTCAGCGGCTGGTAGCGGAGGTCGACTTCGCACTGGCCGCCCGAGGCGACCTCGTGATGGTGGAACTCGCACGGAATGCCCAGCCGCTCGAGCGTCAGGACGATCCGCGTGCGGATGTCGTGGAGCGTGTCGTGCGGCGCGGGCGGGAAGTAACCCTCCTTCTCACGAACCGTGTACCCGAGGCCCGGCTTGCCGGAGTTCCAGTGTCCCTCGGTCGAGTCGACCAGGTAGTGGGAGTGATTCACGCCCAGGTCGTACGAGACCTCGTCGAGGACGAAGAACTCGCACTCAGGCCCGAAGTACGCGGTATCCGCGATCCCGCTCTCCCGAAGGTGGGCCTCGGCGCGCCGGGCGACGCCTCGCGGGTCCTTGTCATACGGCTCCCGCGTGATCGGGTCGGCGATCTCGCAGACGAGCGAGAGCGTCGGCGCCTCCGTGAATGGATCGAGGATCGCGCTCGCGGCGTCGGGCATCAGCAGCATGTCCGACTCCTGGATCCCCTGCCAGCCGCGGATCGAGGAGCCGTCGAAGCCGAGCCCCTCGTCGAACGCGGACTCGTCGAACGACGACACTGGGAGCGTCATGTGCTGCCAGGTCCCGAGCAGGTCGCAGAACTTCAGGTCGACCATCTGCGCCTGGGTCTCGCCGGCCCAGGCGATCGCTTCCTTGGCCGCGGGCGCCTCCTTGGCGCCGTTTGCGAGGTAGTGCCTCGTCTCGATCTCGCTCACTTTCGCCTCCTTGAACGCGAAAAGGCCCCAGGACTGAGTCCTGAGGCCTCATTGCCTCGGCGCGCACCTTCGGCGGCGCGTGCCTGCAAGCCACTGTAGAGAAGTAGGCGGACGGCGTCCACTCGACCTCTGGCTAGGCACCGTGCGACAATCGTCACGACCGTCAGCGAAGCAAGGAGGAGGGCCGGATGAGCAACCTTCAGGACTTGCTGGGTGGGCTCCTGGGAGGCGGAGGACAGGGCCAGGGCCGCGGCGGTGGCGGCGCCGGAATGGCCGCAATGGCTGCGGTCGCCGCGCCGCTGGTGATCAAGTTCCTCCAGGGCGGCGGCTTGAACAAGCTGCTGGGAGGCATGCAGGAGAAGGGCATGGGCGACAAGGCAGACTCGTGGGTCGGGACCGGCGAGAACAAGCCGATCACGCCTCAGGAGCTCCAACAGGTCGTTCCGCAGCAAGAGATCGATCAGATCGCACAGCAGACGGGCGCCTCGCCCGAGCAGACCGCAGACGCTCTGGCGCAGGCGCTGCCGCAAGTCGTCAACCAAGTCTCGCCGAACGGCCAGTTGCCGGACCAGGCCCAGCTCGACCAGATGCTCGGCCAGATGGTCCCGCAGCAGCAGTAGCCCACGGCGAATCCGCACCCTTGACCGGCACGGGAGGGCCTGGATAACCTGCCGTCGTGCGAATGTTCCCGGTCGGCTGACGAACTTCATCGGCTCGCGGGCCTCCCGAGAGGCCGGCAGGAGCCTGTTCTCGCCCGTTCCAAGACCGTAGGAGACATCGCATGACCGGTACGAACAACAGCAACGGAACGCCCGCCGTCCTAGTGGACGGGCTCCGCAAGGAGTTCTTCCGCAGCGACGGGCGGCAGGGCCTGCGCCGGCGCCGGAAGCGCATCGCTGCACTCGACGGCGTGTCGTTCGAGGTCGGGCGCGGCGAGACGGTTGCCATCCTCGGGCAGAACGGCTCAGGGAAGTCGACGCTCATCCGGCTCCTGTCGACGCTCCTCCTCGAGGACGGCGGCAGCGCGAGCATCTTCGGCCATGACGTCTTCACCGAGACCAGAGCGGTTCGCCGGCTGATCAACCGCGTGTCGGTCGAGGCGTCGTTCTTCAAGAAGATGTCCGCGACCGAGAACCTCAGCTACGCGGCCCGGTTCTACGGGATGGCGCCCGGCTCGACGCGCAAGGAGATCCCGGAGATTCTGGCGCGGGTCGGCTTCCCGCGCGACCGCATCGGCGAGCCGCTCGAAGACATGTCGCGCGGGATGCAGCAGAAGGTCGCGCTCGCGAGAGCGCTGCTGACGGCGCCGATCCTCCTGCTGCTCGACGAGCCCACGACGGGCCTCGACCCGCGCTCGAAGCTCGAGGTCCAGACCTTCATCCGCGAGATCCGCGACACGCATGACGCGACCGTCCTGCTGTGCACGCACGACCTCGTCGAGGCCGAGCAGCTCGCCGAGCGGGTCGGGATCCTCGACCGCGGCCGCCTGATCGAGCTCGCGCCCGCGTCAGAACTGAAGAGCAAGTACGGCGCCGACACGCTCGAGGAGGCGTTCTTCGCCGCCACCGGCAAGGCGTTCGAGGACGAGCCGCCCGAGGAGGAGGACTAGTGCGCCTCCAGGCAATGTCATCCGGGCCTCTGGCGGCTGCAAACCTCCGCCAGTGTAGAGCCTCAGGCCGCGCCCATATCACACCGATATGGACGCGTCCTGAGTCCGCACCCTGCCGGGCTTTTCGCGCGCCAGAGACGCGGCAACATCACCTGGAGGCGCACTGATGCCCCAGGGATCTGCAGCAGTCCTCCGCCACGAGCTGATCGGGCTCGCGGGCGTCTTCGAGCGGAACGTCTACCTCGTCCGCCGCTACATCTGGTGGGACATCGCGTTCTTCGTCTGGACGGTCGCCAACACGCTGACGATCGTCTTCATCGGCGAGGGCGTCGAGGCGGCCGGCGGCGAGGTCGACGTGAACCGGCTGACGACGACGCTGCTCGTCGGCGCGGTCGTCTGGGCCTACCTCGGCGTCATCTTCGAGATCCTCACCGAGACGGTCGCCTGGGAGCGATGGGAGGGGACGATCGAGTACACGTTCATGGCGCCGCTGTCGCGGCCCGTCCACCTGTTCGGTATGGGCCTGTTCGCGATCGTCTACGGGGTCGTCCGGGCCGTGCTGCTGTTCGGGGTGGTCGCGCTGTTCTTCGACCTCGACCTGAGCCATGCCGACTTCCTGGCCGCGATGGTCGTGCTGCTCGTCGCCTCGTTCTCGTTCATCGGGATCGGGATGATGACCGCGGTCCTGCCGCTGATCTCGCCGGAGAAGGGCACGCAGCTCGGGTTCATGGCCCAGGGGATCCTGCTGGTCGTCTCGGGCGTCTACTACCCGGTCAGCGTCCTGCCGGAGTGGATGCAGTTCTTCTCGACGATCTCGCCGGCGACCTACGCCCTCGAGGGCCTCCGCGACGCGATCCTCGACGGCGACGGGCTGACGGCGATGGGCGACGAGCTGTGGCCGCTCGTCGTCATCGGCATCGTCACGATCCCGCTCGGGCTCTGGGTCTTCCGCCGCGGCGAGCAGTACGCGAAGCGGCACGGCAAGCTGAAAAGGTCGGGATGAGACGGCCCTCCGCGTCGGCCGTGTACTACGGCCTCGAGTTCCTGCTCTCGACCCCGACGTGGGTCGTCGTCTCGCTTTACCTCGTCCGCGATCTCGACCTCTCGCCGCTCCAGCTCGTCCTCATGGGCACGGCCATGGAGGCCGCGGTGTTCCTGTTCGAGGTGCCGACCGGCGTCGTCGCCGACACCTACGGCCGCAAGCTCTCGCTCGTCATCGGCTTCCTCGGCATGGGGATTGCCTGGCTGCTCGTCGGCGTCGTCTCCGATGCCTGGCTGATCATCGCGCTCTGGGCGGTCTGGGGCGTGGCGTACACGTTCACGAGCGGGGCGTACGAGGCGTGGATCACCGACGAGGTCGGCGTCGAGCGCATACCCGTCGTCTTCATGCGCGGAGCCCGGATCGCGTATGCCGGAGCGTTGTTCGGTCTCGCCGTCTCGGTCCTGATCGGCACGCAGTCGCTGCGAGCGGCCGTGATCGCCGGCGGGGCGGTCTCGATCGTCTGTGGGCTCGGATGCATCCTGCTGATGTCTGAGACCGGGTTTCGACGGCGGCCGGCGGCGGAGCGTGCGGGCCCATTGACCGAGCTGCGGACGACCGCGCTGCGCGGCGGACGGTTCGTGCGCGCACAGCCTGTGCTGCTGATGCTGCTCGGGATCGGGTTCTTCATCGGAGCGGCCAGTGAGGCGTTCGACCGGCTGAAGGAGGCGCACTTCCTCCGCGAGATCGGGCTGCCGACGATCGGTGACCTCGACGCGGTCGTCTGGTTCGGCGGTTTCGCCGCGGTCGCGATGCTGTTCGGCTTCTTCGCCCTCGGCGCGCTCCAGCGCCGCTTCGAGAGGAAGGGAACGGGCAGCATCGCCCGGCTTCTCTTCGTCTTCACGGCCGCGACGGCGGCCGCCCAGCTCGTCTTCGCGCTCACGGGCGGCGCCTTCGTCGCCGTCGTGGCGCTCCTCGCGGCCATGCTCGCGCGCCAGATCGTCGGGCCGCTCTGGGACATCTGGGTCAATCAGCAGATCACGGACTCCAGTGTTCGCGCAACGGTCAACTCGATCACCGGCCAGGCGGACGCGGTCGGACAGGCGGCCGGCGGCCCGGTGCTCGGTGCGATCGGCAACGGCTTCGGCACGGGCGCCGCTCTCGCGGCTGGAGCGCTCCTGCTGACGCCGGCGCTCGCTCTGTACGCCCGCGCGATCCGCCACGGCGGCCGCGAGCCGGAGCTCGAGGAGCTGCCGGCCGGAGCGGCGCCGTGATCAGGCGCGCGGAGAGCGACGCCGATCTCGAGGCGTGGCGCGAGGTCTGGAACACGGTCACGCCCCGCGATCCGGCCGCTTCGCTCGCGTCCATTCGGCGGCGGATCGAGCGCCAGCCGGAGCGGCTCTACCTCCTCGCCTCCGAAGGGACCCAAGCTGTCGGCCTCGGCTTTGCCGGGCCGTCGCAATCGCCGGAACGCACTGCGGTCGAGGTCCGGGTCCTGCAGTCACACCGTCGGCGCGGGATCGGCTCCCGGCTGCTCGCCGCACTCCTCGAGCACGCCGCCGCCCTCGAGCCCGAGCACGTGTCCGGGATGCTGCTCGAGGACGACGCCGACTCGCACCGGTGGGCCAACAACCACGGGTTCGAGGAGTACGACCGCCAGGTCGAGCTCTCGCGCGAGCTGGGGCCGGACGAGCCTGAGCCCTCGCCGCCGCCGGGAATCGACCTCGCCGAGCTCGACGAGGGACGTTTCGAGGACGCGTATGCCGTCTGGGTCGAGGGCTTTCCGGACATGCCGGTCTCGCCGCAGATCCCGGCGCCGAGCTACGAGGAGTGGCTCGAGGAAGAGGTCTCGGGGCCCGTAACCTTCGTTGCCCTCGACGCCGGACGCGTCGTCGGCGCCGCCGCGCTCTTCGACCGCTCCGACGGCCTGGCCGAGCATGGACTGACCGCCGTCCTCCGCACCAACCGCGGGCAGGGGATCGGTACGGCGCTCAAGCAGGCGCTCATCCACTGGGCCTCCGAGAACGGCTACCGCGAGCTCACGACCTGGACGCAGGACGGCAACGCGGCGATGCAGGCCGTCAACCTCAAGCTCGGCTACCGGCCGCGGCCCGCCCTGATCAACGTCTGGAAGCGGCTGTGAGGCGGCTCGACGCGATCAAGGTCTTCTACGGCCTCGAGTTCTTCGATTCGGTCGGCCTCCACGCCGCCTTCACCGTCTGGGCGGTCTACCTCGTCCAGGACGTCGGCGTGAACCCGCTCCAGCTCGTGCTGCTCGGGACGGTGAGCGAGATCGCGATCTTCCTGTTCGAGGTCCCGACGGGCGTGGTTGCCGATACGTACAGCCGCCGCCTGTCGATCATCGTCGGGCTCCTGCTCGCCGGCGCCTCATTCGTCGTTGCCGGCCTTGTCGCGGTCTACTGGGTGATCGTCGCCGCTGCGATCCTCCGCGGGATCGCCGGCACATTCCTCAGTGGCGCCGAGGAGGCGTGGATCACCGACGAGCACGGACTCGACGGCATCGGCCGGGTGTTCCTGCGCGGGACGCAGTGGTCGTACTTCGGCGCGATCGTCGGTGCAATCCTGGGCGTTGCGGTCGCGACCGTCCATCTCGGCGCCGCGCTCGTCCTCGGCGGAGTCGTCACGTTCGCGACGGGCGTGGCCTGCGTCCTGTTGATGCCGGAGCACGGCTTCGTCCGTCGTCCGGTCGAGGAGCGCACATCGCCCTTCCGCGCTCTCCGGACGACGGCGGTGACGGGCGGTCGGCTCGTCCGCGGCCACCATGTGCTGCTCCTGATCGTCGCGATCACTATGTTCACCGGCGCGGCTTCCGAAGGGCTCGACCGTCTCTGGGAAGCGCACCTGATCACCGACGTCGGCCTGCCCGAGCTGTGGGGTCTCGATCCGGTGGTCTGGTTCGGCGTCTTCAACGTCGTCGGCCTGGTTGCCGGCATCGTGATCACGTCGTTCCTGGTCCCCCGCTTCGAGCACGCGGATAACTCGAAGCTGGCCGCCACGCTCCTCTGGCTGACCGTGTTCGTCTCCCTCGCCGTCGTCGTCTTCGGGCTGGCGACGAGCTTCGTCCTGGCGGCTGTGGCGTACCTCGTCGCCCGGCTCCTTCGCCGCTTGAAGGATCCGCTGTACCTCACCTGGCTGAACAAGAACGTGACCGACTCGAGCGTGCGCGCGACGGTGAACTCGATCGCGAGCCAGTCCGGGGCCGTCGGCGAGGTGGCGGGCGGCCCGGTGATCGGCGTCGTCGGGACTCTGGCGTCGCTGCGCGCGGCGCTGGTTTCCACCGGCCTGCTCCTGGCGCCTGCGATCGTGCTCTACGCGCGGGCGCTGCGCTACGGAGGGCGCGAGCCGGGGCTGGAGCAGGCGGAAGCCGAAGCCCCGGCGTGATCGACCGGGTCGGGATCCTGCGCCCGCTGCGCGAGCGCGACTTCGCGCTCTTCTGGACGGGCTGGACCGTCTCGCTTATCGGGGACGGCATCTTCCTCGTCGCGATCGCGTGGCAGGTCTTCGACCTCTGGAACTCCCCGACGGCGCTGGCCGTCGTCGGCGTCGCGGAGACGATTCCGGTCGTGGCGTTCGTGCTGGTCGGCGGCGTCGTCACGGACCGGTTCGAGCGGCGGAAGGTGCTGATCGCCTCCAGCCTCCTGCGCGGGACGTGCGTCGGCCTGCTGGGCGTGCTGGCGCTGACCGAGACGATCGCGCTTTGGCACATCTTCGTGATCGCCGTCTTCTTTGGTACCAGCCAGGCGTTCCAGGGGCCCGCCGCCGGCGCGATCGTCCCCGACCTCGTCCCAAGGCACTTGCTCGTCCAGGCGAACTCGCTCTCGCTGTTCGTGCGACAGACGGCGTTCGCGCTCGTCGGCCCCGCCGTCGGCGGCCTCGTCGTGCACCAGTTCGGGACGGGAACCGCGTTCCTGCTCGATGCGGCGACCTTCGCGTTCGCGATCGTGATGCTCGCACTGCTGCACCCGCAGGCGGCGAAGGCGCAGTCCGACGGGCCGACATCGATGCGCCGCGACATCGTCGAGGGCGTCCGTTTCGTCCGTGAGCACGTCTGGCTGTGGGGAACCCTCGGCTGGGCCTTCGTCGGCCTCTTCCTCCTCTGGGGGCCGTTCGAGGTGCTGCTCCCCTACCTGGTGCGGAACGAGCTCGGCGGAGACGCCGGCGACCTGGGGCTCGTCTTCGCAGCCGGCGGCCTCGGCGCGCTCCTCCTGTCCCTCGTGATCGGCCAGACCGGTCTCCCCCGACGCCACATCACGTTGATGTACGCGGCGTGGACGATCGCATCGCTCCAGATCGCGGTCTATGTCCTCGCCGAGGTTCCGTGGCAGGCGATGGTGGTGGCCTTCTTCGGAGAGGCATGCTGGACGGCGGGGCTCCTGGTCTGGCAGACGCTGATGCAGCGCGTCGTCCCGGCTGAGCTGCTGGGGCGGGTGAAGAGCGTCGACTGGCTGATCTCGATCGGCCTCGTCCCGGCCTCGTTCGCGGTCACCGGGCCGATTGCCGGCGTGTTCGGCGTCGAGGCGGTCATGCTCGCGGCCGGGATCGGCGCGAGCGTGCTGACCGTCCTCTTCTACTTCATCCCGGGCATGCGCGATACGGAGACGCCCGGCCACACGAGCCGCGTGATCCTCAGCGAGCCGGTAGGCGTGGAACCCAGCCCACTCGAGGCCCTCGAGGCGGGCGCCGCGCCGGCGCAGCAGCCGCCCGGATAACTGTTACGCTCCGGCCGCATGGAGGCAACGGAGCCTCGGGCGGTTGCCCGGGGCTTTTCTCATTTCAAGGAGGCGGAATGGCGCAGGTCGAGACCAAGGAGAGAGCGACGTCGGACGTCGAAGACCGCAAGAAGGTCCTCAAGCGGATCCAGGACGAGGGGGTTGAGTTCCTCCTGCTCTGGTTCACCGACCTCGAGGGGCACCTGAAGAGCTTCGCCGTCACCCCGGCCGAGATCGAAGAGGCGCTGAACGACGGCATGGGCTTCGACGGGTCGTCGATCACCGGCTTCAACGCGATCGAGGAGTCGGACATGGTCGCGATTCCCGACCCCGCGACGTTCCAGCTCATGCCCTGGCGCGAAGGGGAGACGAAGGTCGGGCGGATGATCGCCGACATCGTCACTCCGGACGGGCAGCCGTACGAGGGCGACTCCCGCTACGTCCTGCGCCGCGCGCTCGAGCGCATGAAGGAGATGGGCTTCGAGACCTTCAACGTCGGGCCGGAGCTCGAGTACTTCCTGTTCCGCGACGACAAGGGAACCGAGACGCTCGACGAGGGCGGGTACTTCGCGATGACGACCCTGGACGCGGCGACCGAGCTGCGGCAGGAGACCGTGCGCGCGCTCGAGTCGATGGGCATCCCGATCGAGTACGTCCACCACGAGGTCGGGCCGTCGCAGCACGAGATCGACATGCGCTTCGCGCCCGCGCTCGACATGGCCGACCACACGTTGACCTACCGGCTGATCGTCAAGGAGATCGCCAAGAAGGCGGGCTACCACGCGACCTTCATGCCCAAGCCGATCTTCGGCGAGAACGGGTCCGGCATGCACACGCACCAGTCCCTCTTCAGCGACGGTCGGAACGCGTTCTTCGACGCCGACGACAAGTGGCACCTCTCCGAGGCCGGGAAGGCGTTCATCGCCGGGCAGCTCAGGCACGCGCGCGAGATCTCAGCCGTCTTCGCCCAGTGGGTCAACTCCTATAAGCGGCTCGTGCCGGGCTACGAGGCGCCCGTCTACGCGGCGTGGTCGCAGCGCAACCGATCGGCGCTGATCCGGATCCCGGTTTACAAGCCGGGCTCCGAGCAGGCGACCCGCGCCGAGATCCGCTGCCCCGACCCGGCCTGCAACCCCTACCTGACCTTCGCGTGCCTGCTGCACGCGGGCCTCGAGGGGATCGAGCAGGGCTACGAGCTGCCGGAGCCGATGGAGACGAACCTCTACCACCTGACGGCAGAGCAGCGCCGCGAGCGCGGCATCACGTCCCTTCCGGAGACGCTCGGCGAGGCGATCGACGAGCTCGCGCAGTCCGAGCTCGCCGCCAAGGCGCTCGGCCGCCACATCTTCGACCGCTACATCGAGCTCAAGCGCAAGGAGTGGGACGAGTACCGCGTCCAGCTCACCGAGTGGGAGCGGGAGCGGTACCTCCCCGTGCTCTAGCCTCGAAGGACGGCCCTCAACGACTACGAGCTGCCAAACGCAGCTCGTAGTCGGCCGTCAGTTCATCCCGCCCGCTGAGGGGGCGGGACAGACACATTGTCCTGATTTCTGACGGTTTGGCTAGAGGAAGAAGCGGATTGTGTTCGTATCCACATTGAGCCCGATGACGCCTGACGTGCCGTCGACGTGCCGGATCGCCTGGGCCGGAACCAGCCGCCGGCGGCGCGACAGGAAGCCCGAGCGCACGGCCAGCGCGTCGGGGACGTCGGGAGTCGTGCCGTACATCGGACACTCGACGCGGCCGACCACGCGGCCGGTGGAGTCGGCGACGCGGTAGCCGATCGTCTGCCTGAGGTCGGGTAGCGCCGCCTCGCTCACAGCCGAGACGTTACGCCGCCGATGTCAGCGTTCTGGGCGACGGCGGTAAAGAGTTCGTTAGCTGCGCGTCGACTGAGCGGAGCGCCACCTGCGAGGGCGACGCTCCGCTCGCGAGTCACTCAGGCAGCGCCGGGGCGCAGCCTGCGCCGACCGCCGACGACGAAGAACGCGCCCGTGATCATGAGCGCGATCACGCCGGCGATCGTCGCGGCCTCGCCGGGGCTCGGGACCGAGAAGGTGCCCGGGTCCGACGTCGTGCCGCTCGGCGTAGCGACCGGATCCGTGCGCGGAAGCGCTCGGTCGTCCGGAGAGGTGCCCGTCGCAATCCCCAGGTCGGCCGGAGTCACGCCCTGACCCTGGCTCAGATAGGGGATCTCGGGGCCGGTCGGCGCCGGAGCCGCGGCCGGCTCGGTCCGCGGGACCGCCCGGTCGTCCGGAGAGGTTGGCGCGGCGGCCGCTTCGCTACGTGCAACAGCCCGGTCGTCCGGGGAGGTGCCCGTGACAATCCCCAGGTCGGCCTCGGTCACGCCCTGACCGTGGCTGAGATAGGGGATCTCCGGGCTCGTCTGCTCGACCGGCGGCGCCCCTGTGCCGAGATACATGCCGGGCTCTGCCGAGGCAGACGACGCAACACCGGAGGCGGCGGTTGCCGCAACCGCCAAAGCGAGCACCGTCTCGCGAATCCCGTGGGCCTCGACGTCGGTCGCAAACGCCTGACCCAGCGCCTCGCTGTCGAACGTGAGCGTCACGTTCTCGCCCCCCGTGGCGCGCAGGAGCTCTTCGAGCTCGCTTCGCTCCCACGAGACCGCGACACTGCGCGTGTCGGTTGCTTTGCCGTCCTTGAACTGCGCCACGTCGAGCACGAGCTCGATCGGCGTCTCGTCCTGATCGAGCACCTCCTGGATCTCAGACCTCGGAATCGACGTGGTGAGACCTTCGCTTACTGCGGACGCTGGCACGACGACCGCTCGTGCGGCCAGCTCGTCCATAGTTACTCCTTTCGTCGTGGTTCGGCGCCGGGAGGGGGCGCTCCCTGCTCACTGGACGGCGCAGCAGCCTTCGATCTTCCCACAGAGTTCGTGGATTCCAAAATCCCGCTGAGGCCGCTCCTACAATCGGACCGGGATGGACGCACCTGCTCGGCACCTGCGCCTGCTCACGGAGACGATCGCCGCGGTCAACTCGACGCTCGATCTCGAGGAGGTGCTGGCGCTCGTCGCGCGCAAGGTGGCCGAGGCCCTCGACACCGAGGCCTGCTTCGTCTACCTGTACGACGAGGCCGCCGACGAGCTTGTTCTCCGCGCCACACACGGAACTGCCGTCGAGGCGATGACGCGCCGGCCGAAGCTCCGGCCGGGCGAGGGAATCACCGGGACGGCAGCGGCGGAGCGCTCGCCGATCATGATCCCGGCGCAGGCGCACCTCGACCCGCGCTTCAAGGGCTTCCAGAACCTGGCGGAGGACCAGTACGAGTCGATTCTCGCCGTCCCGATCCTCGCCCGCGAGAAGCTCGCCGGCGCGCTCAATGTCCGAACCGTCGCAGCCCGCGAGTTCACCCGGGACGAGATCGACCTTCTGCTCGCGATCGCCGCCCAGGTCGCCCAGACGATCGAGCACGCGAAGCTCTACAGCGAGGCGCAGCGACGCGTCGTCGAGCTCGAGGCACTCGCACACATCTCCGAGGCCGTCTCGGAGTCGCTCTATCTCGAGGAGTCGCTGGAGGCGATCGTGCGAACGACCGTCGACGCTGTCGGCGCCACCGGCGCGGCGCTCGTCCTCGAGGACGGGAAGATCGCGTGGCCGGAGGGGCGCGCCGGGGCCTACGCGGTCCGGCTCCCGCTGCGTTGGAAGGGCCGGCAGATCGGCGAGCTCGTCTGTGACCGCGACACGCCGTTCACCGAGCAGGAGCGCGCGCTGCTCTCGTCGATCGGCCACCAGGCGGCGGTTGCGCTGGAGCACAGCCGTGCGGTCATGCGGGGAGTGCTGGCGTCCGAGATCCACCACCGGGTCAAGAACAACCTGCAGACCGTCGCGTCGCTCCTACGGCTCCAGGCGCGCTCCGGCGACGGGGGCAACCCACGGAAGGCGCTCGTCGACTCCGCGAACAGGATTCTGGCGATCGCCGCCGTCCACGAGGTGCTCACCGAGCGGCGGCACGACGACGTCGAGCTCTCCGAGTTGCTCGACCGGCTGCGGGCGATGCTCGTCCAGGGGCTCGGCTCGTCGAAGCAGATCGAGTCGGAGCTGGAGCAGATCTCGCTCGCCGGAAACAGGGCGACGGCGTTGGCGCTCGTCTTCAGCGAGCTGCTCCAGAACGCGCTCGAGCACGGCGGTGACGCGATTCGCATCGAGCTTGCTCGAGACGACGGCAACGTGCTCCTGGCGATCGCGGACGATGGCCGGGGCGTGACGGACGAGCCGTCCGGAACGGGGCTCTCGATCGTGAGTGCGCTCGTTCGGGACGAGTTGCGCGGCCGGCTCGCGATGGAGTCGGAGGGCGGTCTGCGGGTCGAGGTCTCGTTCCCCGCATGAGGATCCTGATCGCCGAGGACGAGACGATCATTCGTCTCGATCTCCGGAAGCTGCTCGAAGAGGCTGGCCACGATGTCTGCGCCGAGGCACGTGACGGGGCCGAGGCGGTGGCGCTCGCCGAGGAGCACGACCCGGATCTCGCGATCCTGGACGTGAAGATGCCGCGGTTGGACGGCATCGAAGCGGCCAGGCGCATCCTCGAGGAGCGTCCGATCCCGATCGTGATGCTGACCGCCTACGGCCAGGACGAGCTCGTCGCCCGCGCAGTCGAGGCCGGCGTGTTCGGCTACCTGGTGAAGCCGTTCCGGGAGACGGACCTCCTGCCCGCGATCAGCACCGCGCGCGCACGGCATGAGGAGCTCACGGCGCTGCGCGAGGAGGCCGACTCGCTTGCGGACGCGCTCGCGGCGAGGAAGGCAATCGAGCGTGCGAAGGGGATCCTGATGCAGAAGGACGGGCTCACGGAGCAGGAAGCCTTCGAGCGCCTCCGGCGCGCGAGTCAGCTCTCCGGGAAGCCGCTGAAGGTCGTGGCGGAAGCGCTGGTGGCCACCCTGGACGCTTCGTAACACATTCGGCACACCTTGGTCTTGACGCGCCTCGGGGTCCGACACCAATCGAAGCGCGGAACGCTCACGCCAATCGCGCAGGACCGTGACGGCGAGAGGCTGCAGACAGGTCTGGCTCAGGCAGGAGGCTGACTCAGCTCGCGCTCGACCTCGTCGAGCCACTCGCGATGGACATCGAGGAGGCGGACCCCCAGCCGGTGGACGAGGAGCAGGTACCGCCTCCGGTGCGGGATCGCCTCGTATCGCTCTCGTGCTTCCCGGCGCTTCGCCTGCTCGACGTCGATCTCGTCCCGGAGCTGGAGCAGCGACTGGAGGAGCTGTCGGTCGTCCCCGACGATGTCCCCTGACATCAGCTTCAGGACGGCCTCGTTGTGGATCCGCGGGAACGCGGGTGGCTCCAGCGCCCAGCGACGGAGCGCCGCACGGCCCCTCGCGGTCAGCGTGTAAAAGGTGCGCTCGCGCGTCTTCCCTGGCCGCTTCTCCGACCTGACGTAGCCGAGCCGCTCCAGTCGCTTTGGCTCGGCGTAGAGGCGCGACGCGGCGACGGAGTAGTAGATCCGGGCGCCGCGACGGTGCATGTCGACGAGTTCGTGGGGCGAGGCGCCGCCGTCGCCGATCAAGACGAGCGTCAAGTACGAGACGTTGGTCAGGTCGTCCGCAATCGCAGGCTCCACTCGGTCTGCTACAAACTCCTAAAGAGAGTTTAGCGAAGGAGTGTCAAGCCCATGCACGCCGTCGACGTCCTGGTCGTCGGAGCCGGCCATGCCGGCCTGGCGATGTCGAGCTTCCTGACCGACGCCGGTCGTGATCACCTCGTCGTCGAGCGGCGTGAGACGCTCGGCGGCGGCTGGCAGGACCGGTGGGACGAGTTCACTCTCGTCACTCCGAACTGGACGTCCTCGTTCCCCGGTTGGGCCTACGACGGGAGCGACCCGGACGGGTTCATGAGCCGAGACCAGATCGCGGCGCGGGTCGCCAGGTACGCCGAGGTCGTGCACGCGCCGATCGCTCTTGCCACAGACGTGAGGCGGCTGACGCCGGCGGCGGGCGGAGGCTTCCACGCCACGACCAACCGCGGTCGGCTCTCCGCCCGGCAGGTCGTCGTGGCGAGCGGGAGCTACCACACTCCCCGCGTTCCACAGGTGGCGACGCGAATCACCGATCGCGTCAAGCAGTTGCACTCGCACGACTACCGGAACGAGGCCGAGCTGCCCGCTGGCGCGGTGCTGATCGTCGGCTCCGGCCAGACGGGGCTGCAGCTGGCGGAGGAGCTTTTCGAAGCCGGGCGCCGCGTCTACATCTCGGTTGGATCCGCCGGACGAGTGCCCCGCCGCTACCGCGGGCGCGACCTCTTCGACTGGCTCGTCGACGTGATCCGGCACGGCGCCGCCTACGGCGTGACGCTGCCGACCGCCGACCAGCTGCCCGACGGCCGCCGCCGATTCAGCGCCATGCCGGCGGTGACAGGTCGCGGCGGTGGACACGACACCAACCTCCGCCGCTACGCGGCGAACGGGATGTCGCTGGGAGGACGGCTTGCGGGCGCCGAGGGCGAGCTCCTGACCTTCGCCGGCGACCTGAACGTCAACCTCGAGCTGGCAGACAACTTCTTCGAGGAGCGCTTCCGCGGCGTCATCGACACGTTCATCGAGCGGGCTGCGGTCGATGCACCGACCGCCGACGATGCGACCGTCACGTATCAGCCCGAGGAGTTGACCGAGCTTCATCTGCGGCGGGCCGGGGTCTCGACCGTCATCTGGGCGACCGGGTACGGCCTCGACTACGGGTGGATCGACGCGCCGATCCTCGACGAGCTCGGATATCCGACGAACGTGCGCGGCGTCTCCGCGGTTCCCGGCCTCTTCTTCCTCGGCCTCCTCTGGCAGCACTCGCAGGCATCGGCTTCGCTCGTCGGCCCGGAGCTCGACGGCCCGTACCTCGTGGAGATGATGGGCCGGCAGCTGCGTCGCCACGCGGCTTGAGCCGCGCGGTTACCGATTCTTGACAGTTCCGATACCAGGTCGTTCCCCACCCGCGCCCAGGGCTCGGGGAGACTGGCCGCAGCCGGGGGACCCCCGGATTTTTCTCGACCAGGGAGGGGTTGATGCTCGAGAGAAGAGCTCTGCGGATACTCGCCGCGATCGGTATCGCCGGCGCCGTCACGGCCACCGTGGCCGGCGCCGCGATCCAGGACGTCAAGCGGTACACGGTTCCGTTGCCAGGTAGCGGTTACGAGACGAAGCGCCTGCTCTCGGTGGGCGACACCGTCCCCCTGACGGGCGACCCGGCGAGGGAGTACCAGATGGTTGGAATCCCGGACGGCACCGGTGCCCACCGAAACCCGGGCGGGACGCGGACCATTTACATGAACCACGAATTGCCGGTCTCTCCGACGGTGGCGACCTCACAGCCGATCATCGGCGACCCGCTGAACAGAGGCGCGATCGTCTCGAAGCTCATCGTCGATCGCCGCGGGAACGTCCTGTCGGGCGATCGTGCCTACGACAGCGTCTACGACGAAAGCCAGGCGAGCCCGGTGGCGCAGCCGGCGCCGGACGTGAGCAACAGCACGCGACCGTTCTCCCGCTTCTGCTCCGCGACGCTCGTCGGGCCGCCCGACGGCTTCGACCGCTGGATCTACATGCCGAACGAGGAAGAGGGCACCGAGGCCAACACGTTCGACCAGAAGGGCGGCGTCGCGGTCGCAATCTTCGACAACGAGCTCCACACGCTGCCCAAGCTGGGGCGCTTCGCGTGGGAGAACACCGTTCCCCAGCCGAGCCGCGGTTCCCGCACGCTCGTCATGGGGTTGGAGGACGGCCCGTTCGTCGTCAACCCCGCTGAGGAGAACAGCCAGGTCTACATGTACGTCGGCAGCAAGGAGCGTGGTCGCGGCGTGAGCGTGCTCAACCGCAACGGGCTCGACAACGGCAACCTCTACGTCCTCGCCCCGGTCGACCCGGCGCAGAGGCTCGAGTCGAGCTTCGGTGACGAGAGCGGCGCAGTCGCCGTCAAGTGGGTGCAGGTCCCGAACGCTGACTCCACGACCGAAGCCCAGCTGGAGGCCGCCAGCGACGCGGCCGGCGCGATCAACTTCGCCCGGCCCGAGGACGGCGCCTTCAACAAGAGGGACCGCAACCAGTTCTTCTTCGTGACCACGGGCGGCCTCGCCGGAGGGAACGAGCTCGGCCGCCTCTACTCGCTGAACATCGACCGCCACGACCCGACGGCGCAGGGAACGCTGCGGGTGGTCTACGAAGCAGACGACGTCATCGCGGCGGGCGGCGACACCGCGATCAGTCCGGACAACATCGACACGAGCAAGCGCTTCCTGATGATCAACGAGGACGGAACCACGGAGAGCCGTGCCGTCATGGCCGCGAAGGGACGCGACGGCTCGATCTGGCGGTTCGAGATCACGCGCGGCTCGACCGGAGTCGACGCCGGCTCGGCGAAGCGCATCGCCGAACTCGATCCGCCCGGTCAGGCGGGCGGCGGCATGGTCGGGCCCGGCGTCTGGGAAACGAGCGGTATCACCGACACGTCGCATCTGTTCGGCAAGGGCAGCTTCATCTTCGACGTCCAGGCCCATCCACCGACGATCGCACCCGGCATCAACACGTGGGAGGACGGACAGCTGCTGCTCCTCACTCCCACGGACGATGACGACGATGACGACGACGACGACGACTAGCTCGCACTGACGTGGGCAAGGCAACGCGGGGCCGGCCGAGTGCCGGCCCCGCGCGTTCCAATCCTCCGGGTCAGGCGCCCGAGCGCTCGAACAGCGTCTCCCAGCGGGCGAGGAGCGCCTGCAGCTCGTCGCGGGCGGCGCGGTGCGCCGCGAGCAGCTCGACGTTGCCCCAGTCCCCCGCGAGCTTGCGCTCCAGCTCGGCGACTGCTTCCTCCTGCCGCTGGATGTCCGCCTCGACGACCTCGAGCGGGCTCGGAGTCGACGGCTTCGGCTTCGGCGGCGCAGGCCTTCGCTTCGCCGCCTTCGCGACCGGGGGAGCCTGAGCGCGCTCGCGCTCCTCGCGACGCCGGATGAGCTCCGCCCAGCCGCCCTCGTACGAGCGAAGCGACCGGTCTTCGATCGCCAGCGTCCGCGCGGCCACGGCGTCGATCAGCGCCCGATCGTGCGACACGAGCAGCACGGTGCCCGGAAACGCCTCGAGCGCGGCTTCGAGCGCCTCGCGACTCTCGAGGTCGAGATGGTTCGTCGGCTCGTCGAGCACGAGGAAGTTGGCACCCGAAGCGACGACGAGCGCGAGTGCGAGCCGGCGGCGCTCGCCGCCGGACAGCGCGGCGACCGGCTTCTCGTGCTCCTGCCAGCCCGAGAAGAGAAAGCGGCCGAGCAGCGACTGCGCCTGCGGCCGCTGCAGACCCGTCGCCCGCTGGACGCAGTCGAGCACGCTGCCACGCTCGTCGAGCTCGATCTCGTGCTGGGAGAAGTACGCGGCCTCGACGCCGTAGCCGAGGCGCACGGAGCCCGACGAAGGCTGACGGCGGTCGAGGATCGTCTCGAGCAGCGTCGTCTTCCCGGAGCCGTTGGGGCCAACCAGGGCCACGTGCTCCTCGCGCTCCAGCGCGAACGAGATGCCCTCGAGCAGCTCCTTCGACCCGGCCGAAACGGACAGATGCTCCGCCTCCACGACCGTCCGGCCGCTCCGCGCCGGCTTCAGAAACTCGAACCCCAGCGAGCGCCGGCCGCGCGTCAGGTTGTCGAGCTCGGCCGCAGATTGACTCCGCTCGGACTCGAGCCGGCCGATGTGGGTGAGCTTCGCCTGCGCCTGCTTGGCCTTCGTCTTCTTGTACCGGAACCGCTCGACGAAGCGTTCGAGCCGCGCGATGTCCACGTCGAGCCGCCCGATCGCCTTCTCCGCGTGTTGCGCCCGAGCCGCCTTCTCCAGCCGCCAGGCGTGCCACGGGCCGGCGAAGTAGATCGAGCGGCCGCCGCCGAGCTCGAGCACCGCGTTCGTCACCGACTCGAGGAACCACCGGTCGTGGGCGACGAGGATCACGGCGGCGTCGAGCGACTGCAACTCCCGCTCGAGCCACTCGATGCTCGCCACGTCCAGATGATTCGTCGGCTCGTCGAGGAGGAGGAGATCAGGGTCGCCCGAAAGCGCCCGGGCGAGCGAGGCCCGCGTCAGCTCGCCGCCCGAGAATGTATCGAGCAGGCGGTCGAGATCTGCCTCCGCGAAGCCGAGCCCGCGGACGACGGCGGCGGTGCGCTCTCGCCACGCGTAGCCCCCGGCGTGCTCGAGGCGGGCCTGAGCCTCCGCGTACCGGCCGAGCGTGACCCCGTCGTGCCGCCCCTCGGCCATCGCGGACTCGAGCCCGCGGAGCTCCTCCTCGAGCGCGACCAGGTCGCTCGCGCCGGAGAGCACGTACTCGCGCAGCGTCAGCCCGCTCGCCAGCGGGGGCCGCTGGTCGTGCAGGGCGACGCGCGTTCCCTTCGAGAACGCGAGCTCGCCGCCGTCGAGCCCCAGCTCACGGGCGAGCATCCGGAGCAGCGTGGTCTTTCCGGAGCCGTTCGGCCCGGCCAGCGAGAGTCGGTCGCGGCGCTCGACCTTGAACGAGACGCCGTCGAACAGCGGGTCTCCCGCGATGTCCTTCCGGAGTTGGTTGGCAATGACGACGGCCATGGCTTTCTAGGTTCCCGGAGCCAGACTGAAGTCTGGCACCGGTGACGTTGAAAAAAAGAAGGGGCCGCTCGGAAGCGGCCCCGTTCCGGCTACCAGCGGTGGATTCGGTAGAGACGCTTACCTGCTCGGCACTCGGCCGGCGGCGCGTAGTGCGACGTCCCCCACGCTGGCTAGGCGGTTCCCTTTCGGTCTCGGGGACACGCCCCTACCCGCTGGTACCTCCACTGCCCGTACTTGAAAGTTTCACTCTCGGACCACCTCCTTTCCGCGGTAGTCCAACTGTAGCGACTACCTGAGGACAGCGGAAAACTCCAACCCGCGGTCGAGCGGGACCGTGACCGACTCGAGCGTTGGGTCGGACTGGCGAGCTTTCGAGTACTCGCCGAGCGTGTCCTCGTGGGACAGGACGTTGTCGGCGATCACGAGCGCGCCGGGCTCGACCTTCTCCCGCGTCAGCTCGAAGAGCGCCTCGTAGTCCTCCTTCTCGGCGTCGAGAAAGACGATGTCGAAGACGTCGTCGATCCGCCGCAGCGTCTCGAACGCGTCGCCCTCGATGAGCTCGGCGGTCAGCTCGAGACCCGCGTCGGCGATGTTTCGACGCCACGCCTCGGTCTTCGCCGGATCGTTCTCGAGCGACAGCACCCGTCCACCGAGATGGCGCACGCCGGCGGCGAGCCAAATCGTGGAGTACCCACGCGAGCCCCCGAGCTCCAGGATCTCGCAGTCGGTCTGCGGTGCGACGAGCGCGAACAGGAACTGGCCCGTCGTGCGGGCGACCTGGCGGGAGCGCTGCGCCGACGGCAGCCCCTTCGCCCGTTCCTCGGCGTCCTCGGCCTCGAGCCGCTCGAGCACTGCGCGAACGCGGTCGTCGAGCACTACGAGATGTCTACCTTCACCCAGCCATCCTCCACGACCGCCGGAAACGTGTCCACGGGCTCGTACGCCGGCAGGGTCAGGGGACGCCCCGTGCGGATGTCGAACCGGGACCCGTGGCGCGGGCAGACGACGACCGCGTCCTCGGCGTCGAAGTCCCCCTCGGCGAGCGGCCCGTCGTCGTGCGAGCAGCGGTCCTCGATGGCGTAGAACTCGCCGTCCAGGTTGTAGACCCCGAGCGCGAGCGAGCCGGCTCGGACGATCTTGACGGAGCCCGGCGGCAACTCGTCGACCGGGCAAACGTCTATGCGCGGCACTACCGAACCTGGAACTCTTCGTCCAGGCCCGCCCACTCGGCGGGGAGCGGCGTCCCCTTCGCGCGGTGGAGCGCCACCTTGAGCACGCCGAGCCCGAGCAGCGCACACTTGAGGCGGATCGGCGTCAGCGGGATGCCGACCTCGTCGAGCAGCTCGTCCTTCGACATGCCGGCGACCTCGTCGGCCGTCTTCCCCTTGATCATCTCCATCAGCATCGAGGTCGAGGCCTGGCTGATCGCGCAGCCGCGGCCCGAGAACTTGACCTCGTCGATCGTCTCGCCGTCTTCGTCGAACGCGACGTAGATCGCGACCTCGTCACCGCAGAGCGGGTTCATGCCCTCGGCCGAGGCGTCCGCGTCCTCGATCACCCCGTGGCCGCGCGGGTTCTTGTAGTGGTCGAGAATGACCTCGCGGTACAGGTCCTCCATGTGACTCAGGCTAACCGAAGACCTTGCGCACGCGGAAGAGGCCCTCGGTGAGCCGGTCGATCTCCTCGGGCAGCGTGTAGAGGTAGAAGCTCGCGCGGTTCGTCGCCGCGACCCCGAGCCGGTGCATGAGCGGCTGGCAGCAGTGGTGTCCGGCGCGAATCGCGACACCTTCCCAGTCGAGCACCTGGGCGACGTCGTGAGGGTGGACGCCGTCCATGTTGAAGCTGACGATCCCCGCGCGCCGGTCGGGCGGCGGCCCGTAGAGAACGATCCCGGGCACGTCCCGGAGGCGCTCCAGCGCGTACGCCGCGAGCTCGTGCTCGTGCTGCTCGATCGCCTCGAGCCCGACCCCGGTGAGATAGTCGACGGCGGCGCCGAAGCCGACGGCTTCGGCGATCGGCGACGTGCCGGCCTCGAACTTGTGCGGCAGGTCACCCCAGGTCGTCTCCTCGAACTGAACCCTGCGAATCATGTGGCCGCCGAGGTTGAACGGCTCCATCTCCTCGAGCAGCTCGCGCCGACCCCAGAGGGCGCCGACCCCGCTCGGCCCGCACAGCTTGTGCGCCGAGAACGCGAGGAAGTCGCATCCGAGCGCCTGGACGTCGATCGACATGTGCGGGGCCGCCTGGGCCGCGTCGACGACCATCACCGCTCCGTGCTCGTGCGCCCACGCGGCCAGCCGCTCGACCGGATTGATCGTCCCGAGCGCATTCGAGACCAGGTTCGTGGCGACGACCTTGAGCCGGCCCTCGGCCTCCAACCCTCCGAGCGCATCGAGGTCGAGCTCCCCGCTGTCAGTGAGCGGGATCATTCGAAACTCGGCGCCCGTGCGCTTCGCGATGTACTGCCAGGGGACGAAGTTCGAGTGATGCTCGAGCTCCGAGACAACGACGAGGTCGCCCCGGCCAAGGTTCGTCAAGCCCCAGGCGTAGGCGACCAGGTTCAGCCCCTCGGTCGCGTTGCGGGTGAAGATCAGCTCACGCGACGAGGGAGCGTTGACGAAGCGGGCGACCTTCTCGCGTGCGCCCTCGAAGCCCTCCGTCGCCCGCTCGGCGAGCGTGTAGACGCCGCGATGGACGTTGGCGTAGGAAGTCTCGTAGAAGCTCGTCATCGCGTCGAGCACCTGACGTGGCTTCTGCGCCGTGACGGCGGAATCCAGGTACGCGAGCGGCTTCCCGTTGACTTCCTGGTCGAGGATCGGGAAATCCGCTCGGAGGGCCTCTGCGTCGAGCTTCACGCGGGCAACGGCCATGTCTCCATCGTACCCAGCGGCCCTTGCGCCACCCTCCGGGGCCTATAGGCTGTGGACCGCTGTGCGTCGCCCAGGACTGCTCCTGCTCCTGCTCGTCGGCCTCCTTGCCGGCTGCGGCGGAGGAGACGACGAAGGTAACGGCGGCGGCGCGACCGGCGGCGGTGGGACCACCACCGGAGTCGACGGCAAGGCCGTCTTCGCCGAGGCCGGCTGTGGCGGCTGCCACACGTTTGAGGCGGCAGGATCGAACGGGTCGGTCGGGCCGAATCTCGACGACTCGAACGTCACCTTTGAGCAAGCCGTCGAGCAGGTCACGAACGGCGGCGGCGGGATGCCGGCGTTCGAGGGCGACCTCAGCCAGGAGGAGATCGACGCGGTCGCCCGGTTCGTCAGCGAGGGCGGCAGCTCGGCAGCAGGCGGCGGCGGCGGGGGGTCCGCCGTCGGGCCCTTTTCGCCCTGACAGCACCCGTCTCGAGGGCTGCCTAGACGCGGACTGTCGCCGTCAGGCGTTCGGTAACGTCGCCTACCGCGAGGGCCCGAAGCCGGCGCTCGATCTCTTCCAGGAGAAGCTCGCCGACGACAAAAATGTCGAGGCGGACTGCCACCGCATCGCCCACACGATCGGAGCGGCGTCGCTCGTCCACCACGACGGGAACGTGGCCAGAGCGCTCGCCGAGGGCAGGGCGACCTGCTGGTCCGGCTACTACCACGGCGTCGTCGAGCGCTCGTTCGTCGGCGCGTCCGAGGCCGAGCTCCCGTCCCGGTCCCGCCGAATCTGCGCGGATCCCGAGATCCGCCGCACGAGCTTCCTCGCCTACCAGTGCGTCCACGGCCTCGGGCATGGGTTGATGATCCACACCGGCTACGACTTGCCGGGCGCGCTCGTGGTCTGCAACAAGCTCACGACGGCCTGGGATCACGACTCGTGCGAGGCCGGCGTGTTCATGGAGAACATCTCGTCCTCGTACGGGATCAAGTCGAAGTGGCTCAAGGATGACGATCTGATCTACCCGTGCAACGCGGTCGCCGAGAAGTACAAGCTCTACTGCTACCTGATGCTGACTTCGCGGGTGCTTCAGGCCAACGGCTACGACTGGGAACAGACGGTGGCGACGTGTCGTCGCAGCGACGAGGCTTGGGTCGCGACCTGCTTCCAGTCCCTCGGCCGCGATGCCTCCGGCAGCACACGGCAGGACCCGCCGAAGATCCTCGAGCTCTGCGCCCTGGCCGGCGACATGACCGACGAGTGCATCTACGGCGCTGCGCGAGACGTCACCTCGAACGACGCGAACCCGCGCCGGTCGAAGGTCCTCTGCGAGACGGCGGCGGCACAGTTCCGCGCCTACTGCTTCGAGGGGATTGGGACGATCCTCGGCGGAATGAGCGCGTACCGGGAGGGCCGCCGGGCCGCCTGTCGGGCGGTGACGACGCGCTACTTCGCCAACTGCGCGCGCGGCGCGGCGGCGACTTAGCCGAACGTGAACGCGTAGGCAGCCAAGCCCGGCGAAAACCGCAGCTCCAGCAGGCCCTCGGTCGCCGTCGTCAGGTCGAGGAGCGTGTACAGGCGCGCCTCTCCGCGAACGTCGATGGTCCTCTGGAGTCGGCCGTTCAGCATCACGTCGAGACGTCCACGCCCGCCCAACACCAGGTGCACCTGGCGGGCGAGGAAGCGAAGGCGCAGGCGGGCGTCGCGCACGCCGACGAGGCGCTGGCGCTCGACGCGGATGCGGCCCGAGTACGCCAGCTCGTCGGGGCCGAGCGCGGCCGGGAATCGGTAGCGCGCCGCGCGGTCGGGGACGACGATGCTCCCGACGAAACGGTCGAGGCGCTCGTAGCCGAGATAGGACTCCGGCGTCGCGCGGAGCATCGGGGTCCGGTCGGCGACGTTCCTGGCGCGGCCCGTCACCATCTCGCCGAGGGAACGCCGAATCTCGCTCTCGGCTTCCTCGTAGGCACCCTCGCCGAAGTGGTGGTAGCGGATGCGGCCCTGGCGGTCGATCAGGTACTTGGCCGGCCAGTACTGGTTCGCGTACGCCGTCCAGGTGGCGAAGTCGTTGTCGAGCGCGACGGGGTAGCGGATGCCGAGCTTGCGCACGGCGGTGCGAACGTTGCCCGGTACACGCTCGAACGCGAACTCCGGTGCATGCACGCCGATGATCGTGAGCCCGTCGTCGCGGTACGCCTGGTCCCAGGCCTTCAGGTGAGGAAGCGTCCGGAGACAGTTGACGCATGAGTAGGTCCAGAAGTCGATCAGGACGACCCTGCCGCGGAGCTTTCGGAGGCTCAACGGCTGGGAGTTGATCCACTGCGCGATGCCCCGGAGCTCCGGAGCCGAGGCGGTGGTCGGCGTCGCCGCGGGTGCACCGGTGAGCTCGCGCAGCTCGCGACGAGCCGTCGGGTTGCGCTCGATCCGCTGTTGGAGCTCTTCCGTGTAGCCGGGAACCGCGGTCGTGAACCGCTGATCGGCGCCGAACGCGATCGCGAGCGCGGTCACGCCGATCACGGCACCCGCGACCCGGCGAGTTGTCTCGGCGTGCTGCCGGAGAAGGGTCAGGCGGTTCCCGAAGACGGCGACGGCCAGCATTGGGAGAGCTGCGCCGAGGGCGTACGCGAGCGTGACCAGGAACGTGCTCACGCCGATGTCCCCGGTCGCCGACAGCGCGGTAACCGCGGCAAGCACGGGGCCGGCGCAGGGAACGAAGACGAGCCCGAGGCTCGCACCGAGCACGAAGCCGTTTCCGTCGACGCGGGCGTGCCTGCGCGTCAGGAAAAGGAACGGCCGCTCGAGCAGCCCGGCGAGGGGAGGGAAGAGCAGCGTGGCCGCGAGAACGAGCAGCAGCGCAATGGCGAGATCGCGCAGGAAGTCCTCGGGCAGCCCGAGCGCGTCGAGCAAGGTGGCGCCGGCGACGGTGAAGACCGTGAAGCTGCCGACGAGCCCGGCGATGATCGCGTACGGGCGCCGGCCCGAGGCGCCGCCGGCTAGCAGGATCGGCAGCACGGGCAGGACGCACGGCGAGATCGCCGTGATCACGCCGGCGAGGAAGGCGATGCCGAGCAGGATCAGCACCGCCCGCAAGGGTACGGCGCACGCGGTTACGGGGCGCTTAAATCAGCGCCAGTCGGGGTCCGAGCCGCTCGTGAGGAACCTCGCGGTGGCACGCCGATCAGCGCGGGGCCACGATCAGCCGCTGGGACTTCTCCCAGAGCAGCCGCCGCGAGTCGGGTGACCAGGCCAGCTCCCGGTCCAAGGTAGCTGCGCCGATGCGAAGTCGACGGCTGCCGTCCGCCCTGACGGTCCACACGCCCCAGCGGTTCCCAACCCGTGCCCGCTCGGAAGCGAGATACGCCAGGTGACGGCCGTTCGGCGACCAGGCTAGACGCGTGAGCGACGGGCCGCGCACGAGCCGCCGTGGACGACCGCCGTTCGGTTCCACGGTGAAGACGGTCCGACCTCTCGCGTACGCGATCTCTCGCCGCGGCGACCAGACTGGATCAGCGGCACCCGCCGTCCCCGGAATCCGCCTCGCTGCCCCTGATTCGAGGTCGACCACGGCCAGTGTTGTCGCCCCAGTCGAGAGCGCCTCGTACACCAGACGCCGGCTACCGGGTGACCATGAGTAGGAAACACCCCAGTCGAGCAAGTCGACCTCGCGGTCGAGGAGGCGCCGGGTCCCACCTCCATCGGGGTGCGTGATCCAGAGATCGGCACTGGGCGGCACTACGTATCCGCGTGGGTCGCGGTACGAACAGTGCTCGACCAGGTAGGACAGCGAGCGCCCGTCGGGCGACCAGCGAAGCTCTTCGCGGAACCCCTCGACCGGAATCGCGATCCGCCTCAGAACCGATCCGCGCACACGGCCAGTCTGCCCCGAGGCTGTTAGGACACTTGAGAAGCCGTGCGAGCCCAGTGCCTACGCCTGCGGGATGCGGGCCTCGAGCGCCTCGCCCAGCGCCTCGCGCACCGGCTCGAGCTCGATCCGGTCGAGCGCGTCCGAGAAGAAGCCGCGGACGATCAGCCGCTCCGCCTCGCCGCGAGGGAGCCCCCGGGACATCAGGTAGAAGAGCATCTCGCGGTCGACCTGGCCGACGGTCGCGCCGTGCGTGCAGCGCACGTCGTTGGCGAGGATCTCGAGGCCCGGGATCGGGACCGCGTGCGTCGTCGGCGACAGCATCAGGTTGCGGTTCTCCTGATACGCGTTCGTCCGCTGCGCGTCCTCCTCCACGCGGATCATCCCGCGCCAGACCGCGGTGGCCTCGTCCCGCAGCGCGCCCTTGAAGGCGAAGTCCGAGGTCGTGTTCGGCGCGGCATGGAGCTGGTACGTGTCGTAGTCGAGGTGCTGGCCGCCGTCGGCGAAGTACGCGCCGGTCACCCGCGACGTGGCCCCCGGGCCGGTCAGGTCGTTCTGGATCCACGTCTTGCCCTTCTTCGATCCGAACCCGCCGGCAACCCAGTCCAGCTCCGCATCCCGCTGGACCCGCGCGTGGTGCGACGCGAAGTGCCAGGTCTCGGCCGAGAGGTTCTGGATCGTGACGTACTCGAGCTTCGCCGCCTGCTCGACGTAGAGCTCCGCGACGGCGTTCGTGTAGCCCGTCACCTCCGGCGAGGACGATGCGTACTCCTCGATCAGCGTGAACCGGCTCCCGGGCTCGGCGACGACGAGCAGGCGGAAGAAGAGCGAGCCGCCCTCGATGGAGTTGACGATCCGAACCGAGAGCGGTTGCTCGAGCTCGACACCGTTCGGCACGACGACGAGCAAACCGTGCTCCCAAACAGCCGCGTTGTGCGCGGCGAACTTCTCGTCGGCGCCGACGAGCTGCCCGAGCCGCTCGTGGTCGGTGAACGGCTCGAAGGTGATGCCGTCGGGGGCGTTCTCGACGATCGCGATGCCGTTCTCGTCCACCGTGGCCAAACCGGCCACGTCGACATCGAGCAGCGTCTCGGCGGGCCGCGTCCGGGTGCCAGGCACCGGGACCTGGCCGTTTTGGACGAAGGCGTCCGGGTCGAAGCCGCGCAGATCGGTGAACCGCCAGTGCTCGTCCGCCGTGTTCGGCAGCGGGAGCTCGGCGTAGCGGGCGGCCGCGGCGGCCCTATCCACGGGGCTTGTACCTCCGATGGAGGATCAGGACGTTGCCGTCCGGGTCCTTGACGAAGCCCATATGGCAGACGCCGCTGTCCTGGATGCCGATCACCTCGGCTCCGGCGCCGCGCAGCTCCTCGACGGCGGCCTCGACGTCGGCGACGCGGAGCGCGATCCCGTTCTCGTTCGCCACGAACGTCTCCCCCTGCTCCTCGGGGCTCCAGAACGAGAGCGTCACGTTCGCTGTCTCGATTTCGCCCTCGGTGTACTCGCTCGGCGGCAGGCCCAGCACGTCGCGGTACCAGGCGACCGCCCGCGCGGTATCGCGCGTCGGCACCGACACGAAGTCGACCTGCTCGACCTTCATTAAGGCTGCCGCCCGTCGTCGAACGGCGCGTAGCGCCGGTGCAGCATGAGCGAGTTCCCATCGGGATCCTTGAAGACCGCCATGTGGCAGACGCCCGTGTCGACGGTCTCCCCGTCGAACTCGACGCCCTTCGCCTCCAGCTCGGCGCGCGCCGCGGCGACGTCCGGCACCCGCAGCGCCAGCCCGGCCGGGCTCGGCGCGAACGCCTGCCCGATGCTCGACGGATCGAAGATGTCGAGGGTCACCTGACCGGCGCGAAACTCCATGTCGTTCTCCGCTTCCGTCTCGATCTCGAGCCCGAGCGTCTCCGCGTAGAAGCGCTTCGCCCGCGGGATGTCCTCCGTCAAGAACGACACGAAGTCGACCTTCTCGACCTGCATCGGCTACGGCAGGGAGCCGTCCGCGAACGGCGCGTAGCGGCGATGGAGCTGAAGCGCGTTGCCGTCGGGGTCGCGGAACGGCGCGATGTGGCAGACACCCGAGTCGATCGTCTCCACGGGGAATTCGACGCCCGCGGCTTCGAGCGTCTCGCGCGCCTCGGCCACGTCGGGCACGCGGATCGCGATCGGCGAGAGGTTGGGCGCGAACTCGTCCCGCCCGAGCATCTCGATTGGAATCAGCGCCAGCGAGACGTTGCCGAGCTCGTACTCACGCCAGCGCTCGGACCACCCACGGCTTCGCGTCAGTCCGAGGGATTCGTAGAACTCCGACGCGCGCTCGAGGTCGGTGACCGGGACAGAGACGAAGTCGGCGCGCTCGACGCCGAGATCAGCCAACCGACCCTTCCATCTGCAGCTGGATCAGCCGGTTCATCTCGACCGCGTACTCGAGCGGGAGCTCCTTCGTGATCGGCTCGACGAAGCCCGAGACGATCATCGCGCTCGCCTCGGCCTCGGTCAGGCCGCGGCTCATCAGGTAGAAGAGCTGCTCCTCGCCGATCTTCGACACCGTGGCCTCGTGCCCGATGTCGACGTTGTCCTCGTCGATCCGCATATACGGATAGGTGTCCGACCGAGAGTCCTCGTCGAGGATCAGCGCGTCGCAGACGACCTTCGACTTCGAGCCGCCAGCGCCCTTCGCGACCTCGAGCAGCCCGCGGTAGCCGGCGCGCCCGCCGTTCTTCGAGATCGACTTCGAGGTGATCACGGACGTCGTGTTCGGCGCGACGTGGACGGCCTTGCCGCCCGCGTCCTGGTGCTGCCCGTTCCCGGCGAACGCAATCGAGAGCACTTCGCCGTGGGCGCGCTCACCGAGCAGCCAGATCGACGGGTACTTCATCGTCAGCTTCGACCCGAGGTTGCCGTCGACCCACTCCATTGTCGCGTCCTCGTACGCGACCGCCCGCTTGGTGACGAGGTTGTAGACGTTCGTCGACCAGTTCTGGATCGTCGTGTACCGGCAGCGGGCGCGGGGCTTGACGATGATCTCGACGACCGCCGAGTGCAGCGAGTCGGTCGAGTAGATCGGCGCCGTGCAGCCCTCGACGTAGTGCACCCAGGCGCCCTCGTCGACGATGATCAGCGTGCGCTCGAACTGGCCCATGTTCTCCGCGTTGATGCGGAAGTAGGCCTGGAGAGGCATCTCGACGCTGACCCCCGGCGGCACGTAGATGAACGAGCCCCCCGACCAGACGGCGGAGTTCAGCGCCGCGAACTTGTTGTCGTTCTGCGGGATGACGGTGCCGAAGTACTGCTTGACGAGCTCCTCGTGCTCGCGCAGGCCGGAGTCCATGTCGAGGAAAACGACTCCCTGCGACTCGAGGTCCTCCTTGAGCCGGTGGTAGACGACCTCGCTCTCGTACTGCGCGCCGACCCCGGCGAGGTACTTCTTCTCGGCCTCGGGGATCCCGAGCTTGTCCCAGGTGTCCTTGATGTCCGGCGGCAGGTCGTCCCACGACTTGGCCTGCTTCTCGGTCGGCCGGATGTAGTAGTGGATGTTGTCGAAGTCGATCCCCGTGACGTCGCCGCCCCAGGTCGGCAGCGGGCGCGCCTGGAAGTACTCGAGCGACTTGAGCCGGAACTTGCGCATCCAGTCGGGCTCGTTCTTGTGCTCCGAGATCGCCTCGACGACCTCCTTGGAGAGGCCGCGGCCCGACTTGAAGAAGTAGTCCTCGGGCGCGTGGAAGCCGTACTTGTACTCGCTTCCGATCTCGGCGACGACCTGGGTCTCTTCCTTGACCGCCATCAGCTCTTCTCCAAGTTCCCGGAGCCAGACTGAAGTCTGGCACCGGACGCACTCACAGGCATAAACGCTTCATACCCCTCTGCTTCCAGTGTATGCGCCAGCTCGGGGCCGCCCTCGGCGACGATTCGTCCGTCCACGAAAACGTGGACGAAGTCCGGCTCGATGTAGTTGAGGATCCGCTGGTAGTGCGTGATCACAAGCGCGCCCATCTCCGGGCCGACGAGCTCGCGGACGCCGGCAGCGACCACCTTGAGGGCGTCGATGTCGAGCCCAGAGTCGGTCTCGTCCAGAACGGCGATCTTCGGCTGCAGCATCGCCATTTGGAGAATCTCGACGCGCTTCTTCTCGCCGCCCGAGAAACCGTCGTTGACGTAGCGCTGCGCGAGCTCACGCGGGATGCGCAGGCGCTCCATCGCAGCGAGCATCTCCTTGCGGAACTCGGGGACCGGGATTGGGTCGTCCTCGCCGGCACGCGCCTTCCGGATCGCGTTGATCGCGGAGCGCATGAAGCTCGTGACGGTGACGCCGGGAATCGCGTGCGGGTATTGGAACGCCAGGAAGAGGCCGCGCTGCGCTCGTTCGTCGGCACCGAGCTCTGTGACGTCCTCGCCGTCGAAGAGGATCTGTCCGTCGGTGATCTCATAGGCCGGATGGCCCATCAGCGCATAGGCGAGCGTCGACTTGCCGGAGCCGTTCGGGCCCATGACGGCGTGGATCTCGTTGCTCGCGACGGCGAGGTCGACACCCTTGACGATCTCGGTGCCGTCCTCCAGCGCGACGTGCAGATTCTTCAGCTCCAGTCGAGCCAAGCGACTCCTTCCCTGACGTGGAAACGCGGGCCTTCCAGCCCGCCCACCGGGTCCATCGTAGCAACGTGGTTCCGGCCGGCCGGGGCTGCCGAGCGCGGTGCTAAGGTCCTGTCATGCCCTTTGGTATCGGGCTTCCTGAGCTGCTGATCTTCCTTGTCGTCGTGCTGCTCCTCTTCGGCGCCTCGCGCGTTCCCGAGATCGGCCGTTCCGTCGGCAAGGGCATGCGCGAGTTCAAGGACGCGGTGAGCGGACGCGACAACGACGAGCGTGCTCCGTCACTCCCCAGCGCGCCGGAGGACGAGGAGAAGGTCGCCTCGCCGCCGCGCGAGCACGACCGCGTCTCCTAGAACCCGCCCATGAGACTTCGACGGTTGCCGCGCCGGCTGCGTCACGGCGAGGAGGCCACGCTCGTCGAGCACCTCGATGAGCTGCGCTCGCGGCTGATCATCTCGATCGTCGCCGTCGGCGTCTTCTTCCCGATCGCCTACGCCTTCCACGAGCGCTTGGTCGAGTGGCTGATGCGGCCGCTGCCCGACGATCGAACCCTCGTCACGCTCGGCGTGACCGAGCCGTTCACGACCAGCGTCAAGCTGAGCTTCTACGCTGCGTTGGCGCTCGCCTTTCCGGTGCTCGTCTGGCAGGCGTGGAGCTTCTTCGCACCGGCAGTCGAGGAGGGACGCCAGCGGGTCGTCGCCCGTTTCGTCGCCCTCGCGACGCTGCTCTTCGCCGGCGGGATGGCGTTCTGCTACTTCGTCATCCTGCCGAAGGCGCTGTCGTTCCTGACCAACTACGACGACAACCTGTACGACATCCAGATCCGCGCGAGCTACTACCTGTCCTTCGTCGCGCTGATGATCTTCGCCACGGGGCTCGTGTTCCAGCTGCCCATCTTCGTCCTCGCGCTGGTGCGGCTGGGGATCCTGACCACCGATCAGCTGCGCCGGAACCGGAAGGTGGCCTACGTCCTCCTGCTCGGCGGTGCAATCCTCCTCCCGACTGTCGATCCGGTCTCGCTCGCCTTCGAAGTCATCCCGCTCTGGGTGCTGTTCGAGCTTTCGATCTGGCTCTCCGTCCTGATGGAACGACGCTGGACCGCCGGCGGTCGACTCGCCACCGAGTGACGTTCCCGAAGAGCGAAGGATCGACCGGCGCTCGCTACCCTAGGCGACTACATGGCGAGATCCGCACAGAGTAGGAACCGCTCGCGGAGCGAGCGCCGGCCGACGCCGCGCGCCACGAAGCCGATCGCCCGCCCGGCGCCGACCTACGAGGACACGATGTTCTTCCCGCGGCTGCGGCGGCAGGCGAAGTGGATGTTCGTCTTCCTCGCCGTCGTCTTCGGGCTCGGGTACGTGATCTTCAACGTCGGCGGGACGATCCCCGGCACCGGGCTTGGCGACGTCCTTCAGGGGTTGGGCCAGGGCACATCAGGGCCGAGCGTCAGCGACGCGGAGAACAAGATCGAGGACGAGCCGAACAACCCCGAGGGCTACCGGGAGCTGGCGAACGCGCTTCAGCGCGACCAGCGCAGCGACGAGGCAGTCGCCCCGTTGACGCGCTACCTCCAGTTCCGCCCCAAGGACCGCGCGGCGCTCAGCCAGCTCGCCGGCATCTACCTGTTGCAGGCGCAGCAGGCGCAGGACCGCGCCCAGCTGGCGCAGTTCCGGCTCCAGCAGGTCACCGGCGGCGACCTCTTCGCGCCGGGCCAGTCGAGCCAGTTCGGCCAGCAGTTCGGGACCGGCCAGATCAGCCAGATCGAGGCCAACAGGCTCAACCAGGAGATCAGCTCCGGCTACTCGACGGCGCAGCAGGCCTACCAGAACGCGACGCGGACCTACAAGAGCCTGGTCGACGCCACTCCCGCTCGCCAGCAGGCCGACCAGCCGTCGATCTTCCTCCAGCTCGGCTTCGCCGCCCAGTCCGGCGGCGACCTGAAGGAGGCGCTGGCGGCGTACAAGCGCTATCTGAAGGTCGCACCCGACTCGCCCAACGCCGCCGGCGTGCGCTCGCAGATCAAGCAGCTCGAGGCGGCGATCAAGGCGCAGCCTGCTGCCCAGTCTGGCTCGCAGTAGCCAGGGGTAGACTCTCCGGGCTTTCGACCGGAGGGGAGACGGTGAACTTCGAGGTCAAGACCGAGCAGCTGGACGACAACTCGTACGTGATCGCACTCGCGGGCGAGGTCGATCTCTACACCGCACCGGAGTTCAAGCAGCAGCTGCTCGACGTCATCGGCAAGGGCGCGCACGACGTGGTCGTCGACTTCACGAACACGACGTTCATCGACTCGACGACGCTCGGCGTCCTCGTCGGCGGCGTGAAGCGCCTACGGACGAACGACGGCCGGCTCTCGCTCGTGTGCAGCGATCGCAACATCACGAAGATCTTCGAGATCACGGGCCTCGACCGCGTCTTCACGATCCACGGCACTCGTGACGAGGCGCTCTCGGCGATCGGGTCGGCGACGCAGCCGTCGGCGTAGCTTGCGCGCCGCGGCGCTCGTCGGTCTGGCGGTGCTCGCCCTGGCGGGCTGCGGGACCGGCGGGCTAACGAGCGAGGGCGCAGACGTCCCGGACGGGAAGCTGCTCTTCACGCAGAATTGCGGTTCCTGCCACACGCTGCGCGAGGCAGGCACGGAGGGGTCGACCCAGAACCCGATCGGCGCACCGAACCTCGACGACGCCTTCGCCGGTGCGCGAATGGAGGGCTTCGATCAGAGCGCGATCGAAGAGGTCGTGCGGCACCAGATCGAGTACGCGGCGGATCCGATGCCGCGAGACCTCGTCACGGGCGCCGACGCCGACGCCGTGGCAGCGTACGTGGCGGCGGTCGCCGCGAACCCGGAGGCGGAGGTCGCGCTGCCGCCGGGCGCTGGCGGGAACGACCCGAAGCTGCTCTTCGGGTCGAACTGCGGCAGCTGCCACGTCCTCGCCGCCGCCGACACGAAGGGCACCGTCGGCCCGAACCTCGATCAGGTCAAGCCGGATCAGCAGACGGCGAGGCGGCAGATCGAGAACGGCGGCGGCGGCATGCCGGCCTTCAAGGGCCAGTTGACCGACGAGCAGATCCAGGCGCTCGCGAAGTACGTCGCCGAGTCGACTCGCGGCTGACCTTTCCCCAGGGGACATGGCCGATGCCTGGCACCGGACGAACAGCCGACAGGGCTCGAATCGATAGTGCGTTCGGCCTCGAGTCGACGGGCCGGCCCACGGCCTCTCCGCCGGGGCCATGTCCGGTACCTGGCACCGGCGTGGACAGCCGACACGGCCCGGATGGGCTAACTGGGGCTCGGCTGCTCGCTGCGGACTTCTTCGTGCTCGGCGACGAGGTCGACGACGACGTGCGTGATCGGCACGTCGAACCGCTCCCGGGCCGCCTGGACGATGCCCCGCTCGAGCCAGAGCGACCGGCCCTCCGGGTGCGTCGAGATGATGATCTCGTCGGCCCCGAACGTCCGTAGCGAGTCCTCGATCGCCTGGAGCGGGTCGGCCTCGCCGACCTCGCCCTCGCAGTTCACGCCGATCTCGCGGAGCCGTGACAGGCTGTGCGCGAGGCGATCCTGGGCCTGCGCGCGGGCCCCGTCCTCGTCGGAGGCGATGAACCGGACCCTGGAGAGGAGCGTCGGGCAGATCACGCGCACGCGCTCGTCGTAGTCCTCCGCGCGCCGGCGGATCTCCTCGCGCAGCGTCTCCCCGCCGACGGTCTCGTTCGCGATCACGAGGATCCGCCGCTCGCCGGGCGCACTGCGGCGCAGAGGCGCCGTCCGCTCGGGCGGCTCTCGGCGGGTGCGAAGGATCCAGGCGACCGCCGCCGCCGTCAGGAGCGCGAAGACCGCAACGCCGAGCCACCGATTGATCGCGGCGGCGAGGACGATCAGGCCGAAGTACCCGATCGCGAGCAGGACGAGCTGGAATGCGTCGGCCTCGCTCTTGAACGGGTTCCTCATGGTTACAGGAGGTAGATGGTGGTGTAGACCACGATCCACATTACGTCGACGAAGTGCCAGTAGATCCCCGGGATCTCGACCCCGGCGTGGTGCGCGGGCGAGAAGTGGCCTCGAAACGCCCTGATCGTCGCGAAGGTGAGCAGCGTCAGGCCGACGAACACGTGCGCCCCGTGGAGGCCCGTGAGCCCGTAGAAGATCGTCCCGAAGGCGTCGTCGCCCGGGTTGAAGCCGACGCGGGAGTATTCGCGGACCTGGGTGAGCAGGAAGGTGAGCCCCAGCGCCACGGTCAACACGAGCCCGGCCTTGAGCCCGGCGTGGTTCCCACGTTTGATCGACTGGAGCGCCCAGTGGATCGTGAAGCTCGAGGTGACGAGGATCGCGGTGTTGACACCGGCGACGAACTTCGGCAGCTCGAACGGCTCGAGCGGCCACTCTGCGTCGCCGTTCACGCGCACGAAGAAGTACGCGGTGAAGAACGAGCCGAAGAGCATGACCTCCGAGGCGATGAAGAGGAGCATCCCGAGCACGGGCGCATCCACCCGGGAGCTCTTGTGCGCCTCCGGTGGATGGAGTGCGTGAGCGTCGTGCGCGGCCTCGGCGTGAGCGCTCACTCGACGGGCACTCCCTCCGCGCCGACCGTCTCTGCCGGGATCACGACGTGCTCGACGGGCACCTTGGCGTCGTTCGTCAGCCGCTCGATCAGGTTGCGGCGCAGCCAGCGCGACTTCTCCTCTTCGAACGTCGAGACGATGATCTCGTCGACCCGCTCGTCCTGGACCGCCTGCAATGCGGCTGCGTAGGGATCCGGGTGTGCGATCTGGCCGTGTGCCTCGATGCCCGAGGCCCGCAGCTCGGACAACGCGCGGCGCAGGCGGCGCTCGGCCTCGGGATGCTCCGACTGAGACGGATCGCTTTGCGGGCAGACGATCAGGAAGCTGGCCGGGCTGGTCCCGGCGCGCTCGCGGATCCGGTCGAGCAGGGCTTCCCCGATCACCGTCTCGTTGGCGATGACGAGGACGTTCGCCGGCCTGTCCGCCTCCTCGAGCTCGACGACCACGTGCTCGACGGGAACGTCGCCGGCGGCGCTCCTGACCCGGTCGACGACGTTCTTCCGGATCCAGCCCGACTTCTCGACCGGGTGCGTCGAGAGGATCACAGCCGTCGGCTTCGGCTCGAGCATGCCCATCGCGTCGCGAACGGCGTCGTCCGGCTCGGACTCGACGACGAGCCCGTGGGCCGGGATTCCGGCGTCGCGAAGCGCGGCCAGTGTCCCGTCGAGCCGCCGGCCCGCGGCGGCGCGCCGTGTGTCCTCGTAAACGACGTACCCCGCCCGCGGCTCGACGACGGGCGCCAGAACGGTGACGAGGTCGACGCCGTCGGCCGCCGCCTTGCCCTTGATCGCGTCGATCAGGCCCCGCCCGGCCACGGTTTCGTTCGCGACGACCAGCACGTGGTTCACGTTCGCACCGTCTCTCGCTCCTCGACCACCTCACGGTCGCCGTTGAAGACCGCATGCTTGGCGCCGGGCACGCCGTACTCGTAGGGGTTCCCGACGACCTGCGGGATCTCGTCGAAGTTGAACAGCGGCGGCGGCGAGGAGACCTGCCACTCGAGGGTCTGGCCCCGCCACGGATTCGCCGGAGCCCGTGGCCCGCGCGCCCAGCTGACGACCATGTTGTAGACGAAGATCAGGAACGACGCGCCGAGCACGAAGGCCGAGATCGAGATGAACATGTTCCAGTTCCCGAACTGCGGGTCATACGTGTAGACCCGCCGCGGCATCCCCTGGATGCCGATGATGTGCATCGGGAAGAACGTCGCATTGACGGCGAGGAACGTCAGCCAGAAGTGCAGCTTCCCGAGTTGCTCGTTGTACATCCGGCCCGTCATCTTCGGGAACCAGTAGTAGATGCCGGCGAAGATCGTGAACAGCGAGCCGCCGAGGAGCACGTAGTGGATGTGGGCGACGATGAAGTAGGTGTCCGACGCATGGATGTCGATCGGGACCGCGCCCAGGTAGATCCCCGACAGGCCGCCGATCACGAACTGGGAGACGAACCCGAGCGCCCATAACATCGGCGTCGAGAAGTTGATCTTCCCCTCCCAGGTCGTCGCCAGCCAGGAGAAGACCTTGATGCCGGTCGGCACGGCGATCAACAGCGTCGTGATCATCATCGGGATCCGCAGCCACGGCGCCATGCCGGCGACGAACATGTGGTGCGCCCAGACCGAGAAGCCGAGCATCAGGATCGCGACGAGGGACAGCGCCATCAGCCGGTAGCCGAAGATCGGCTTCCGGGACATCGTCGAGATCACCTCGGAGACGATCCCGAACCCGGGCAGGATCATGATGTAGACGGCCGGGTGCGAGTAGAACCAGAAGATGTGCTGGTACCCGAGCGGGTAGCCGCCCTGGCCGATGTCGAAGAAGTTGGTGTGCATGACCTTGTCGAACATCACGAAGAACTGCGACCCCGCGATGAACGGCGTAGCGATCACGACGAGCAGTGACGTCGTGAAGTTCGCCCACACGAGCAGCGGCATCCGCCAGAACGTCATCCCCGGCGCCCGCATCGTGATGATCGTGACCAGGAAGTTGAGCGCGGTCATGATCGACGACGCCCCGGCCCACTGGACGGCCATCGAGAAGAAGACGTTGCCGAATGGCTGCTCGACCGAGAGCGGCGTGTAGTTCGTCCAGCCGGCGCCGAAGCCGGGGAAGAAGAAGCTCGCGAGCATCATGATCCCGGCGATCGGGAGCAGCCAGTAGGAGAGGGCGTTCAGCTTCGGGAACGCCATGTCCGGCGCGCCGATCATCAGCGGGAGGACGTAGTTCGCGAGCCCGGCGAAGGCCGGGATCACGAACAGGAAGATCATCAGCGAGGCGTGGACCGAGAAGAGCTCGTTGTAGGTCTGCGGATCGACGAAATCCGCCTCCGGCCGGGCGAGCTCGGCGCGCACGAGCATCGCCATTAGCCCGCCGGCGAGGAAGAAGAAGATCGTCGTCGTGACGTACTGGATCCCGATCACCTTGTGGTCGGTGTTGATCCGGAAGTAGTCGGTCCAGCGGCGGGCGCCATGGCCTGAGTGGTCCTCGGGCCGCGTCGGCTGGCCGAACGCCCACGCGAGCCAGTAGTCGAACGCGCCGAGGCCGGCGAGGAACCCGATCGGCGCCGCCGTCAGAGCGCCGACGACGATGATCGCGTCCCAGAAGATGACCGGATCCCAGCCGGCCAGCGCGCGGATGCCGACGACGATCCCGAAGCCGATGCCGAAGAAGAGCGGCGTCATCCACAGGACGCGGATCCAGCCGGGGCCGAGTAGGTAGTGGCGCCAGCCGCGGCGCGGCGCCGGGCTCGGCGCGTGCGCCTCGGGCGCGCCGTGCTCGTCGACCGTGACTGTCACCTAGCCCCCCTTTGTCGCCACGCCTCGAACTCCGACTGCTGCATGACGATAGCCCGTGTACGCATCAGTGCGTGCCCCAATCCGCAGAGCTCGGTGCAGATGAACGGGTAGTTGCCGATCTTCGTGGGAGTGACCGTGAGCTCGGTCTTCAGCCCCGGCACCGCGTCCTGCTTCTGGCGGAACTCAGGCACCCAGAACGAGTGGATCACGTCGCGCGCCGTCAGGTGCAGGCGCACAGGCTGGTCGAGCGGCAGAACGAGATTCGGGGAGGTCTTGCAGCGCTCCGCAACCTCGATCGCATTGTCCGGCCCTCGGTTGAAGCAGATGAAGCCGTCCATGTCCTCCGCGGCTCCGTCCGGCGGATAGGCGACGAGCCATGCGAACTGCTGACCGAGCACCTCGACACGCATCGAGTTCGAGGGATCGCGATCGTTCTGGGCCAGCGCAACGGAGCTGACGACGATCATCGCGATCACGAGGATCAGCGGAATGACCGTCCAGGTGATCTCGATGCCCGTGTGGCCGTGCACGGGCGGGCCGTCGGAATCGTCGTCTGGCTTGGCGCGGAACTTGATCAGCGAATACACGCTGAGCGAAGCCACCACGGAGAAGATCGCGATGCAGACGGCAGTCACGAACCAGAAGACGAAGTCGATCCGCTCGCCTTCCTTCGAGGCCTGATCGGGGAGCCACGGGACGAAGATCGCGACCGCCGTCGCGATCGCGGCGAGCAGGAGAGCGACCAGCAAGACGCGAATGAGCGATCCCGCGCGCACCGAGGGCGAGCCTACCGGCTCTCAACCTGGGTTAGCAGGAGAAAGAGAATGGGTACACGAGCGTACGTCCGTTCGGGATGAACGACGTTGCTGACAAGGAGGAACCATGGGAATCGGAGTGAGTTTGCTGCTGATCGCCGCCGGCGCGATCCTCATCTGGGGTATCACCGGTGAGCTTGCGGGGGTCAACGTTGACGCAATCGGCGTCATCCTCTTGATCGTCGGCGCAGTCGGTCTGCTGATCTCGATGATCTTCTGGTCGAGCTGGGGCGGGCCTGGAGCGTTTACCCGCCGCCGCGAGACCTACGTCGACGAGCGGCCGCCGCCGGCCTGATCTAAGGGATCACTCTGCGCGGGCGGCCGCCCCGCCCGCGCGTTTCTCTAAAGCCCGCTTAGCGGGTCGATCGCGGCACCGCGCAGTCGGACCTCGAAGTGCAGATGCGGGCCGGACGACTTTCCGGTCGAACCGACCCGTCCGACCTGCCGGCCGGTCGCGACCTGGTCACCGACTCGGACGCTGACGCGCGAAAGGTGCGCGTAGAGCGTGCGCGTGACCCCTCCGCCGTGGGCGAGGATCACGAGGTTCCCCCAGCCGCCGGCGCTCCAGCCCGCGAACGTGACGCGGCCTGATGCTGCCGCCATGACCGGCGTGCCGACCGCGGCCGGATAGTCGAGCCCGGTGTGAAATCGGTTTCCGCGCGGACCGAACCCGTCGGTATAGGGGCCGGCCACGGGATGCGCCAGGCGGATCGGGCAAACAGGCCGCGCCTGGCGAAGGGCCGAGACCACCGCCGGACCGGCCTGGCCGTCCTGGCTGAGTCCCGCCCAGCGCTGGAAGTGTCGGAGGGCGCGCTCGGTCGAGGAGCCGAAGTGTCCGTCGAAGTTACCGGAGGGAAAGCCGTGCCGGGCAAGCGCGAACTGCAGCGCCGCGACGTCCCACCCGCGCATGCCGGTCACGAGAAGCCGGCGGCCGAGCGGCGCGCGGCGTCCGTACCGACCGAGCGCACGCCGGGTCTTGGCGCCGACGACGCCGTCGACGGGCAGTCCGCGCCTCTGCTGGAACCGCCGGACGGCGGAGGTCGTCGCCGGGCCGACGACGCCGTCCACCGTTCCGGCGTAGAACCCCCGCTGGCGCAGCCCGACCTGGAGCGCCGCAACCTCTGGATTGCCCGACGCGAACGCATTCG
>Ga0081538_10000258_pt1 | contig 60142 bp, 62 predicted proteins | sample TabmetS5T2R1_FD_71022 | JGI IMG/M metagenome (GOLD analysis project Ga0081538, IMG submission 71022) | Tabebuia heterophylla rhizosphere microbial communities from the University of Puerto Rico - S5T2R1 | ecosystem: Host-associated > Plants > Roots > Rhizosphere ...
GCGTTCGTCATCAACCTGCTGATCGAGACCGACCGAGTCGAGCTGCTTGCAGGAACGCCGCAGCCGGTCGACGTTCCACGCGACGACGGCAGCACACAGCGGATCTTCCGGTGTCCGACATGCCAGGTGGCTGTCTACAGCCACTACGGACACCCTGCCGTGCTGTTCGTTCGCGGCGGGACGCTCGATGAACCGTCCGGTGTCGCCCCGGACGTTCACATCTTCACCAGATCGAAGTTGAGCTGGGTCGAGCTCCCGGACTCGGTGCCGGCGTTCGAGGTGTACTACGACTCGAAGGCCCTTTGGCCGGCCGAGAGCCTCGAGCGGCTCAGAGCGGCGATGGCGTCGCCGGTCGCCGACGCCTGAGCGCGACGTTCTGGCCGGCGTCAGCTACTGAGCAGGGACTCGAGCTTCGGGAGCATCAGCTCCCAGGCCTGCCGGCCCATGTCGACCGTTCCGGGTGAGTGCGGCCCTTCACGGACGATGAGCCGCGTCTTGCCGTCCTGCTCCTGGAGCTCCACCCGGAGGTTCGACGGCCAGGTGCCGGCCTGGCCGGGAATCCCCTCCCACGAGCCGCTGCTCGCGAGCAACTCGTTCGGAACGACCTCGACGAAGCGGCCGTCGAATCCTGACCGCATGGACGGATCGGCGTCCGCGACCATCGTGAACCGCTGCTGCCCGCCGACCCGGACGTCGAGCTCGACGGAGTCGCGGTCGACCGGGAACCCGGGCGGGCCGTACCACGCGGCGAACCGGTCCGGATCGGTGAAGGCCTCGTAGACGCGCCCCGGCGGCGCGTCAAAGACGCGGGAGATCTCGACGTCGTACGCAGGCGGCTCCGTCACGTTAGTTCCCCCAGAGCGGTCGAACCTCGATTGTGCCGATCTCGGCGGCCGGGTGCCCGGCTGCGATCTCGACGGCCTCGTCCAAGCTGCCGCACTCGAGGATGTCGAAACCGCCGACCACCTCTTTGGTCTCGGCGAACGGACCGTCGGTGACGATTCGCTCCGCGTCGCGAACACGAACGGTGCGGGCCCGGCGCGGTGGCGCCAGCTGATCGCCCGCCACCCAGACTCCCCGCGCCTGAACGTCGTCGAGCCAGGGGAAACGCTCCTCCTCCCGGCTTTCGCCCGGGTCGGGCTCGGTCTGCGCGTTCATTCGCTCGGCGTCCCAACAGATCAGCATCATGAACTTCATCTCTCGCTCCTCTCGTCGCTTTCCTAAGGGCGACGATTGGGCCGGACCATGATCGACACTTCGTCGCGCCGGCCGGTCACTCGATGGCGGCCCTGGCGACGGCGGGCGGCTCGCGGCCGGCGACGAGCCACCCAGCGGCGGCCGCAGCCAGCGGGATGCCGACGACAATGAGGACGAGGGACAGGACCGGAACGTCGCTCAGGTGCCCGAGGTCGTCGTAGTACGTCGCCAAGAGGACCACGTAGGCGCCGCCCACGCCGAGAAGCGCGCCCAGGAGGGCGAGCCCGCCGGCGGTGGCGGCCGTCAGCGTCCGGCGGATCCTGCTCGTTGCTCCGGTCGCGGTCAGGGTGCGAAGATCGCCGGCGGTCTCGCTTCGGATCAGCCCGACGGTCATAGCGAGGATCGCGAGCGCGAGGAGGGCGCCTGCGGCTGTTGCGATGGCGATGGCCGTCGCGTACGAGGCGCTCTCGCGCCGGGTCTCGATCGTCAGTCCGGCATCGGCTGCGAGCGCGCGGGCGTCGGCGATCTGTTCGCTCGTCAGCGGCCGGCTCGACTCGAGGAGCCACCCGGACGGGATCTGACGCAAGCCGCGGCGGCGAAGACCGTCGAGCGTGATGAACGAGGTTGGCACAAAGACCGCCTCCCCGCTCGGAGAGCCGAAGAGCTTCCTGCTGTCGATCCTCAGGACGTTCGTGACGGCACGTTCGGTCACCTTTGGTTCTCTGCGGAGTGACTTGGACGGCCTATCCATGCTGACGGTGACGAGCTCGTCCGTTCGGACGGACGAGTCGACCAAGAAGTCTGTGCTCGAATCGACTGCGGCCGGGTCGATTCCGAGGTACCTGAGCAGGGCGGGCGTGGCGACGTAGAGGCGCGATTCGGCGCGGTAGCAGCTCGCTGGTGGAGGGGCCGGGCAGAAGAGATTCCAACCCTGGTCGTTGTCAGCGACCTTCCGTGAAAGGACTTCCGCGTCAACAACTCGGACGCCGTCGATGACTCCGGGCTCTGCGCCCGGTGAGACCGCGCTCGAGAGCGGGACCGCGGCCGCGTCGTCGAGATCTGCTGCGAGTCGGCGGACGCCTGCGGCCATGCGTTCGATCTCCGCGGGCGTCTGGATCGGGACCAACGTCGGCTCCGGCGTTTCACCGGTGTAGACGCGGACCTGTGTGTCGGACAGGTTGGGCGGCATACCGGCCGACTGCTTCTCCTCGGCCGCCGCGATGATGACAACGGTCGCAGCGATGCCGAGGGCAAGGGTGATGGCCGCAAGCGCAGCACCGGAGCGGGCTTGGTAGCGGGCAAGGTCCCGCAGCGCCAAGCGCACCGCGATCGGGGTGTGCCCGGCCGCCCCGGCAAAGACGCGAATCGCCAGTGGGCCCAAGAGCAGCGCGCCGAGGATCGTTGCCACGAGCCCGGCGATGATCAGCAGCGGCTGGTCCCGGCCTGACAAGACGAGACAGCCGATGCCGACCGCAATCAGCACGCCGGCCGCGATTGCGGAGTGGCGCGCGGGCCTCGGTTTCGGCGGTCGCCCCGAGAGCGCGAGCAGGACGGGGATGCGGGCGACCGTGCGCCCCGGCCACCAGGCGGCGGCGGTTGCCCCGACGACCGCGAGGACGACGGCCATTGCGATCAGGACCCACGGAAGGCTGAGCCGGTCGATGCGATGGTCGACCGCGGACTCGAGTGTCGGGGCGAAGACGACCCAGAGCGCAAGGCCCGCGATCGTTCCGATGACTGCGGCGAGTGCCCCGATGACGGCGCCGTTCCACAACAGCACGAGCCGGATGTGCTTCTGCGTGGCGCCGACGGCAGCGAGCATGCCGAGCCGGCGGAGCCGGCGTTGCGCGACGACTGCGAAGCCTGCGGCGGCAACCAGCGACGCAAGGAGGAGGAAGACGGTGGCCACCGAGAACATCAGCAACGTCTCTGCCGTGCCGCTGACGTCGCTTCCGCGAGCCCTGGAGCCCGCGAACGCCCAGCGCGAGTGGCCGCTGTCACCGAGTGAGTCGTAGAAAGCGTCGGACACACTCGACTCAGAGCTCGCGCCGACCAGAACGTCGATCAGGTCCGGGCTCGCGAAGGATGGGGAGACAAGCGCGAACTCGTCGCTCAGCTTGCTCGGGTTCTCGACGATGCCGACGACTGTCCGTCGCCGCCCGTCGAGCGCCAAGGTCGATCCGATCTCCAGCCGCAGAGACTCCGCCACCCCGTCGGTGACGGCGATCTCGCCGCGGCCCTCCGGGTAGCTGCCGCGGCGGAGCGCGAGCAGGTCGGAGCTGTACGTGCCGCCGGGGGTCTGTGACCGGTAATCGACCTTCTCGACACTGCCGGGGACGGGTACGGAGCGGTGGCCGATGAGGTCGACGGTTCCGAACGATCTCTTGGCGGCGTCGAGGCCCGCTTGAAGCGTTCGCGGATTGGAGCCGTCGAACGTGAGCACTTGGTTGCCCGAGCCGAACTCGCTGTTGTCGGCGGGGACGGCGTTGTAGGCGATCGTGATGCTGCCGATCGCGGCCGCGACCGCGACCGCGAGCAGCGTCACGACCAGGAGCTGCTGCCGCCACTCGCGGCGGAACATCCGCCAGGCCCAACGGACGACGGCGCGGCGCGCGGCCACGCCGCCGTCCGCTGGGCCCCGCAGCGCTGACCGGTGAGCGAGGGCCGTCATCGCCGTTCACCGGCGACGAGAAGCGACTCCGGGCCCGGCGGTGCGACCGTCTGGTCGACGACGTGGCCGTCGCGCAGGAAGACGACTCGGTCGGCCCAGGAGGCGAGCTGCGCCTCGTGGGTGACGATGACGCCCGCAACGCCCCGCTTCGTTGCGACCCGCAGCAGTCGCATGACCGCCTCGCCGTTCACGGAGTCGAGAGCGCCGGTCGGCTCGTCGGCGAGCAGTAACCCGCGCTCGCCGACGATCGCACGGGCGATCGCCGCCCGCTGGCGCTGGCCGCCAGACAGCTCGTCCGGGTAGCGGTCGGCAAGGTCCGCGACATCGAGCTCTTGCATCGCCTCGAGGCCCGTCGCGCGTGCGGCCTTCGACCGGACGCCGTCGAGCTCGAGGGGCAGGGTGACGTTCTCGACCGCGGTCAGCCCCGGGAGCAGATTGAAGTCCTGGAAGACGTACCCGATCGCCCGGCGACGCATCTGCGCCTGATCCGAGCGTGAGACAGTCGCGAGGTCGACACCGTCCACCAGGACCTGGCCGCTCGTCGGCTGCTCGAGGCTGCCGGCGATCGTTAAGAGCGTGCTCTTGCCGGAGCCGCTCGGCCCCATGATCGCGACCAACTCGCCGAGCTCGACCGAGAGATCCACGCCGCGGAGCGCGTGCACCTCGGTCGGCCCGGAGCCGTAGGTCTTCGTTACCTGGCGCAGTTCGAGTGCGCTCATTGCGGAACCTCCATCTCGTGAGTTCGTTCGAGCGGCATGTCGGCCACTTCGGCCGGCGTGGGGTGCGGCCGCTGCTTCAAGCGGACGTCGGCGGCATCGAGCCAGCGCACGATCGCTTCGAGCCGGAAGAGCTCGGCGTCGACGACGAGTGCGAGCGCCGTGTCGTCTTCGTCGGCGGTCGCCTTGACCTGGGTGTAGCGCTGCATGACCTCGATCACATGCCGCCGGTGCACCTGCAGGATCTGGTGGACGTCGGTGGCGGGGACCTGCAGCGCGACGAGCACTTTGATCACGAGCTCGTCGCGCGGGGGAGGGACGAGGTCAGGCGGGGTGCGAAGCCAGTCGGCCAGCTCGCGGTCGCCGGCGGACGTAATCCGGTATCGCTTCCGCGAGCGCTCGCTCTCCTCGTCGTCGGTCTCGACGAGCCCGTCCCGTTCGAGGCGCTGGAGCGTCGTGTAGACCTGCCCGACGTTGAGCGGCCAGACCTCGCCCGTCCGGGCCTCGAACTCGTTTTGGAGTCGCAGGCCGTACTTCGGCCCCTCGCTGAGCAGGGCGAGGAGGGCGTGGGGGACGCTCATGGTTGGGCTCTCAAGGGAAGCATACTGGGTAATATACCGAGTATAGACGCCAAGCGCAAGTCTTTTTGGAAGGCTGGTTGGGGCGGGGGTTACGCTCAGGCAGCGCGCCAGAGCGCGTCGTCGCCGAGCGGGGCGCGCGTCGCCCGGCCGTCGGCGACGAGACCGAGCAGCAATTCTTCCGCCGCGGCGCGGTCGGCTGCTTCGTTGCCGCGCACGAGTAGTTGGGCGACCTCCTGGGTCGTGAGGCCGTCCGCGAACTCTTCCAACAACGGCGCCGGATCGTCGGGCGCGGCTCGCCGGTCGAGGCCCGGGTCGAGGTTCGCGACGAGCACGTCGTAGGCCTCGATCGGCTGCCAGCCGCCGGCTACGAGCCGCTGTCCCCCGCGCTCGAACGCGATCGAGGGTGCGGTGAAGCGCACCGGCCCGTCGGTTTGGGCGGTCTTGCCCTGGAGCTCGGCCGGCGAGCCCGCCGCGTCACGCGCTTCAGCCCGGTCGTGTTCGTAGGCCTCCGTGACGGCAGGGTCGTCCAGCCGCGAGACGATTGTCCGTGCGTCGATCCCCTCGACGCGGTCGAGGACAGCCTCGATCGCCGACTCGTCCTCCAGCACGATCGGGCTCGTGAAGTTCGCGAGCTGAAGGGCCCGAAAGACACGCCATTCGCTGCCGGGATCGAGCAGGCGCGCCGCCACGACCGCTCGACATGCCCGCGCGGTCGCACTGACTCGCTCCTTCGGCGACGGCGAGAATGGCATCCCGAAGCGACGGAACCGGGTCTGGCCGAGCGCGCTCCGAAGCGGCGTGTAGCCGCGCGCCACGTACTGCTCGGCGGACTCCGTCAGCCCGATGAGCACCAGCCGCCAGTCGAGCTGCGCTCCGTAGCGCCACTCGAGCACGCGAACCGCCGGGTTGGCCGAGTACGACCAGGGACAGCCGGGATCGTTGTACAGCACCGCCGTGATCGCCGGCTTGCGGGCCACGGGAGCATTCTCGCCGAAGGCGGCAGCGTCACCGAATGCGGGCGGTAGGGGGAGAGGGGGACTCCCCCTGCCGCTTGCCGCAGGGCCGCGCGGCACCGTCACCGGCCCACGGCGGCCACGCTTTATTCATCGGCAGCGCCGCCGCCTGCCTGTAGCCGAGCCCGCGCTCCTCCTAGTTCAGGCGCTAGGTTGAGCGCGTGCGGGCCGGTGACGCGGTGTCCGCGTGAACCTCAGCGGCCGGTTGGCCGACCTGTTGACGCTCATGCGTCTGGCCGCCGCGCCTGCGATCGCCGCTGCGCTCGCGGCGGGCCGGCTCGAGCTCGCAGCAGCGCTGCTCGCCGCCGCTTGGCTGACGGACGCCGTCGACGGGAAGGCGGCGCGGGCATCCGGGACACCCACACACCTCGGCCCCTTCGACCTCCTCGTCGACACGGCCGTGGGAGCTGCCGCGCTCGTCGGTCTCACCCTCGCCGGGGAGATTCCAGTCCTGCTCACAGGCGTCCTCCTGCTCGTGCTCGGGGGCGGCTTTCTGCTGCTTCGAAACCCGGCTCTGAGCATGTCGCTCCAGGCGGTCGGCTACGGGTGGCTTCTGTGGACCCTGTGGGACGACGGGGAGCGGGCGGTCTGGCTGCCCCTCGTGACGGCGGCTGGGCTGCTACTCGTCTTCCATCGCCGCCTCTTGCGGACCGAGATTCCCGCCTTCCTCAATGGGCTCGCGACGCTGGGGCGCCGCCGCGAACGGTTCGACCTGTCGGAGCGCTAGCTCTCCGGGCCGACCTTGCTCACTACCCGCCTTCCGGGCCGTGACGGAACACGCTGGCGACAGCGCCCGCCAGCGCGGTGAGCATCGCCGCGGCGACCGGCGCGAAGATGGCGGCGAAGGGGATCTGTGTCGGGTCGGTGCCGGTCTCCATTACAGGCAGCGTGATGCCAAGGATCGTGGCAACAGCCCAGATCCCTAACGTTACGACCGACAACCCGATCCAGATGGGTTGCCACCTCGCGCTGCCCCGGAGCCGGCCCATCACCAGCAAGAAGACGAGGGTGCCGACCCCGCCCCAAAACCACGACGTGAACGCGGCCAGCGGGAGGTGGTCCTGCTCCGAGCCGGTGACCAGGTCGGGCGCCAACAGGCTCAGCAGCAGGACGGCGACCCAGATCCCACCGATGCCGATCGCGGTCCACAGCATCCAGGACATGTCGGCGCCGGCAGCCCGGGGATCCTCCGAGGTGGCTTGGTGATTGGTCGCGGCGACTCTGCTCATCGGAGCTCCTTTCTGTCGAATCAGGTTCCGCTGGCTAGCGGCCTGGTCGCGGGGCTTGGCGGCGGCTCGGCCCCCTCGACGTGCACGTCGGGGAGCCAGCCGAGCCACGAGGGCAGGTACCAGTTGCGCTCGCCCAGGAGCTTCATGGTTGCCGGGACGAGGACGCAGCGGACGACCGTCGCGTCGATCAGGAGCGCGACTGCGACGCCGAAGCCCATTTGCTGGAAAGCGATCGTGTCGCCCATCGCGAAGCCCCAGAAGACAGCGATGATGATCAGCGCGGCGCCGGTGATGATCCGCGCGGTCGACCCGACGCCGAAGGCGACAGCGGCGTCCGTGTCGCCGGACTGGCTGTAGCGCTCGCGGATGCGGCTGAGCAGGAAGACCTGGTAGTCCATCGAGAGCCCGAAGAGGATGGCGAAGAGGAAGAGCGGCACCCAGGCATCGATCGTCTCGGCTTCGCGCAGGCCGAGCAGCTCGTTGCCGACCCCCTCTTGGAAGACGAGCACGAGCAGCCCGTAGGCCGCACCGACGACGAGCAGGTTCATGACGATCGCCGTCGCGGGCACGACGAGTGAGCGGAACGCGAGCGTGAGCAGGAGGAAGCTCAGTCCGAGCACGAACAGGAGCACGAGCGGCAGCCAGAAGTCGACGGTGTCGTGGTAGTCGAGCTCCTCGGCGGTGTCGCCGCCCACGTACACCTCGGCGTCCACGCCCGCAAACGCGCGCGGGACGGCCTCGCTGCGCAGCTCGCGGACGGCCGCGATCGCGCGCTCGCCGTCGGGATTCCCGCCGATCGGAACGGTGACGCGGGCGACCGTGCCCGCCTCGTTCGCCTCGACGACCGGCTCACCGAAGAGCGGACGCCGCGCGAGCTCCTGCTCGAGCCGAGCGAGGGCGCCTTCCACCGCAGGCCCACGGACGCCGCCGGCGACCGCGATCTCGACCGGCTCGGTCGACTCCTTCGGAAATTCTTCGCGCAGGAGGAGGTAGCCCTGCTTCGACTCGAAGCGGTCGGGCAGCGTCGCAGCCCCCGAGGTGCCCGTGTCGATGGCGAGCACGGGCGCGGCGAGCGCGAGCAACACGCCGGCGGCGAGGACGAGGCTCAGGAGGGGACGGCGCATGACCCGGTCGACGATCGCGCCCCAGAAGCGGCCCTCGCGACCCGCCTGCTCGGCCGCGCGTCCGAAGAAGGGGATGCGAAGCGCATTCACGCGGTCTCCGAGCAGCGCAAGGACAGCGGGCAGCAGCGTCAGCGCTGCGATCACGGAGACGACCCCAACGAGGATCGCGCCCGCGGCCAGGCTGCGGAAGATCGTGCTCGGCACGAGCAGGAGGCCGAGCATCGCGAGCACGAAGGCGACCCCACTGAAGAGGACGGCGCGGCCGGCGGTGGCGCCCGCGGTGGCGATCGCATCGTGCTTCTCCCGGCCCTGTAGCCGCTCCTCGCGATAGCGAGAGAGGGTGAAGAGCGAGTAGTCGATCCCGAGCGCGAGGCCCATGCCGATCAGCATGTTCTGGGTGAAGACGGACAGGTCGTACGCCTGCGCCAGGAGCGCCACGAGCGCGAGCGCGACCACGATCGAGGCGATCGCGAGCATGAGCGGCACGAGGCCCGCGACGACCGTGCCGAAGACGAGCAGCAGGACGACGAGCGCGAGCGGAGCGCCGAAGAAGAGCTCGCCCTTCTTCAGATCCTCGAGCGACGCGGCGTCCTCGTCAGCGTCCGCCGTCCGCTCGCCGGTCACCGCGGCCCGATAGCCAGGCTCGTCGTCGAGGCGCTCGACCACGTCGACGACGTCCTCGACGTTGTCCTCCCCGTCCAAGCCGAGGGCTAAGAGAAGGACGGTCGAGTCGCCGTCCTGCGAGACGAGGCGTCCCTCCTCGCCGTACGTGACGACCCGCTCCGCACCGGCCCCACGGAGCTCATCCGCGAGACCGGCGACTCGCGCGCGCGTCGCCTCAGTCCGAACGTCGCCGCTTTCGGCCCGCACGACGACGACCTCGCTGATCGCGGTTCCGGCCGCCGCCTCCTGCGGGAAGCCTTCGTCGAGGATCCGCTGCGCCTGCTTCGACTCGGTCGTCCTCGTGATCTCGGCCTCGCCCTCGAACGCGAGGAACGTCGCCACGAGGACGACGGCGGCGAAAACGACGGCGAGCCAGAGCCCGACCACGAGCCACGGCCGGCGGCTGCTTGCCCGGGCGATCCTTTCAGTCACGGCAGCGAGGGTCTCGTTCTCATCGGACTGACCGAACGGTTGCTGCGCTTCCGGTTCGTGCACAAGCGATTCGTCGCACCGCGAAAGGTCGTCCGCCTGGACAACTCACGAGACCTCCGTGGCCTGGCGGCCGAGCGTCGCCTGTCCGAGCGGTGTACGCCAGTAGAGAACCTGACGGCCCGCACGGCGGCGCGCAACCAGGCCCGCACGTCGAAGTACGGCGAGGTGATCGCCGACATTGCCCGGAGATCGCCGGAGTCGGTGCGCGAGCGTCGTCGTGGTCGAGGGCTCTTCGAGCAAACCGAGGATCTCCGCACGAGTTGACCCGATGAGGCGGGACAGGGCAGGTCCAGTCTCCGCCGGAGCAGTACCGACGAGCGCCGCCGCGCCCCGAACCGGATACACGAGAACCGGCGGCTCGGGCCTCGTCGTCACTTGAGGCGCAATGAAAGCCGACGGAATGAGCAGCAGACCGCTCGCGCCGAGCTCGATCGTCGCGGTCGTGCGCTGCCGGACGTGCAGCTCGTGTCCGCTCAGCGACACAACCGGCGCGAGATCCTCGAATAGGCGGGCTAGACCTCCCTCGGCCAACCGTCCGCCACGGTGGGCGACGTCGCGCTCGAGCAGCTCTCTGATCGTCGGCCAGGACGGTTCGAGCAGCATCCGCCAGACCGCGGCGAGCGCGTCGGCAAGCCGGCTGGGTGCGTCTTCGTGGCGAAGCTCGCGCTGCGTGCGGTTGTCGACCTGCCGCCGCCCCAGCGCTCGCTCGACCTCCGTACGAACCTCCTCCGGCGGCGTGTTCCGGACCTGCGTCAACTCCTGGTCGATGTGAACCAGCGGCCCGCTCGGTGGCGGGGTGAGGAAGGCGGGCAGATGGTCGCGCTCTCGAAGCAGCACGAGGAGCGCTGACAGATCGTGATCTCGGTACAGCTCTTCCAGGACGGTGCGACGCTGCTTGAGCCAGACAAAGTGGGACGTATCCCTGACGGGAACGGCGATCGCCCGAGCGGCCCGCACAACTTCGCCCAGCGACGAAATCCCGAAGCGGACATGGAGGACGGCATCGATCGAGAAGACGAACCTGTGCTTAGGGCGGTCGTCGCGGGACCTTCCTGGGTCGGGGAACGGACGCACGCGATTGACGCTTCGAGTCGCCGGTGAGTGAATCCGCGTGGACATGACGTGGCTCCGATTCGCCGATCCACCCCAGGATCACGTCGGGCCTCGCGGCGCGGTAGCCGGGAGACCGGAGAATTCGATACCGGCCAGCCGTACACCGCCTGCAGCCGGCAGGTGGTCGCGGATCCAGCCGTCCACGAACCCCTTCACGGCTGCGTCGCGAAGAACGGGCGCTCCGTGCCGCGTGCCCGGGAAGACCCAGATCCGCTTGTCGCCCGGCGGCGTCGCGTCGTAGAGCGTTTGGGCGGCCTCCGGGAAGCCCTCGTCGCGGTCGGCGGAGAGGTAGAGAACGGGAGCGTGCAGATTGCGCGCCGCCGCCAGCGCGTCCACCCGTCCGAAGCTCGTCGGCGAGGCGAAGCTGATCACGCCCTGCACAGGCGGCGTGGCCGCGGCGCCGGCCGCGATCACGGCGGCGCCGCCCAGTGAGCCGCCGGCCAACACGATCGCTCGCGCGCCTCGGGCACGCAGCAGCCGGATTGCACCGAGCACGTCGTAATCGACGCGCGTGAGGCGGGAGACGCTGCTCGCCTGGCCCGAGGATCCGTGGCCGCGATGGTCGAACGCGAGGACGCGATACCCGGCGCTGGCGAGGGACCGGGCGTACGGCATCCAGACGCAGAGGTCGTCGCCTCCCCCGCCGCCCTGGTGCGCGAGGACGAGGGCTCGCGGACCGCTGCCGATCAGGACGCCGATCAGCCTCACCTTGTCGACCGCCCGGAAGCGAACGACTCGACGTCGTTCGGCCCGCGTGACGCAGCGTTGCCGGAGGCGAAGCGGCGGGAGGCTTCTCGCCGACGCGAACGCTTGAGCGCTGTGCCTGCTCTTCATGTAGTCGGGCTGCGCCCAGCCGAGCTCCGTGGGGATCCGGTACTTGTTCCGCTGCACCGGGACAGCCGACGCGACGCTCGCCGCGACGAGGAACGCGCTCAAGACGGCAGCCAGCTTCATGCCTTTTCGGAGGCCGCCTGTTCCAGCTCTTTCTCGGCCGCCTGCGCCCAGGCGATGATCGCATCCGCCCACATGAGGCCGTACATCCTCGTGAGCCGCGAGTACAGGTCGTCGCGGTCAGCTCCCCGCGCTCGCGCGTTGAGGTCGACCAGCTCGAGCTCGGCGCGAAACCGCTCGACCTCCTCTCGCCGCTCGCGCACCTGCTCGATCAACGCTTCAGGGCCGGCAAGCTCGCCGAAGTACAGCTTGAGCAGAAGCAGGTGCCGCTCCGGATCCGGCTCGACCGGACCACGGCCGAGCCACGAGACGAGGGCGCGGCGTCCCTCCGGGGTGAGGCGGTAGAGCTGCTTGTCCGGGCGGCTCCGCTGCCGCACGTTCCGCCGTCGTACGAGGCCGGCCTCGACCAGCCGCGGCAGGATCGCGTAGATCCGGCTCTTCGCAGGAGTCCAGAAGTAGCCGACGCTCGAGTCGGCGCGTTTCTTCAGGTCGTAGCCGGATTGCTCGCCGGCGCTCAGCAGTCCGAGCACCGCGTACTCCGTGGCAGTCAGCTGCTCGACCGCCGTAGTCTCGTCAGGAGTAGTCTCCACAGGACTATACTACCTCTCGGCGCGAGTAACCGCCAGCAGAAGAAGCCGGCACTCGTCTAGAGGCCGAGAGCTTCGATCAGGAGCTGTGCGACGCCCGGCGGATCATTCGATCGGCTGGACCAGCTGAGTGCGCCACTGGGAGGGCGGGGGCCACGTGGATGGGTCTGGTTCCAGGCTGGGGTCGATCCACGAGTAGACCTCCCAAGCGGCGCCGGCTGCCGTGCGTCCGTGGTCCTTCAGCCAGGCCTCGAGGCGTGCGTAGGCGTCTCCCAGGCCGTCGTGGGATCCGATGTGCCAGGTGGTGATCGCGGCTCCCCCCGGTAACTCCCCCGACGCGACTTGCCCGTCGCCGGATGAGGCCGCGACGACGGGTATGCCGACCTCGAGATCGGTCTCCGACTCGCCGAACGTGTGATAGCGGACGAATGGCGGGCCTCCGGGCGTCACCCCGCGGCGATGCATGGAGCTCCAGAGCTCCCGTAGGCTTTCGCCCTGAGCCTCGGTCAACTGAGCTAACTCGACCGTCCGCCTGATGCTCAAGACGGGCTGTGGCTCACGCTCGTCTACCGACACGCCTTCCGGCTTCCGATCCGAGGTCATCACGGTCTCCTTCCTCATGTGGTCGGCTGGACGAGCGGCCCCCCGGCTGTTAGCCCTCGCGAGGCTGGAGGGCGAACCGGTTCCCTTCTTTGTCCTGGAACATCGACCACCAGCCGAAGCTTTGCTCCACGGGCGGCTGCGGAAACTCGACGCCGCGGGCGCGGAGCTCTTCGTACGTCTGCTGCAAGTCCTCGCAGTAGAAGAAGATGTTCGAGGTCGGCAGCTCCTCGTGGCCGGCGGGTGGGTCGCTCTGCCGGAGAGCGAGTACGAGGATCACGTTCTTGTCCGGCGTTCTGACCTCGAGCCAACGCTCGTCGCCGTACACCGTGTCCTGCACCAGCTCGAACGCCATTGCCTCGGTCCAGAAGCGAAAGGCACGATCTTGATCCTCGATCTCGACGACGAGCTTCTGCACACCCTCGATCACCTCAGCGTCTCCTGCCTCCTCGAGTGAGCGTCGATCCTGGCTTCGGCTTGGCTCTGGCGCCAGAGATTCGCCAAGCGACGAAGGCTCGACGAGCCCGCGGCCCGCCTCCGCGGACGCAGAACGAGTGGTACTTCAGAAGCGATTCACGCCGATGTGGAGGTGAGCCCGAGTTGTTCGGCGACAGGCTCGATGCTGAGCTCCATCAGGAAGAGCAGCTCGTCGCTTGGCAGGAACCGTTTCATCTCGGCAACGACAGATGCGCGTGCCTGGTCCGGGCTGGACCAGTCGGCTGCGCCGACCGCGTCGAGGAAGGTCTCGATGTAGCGCCGCTGCCAGTCCCAGTCGCTTGGGCTCGCCGGTCCGCCGTGACCGATGTGAAAGACGGCGTCGCCGGGAAAGCGTTCGCGGAGCAGCTCGATGTTCTCCAGCCACCGCCCGTGGAATCCGTCGGCGAGGAAGCAGTGCCTGTGGTCGTAGATCTGGTCGCCGAGGAAGACGATCCGCTCGTCTGGCCCCAGGATCCAGGGGCTGTCGTGGGGCGATTCACTCGGCCCCAGGTCGATCACCGTGAAGGTGGCGTCGTCGAAGCTGATGCTGTCGCCGTCGCGGATCGGGGTGTTCGGAAACGTTCGCTCGGCGGGCCATTCGTCCCCGAACATCGGTCGCAGGATCTGCTCCTTCGCGTCGTCGTCGCGGACGATCGTGTCGATCACGCCCTGCGGGGCGATGATCGGTACGTCGTCGCCTGCAACCAGCTCGGTCAAACCGCCGTAGTGGTCCGGGTGGGAGTGAGTCAGCAGCACCGCGCGCAACGGCTTGCCGAGCCGCTCCAGCCCCGCCCGCATCGCGCGGCTCTCCGAGACCGTCAGGAGACTGTCGATCGCAACGACGCCCGCGTCGGTCTCGACGAGGTAGGCGTTGACGAACGCACCCGCCTGCTTCTCGGGGTAGCGGTGAATCGTTGGCCCGCTGGGCATGGTCGCTCCTTTCCCCGTTCACGATGAGCCTAGGCCGCGCTGCCCGGCCGTCGAAACACCGATTACGTCTGGCGCGGTATCGATCGCGTATCGCACCGCGTACGCTCAGGTCGTGCCGGAGCTGCGCCACCTGCGCTACTTCATCGCCGTTGCCGAAGAGCTCAACTTCAGCCGCGCAGCGAAGCGACTGCGCATGGCTCAACCTCCGCTCAGCGTCGCGATCCGGCAGCTCGAACAGGAGATCGGAACGAGCCTGTTCAGGCGCAGCAGCCGCGAGGTCCGGCTGACCGAGGCCGGCACGGCGCTGCTTGCGGGGGCGCGCCGCACGCTCGCCGAGGCCGATGCGGCCGTCGCTGCCGCGCAGCGCGCCGCCGCGGGTGAGGTCGGCAGTCTCCGCGTCGGCTACAACTGGAGCGCCCATTTCGAGACGCTTCCCGCGCTCGGGCGAGCCTTCAAAGAGCGCCGCCCCGACGTCGAGCTCATGACCGAGGAGATGCGGCCGAACCGGATGCCGGCAGCGCTCCGGTCGGCAACGATCGACGTCGCCCTCGCGCTCTACCCAGACGTGGTCGACGAGCTCTCTTACCTGCCGGTCCGGCGCGAACGCGTCGTCGCGGTTCTCTCGTCGAGCCATCCGCTCGCCCGAGAGGAGGCGATCAGCCTGGACGCGTTGGCCGATGACTTCCTCCTCTTTCCGCGCGAGATCGCACCGCGGCTGCACGACTTCTACGTGAACCTCTGCCGCAGCGCCGGCTTCGAGCCCCGACAGGGCAGCGATTCGTCTCGAACCCGCTGGACGATCGGCACATGGGACGCTTCGACCACAGGGCTCTTTCCGGAATCCGTCTCGACCGCCGTTCCCGACGGCCTGGTTGCCGTCCCGATCGCCGCGCCGGCCGAGCGGCTCGAGAGCGAGCTCGTCTGGCGCAGCGACAACGAGAGCCCGATCCTGGCGGCCTTTGTCGAGGTCGCGGGCGGCGTCTTTACCGGCGTCGGGAGAGCTACGTAGTGCGGCCACCCGGGCTCGACGACTGCTCCTCGTACGCGGCGAGGAGCTTCCTCAGGAGGGATGCGAGCGCCCGCTGCTCCTGCCGCGACAGAGGTGCGAGGAGCTCGCGCTCGTTGGCGAGGTGATCGGCTGCGACCCGGTCCGACAGCTCACGTCCCTTGTCCGTCAGGCGCACGACGATCCCGCGGCGGTCGGTTGGGTCGAGCGTGCGCTCGACGAGACCCTCGCGCTCGAGTCGCGCGAGCCGTTGCGACATTGCTCCAGAGGTCCGCATCAAGGCGCGGGAGAGGGCGGTCGGGGAAAGCGTGTAGGGCGGGCCTTCGCGGCGCAGACTCGCCAGGACGTCCCAGTCGGCCCGACTCAGCCCGTGCCGCTTGAAGAACTGGGCGTGCCCTTGGTCGACGTAGTGGGCCGCCCGCCCGAGGCGCGCGATCACGGCGATGGGCTCGGTGTCGAGGTCGGGCCGCTCGCGGGCCCACTGGGACCGAACCCTGTCGACATGATCTGCGTTGGGCATGTTATCTTAGATCGAAGATACTTTGATCGAAAGGAGGTAAGGAGAATGGTAGTCGAGTACATCCGCTACCGCATCGATGCGGGTCGTGGGGACGAGTTCGAGCGCGCCTACACAGAGGCAGCCGAGTCCTTGGAGGCGTCGTCGCACTGCCTCGCCTACGAGGTGGCCCGCGGGGTCGAGGACGCCAACTCCTACGTCGTCCGGATCGAGTGGGACTCGGTCGAGGGTCACGAGCAGGGCTTCCGCAAGAGCCCCGAGTTTCGCGATTTCTTTGCCGCGGTGAGGCCGTTCTTCGACGACATCGAGGAGATGCGTCACTACGAGAGCCTGGTCGGCGGCGGGGAGCCTTCAGCGCCCTCGAGCGGTCCCTAGAGCCAGCCTTTCTCCTCTGCGATCTGAACGGCCTCTGCGCGGTTGCGCGCTCTGAGCTTGCGGATTGCCGAGCTCAGGTAGTTCCGCACCGTGCCTTCGGAGAGGTACAGCTCCGCCGCGATCTGGGCCGCCGTCGCGTGGTGCCTCGCGGCGGAGAGGACGTCGTGCTCACGGTCCGTCAGCGGGCTGACGCCGTCGGCGATCGCGTCGGCTGCCAGCCCCGGGTCGATCACCCGCCTTCCGGCGTACACCTCCCGAACGGCCTCCGCGAGATTGCTCGCCGGCGCATCTTTGAGGAGGAACCCCCGGACGCCGTTCTCGATCGCGCGGCGGAGGTAGCCGGGGCGGCCGAAGGTGGTCAGGATCAACGCTCGAGTCTCCGGAAGCTCGGCGGCGAGCTCTGCCGCAGCCGAGATCCCGTCGAGGCCCGGCATCTCGATGTCGAGGAGCGCGACGTCCGGATGCCGCGTGCGCGCGAGCTCGAGGACGGCATCGCCGCGTTCTGCCTCCGCGACGACCTCGATGTCGTCCTCCAAGGCCAGCAGGCTGGCGATCGCGCCGCGCACCATTGCCTGGTCCTCGGCGATCAGAACGCGGATCACGGCGCATCCAGGGGGAGCGTGAGCTGGACGCGAAACCCGCCTTCGGCACGTCCGCCGGCCTCGAGCATGCCGTGAAGCCGCCGCGCGCGCTCCGCGAGGCCCGCGAGCCCGGCTCCGTTGCGCGAGCCGCCGGCGGTGCGCGCGCCGTCGTCATCGACCTGCAGCGCGACCCGACCATCTCCGGTGGAGAGGCGGATCTCGCAGGTGCGCGCACCGCTGTGACGGACGACATTCGTCGTCGCTTCGCGGACTGCCCACGCGATCGCGTTTTCGATCTCGTCGGGGAGGTCGTCGGTGGACGCTGCGACCCGACATTCGATCCCGGCCGCGGTCAGCGCCGAGCGTGCGCCCTCGAGCTCGTCCGCGACGGCGCGCCGCCCATAGCCGTGCACGGCTTCCCGCACCTCGCCCAGCGCCTGCCGCGTGACCGACAGGACCTCGTGCAGCTCTGTCTGCGCCCGCTTGGGGTCGTTCTCGACGAGCTTCGTCGCCAGCTCGGTCTTGAGGGCGATCAGGGAGAGCGTGTGGCCGAGCAGGTCATGAAGGTCGCGGGCGATCCGAGACCGCTCCTCGGCCACGGCGAGTCGGGCGAGCTCCTCGCGCGCCTCGCGAAGCTTCCGGTTCGCCCTGGTCGTGGTTCCGAGTGAGGCCGTGATCGCGCCGACGGCGACGATCGAGATCGTGTACGCGGCAACCGTCGAGCTGTCGGAGCCCGTCACTGCCAGCCCGGCGGCGACGGCGGCCGCAGTCACACCGGTGACGGCCAGCGCCTCCCGCGCCGGCAGCGCCAGGCCGGCCGCGGCGACGACGTACCAGAAGAGCAGCGCGAACGAGCCCGGAGCGCCCAACGCCAGCGCGAGGCCTGCCAGCCCGGCGAGCACGAGGACGGCTACGCGGGTTGCGTTCACCCCTCTCTGCACGAGTGGTCGTGCGGGCGGCCACACCGCCAGGTACAGGGCCACGAAGAGGACAAGGACGACCGCGATCGCCGTCTTCTGCGCGATCGAGCCCGAACTGGAGACGAGATCCGAGACCGGCCCGATCAGGAAGAGCAGGCCGAGTGCCTGGCCGGCACGGATCAGGATCATTCCATCATCGTGACGGATCGGTGCGCGGCCAACAGGGCGCGGGCAGCGTCAGTGCGAAGCCGGTAATGACCACGATCGCGACCAGGAAGTGCAGTGCGTCCAGGGCAACGAGGCTCGCGCCTGCCGCGAAGTGGCTCGGCCCGATCGTCGAGACCGACAACGCAGTCGAGCCGATGAAGGCCCACCAGGCGAGCGGCTTCAACGTGTGACGCTCGAGCTGCCGGACGACGACCCAGCCTCCGAGCGCGCCGAGCGACGCGGCGACGGCGACGTCGGTCGGGCCGACGGTGCCGTCCCCGGTTGAGACAGCGAGGTCGATGCCGAGAAGACGGATGAGCCCCCAGCCGAGGAGGGCCGCGACCGCGGCGATCACGACGGTGGCGATTCGGCGCTGGGTGTTTCTGGTCATGGCTCCATGGTGGGCGCGGGAGCCGTCCGTCGGTAGAGCAGCGCATCATCGATTCGGCATGACGACCGTCACGTGTGAACGGCGGCCTCCTGACCGACCAGCTCAGTACTCGTCGTGCCGGCGGATCCAGAGCTGGAAACCGTCGCCTTCGCCGCGGCCCTTCGGCGCCCGGTCGAGGATCCCGTAGTAGCCCATCATGAACTCGACTCCCCGAGACCCGGTCGAGTAGGTCTGGTAGGTCGCCCCGTCGTCGAGGACGAACGCGCTGAGGCCCTGGCTTTCGGTCAGGTAGCCGACGGCGTCGGTGCCGCTCGCGCGAGCGTTCTGCTCGACGATCGGCGGCACTCCCGCGGCGAGCATCGGCTCGAGCGCCTCGCGCGTCTGCTCCTCCGTGCGCGAGAAGCCGAAGTCCAGGTTAAAGTCGCTGCGGGCCGACGACGCCCACGGGATGCCCCAGCCCATCCGCCGCTTGTACGCCTGCAGCTTCTCGAGTGGTGCCTGCGAGACGAAGCCGAACGTCACGTCCCTCGCCTTCAGGTGCGCCACCGCGCCGTCGACGCCGTCGGCCATCGACGAGCAGGTCGGACAGCCGGCCTCGTAGCTCGGGCCGAACATGAAGTGGTACAGGAGCAGCTGACTGCGGCCGTCGAAGAGCTCCGCCAGGCTGCGCGTGCCGTCGTCGGTCTCGAAGCTGTACTCCTTCTCGATGCGGACCCAGGGCAGCTCACGCCGCTGCCGTGCCAGCTCGTCGCCCTGCCGTGTGTGCTCCTTCTCGCGGGCGAGCAGCTCCTCGCGGGCAGCAACCCATTCCTCGCGGCTCACGACCTCGTGATCGGTCATTGACGCTTCTTCTACCCGAACGTGAACGAGTAGGCCTCGACGCCGGGAACGGCGAAGCTGATCTCGAAGGTCCGGTCGGTGATCGATCCCGGCTGGCGAATCAGCTGATGGAGCCGCGGTCGCTCGAGCGTTCCCCGTCCCTGCTCGTCGACGTCGAGGCCATGCGCTGGGCCGGGCGGCTCTCCGTCGACGAGCACCCGGAACGGAATGGAGGTGTCTTGCGCAGGCGGGCCCATGACGAGATGGACGTCGCGCGCGTGAAAGCGGAACAGGATCCGCCCATCGGCTCCGTTGAGCACGCTCGCCCGCCTGCCGATCGTCCAGTCCCCGGTCAGAGCCCAGCTGTTGCGGTCGAGCTCGTCCGGCGCCTCGAAGGTGCGAGGCAGGTCGAGCTCGGCGCCGCCCGGAGACGCGAAGTTCTGGCCCTGCTCGTAGCCGAGGTAGGTCTCGGGAGTCGCCAGGCTCGCCCAGTCGGCCTGCGCCTCGAACCCGTCGTCGGCGACGGTGACGAGGTCGTCGCCGATCCCGTCGCGGCCGGCCTCGCGCAGCAACCGCTGGATGACCATTTCGCACTCCCTGTATCCGCCCTCGCCGAACTGGTGGTGCTTGATCCGTCCTTCCGCGTCGGCGATGTAGACGGCGGGCCAGTAGTTGTTGTCGAACGCGCGCCAGACCGCGTAGTCGCTGTCGACCGCGATCGGATACTCGACGCGAAGGTCCTTCGCCGCCCAGCGGACGTTGTCGACGTCCTCCTCGAACGGGAACTCCGGCGTGTGGACGCCGACAACGATCAGCCCGTGATCCTCGTACTTCTCCGCCCACGCGCGGACATAGCCGAGTGTGCGGAGCCAGTTGATGCAGGTGTAGGTCCAGAAGTCGACGAGCACGACCTTCCCGGACAGGTCCGCCGCTGCGAGCGGCGCCGAGTTGAGCCAGCCGGTCGCTCCGTCGAAACCGGGCAGGTGGCTCTCGAGCCGCAGCTTTTCGAACAGGCTCACTCGACGACGACCAAGAACGGCTTCCCCTTCTCCACGACGTATGTCGCGAGCTCGGCCGCGTTGCCGCTGCCGACGTTCCTCACCGCGTGGACCGTCTCGGGCGGGACGAGGAGGGCTTCGCCGGCATGGAACGTCTTCGGCTCCTGCCCCTCGATGTCGTACTCGAGCGACCCTTCGAGGACGTAGATGATCTCCTCGCCCGGGTGCTTGTGGCGCACGGCCGGCGCCTCGGGCCCGAGCTCGACCCGGTTCTGGATCACCTCGCGGCCGGGGATGCTCAGATCGTGCTGCTGTAGATCGGTGCGCCTGATTCCGGGCGTCTGTTGCGCGGTGGCCATGACGTCTCCTTTCAGCGAAGCGACTCGAACGCCGCCCGCACCTCGGTCGTGAAGAGCTCGGGCTCCTCCCAGGCGGCGAAGTGCCCGCCCCGGTCGACCTCGTTGAAATAGCTGAGCGTGGGGTAGGACTTCTCGGCCCAGCTCCGCGGAGTCCGCCAGATCTCGCCTGGGAACGTGGTGAAGCCGACCGGGACCGAGACCGCCGGAGGAGCCTTGCCGGACGCAACTATCTGAGCCCGGGCTAGTGCGTCCTCCCAGTAGGAGCGGGCCGCCGAGGCGCCGGTGCCCGTCAGCCAGTACAACGTGATGTTGTCGAGGATGTTGTCGCGGGTGAGGTTCCCCGTCGGCCGTCCGTCGACGAACGCGCCGGCGATCTTGTAGTAGCTGTCCGTGTCGTGGTCGAGCATCCAACCCGCCAGCGCGACAGGGGAGTCCAGCAGGCCATAGCCGATCGTCTGCGGCCGCGTGGCCATCTCAAGGAAGTAGCCGAAGCCGGTCTCCCTGAATGCGGCGAGCTGGCCCGCGGCCGCGCGTTCCTCCTCGGACTCCGCCGGCGGGGGGCCGGCTAGCACAGTCACGAGCAAGTTGGTGTGGATGCCGAGCAGCCCCTCGGGTGCCTGCCGCCCCATCGTGTCGGTGACGGCGGCGCCCACGTCGCCGCCCTGGGCGACATAGCGCGTGTAGCCGAGCCGGTTCATCAGCTCCGCCCAGGCCTGCGCTACGCGGCCGACGTTCCAGCCGAGCTCGGTCGGCTCGCCGGAGAAGCCGTAGCCGGGCAGGGACGGCAGCACGAGGTGGAAGGCGTCCTCCGCTTGCCCTCCGTGCGCGGTCGGGTCGGTGAGGGGGCCGACGGTCTCGAGGAGCTCGATCACGGAGCCCGGCCAGCCGTGGGTCATGATCAGCGGCAGTGCGTTCTCGTGCTGCGACCGCACGTGGATGAAGTGGATGTCCACGCCGTCGATCTCAGTCATGAACTGCGGTAGCGCGTTCAGCCTCGCGGCGACCCGCCCGAAGTCGTAGTCGCTCTCCCAGTAGTCCGTGAGCGCCTTCATCGTCGCGAGCTGGACGCCCTGGGAGCGGTCGTCGACGAGTTCCTTGCTCGGCCAGCGCGTCGTTGCTATGCGACGGCGCACGTCGTCGATCTGCGCGCCTGCAATCTCAACCTGAAAGGTTCGAATCTCAGTAGCGGTTTCGACGGTGCTCATGACGTCCTCCCTTCACGCAGCGGCCTGAAGGCCGCTCTCAGCTCCTTCGTAAAGATCTCCGGCTCCTCCCAGGCGGCAAAGTGCCCGCCCTTCTCGGCTTCGTTGTAGTAGATGAGGTTGTGGTAGGCGTGCTTGACCCAGTGGCGCGGCGCCTGGAAGAGCTCGTTTGGGAATACCGTGTAGGCAACGGGCAGCGAGACATGCGGAGGCGGGTTCTTGAACGCGGCAGTTGCGCTCCGACCGTACTCCCAGTACAGCCGCGAGGTCGAGGCGCCCGTACCCGTCACCCAGTAGAGCGTGATGTTGTCGAGGATGTTGTCGCGCGTGAGACCGCCCGAGGGCTGCCCCTCGAGGAAGGCCCGCGAGATCTTTTCGTAGCTGTCGGCGTCGTGGTCCAGCATCCACGCAGCGAGGCCGATCGGTGAGTCCAGCAGCGGATAGCCGATTGTCTGCGGGTGTTCGCCCATCTCGGCGATGTAGCCGCGCTTGGCGACCCCGATGAACTTGCTCAACTGCTCCCGATCATCGCTGGACCAGGCGAGCCTGATGTTAAGCGCAGCCATCAGGAGTTCGCGCGGGGCCGCGCCCAGGAAATTGAAGTGAACGCCGATCAACCCGTCGGGCGCCTGGCGGCCCATCCCGTCGGTCACACCGGCGCCTTGATCGCCGCCCTGGGCGACGTAACGGGTATAGCCGAGACGGCGCATCAGCTCCGCCCAGGCCTGCCCGACGCGGCCGTTGTCCCAGCCGACCTCGGTCGGCTCTGACGAGAAGCCGTAGCCGGGGATCGACGGAATGACGACGTCGAACGCGTCGGTTGAGTCGCCGCCGTAGGCGGTTGGGTCGGTAAGCGGCTCGATCACGTCGAGCATCTCGATCACCGAACCGGGCCAGCCGTGCGTGATGATCACAGGCAAGGCGTTCGCCTGCTCGGAGCGCACGTGGATGAAGTGAATGTCCAGCCCGTCGATCTCGGTCATGAACTGCGGAACGGCGTTCAATCTCGCCTCGAGCCTGCCGAAGTCATAGTCCTCGGCCCAGTAGCGGGCGAGCTCTTGGAGCAGCGCGAGCTGGACGCCCTGCGACGCGTCTTCGACCAACTCGTTGGCGGGCCAGCGCGTCGTTGCGATGCGCCGGCGCAAGTCGTCGATCTGCTCCTCATCAACCTCGATCTGGAAGGGCCGGATGTCGGTTGCCGTTGCGACAGTGCTCATGACTTGCTCCTTTCAGCGCAGCGACTTGAAGGCCGCGCGCAGCTCGTTCGTGAAGATCTCGGGCTCCTGCCAGGCCGCGAAGTGGTTGCCCTCGTCGACCTCGTTGAAGTAGATGAGGTTCGGGTAGGCCTGCTCGGACCAGCTGCGCGGTGCCTGATACAGCTCCCTCGGAAAGACGCTCACAGCGGCCGGCACGGTGGTGCCCTTGACGTCGAAGAAGCCGAGCGTGTTCTCCCAGTAGAGGCGACCCGAAGAAATCCCGGTGTTCGTCACCCAGGTGAACGTGATGTTGTCGAGGACCTCGTCCCGCGTGAGGTTGCCGACGGGCTGCCCGTCGAAGGCCGCGGCGATGTCCTCGAGGCTGAGGGCGTCGTGGTCCAGCATCCACGCCGCGAGGGCGACGGGCGAGTCGGCGAGCCCGTACAGCGTCTGCGGGCGCAGGCCCATCTCCTGCGAATAGCCGAGGCCCTTCGTGAAGAGGAAGTTCAGCCGGTCGTATGCGCGCTGCTCGTCCGGAGACAGGCCCGACGGCGGCGGATCGCCGTCCCCGAGCACGTGCGACGCAAGGACCTTCGAGATCTCGGGCGGGACCGTGCCGGGCATGTTCGAGTGGATGCCGAGCAGCTCGGGAGGCGCCTTCGCGCCCATCACGTCAGTGATCTGCGCACCCCAGTCGCCGCCCTGGGCGACGAAGCGGGTGTAGCCCAGACGCTTCATGAGCGTGATCCAGGCCTCAGCGATGTGGACGGGGTCCCAGCCCGTGCCCGTCGGCTTGGCCGAGAACCCGTAGCCCGGCATCGACGGGACGACCACGTCGAACGCGTCCGCCGCCTCTCCGCCGTGTGCCGGCGGGTCGCTCAGTGGGCCGATCACGTTCAGCATCTCGATGATCGAGCCGGGCCAGCCGTGCGTGATGATCAGCGGCAACGCGTTCTCGTGCGGCGAGCGCACGTGGATGAAGTGGATGTCGAGGCCGTCGATCTCCGTGACGAAGTGGGAGAACTCGCCCAGCCTCGTCTCGAGCCGCCCAAAGTCGTAGTCGGCGCCCCAGTAGCGCACGAGCTCCTGCATCGTCGCCAGCTGCACGCCCTGCGTCGCGTCGTTCACCGTCTCCTTCTCGGGCCACCGCGTCGCCTGGATCCGCCGGCGGAGGTCGACGAGCTCCTCTTCCGGCACCTCGATCTGGAAGGGTCGAACCTCCGTCGCGCTGGCGGTTGCTCCCCCGGTCGTGCTCATATCGCCTCCCTCGGTCCCGTGCCCTACGGCCTCAAATAAGCCGTTGGGACGTCAACCCAAGGGGACGATGCTCGGGCGCCGCGCCAGCGCGACAATCGACTGAGTGAGCCACGCCGAGGGTCTGACGCCAGCCCAGGAGCGCGACCTGGTGATCGCAGCCGAATCCGGCGACGCCGACGCCCGCCGGCGGCTGGTCGCGGCGTTCCTGCCGGCTATCGCCGGTCTCGCCACCACGCACTTCCCCTCCGGCGTCGGAGTGGGCGTCCAGGAGCTCGTTCAGGACGGAGTAGCCGGCTTGCTGGTTGCCGCGCGCCGCTACGACCCCAGCCGGAACACACGCTTCTGGGCGTACGCCTCGTTCTGGGTCCGCAAGTCGATGCAGGAGCTTGCCGCCGATCTCGCGAGGCCAGTCGCGCTGTCGGACCGGGCGGTCCGCGACCTCGCTCGAATCAGAACGGCGCGGAACGAGCACCTGCGCGTCCACGGCATCGAGCCAACGCAGGCGGAGCTGCGGAGCGCGACCGGGTTCAGCAGGGCGCAGCTCGAGAGCCTGCGGGCGGCCGAACTGACGCCGCGGAGCATCGAAGAGCGACTGCGCCCGGGCGACGAAACCGCCGAAACGGTCGGAGAGACGGTTCCCGATCGGGTCGCCGAGCAGGCCTACGAGCACGTGCTCGACGAAATCGAACTCGAGGAGGTGCAAAACCTCGCGGACGGGCTCGACGCTCGCGAGCGGTCAGTGCTCTATGCCCACTACGGACTCGGTCAGCCTGCGCAGACGCTGAACCAGATCGGCGGCAGGCTCGGCTTGACTCCTGAGCGAGCTCGGCAGATCGAGGTTGGCGCACTCGACAAGCTGCGCGACGCGCTCACGGAGGACAGACCCCGGATCCAACGGTAAGAGTGCCCGCCGAGCTCATGCTCGCGTCCTAGCTCATGCTTTCGAGGGCTGAGCGGGTATCTCCCATTAGGGGAGGGGCTTCCCTCGGTGACCTGACCCGGGCCGCGTTGCGGCAGTCCTGCGCGCCAGGGCACGAGCATGGTTGCGGCGACGACAACACACACCCGAAGCCGAGGGCCCGTATGGGTTCGTATGTGCGATCTCGATCAGCACGCCTGCCGCCGCGAGCAGAAAGGCGGACGAGCACCGGGCCACCGGCACGAGCCACCGCCAGGGCGGCGAGTGCGAAGGCGACGAACGCGAGCCACGAGGCACCCTCGCTGAGCGCGGAGCCCGTCCCACCGACCCACGAGTTCGTGAACAAGAACCCTACGAGCTCGCGGGCGGTGTCATCGCGGGGCCCAGGTCCAGCTGCTCGTGTGGTCGACGAGGACGCCGATACCGACGCCAGCAAGTGTGTCGAGCGCCGCGCAGTTGAGTGTTGTCTCCTAAGACGCAGGCTCGAGCGAGCCGTGCACTTCCGACGAGGCGATCGCGAACGAGTCGTAGAAGGCGCGCAGCGCATTTCCTCCAGCGACGTCGAAGTCGAGATGGTGGCAGATCCGCTCGTCGCTGACTGCGACCTTCACTCGGTGGCTCGTGCGGCTCCAGAGGAGCACGACTTCCACTCCATTCGAGGCTCGTTTGCCGAGCTCGACCCAGTCGGCGGGTCCTACGGTGCTCATGGTCTCCTCCTCTCCAAAGCTGTCGTCGTGACGACGAACGGGAAGCGGAGAAGGGGACAACTCCACGGCCGAGGAGTGAAACAGAGGAGCGACCCGAACTCTTCGTGCACGATGTCCGCGCGAAGTCTTAGCGCGCATGAGCCGATCGAGGGAGAAACGATGACCGAGCGCAAGATCGGAACACAGGAGGAGTGGGACGCCGCCCGCGAAGAGCTACTCGCACGCGAGAAGGAGCACACGAGGCTCGGCGACGAGCTTGCGCAGCAACGACGCGAGCTGCCGTGGGTCCCGGTGGAGAAGAAGTACCGGTTCGACACGGACGACGGCGAGAAGGCGCTCGTCGAGCTATTCGACGGGCGATCCCAGCTGCTCGTCTACCACTTCATGTTCGGGCCGAGCTACGAGGCCGGTTGCCCGACCTGCTCGTCAATGGCCGACGGGATCAACGGCGTGCTCCCGCACCTCCACGCTCGCGATGTGACGTTCCTCTTCGTCTCACAAGCGCCGCTGGAGAAGCTCCAGGCCTACGAGCGGCGCATGGGCTGGAGCGTTCCCTGGGTCTCGTCCGCGCCCACCGACTTCAACGTCGACCTCGGCTTCTCGAGCAGCGAGGAGCAGACGCGCGAGGCGATCGCGCCGATGCTCGAAGCGGGGATGCCGCCGATCGTCGCGCATAACGCCGGCTCGACGGGCACAGACGTCGTTGGCTACCTGACCGAGCTCTTTGGGTTCAGCACCTTCGTACGCGACGACGGCACCGTCTACCAGACGTACTCGACGACGGGACGCGGCGTGGAGTTCCTGATGGGCTTCTACCCGATCCTCGACCGCGCACCGAAGGGCCGCGCCGAGGGCGACGAGTGGCAGATGTGGATCCGCCGGCACGACGAGTACGGCAGCGAGCGCGGCTAACCCCGGCAACGAGGTTCGCCGCTGCGTCCGCGCGGCGTCCGGCCTAGTCTCTTCCCCAACGGACAGCTCTGTTATATCGGGAGGGGAGGGGTGCCTGGTGACCAGCGCGATTGAGACCGAGATCCGCCCGTTTCGCATCGATGTCGCGGAGGAGCAGCTCGACGACCTGCAGACCAGACTGACGAGGACTCGCTTCACCGACGAGATCCCCGGTAGCGGCTCTGCGTACGGCGTGAGCGCCGAGCGCGTCAGGCGGCTCGTGGAGGCCTGGCGAACGGACTACGACTGGCGTGCGTGGGAGGCGAGGCTCAACGAGCACCCGCAGTTCACCACCGAGATCGACGGGCAGCAGGTCCATTTCATCCAGGTCCGCGCGGCACGGGACGAGGCGCTGCCCCTCGTCCTGACCCACGGCTGGCCGGGCTCCGTCGTGGAGTACCTGCGAGCCGTCGAGCCGCTGTCTCGCGATTTCCACCTCGTGATCCCATCGCTGCCCGGCTACGGCTTCTCGGGACCGACGACCGAGCGTGGCTGGGACAACCGGCGGATAGCTCAGGCCTGGGTGGAGCTCATGCGCCGCCTCGGCTACGAGCGTTACGGCGCGGTTGGCAACGACGCGGGGTCGATGATCTCTCCGGAGGTGGGCCGGCTTGCCCCCGAGAGCGTCGTCGGAGTCCACGTCACGCAGCTCTTCTCCTTCCCATCCGGAGATCCGGCCGAGCTGGAGGGGTTGAGCGAGGAGGAGCAGGCGGGCATGGAGGTGCTGCAGTGGTTCTGGAACGAGAAGGGCGCCTTCAACGTCCTCCAGTCCCAGCAGCCGCAGACGCTGGCCCATGCGCTCTCGGACTCGCCCGCCGGCCTCGTGGGCTGGCTTGACCAGCTCATGGGCGAGGAGCTCGACGACGACTTCGTCTTGACCAACGCCTCGATCTACTGGCACACGAAAACGGCGGGATCGGCGCTCCGGCTCTACTACGAGAACGCCAAGAGCGGCTATCACCCCACCGAGCCGACCACGGTGCCGATCGCGCTGGCGATGGCCGACGGAGACTTCAAGTCGATCCGCCGCTTCTGCGAACGCGACCACGAGAACATCGTCTCGTGGAAGCAGCTCGCCGCGCCCGCGCGCGGCCACTACACGGCGCACACGGCCACCGAGGCCTTGACGGACGACATCCGAGCGTTCTTCGGGAGCCTCGTGCGTTAACCCGAGGGAAAATTGCCGGTTGCCGTGACGCCTGCGATCGTCCCCCGCTGGGAGTGGCGCGCCTTCGCCGAGCGCTTCGGGGCCGCCGAGGAGAAATTCGACGAGCTCTCACCGGAGAGGGTCGACGACAGCGACGAGCTCTACCTGCTCTCGCTCCAAAGCGACGCCTCGGTGAAGGTCCGCGGTGGACTGATGGACGTGAAGGAGCTCCAGCGCGTCGGCGACGACGGGCTCGAGCAATGGCTGCCCGTCATGAAGGTCGAGTTCCCCCTGCCGGCAGCCGAAGCCGGATCGGTGCTCACCGCTCTCGGTGCGGCCATGCCCTCGCTCGCACGCACCGCGTACACGCTCGATGAGCTGTTGGACGAGCTCGTGCGCCCGAGCGCAGATCTGACGGCGGTCAGGGTGCACAAGCGGCGCGAGCGCTACACGATCGCCGGCTGCATGGCGGAGCGGACCGAGATCCGGACAGACCGCGAGGGGACGCGAACGATCGCGGTCGAGTCGGAAGATCCGGCTCGCGTGAGAGAGGCCGTGCATGAGCTCGGGCTGGCCTCGTATCCGAACGTGAACGTTCCGCGGGGGCTCAAGGCGCTCGTCGGCATGGCCGAGCGGCGGTACGCGGTGATCGACGTCGGCACGAACTCGGTCAAGTTCCACATCGGCGAGCGCCGCGCGGACGGCGTCTGGCGCGCGGTCGTCGACCGAGCCGAGGTCACGCGACTGGGCGCAGGCCTCGCCGAGACCGGCCGGCTGGATGTGGCGGCGAGCGGGGGGACGATCGAGGCGATCAGCGCGATGGTCGACGAGGCGCGGCGGAAGGGCGCTGTCGCGATCGCAACTGTCGGTACGGCCGGGCTACGGCAAGCGGGAAACAGCGCAGCGTTCGTCGATGCCGTGAGGGAGCGCAGCGGCGTGGAGGTCGAGGTCATCTCCAGCGAGGAAGAAGCGCGGCTCGCCTACCTGGCCGCGACGTCCGGGCTCCCTCTCGATCAGGGGTCGCTGCTCGTGTTCGACAGCGGCGGCGGCAGCACCGAGTTCACGTTCGGACACGGCGAGCGTGTCGACGAGCGGTTCAGCGTGAACGTCGGCGCGGTGCGCGTCTCGGAACGGTACGGCCTCGACGGGGTCGTGTCCGCAGACCAGTTGGCGACCGCGCTCGACGGGATCGCCGCCGATCTCGCGCGCCTCGACGGCCGCCCCATGCCGGACGCGCTCGTCGCCATGGGCGGTACCGCCACCAACCTCGCGGCCGTGAGACACGAGCTCGCGGCCTACGACCCAGGCGTGGTCGATGGCACAGTGCTCGATCTGGCCGAGATCGACCACCAGATCGAGCTGTATCGCACCCGAACCGCAGAGGAGCGACGCCAGATCGTCGGCCTCCAACCCGGGCGAGCCGACGTGATCCTCGCCGGCGCCTGCATCGTCCGGACCGTCAGCACGATCCTCGGCAGAGAGTCGCTCACGGTCAGCGATCGTGGCCTCCGACACGCCCTGCTCGTGGAGCGCTTCGGGCCGTAGGACGAACCGGGTCAGCCGATCAGTCTGCGTCGAAACTTTCAGCCACGGCATTGGCCGCGGGGCGGATGAGTTTCGGGTCGTCGTAGAAGTCGATCTGGCCTTGCGATTCGAGCCAAAGCTGCCGCTTCGGCGATCTCACCGCCGAATAGAAGGCGTGTGCAAGCTCGGGAGCCAACGCCCGCTCGGAGTGGACGAGCAGCACGGGCACCTCGAGCACATCGGCTGCGCCGCGCGCGTCGAACGGCACGCTGTACGCGAGCGACTGGACGGCGTAGCCGTTGACGTAGTTGGCAACCTGGCCGCGCGCCGTCCCGTAGAACTCGTATGCCTCCCTGAGCGGCATGGCGACGTCGCCGCCGTCCGGCCCGACCGCTGGGATCGTTTCGGCCTCGCCGGTCTCACGCCAAAGACGTTCGGCGGCCTGGCCGCGCTCGATTGCCGCCTGGTAGGCATCGCCCATCCTCGCTTTGTTCTTCGCGTTGTCGGTGTACACGCCGGCGACGCCCGCGAAGGCACGAAAGCGCGAGTCTCCCGCGACCGCCCGGACCATCGGCCCAGCGCCGAAGCACACGCCGAGACCAAACAGGGGCAGGTCCGCCAGCCGATCGTCGGCGAGGAGCGCGGTGCCCGCGTTCCTGATGTCCTCGACGTTGGCGTCGGGATTCTCGAACTGCCGCGGTTGGCCCTCGCTCTCGCCGAAGTACCGGTAGTCGAACGCGAGCGCCGCATAGCCGCGCTCGGCCATCGCGTGTGCGTACGTGCCGGACGCTTGCTCCTTCACCGAGGTGAGCGGGCCGACGGCAACGACCACGCCGGCCGGGTCTCCCCGCGCCGGTATGAAGAGATTGCCGACCAACGTCTCGCCTTCGCTTGGGAAGGTGAAACGCGTCTTCGTCGTGGTTTCCATGGTTCTGAGGTCTCCTCTCTCGAGCGCTGGTGAACTAGGCCCAGTGACGCTCCTGCGCGAGCTCTTTCGCGGTGTCGAAGAAGCGCTCGATCGCGGGGAGCTCGTGGTCCTCTCGCCAAACGGCATTGACTGTGAGCATCGGGCGGGGCGGCGACAGGTCGACGAGCTTGACGCCGCGCGGAAGCTGTTCGACCAGTGAGCTGACGACGAGGCCGACCCCGCGGCCTTCTGCGATGTAGCCCCAGACGGTCGAGCCGGCTCCGTGCTGGTCGACCTTGGGCTCGAAGCCGGCCAGGTGGCAGGCGGCGATGATCGCGTCGAAATAGCCGGGAGCCATCTCGTGCGGCCACAGCTCCAGCGTCTCGTCGCGCACGGCGGCCAGGTCGATCTGCTCGCTGTCGGCCAGATGGTGGTGCTCGCCCACGGCGAGTCGCACGACCTCACGCCGGACCGTCCGCTGGCGGATGTCTTCGGGGTAGGACGTCAGCGGTGCAAGCGCGAGATCGCATTCGCCGTCGCGCAAGAGGGCGGCGACGTCGCAGCCGAAGACCTCGCGGGCGTCGACCTTCAGCAGTGGATAGTCCCGGTTGAGTCGGTCGAGGAGCAGCGGCATGGTCTCGAACGCGCTGACGAGCGTGTAACCGAGGCGCAGCGTCCCGGCTTCGCCGCGGGCGACGGCCTGGACCCGCCTGGCGGCGCGGTCCGCGCCGGCGAGGACACGCCGGCAATCGGCGAGAAACACCGCTCCCTCCGGCGTGAGCTTGACGCGTCGCGGGCTTCGTTCGAGCAAGGTGACGCCGAGCAGTTGCTCGAGCGCCTTGACCTGTTGGCTCACCGCCTGCTGGGCGACGTGTAACTCGCGCGCGGCGGCGGTGAAGCTGCCGCGCTCGGCCACGGCTGCGAAGTACCGCATCTGGCGGAGATCCGGCGTTGCCACTCACGCGAGTGTACGACCGGGAACACACCCCGGCGACAAGCCGAGGTTGTCGCCGAACAACAACTTGCGCTTGTTCCTGCGGCGCGGGCGCACCTACCGTCGCTTGACGAGCTCGAGTGAGCGAACCGGCTCCCCGCCGCGGGAAGGAGGCCGAGATGGCGACCGTGAAAGGCGCGGATCAGCATCACGAGATCGTCGACGTGACGACCAGCAAGCGTCCGCGGGTGCTGATGGTCGTCGCCAACCCGACGACATCGACGACGACCGGCTGGGAGGTGGGCTTCTGGGCCGGCGAGCTCACCCATCCCTACTACGAGTTCGGCCGGGTTCGCTACGACATCACGATCGCGAGCCCGGACGGCGGCAAGGTCGAGCTCGACGCGCTCTCGGATCCCCGCGACGAGTCGAAGTGGTCGGCCGACGACCTGATCTCCATGGGGTTCCTGAACACGCCCGAGCTCGTCGCGCTGCTCGAGGAAACCGCCAGGCTTGCCGACCTCGCTCTGGACGAGTTCGACGCGCTCGTCGTCTGCGGCGGGAACGCACCGATGTTCCAGTTCCGGGAGAACGAGGACCTGAAGCGGACGATCGCCGCCTTCTACGAGTCCGAGAAGCCGACCGCACTCCTCTGCCACGGGGTCTCGGCGCTGATCGACGTGCAGCTTTCCGACGGCTCCTACCTCGTCGACGGCAAGACGGTGACCGGGTTCGCCAACGTCGAGGAGGACTTCGTGGACAAGGCGGTCGGGCAGAAGGTCATGCCCTACCGGATCGAGGACGAGCTCCGCATGCGCGGCGCCAACTACGTCCAGGGCGGCTTGCTCAAGGCCTTCGCCGTTCGCGACGGGCAACTGATCACCGGCCAGCAGCAGTACTCGGGGCCGAAGGTGGCGGAGCTGGTCATCGCCGCGCTCGGCGTCTAGCCCGATGTCCATCGAGGCCTACTACGACGCGTGGAACCGCCACGACGCCGCGGCAGTCGCCGCCTCGTTCGCGGCGGGTGGCGTGTACGCCGATCCGCTCACGCGCGTCGACATCTCTGGCGACGAGCTGACCGACCACGTGCAAGGAGTGCTCGACGTGATCCCCGATCTCCGCATCTCCGCCACTCGCACGGTGGCGAGTGAGGACGCCGCCGCAGTCGTCTGGACGGCCGAGGGCACCTGGGACGGCAAGCTCGGCCCGCTCGCCGCCACGGAGACGCCGGTGCGTTTCGAGGGGACCGATGTCTTCGAGCTGGAAGACGGTCGTCTCCGGCGCGTGCGGCGGTCCTTCGACCAGCTCGCGGTCGCCGACGCGCTGGGACTACAGACGATCGTCGAGCCCTACGGCGAGGGTGACCTGACCTTCGGTCACTCGATGCGCAGCTGGGTGAGCAAGGGGAAGCCCGGCGCGCTCGGAATGACGTGGTTGCTGGCCCGCGACGAGACCGAGAAGCTCGCGATCCGCGAGCGCGCACGCGAGATCATCAAGCACTTTCGCGAGGTGCCGGGCTTCATCGGCATCGTCACCGGGTTCGCCGGCCTGCACGGCTTCACGCTGACCGCTTGGGAAAGCGAGGAGGCGCTGCGGCGCGCCACCCACTCAGGCGCGCACGGGGAGGCGATGCACGCTTTCCGCCACGAAGGGCTCGCCGGTGGGGTCTTCACCAGCGTCTGGGAGCCGGTTCGGCTGAATCGGATGTGGCTGCGCTGCCCGCTCGGCCACCCGAACGACGCGACTCGAGCAGACGGCAGGTGCGAGGTGTGCGGTGAGCAGCTCCCGGCGCCCGAGCCCTACGTGTGAGGCCCTCGCCGTTCCGAGTCGACCTCGCCGATGACACCCTCGCCGGGATTCGAGCCCGACTTCGTCGCGCCACGCTACCGGCGGCCAGGGGCAAGGGCTGGGAGCACGGCGCCTCAGTCGACTACCTCGAGCAGTTCCGCAGCTATTGGCTCGAGGAGTTCGACTGGGCCGCGGCGCAGGAGCGGCTGAACGCTCACCCGCAATTCACCGCGACGATCGACGGGCTCGAGATTCACTTCTACTGGGTGCCCGGCAGCGGTCCCTCTCCTCGTCCGCTGCTGCTGACCCACGGCTGGCCGGGATCGGTCGTCGAGTTCCTGCCGGTGATCGGCGCGCTTGCCCGCCCGGGCGAGTTCGGTGGGGACATCGCGGACTCGTTCGACGTCGTCGTTCCCTCGCTGCCGGGTTTTGGCTTCAGCGGACGACCCGAGGGCGTCGTGGGACCGCAGTCGACCGCTCGCCTGTGGCGTCGCCTCATGACCGAAGAGCTCGGGTACGAGCGTTTCGGCGCCCAGGGCGGCGACCTCGGCTCGATGGTCACCGCCTACCTCGGTGGCGAGCACTCCGACGTCGTCTCGGCGATCCACCTCAACTTCGTGCCGATCAGGCCGCTGCCCGACACTGAGCTGAGCTCGGAGGAACGTCGTTGGAAGGAGGAAGCGGACGCGTACCGCGCACGCGAGCTCGATTACTTCGTCTTGCAGGAGCGCCGGCCTCAGACGCTGGCAGTCGCATTGCAAGACAGCCCGCTCGGGGCGGCGGCGTGGATGCTCGAGCGACTCAACGCTTGGAGCGACGGCGGCGTCGCGCAGGCGTTTCGCATCGACGACTTGATCACGAACCTCATGCTCTACGTCGCAACGGGCCGGATCGAGTCGTCGCTCTGGTTCTATCGAAGCTTCCTCCTCGAGTGCCAAGGTCGAACGCACCCATCGGCCCGCGTAGAGGTACCCACCGGGGTCGCCGTGTTCCCGAAAGAGATGCCGAACGGCCGGCCGCCGCGCACCTGGGCCGAGCGCGACTACAACCTCGTTCATTGGTCGGTGATGCAGCGCGGCGGCCACTTCGCCTGCCTCGAGCAGCCAGAGCTCTTCGTGCGCGACCTGCGCGACTTCTTTCGCGCGCAGGACGGAGAGAAGCAATGACCGAGCACACGACCGGGTCGTCATGGATCCGCCCCCACGACGAGTACGACGGCGAGTGACCGGCGCGGACGGTTGTCCGCTCGACGTGTTAGCCGACTCCGCCGATGAAGACCATGATCACGCGTGCGGGCACCGCTCCGCGGTTCTCGATGCGGTTCGGGCGGTCGGCCGTGTAAAGCGCCGCGGCGTGCTTGGGCAGCGCCGTGCGGTGCCGGTGGTCGAGGACGAGGGTGATCTCGCCCTCGAGGACGTAGAGCAGCTCGCGAGTGCCCTCGGGATGAATCTCGCCTTCGTAGGCGTCGCGGGGCTCAAGCGTCCAGTCCCAGAGCTCGGTCTTGGCTGGGTGCTGGGTGCCGACGAGGAAGGCGCCCCACCCGCCCTCGGCGCCGCTCCAGAGGCGCGCCGCCTGGTCGCCGCTGACGACGCGGAGCTCCGGCTCGTCGCCGACCTCGACGAGCTGCGCGAACCCGACGCCGAGCGCCGTCGCCAGGCGACCCACCGTGGCGACGCTCGGGTTCGTTCGGCCCTGCTCGAGCTCGACGACCATGCCCTTGCTGACGCCCGAGCGGGCGGCAAGCGCCGCGAGGGTCCAGCCGCGTGCCTGCCGCAGCGAACGGACATTGCGCGCAAGTGCTGCGGTCAGGAGGTCTACGTCAGAAGTGGCAGTGTCCGCCATTGGCCGTGACAACTATACTGGTCATCTAGACCAATATAGTGCTACGAATCTATATTCAGGAGGTGCGGAGATGATCACGGGCGTGCATGCAGTGATCTTCACCAGGGACGCCGAGCGGGATCGCGCGTTCTTCCGAGACGTGCTCGAGTTCCCTTCCGTCGATGCCGGCGGTGGCTGGCTGATCTTCGCGCTGCCGCCGGCGGAGCTGGCGGCCCATCCTGCCGAGGAGGGCGGCCGGCACGAGCTCTACCTCATGTGCGATGACGTCCACGCCACCGTCGACGAGCTGAAAGCGAAGGGAGTCGACGTCTCCCCGTCGATCAGCGACGAGAGCTTCGGGCTTGTGACCGCGATCCGACTGCCCGGCGGCGGCGAGCTCGGGCTGTACCAGCCGATGCATCCCTCGCCGCTGGCCCCGGGACTGTCTGCGTCGTGACGATGGTGCGGGTTTACCTCTTGCGCCGCGACAGCTCGCCGGGCAGGCCGAAGCGCGGGAAGATCTCGGGGGTCATGAACGCGGTCATGGCTTTCACCTGGGTTCCGTCGAGCGTGAGCACCTCGAGCGCCTCGGCCACGTAGCTTCCCTTCTGGGAGTCCCAGCGGTACGCGCCGTTCGCCGCCTGGCCGTTGGCCTGTGTCGGGCGGTAGCGATGGACGGGCTCGGCGGCGAACGCGGCGATGACGTCTCGGCCACGCCACCAGGCTGGATAGGGTGGCATCGCGAAAGTGGCGTCCTCGGCGAGCATGGCGACGAGTGCGTCGACGTCGCCGCGCTCCCAGGCATCGATGTAGTTCGCGACGATCTCGCGCACCTGCGTGGGGCCGAGCGAGCGGAGGGTCGCCTGCTGGCTGCGCGCGGGGATGCGCTCGTCGACCGTCCTGCGGGCACGCTGCAGGGCGCTGTTCACGGATGGGGTCGTCGTCTCGAGGGTCTCGGCGACCTCGCGGGCTGAGAAGCCGAGCACGTCGCGCAGGATGAGCACGGCTCGCTGGGTGGCGGGGAGATGCTGGAGCGCCGCGATGAAAGCGAGCTCCACCGCCTCCCGCTGCTCGTACCGAGCCTCGGGAGTCGCGTATCCGTCCTCGAGCCCGACCTCTCCGTCGGGATACGGCTCGAGCCAGATCGGCTCCGTGTCCGGCGCGCCGGGATCATCGTCGGGGCCGGCCGGCGAGCCCTGTTCGATCGGGAGCAGCCGCTTCGGCCGCCGAGCCAGGGCGTCCAGGCAGACGTTCGTCGCGATTCGGTAGAGCCAGGGGCGGAGACGCCCCCGGCCGCCGAAGCGCGGCAGCGCTCGCCACGCGCGAAGCAGTGCCTCCTGGAGGGCGTCTTCCGCATCGTGGAGCGAGCCGAGCATCCGATAGCAGTGGGCGTGAAGCTCACCGCGATAGGGCTCGATCAGGCGGCGGAACGCCTCCTCGTCTCCGCCGCGGACCGCGTCGAGCAGCTCTTCCTCTGACGGCTTAGCGATCAGTTCTCCCGCACGGATCGGTTGTACCAAGCGAGATCACTAACGCTAAGAGAGGAGGAACTAGACGTGACAGACGACGAACCGGCCTTCGCGGCACCGCCCCCCGATCCGGAGCTCGAGCGCCTCGAGCCTTTGCTGGGAACGTGGAGTGCCGAGGATCACACGCTGGACGGCGTTTTCGGCCCCAGCGTCCCGGTCAGGAGCACGGAGACGTTTCGCTGGCTCGACGGCGGCTACTTCCTGGTCCAGGAGTACGAGACGACCTTCGGCGATGAACCGACCCAGAAGGGCGTGAACTACTGGTTCTACGACTCGGAATCCGGCAGCTTCCGGATCATCTTCTTCAGCAACAACGGGGCCTTCTCCGAGGCTGGCAACCGCTACTCGGGTCGCGTCGCCGGTGGCAGGCTCACGCTCGAAGGACCCGCTCGCTTCCAGTACGAGCTAGACGACGACGGCAGGATCAGGATCGATCCCGACGGCGCGCTCTCGGTCACATGGTGGCTGCGTGACGAGACCGGCGACTGGCAGCCCTGGATGACGAACACGTTTCAGCGGAGCGGCTAGCGAGCCGCCGTTAGGGCCCGGTGGCTAGCTTCAGCTGACGGCTTCCGTGAGGGCCTCCGCAGTCTGCGCGTCGGCCGGGTAGAAGGCGACGATCGTGAGCTCGGCAAGCGTGAGGTCGCGGGCGGTTCCGAAGGTGGAGAAGGTGCAGAAGAGCGCGAGGTCTCTATCGTCGAGGCGGAGCTCGTGCTTGAGCATGATCTCGTTCGGCGTCGGCACGTCTGTGCCGTCCTCCTCAATCGCCACTCCGGGGTAGCCGGCGAGTTCCTCGTAGAGAGCTTCGAGCTCGGGATCGCCCGACGCCGCGATCTCGCGGCGGAGCCGCGCGAGCAGGTAGCCGCTCCAGTCGGCAAGGTTGGAGATCCGGGACGCTAGTCCATCGGGGTGCAGCGCGATTCGGAGCGCGTTCGCCGGTGGCCTCCGAAGCTCAGGCGCGACACCGCGGTTGACGTAGTCGACGCCGCGATTCCAGGCGACGATGTTCCAGCGGCGGTCGACGACCACTGCAGGGTAGGGCTCGTGCGCGGACAGAAAGCGGTCGAGTGCCTGCCGGACAGGCGCCATCTCGCTCTCGTCGAGCGAGCGCTCGCCGAAGGCCGGGGCGAAGCCGGCCGCCAAGAGCAGGCGGTTGCGGTCACGTAACGGAATGTCCAGCCGCTCTGCGAGATGGAGGAGCATCTCGCGGCTCGGCCGTGTGCGACCCGTCTCGATGAAGCTGAGATGCCGCGCCGAGACCGCCGATTGCAAGGCGAGCTCGAGCTGGGTGAGGTTGCGCCGCTGCCGCCACTCACGAAGGAGCGCCCCTGCAGGCGGTGCACCCTCAGGGAGGGCCATGCCCAGACCCTAACCGCACCTGATTCATTCGCGACCTGTCGATGCCTTACCCCACAGGTAATCGACTCGCGCACCCGGCGTCGGCAGCATCGACGGCTGACGAAGTCGACGTTCAAGACCAACGTGGAGGTGTTGGGATGGCAACCATCCAAACCCGTGAACGCGAAGCTCGCCTGAAAGAGCTGTTCGCGGCCGACTGGACGACGGAGCTGTTCGCCGAGTTCTGGGCAGCGCCCGACCTGAACTGGATCCCGCCGATTATCACTGACGACGTCGTCGGCTACTGGCCCGGCGGGAGGACCGTCCGGGGCAAGGCGGAGTACATGCAGGCGCTGGAGGAGCTGCTCGCGCTGCTCCCCGATCTCCGTCTCGAAGTGGCCGAGCACGCGATGAGCGCCGACGGCGAGTTCGGCTTCTCCCGCTGGGTGATGCACGCGACCGGCGCCAACGGTCCCTTCGTGATGGACGGGATGGACCGTACGAAAGTCCGCGACGGGCTGGTCTGCGAGAACTACGTCTTCTTCGACCCGGCCCAGTTCGCGCAACTCGTCGGCGAACGGGAACGCCCGCGGGGTCAGTGATTCGGGCGCCCGAGGTCAATGCCAGCACGCCGATCGTCGAGGGCTGGTTCGAGAACATCGGCGCGACGGTGATGGGTCGCAATATGTTCGGAGGCGGCCCGGGCCCGTGCGGGATGTCCCTCGGCGGCGGGGCCAGCGCCGTCCAGCAGTACCTGGCTGCCGGCCTGATCGACGACATGCTGATCTCCCTCGTCCCCGTCTTCCTGGGAGACGGAGCTCGACTCTTCGACAGCCTCGGCGACGCCAGACCGACGCTCGAACAGGTCGGGGTAGTCGAGGCGCCGGCGTCACGCACATCAGATACCGCGTCGGATGACCGGTAAGTCGTGCCGGACGTACTGATCACCGGAGGGAGCGACGGGATCGGCCTCGCGTTGGCGAAGGTCCTTGCCGCCGCAGGCGACACGCGCGTGACGCTCGTGGCGCGCAGCGAGGCCAAGCTCGAGGAAGCAGTCACCCAGCTCCAGGGAGAGGGCCACGACGTCATCGCCGCCGACCTGTCGGAGCCGGAAGGAGTCGACCTGGTCGCCCGGCGGCTCGCCGCGCGGCACTACGACGTGCTGATCAACAACGCCGGCGCGGGTTTGTACGGACGCTTCGCCGAGCTCCCGCTCGACGATCAGCTGCGCATGATGAGGCTGAACGTGGAGAGCGTGAGCGTGCTGTCGCACGCGTACCTCCGCCGGGCGGAGCCGGGCGACGCTCTGGTCAACACGGCGTCGTTCCTGGCGTACGCACCGCTCCCGGGGAACGCCGCCTACTCGGCGACGAAAGCGTTTGTGGCGGCGCTCAGTGAGGCGCTGTGGTGGGAGTACAAGAAGGACGGCGTCTACGTCCTCTGCTTCAGCCCCGGAGTGATCGCCACCCGCTTCCACGATACGGCGGGCAGCTCCGTGGCCGCCTTTCCGCGTGCTCTCGTGCAGTCACCGGAGAGCGCGGCACGAGAGCTGGCGGCTGCTCTAGGGAAGCGTCGCTCGCCGCGCCTCATCACCGGTTTCGCCACGCGACGGTTTGTTCGACTGCAACAGATCGTCAGTCGGAAGACGGCGATCAACCTGATGGGAAGGAGGAGCCCGCTATAGCCCTTGCGGAGGCCGCCCGAGCCTCGGTCCTCGATAGGCGCTGGCTCGCGCTTCTGATCCTCTGCCTGGGCGACCTGATGATCGTCCTGGACGTGACGATCGTCGGTGTCGCCCTTCCGTCGATTCGCGCGGATCTTGGGTTCTCGGAAGAGTCGCTCGCCTGGGTCGTGAACGCCTACCTGATCACCTTTGGAGGCTTCCTTCTCCTCGGCGGCAGGCTCGGCGACCTCTTCGGACACCGAAGGCTGTTCACGGCCGGAATCGCTCTCTTCACGGTTGCGTCGGCCGTGTGTGGCCTCTCGAGCTCACAGGAAACGCTCGTCGCCGCGCGCGCCGTCCAGGGCGTTGGCGCCGCGGTCGTTTCGGCAGTTGCCCTCTCGCTGATGATGACGCTCTTCACCGAGCCGACCGAGCGGGCGAAGGCGATGGGCATCTTCGGTTTCGTCGCCTCCGGCGGCGGCTCGCTGGGCGTGCTCCTCGGCGGCATCCTCACGGACGCGCTCAACTGGCACTGGATCTTCCTCGTGAACGTGCCCGTCGGCGTCCTGGTGGTCGTCCTGACGCTGATCGTGATTTCGGAAGCACGGATCGAGACCGCCTCGCAACGGCTCGACCTGGCGGGCGCGGTGACCGTAACGGCTTCGCTGATGATCGCCGTCTACGCGATCGTCAACGGAAACGAGGTTGGATGGCTGACCTGGCGCACGCTCGGCCTGCTCGCGGCCTCGGCGATCCTGCTCGCGATCTTCCTCGTTATCGAGGCCAACGTGCGTTCGCCGCTAGTCCCGCTCCGCCTCTTCCGGCTTCGCAACGTCACCGTCGCGAACGCCGTCGGCGTCCTCTGGGCGGGCGCGATGTTTGCCTGGTTCTTCCTCACCGCTTTGTACCTCCAGCTCGTGCTCGGCTACAGCCCGCTCCAGGTCGGGCTCGCGTTTCTGCCGGGGAACCTCGTGATGGGCGCGATGTCGATCGGCCTCTCTGCGAAGCTCGTTCTGCGGTTCGGCACTCGACCTCCGCTCGCCGTCGGGTTGCTCTTCGCTTCCCTTGGGCTCCTGCTCCTGGCACGGGCGCCCGCCGATGGCAACTTCGCAGCCGACGTCCTCCCGAGCATGATCTTGCTGGGTCTCGGCGCGGGAATGGCGTTCAATCCCGTTCTGCTCGCCGCGATGAGCGACGTCGAGCAGACCGAGGCCGGTCTCGCGTCCGGAGTCGTCAACACCTCCTTCATGATGGGCGGCGCGCTCGGGCTGGCAGTGCTCGCGAGCCTGGCAGCGGCTCGGACCGATGCGCTGCTCGCCGACGGAGAGAGCCAGGCTGCGGCGCTGACGGGCGGCTACCACATCGCGTTTCTGGTCGGCGCGGTGTTCGCGGCGGCCGCAGCTGCGCTGGGCGCCCTCCTTCTCCGCGCCGAGACACCGCAGCCGCTGGAGGAGCGTGACGAAGCCGCTGGCGAGCCGGCTCCTTGCAGCTCATTCTCGGTCCCGAGCCGTAGCGCGACGGCCGGCTGATTCGATGTTGGCCGCACTCGCCGATCAGATCGATCGCCGTCCGTGGGGCGTGCTCGCCGCCTCGCTCGTGATCGTTGCGGGCGCGGCGGTGTTCGGGGCGAACGTTCGCGAGCACCTCGAGCCGCGCGGGTTCGACGTGCCAGGCTCGAGCAGCGCAAAGGCGCGCGAGCGGATCGCGCAGGCATCCGGAAGTGATCCCGCCAGCAGCGTTCTCGTGCTCGTGCGCCTGCCCAGGCCCTACGGTACGCCGAGCGCCCGACAGACGCTCGCAGCCATCGAGGCGAGACTGCGGCGAGACCGCGCCGTCGTCGCGGTTCTGGATGCCGCCACCGCGGGCAATCCAGCGATGATCGGTCGCGACCGGCGCTCGACGTACGTGATCGCCGCTCTACGACCGCTCGATGACCAGCAGCAGGAGGAGGCGGGAAAGCGCCTCGTTGCCACCTTCGCAGGAGACTCGAGGGTGACAGTGGGCGGCAATCCGGTCGCGAACCACGAGATCACGACGAAGATCGAAAGCGATCTGCGCCGGGCCGAGCTCCTAGCCGTCCCGCTGATCATGGTTTTCTCGTTCTTCCTGTTCCGCGGCTTCGTGGCCAGCCTTCTGGCGCCGATCGCGGGCGCGCTCACCGTCCTCGTCAGCTTCTTCTTGCTGCGCGAGCTCGCCTCGATCACCTCGCTTTCGATCTACGCCCTCAACCTCGTCACGGGGCTTTCGATTGGGCTCTCGATCGACTGGAGCCTGCTTCTGCTCTCCCGCTACCGCGAGGAGCGAGCCAAGACAGCCGACCTCCGGCTCGCCCTGCGACGCGCCCTCGTTCCGGCCGGAAACACGATCGTCTTCAGCGCCGTGACGGTCGCCGCCTCGATGGCCGTCCTGCTCGTGTTTCCACTGGTCTTCCTGCGTTCGATGGGCTACGGCGGGATCATCGCCTCGACGGTCGCGATGCTCGTTGCGCTGATCGTGCTGCCGACCATTCTGCGCCTCCTTGGCAGTCGCATCGACGCGCTGGCGCTCCCGCGTTGGCGTGATCCGAAACGGCTGGCCGTCCCGTCGCGTCTCTGGCATCGCCTCGGTCGGCTGACCACCGATCGCCCCATTCCGGTCGCGACGCTGGTCGTTGTCCTGACGATGGTCGTCGCCATCCCCCTGTTTCGCATCCAGTGGACGACCGTCGACGCCGCCAGCCTGCCCACATCGGCGCAGGCCTTCCAGGTCGACCGGGCGATCAACCGCTCGCGCGAGTTCATCCCGAACGGGGGCACTCCCTTCTACCTCGCCGTCGAGGCGCCGCCCACGGCCTCGGCAACGGTCGCCTCGCTCGCAAACAGGGTGCGTCGTCTCGACGGCGTCCTCGCCGTCGCGGCGCCGCGGTTCCTCGGTCGCAACACGTGGCAAATCAACCTGATCGCCTCGGACCCGCCGTACAGCACGACGACGCAGGACCTGGTCGAGCAGCTGAATCGGCTCGAGAGCCCTTCTGCGCTCCTTGTCGGCGGCGACGCCGCCGCGTTCAATGACGAGCGCAGCGCGATCGCCTCGGACCTCCCGCTCGCGATCGCACTCCTTGCCGCCGCGACGCTCGTCATCCTCTTCCTCCTGTCGGGCTCCCTCGTCGCGCCGCTTCTCTCGTTACTGATGACCGCGCTCACGCTGGCCGCGGCCTTCGGAGCGCTGATCCTCATCTTTCAGGACGGACGCTTCGAAGGACTCCTCGACTACGGGAGCCAGGGCGCGCTCGACCTGACGATTCCGCTCGTGCTCGCCGCGCTCGTGTTCGCGATCTCGACCGACTACGGCGTCTTCCTGCTCAGCCGCGTACGCGAAGCCCGGCTGCAGGGTCGAACCGACCGCGACGCAATTAGCAGCAGCGTCGCCACCGTCGGTCGCATCATCACCTCGGCCGCGGTGCTCTTCGCCGTCTCGATCGGCGTCTTCGGCACTTCGGATGTCGTCGTCCTCAAGATCCTCGGCATCGGGACCGCTCTCGCCGTCCTCGTCGACTCGGTGCTCGTTCGCTGTCTGCTGCTCCCGGCCTCACTCCGACTCCTCGGCGGGCGGGCATGGTGGCTGCCCACCCCGCTCGCGAGGCTCCACGGACGAATCGGCCTCCACGAAGAGGTCGACGGCGCCCGTGCCGGAGGAGGATCATGACCCCTGCGGGCACCGCTTCATCTGTCGCCGGTGGGGCTGGGAGCGGATTGAGAGCGACCGATGAGTTTCGGCGCAACGCCGGATCATTAAAGACGACGGCGCGCCGATCGCGCCGGCAAGAGCACGGCTCTGTGGATGAGCGACGCCCAATGGAAGCCAGCACCGCGCCAACGCTTGCGAACCGAAGGAGAGAACGGTGACTGATCACAAAACTGGAACGCGTGAGGAGTGGCTTGCGGCCCGCCTCGAGCTCCTCGAGGCGGAGAAGGAGCTGACGCGGCGTGGCGACGAACTTGCACGGCGGCGGCAGGAGCTGCCCTGGGTTCGGATCGACAAGGAGTACCGCTTCGAGACCGACGCCGGCAGCGCCTCGCTCGCGGACCTCTTCCGAGGACGCTCGCAGCTGCTCGTCTACCACTTCATGTTCGGGCCCGAGTACACGGCGGGCTGTCCGTCCTGCTCGGCGATCGCCGACGGGTTCGATGGCTCCGTCGTCCACCTCGAGCACCACGACGTCGCATTCACGGCGGTGTCGCGGGCGCCGCTCGCGAAGCTGCAGGCGTACAAGCAGCGGATGGGCTGGAGCTTCCCCTGGGCATCATCGTCCGGGAGCGACTTCAACTACGACTTCCAGGTGACGTTCAGCGAGGAGCAGCAGCGGTCGGGAGTCGTCGAGCACAACTTCCGCGCGATGGACACGAGCAGCGACCTCGGCGACCCAGACGCTCTCGCCGTCTATGGCACCGACTTGGCGACGGCTCTGCGGGAAGCGCCGGGCGTGAGCGCGTTCGCGCTCGAGGACGGCGCCGTCTATCACACCTACTCGGCCTACATTCGTGGGCTGGACGGCCTCTGGGGCATGTACCAGTGGCTCGACCGCGCGCCACGCGGGCGCAACGAGACGATGGTGCAAGGATATGGTGACCTCCACGCCGCGACCTGGATCCGCCGCCACGACGAGTACGACGGCGAGTGACGCGCCTACCCGTTCCGGAGGCGTTCGGGGACGGGCCTGAGATCGTCGCCCCAGACCTCCCAGAAGAACAGGTCGGCGGCGTGCTGGTCGGCGGCGAAGTTGATCACCTCTTGGATTCGACCCGCGGCGATGCGGTAGACGAGTACCCACTCCATGTCGAGGGAGGCGTCGCCATGAGCGGCCCAGCCGCGGTGGACGTCGATCACGTAGTCACCTTGCGCGGCGATCACGATTGGCTCGGCCTGGAAGTTCGCTCTGGGCAGCAGGGCGAAGTAGGCGAGGATCTCGTCCACGCCGCTCTTGACTCCGGCCAGCGGGTGGTGGCCGGGTATACGCCAGGTGACATCGGGCGCAAGGATCTCTGTCCGCATCTTCTCGAGATCGTGCTCTGCATAGGCGACGAAGAAGCTCTGAACGAGAGCGATGTTCGGGTTGTCGGCCACCGTCGTCACCGGTAGCGAGCGATCAGCGTCACGATCTTACGGCGCTCGGTGACGAAGCGGTAGCGGAGCGCTTCGCCCAACGTGCCCGCGCGAAAGTCGAGGGTGAAGACCGCCGCACGTCGTCCTCTCTGTACGCGCAGGATCGTGTAGCGGCCGCCACTGGCGATCGGGTCACGGCTGATCCAGCGACGTATCGCCGCGCGCCCGCGATAGCGCGTGCCGCCGATGTCGAAGACCGCCTTGGGCGCGACGAGGGCGACCGCGCCGGCAAGGTCGCCGCGATTCACGGCCGCAATCCATGATCGCCCGACGGCGGCCGCGGTCCGGCCGTCGTCGACCGTTGGTGCAGCACGCGTTGGCACCGCCGCAACCACCGCCACCAGGCACACCGACGCGGCTAGCAGGAGTCGGTGGAGCATCTGTGGGCGGACGTCATTTGCCGGCGACGTGCCGGTCGAGCCAGCGAATCGCGTGCGCGGCTGCCTCGCTGACGTAGGGGTCCTGGTCGTAGAGCTCGATGTGGTTGTGCGTCTCGATCCAGACGAGCTCCTTGGTGCCGAGCGCCGCCTGGTAGGCCTTCTGCGCGTACTCCGGTAGCAGCTGACCGTCGGTCGTGCCGTGCACGATCAGCAGCGGCGTCGGGGCGACGAGCGGCGCGTGGACGACCGAGTTGTAGATGAAGTAGGGCAGCAGCGAGGCCGCGGTCGTGCGCGGCGACCAGTTGGGCGCGTCGGCCTTGCTCGTCCGGTCGTAGAAGCTGTACGCCTCCTCGTTCGGCATCGCCGCGACCGGGACGTCGTCCGACAGCGCCTTGGCGATCGTTGGGATGTACTCGACCTCGCCGGTCTCGTATTGCCGCTGCACGAGCTCGTTGACCTTCCGGTAGTAGGCGGCGAACCCGTCGACGCCGAAGAACTGCTGGAACGTGCCGCCGATGTTGTAGCCGCCGGCGATGCTCACAACCGCCTTCAGGCGCTTATCGCGCGCAGCGGTCGAGACGGCGTAGCCACCGCCCATGCACACGCCGACGACCGCGACCCGATCGGGATCGACGTCAGCGCGCGTGAGCAGGTGACTGACGGCGTTGGCATAGTCCTCGATCACCAGGTTCGGGTCGTAGTGAGCGCGTGGCTCGCCCTCGCTCTCGCCGAGGTTGCGCGGGTCGAAGGTCAGCGCCGTGTAGCCGGCGTCGGCGAGTCGCTCGGCGTAGTGCGGCAGCGTCTGCTCCTTCACGCTGCTGATCGGTCCGCAGAGAGCAACGGCCGGCGTTCGCTCGCTGGCGTCGAGGCCGGGTGGCCGGTAGAGATGGCCGGCGAGGGCCAGGTCGCCGCTTCGGAAGGTGATGGGGCTTCGGCGAGCGGGATCGGCCTTCAGCAGGTCGTTCGGATCGTTCGGAAGGAAGTACTTCGCCGGATCAAGCTCTTCGGCGACGGCGGTAGCAGTCGGGCGGACTCTGATCGACGCGGCACCTCGAATGGCTTGCGCTACCACGCCGATCACGCTGCCAGCGTGGGGTATGGCTGAGCAAGACAACTTGATATAGCTAGTGGCTATGGACGTCCATCTGCGCAACTTGCGCTACTTCGCGGCCGTCGCAGAAGAACTCCACTTTTCGCGCGCGGCCGAGCGCCTGCGGGTGTCCCAGCCCGCCCTCTCGAAGCAGATCCGACAACTCGAACGAGAGCTCCACTTTCCGTTGTTTCGCCGTGACCGCCGTCGCGTCGAGCTGACTGCCGCAGGCGAAGTCCTGCTTCCGGCCGCCCGGCAGCTGCTCGCGGACTGGGAAGAGGCATTAGCCGCCGCGACTCAGCGCGCGAGCGAGGAAGGCAGGCTACTCCACGTCGGCTTCCAGACGAGCGTCGGCGGCGGCCTCTATCAGGACATCGCCGCGCGGTTCGTGGAGCTGCGCCCCAACTGGCGGCTCGCGCTTCGCTCGCATGTTTGGTCGGACCCGACCGGCGGCCTCCTCGACCGGAGCTCCGATGTAGCGTTCGTCTGGCTCCCCGCCGGCGCCGAGGGCGAGATCCAGGTGCTCCCGCTCCGCAGCGAGCGAAAGTACGTCGCCCTTCCTGCGGGACATCGGCTGGCTCGCCGCCGGGCGGTGCAGATGACCGACCTGCTCGATGAGTCGTTCGTGGCCTTGCCGCCAGAGGCCGGCGCGCTCCGCGACCACTGGCTCGCCCTAGAAGACCGCGGAGGCCGGCCGGTCCGCATCGGCGCCGAGGCCAGCACGGCCGACGAGGCCTTCGAGGCAGTGGCGACGGGTCACGGCGTCGTACTCCTGGCCGAAGGGAACGTCAGCGTCTATGCGCGGCCGGGGATCGTCTGCCGTCCCGTGATCGGGGTCCAGCCCAGCCAACTCGCGATCGCCTGGCGTCAGGGCGATCGCCGCGCCGCCGTCCGGGACTTCGTTCGCGCCGCCGAGGCCGCCGCTGAGAGCGAACAGCGAACTGCCCTCGAGGTCGGCTAGCGGGCTTAGCTGATCGCGCCTGCGAAGGAGGCCGCGAAGCGCTCGAGGAGTCCGTCGTCAGCCGCCGCGTTATGGGGGTTGAGCTCGGTCAGCGTGATCGCGACCAGGCGAGGATCGGAGGCGAGGACCCTCAGAGCCCTGAGCAGCTCGTCGAGCTTCAGCCCGGCGTTGCGAGACGGGTGCTCCGAGAGCGGGGCGTCGGTGAAGTCGACGACGTCGAGGTCGAGATGGATGGCATAGCGATCCGACCGAGAGCCGACGAAGTCGAGCGCCTCGCGCGCGGCCCGCTCGGGATCGTCACGGACCGCTTCCAACGCGACGCGAGCGATCCCGAGTCGCTCGATCTCGCCTCGTTCGAAGCGCGTCGCGTGCCTGGGGTTCTGGGCGAACAGCAGGACCTGCTCGGGCCGAAGCACAGGGTCGCGGCCAGGGGCTGCGGTCAACGTCGGCTCCGATCCTTCGAGTGCCAGCATGTGCGCCAGCGCCATCCAGTCCAGCGCCCCGTCGGTCGCACTCTCTGGCGTGTTCAGGTCGAAGTGCAGGTCGAAGTAGACGACGGCGATGTCGCCGATCGCCGCCTGGACCCCGGCGATTGTCCCGATCCCGACCGTGCAATCGCCGCCGAGGACGAGAACCGTCCGATCGCGCCTTTCGAGCGCTGCGGCGACACGCGTCGCGGTCGTCCGCACGGCGTCGACGACGGCCTCGAGGTTCTGGGCCTCGGGCCTGGATCGGTCGGGGCGCCAGGGAATGACTTCCGAGTCGCCGAGGTCGTCGACCTCGAAGCCGACGCCGGCGAGCAGCTCCAGCAGTCCGGCTGCGCGGAGAGCCATCGGCCCCTGTTCCTGGCCCACCCCGCAGGCGCCTGCCCCCGATGGAGTGCCAATCAACGCTAGCTCTCGGGCCATCGAGTTCCGGTCCTCTCAGGCGTCTCAGCCCGGGTTCCGGGTGAGACGAGTCCGGTTTCGTAAGCGAGGATGACCGCTTGCACGCGGCTGTGGAGGCGAAGCTTGAGCAGGATGCTCGAGACGTGGCTCTTCACGGTTGCCTCCTCGATGAAGAGCTGTTGCGCGATCTCGCCGTTCGACCTGCCCCTGGCGATCTCGAGAAGCACCTCACGCTCTCGCTCGGTCAACGGCTCGAGCTCGTGTCGGCGGTTCGGATCAGGCGTGCTGGCTGCGAAGTGGGCGATCAGGCGTCGAGTGACCTCGGGCGCGATCAGGCCCTGGCCGTCGGCAACGGCGCGGATCGCGCCGAGCAACGTCTCGGGTGAGGCGTCCTTGAGTAGGAAGCCCGATGCGCCGGCTCGGAGTGCGCCGAACACGTAGTCGTCGAGGTCGAACGTCGTGACGACCAGAACGTCGATTGGGTCCTCGACGCCGGGCCCGGTGAGACGCCTGGTCGCCTCGAGCCCGTCAAGTCCAGGCATCCGCACATCCATGAGGACGACGTCGGCCCTACGGCGCCGCGCGAGCTCGACAGCGGCGAGCCCGTCCCCTGCCTCGCCGATGACTTCGAGGTCGGGCTCGTCCTCGAGGATCGCCCGCAGGCCGCTCCTGACGACCGCCTGATCATCGGCGATGAGGATGCGAATGCTCATCTCGAGCCGGCCTCGACGGGGAACGTGGCGCGGACCCGCCAGCCCCGGTCGAGTGTCGGGCCGGCTTCGAGTCTGCCGCCGTACTGCTCGGCGCGCTCGCGCATGCCCTGCAGTCCCGACCCCTCCACGAAGCGATCTGTCGTCGCGCCGTCGTCCGTGACCTCGATGACGAAGGTCGCTCCGTCGTGCCCGACGCGTACGGCCGTATTCGCGGGGCGCGCGTGCTTGGCGACGTTGCTGAGCGACTCCTGCACGATCCGGTAGGCGGCGGACTGCAGGTCGGCCGGCAGCCCGCGCGCGGTTCGATCGAAGGTGAGATCGACGTCGAGGTCCGGCGCGCACATCGACCGGACGAGCTCTGGGAGGTCGTCGAGCGTCGGCTGCCGCTGGACGGGACCGCCGTCTGTGTCGCTGCGGATCGTGGCGATCGCCGTGCGCGTTTCTTCCAGAGCACGCGTGGCGAGGCCCTCGATCTCGCGGAGCGCGTCGCCGGTTCGCTCGGGGCTGCGGGCGAGGCGGCGCAGACCCGCCCGCGCCTGCAGCGTGATTGCGACGAGGGAGTGTCCCACGACGTCGTGGACCTCGCGCGCGATTCGCATCCGCTCGTCGACGACCGCCGAGCGCTTTTCGGTGTCCCGGAGCGTTTCGAGCTCGCGGTTGCGCTCGGCGAGCAGGGCGTTCTGATCTCTGCGCACGCGCAGCAGGTCACCGATGAGCAGGGTGAAGGAGATCACGGTGAAGTTGGACGCGACCTCGCTGACGGTGATCGAGCCCGGTGCGGCGACGAAGCCGGCGACGAGCGCGATAGCGGCCGGAACACCGAACACGACAGTGTCGCGGCGGGATGTTGTGTAGGCCAGTGAGCAGAGCGCGAACACGGGACCGAGCGTCCCGATACCGACCGGGTACCCACTTGCGAACGCGGCGATGCCGCATCCGACCGTGAAGATCGCGACGGCCCGCGGGAGGGCGCGCCGCATCGCGAGGGGCAGCGTCATCCCGCAGACGAGCACGGCGCCGAACGCGTCGAGCGATTGTGTGACGTCTGGGGGTAGCGCGTCTTCGCGGGCGGCGCCCACTAGCGCCGCGATTGCGAGGGCGGCGGCGAGGGCCGCATCGAGGAAATAGCCACGTGCGAGCCGCATGCACTGATCGTAGGCCTCGATGCCCGCCGCTCGAATCCGTCGAAAGTTGGATCGCGAATCCGTCCCGCGCCGGAGGCGGCGGTAACTAGGCGGCGCCTACCGTGGACGACATGTTCAGGCGCCGTTCAGCCAAGCAGTCGGCCGAGGGCAACGGTGCAGTGCCGGCGGTCCAACTCGACGCCGTGAGCAAGGTCTACGGCAAGGGCGGAAGCGCGGTGCGCGCGCTGCGGGGCGTCTCGATTGCCATCCCGCGTGGGACGTTCACCGCGGTCATGGGACCCTCGGGCTCGGGGAAGAGCACGCTTCTGAATGTTGCGGCCGGGCTGGATCGTCCCACCGACGGTCGCATCTCGATCGGACCGACGGAGCTCTCGAAGTTGAATGCAACGCGGCTCACGGAGCTTCGCCGTGACCGGATCGGGTTCGTCTTCCAGGCGTTCAACCTGCTGCCCTCTCTCAGCGTCGAGCAGAACGTCACGCTGCCGCTGCGCCTCGCGGGCCGGCGCGCCGACAGGCGCGCGGTGGCTGAGGTACTCGAGCGCGTCGGGCTGGGCGATCGTAGACGGCACCGGCCGTCCGAGCTCTCCGGCGGCCAACAGCAACGCGTCGCACTCGCGCGTGCACTCGTCACCGAGCCGGAGGTGCTGTTCGCGGACGAGCCGACCGGCGCGTTGGACCTGCGCACCGGCAAAGAGGTGCTGGGGCTCTTCCGCGAAGCCGTCGACAACCTCGACCAGACCGTCGTGATGGTCACCCACGATCCCGCGGCTGCGTCGTACGCCGACTCCGCCGTCTTTCTCGCTGACGGACAGGTCGTCGGCAGTTTGCGCGACCCGACCGCGGAAGCCGTCGCAGAGCGCATGACGGCGCTGACGGACGGTAGGCCCTGAGGTCGTGCTGAGGCTGGCGCTCCAGACCATGCGGTCGAGGCTGCACGGCTTCGCGGGCGCGTTCGTGGCGTTGACGATCGCGGTCGCGGTCGTCATCGCCTGCGGAATCCTGATCGAGAGCGGAGTGCGAGCCCGCGCTCCGGTCGACCGGCACGCCGGTGTACCCGTCGTCGTCGCGGCGAACCAGAGGTTGGACGTGACGGTCGATGACGCCGCGGAATCAGTCCCGCTGCCGGAACAGCCCCGGATCCCGACGTCCCTTGCACGACGGCTAGCCGCTGTCGACGGCGTGCGGGAGGTCATCGCCGATCGCTCGATTGCGGTGAGCGTGGCAGCCGGCAACGGACGGATCCTGTCAGCGCCGGAAGGCGAAGCGGTGCGCGGCCACGGATGGCGCAGCGCCGCGCTGACGCCGTACTCGGTGACGCGCGGGCGAGCGCCGCGTGCGGCCGATGAGGTGGTCCTGGACGGGACGCTCGCACGCCGTGGAGGAGTTGTGGTCGGCGATGACGTTCGCATCACCTCCGCCGGCGGCACCGAGACCTACGAAGTCGTCGGTCTCGCCCACCCGCCGAATGGTCGCGACTGGCTCGGAACCGTCTTCATGACCGATGCTCGCGCCGCGAGCCTCTCGTTCGACCCGGCGCGAGTCGAGGCGCTCGGCGTGCTCCTCGAGTCGACCGTTGCTCCGCAGACGGTCGCCGAGCGCATCGAGCAGTCACTCGGTGACGGGGTCGCCGTGTTCACCGGAGACGATCGCGGCGAGGTCGATGCCCGGACGGCCACGATGCAGAACGAGGAGCTCGTCGCCCTCGGGGGAGCATTCGGGGGCCTCGCAATGATGCTGGCGATCTTCGTTGTCGCAGCCACGCTGGGCCTTTCCGTGCTCCAGCGTGGCCGCGAGATCGCGCTCCTCCGCACGGTTGGCGCCAAGCCGCGCCAGATCCGGCGGCTCCTGGTCGGTGAGGCGGTAATCGTGGCCTTGGCCGCGGGTCTGGCGGGGATCGTGCCCGGCGTGCTGCTTGCCTCGTTTCTCTTCGACGCTCTTCAGAATCGCGGGATCGGCGCTGAGTCCGCGACCCTGGTCGTGAGCGCGCTCCCGGTCCTGATCGCCGTCGGGGGCGGCGTGGTCACTGCCGCCCTGGCCGCGTGGTTGGGCGGGCGTCGGGCCGCTCGGATCCGACCGACCGCCGCGCTCGCCGAGGCGGCACTCGAGCCAAAGCGGATCGGGTGGATACGGCTCCTGCTCGGCCTGGGCTTCCTCGTCGGCGGGGGTTTCGTGAGCGCGGCGGCCTTCTCGTTGCAAGGGGATGCGGCGGCGGTGACGTCGTTCGGCGTCGTTCTGATCCTGATGGTCGCCGTCGGACTGCTCGGTCCGCTCCTGGCTCGGATCGGGGCGGCCCTCATCGGACCGAGCGTTTCACGGCTTGCTCCGACGAGCGGGTTCATCGCCATGGCCAACGTTCGTACTCGAGCGCGCCGCTTCGCCTCTGCCTCCACTCCGATCGCCCTCGGCGTCGCGATCTCGCTGGCGCTCATCGGCAGCGTGACCGTGCCGGCGAACGCTGCCGACCGGCAATCACGCGACCGCGTGCTCGCGGACCGTGTGCTTACAGCCCCCGGAGGCTTGCCCGATAGCCTCCGGCATGAGGTTCGCCTGCTGCCGGGCGTAGCTGCGGTGACAGGCCTCCTGCCCACAGAAGTCGGAGGGGTCCTCCACGAGTTCGACGGGTCGACGTTCCAGTACCTGCCGGCGATTGGGACCTCGACGATCGAGCTCGACCAGACGCTCGAGCTCGAGGTCCGAGAAGGATCGCTCGCGGGACTTTCCACCGGCGAGGTCGCCGTGTCCGTCGACCGCGCGCGGCCACTTCAGGTCGACGTTGGGGAGGTGGTCTCGCTCTGGCTCGGCGATGGTGTTCGGATGACCCCGCGGGTGGTCGCGACCTACGCCTCGTCGCTCGGTTTCGGCGACTTCGTGCTCCCGCGTCCTCTTGTCGCGGCCCACGTCACGAGCGCGATGGACACGCAGTTGCTGGTCAGGTACTCAGACCGCGCCGACGTCGCCGCCCTCGACGCGCGGCTGGCCGCGCTCACCGAGCGCACACCCGGCCTGGAGATCCTCGACCGTGCAGGCATGCAGGCAGCCGACGATCAAGCGGCCGACGCCAACGCCTGGGTCAACTACCTGATGATCGGCGTGCTGATGGCGTTCGTCGCGATCGCGGCCGTCAACAGCCTCGTGATGGCCGTCGGCGAGCGCGCGGGCGAGCTGGCGCTCCTCCGCCTCGTCGGCGCCACCCCGAGGCAGGTGATCCGGATGATTCGCACCGAGGCGCTTGCCGTGATCGGCTTCGGCGTGCTGATCGGACTTGCGGTCGCCACCGCGACCCTCGTCCCGTTCAGCCTGGCAATCGCCGAAACGGCGTTGCCCTACGTGCCGTGGCAGGTCGTCGCCGGCGTCATCGCGGGTGCCCTGGTGCTCGGTCTTGGCGCCAGCGAGCTCCCTGCACGCCATGCGCTTCGACGAGACCCGGTCGAGGTCATCGGTGCCCAGGAGTGAAATGACCTCTGGAGCGCCCGCGCGCCGATACGGTTTGGCTGGTGACGGACGAGTACGTGCTCGAGGTCGCGGGGCGGGAGATCACCCTCACGAGCGCGGCCAAGGTCTTCTTCTCGGAGCGAGGGGAGACGAAGCACGACGTGGTGCGCTACTACCTCGCCGTCGCCGAGCCGCTGCTGCGCGCTGCGGGAGGACGCCCGACGCTCATGCAGCGTTTCCCTCACGGCGCCGAGGGCAGCTCGTTCTTCCAGAAGCGCGTCCCCGAAACGAGGCCGGAGTGGCTGCAGACGACCATCGTGACCACACCGAACGGGACGACCTCCCGCGCGCTCGTCCTCGCCGACATGGCCCACGTCGTCTGGGCCGTCAACCTCGCCTGCCTCGGCTTTCACCTCTGGCCGTACCTTCACGACCGCCCAGACGTCGCCGACGAGCTGCGCCTCGACCTCGATCCTCAGCCGGGAGTCGACTTCGACGACATCCGCGCCGCAGCGGCGGAGCTCCGTGTGCTGCTCGACGAGCTGGGGATGGTCGGCTACCCCAAGACCACGGGCAACCGCGGGCTCCACGTCTACGTCCGGCTCGAGCCTCGCTGGGACTCCTATCAGGTGCGAGCCGCAGCGGTCGCAGTCGCCCGCGAGCTCGAGCGCCGGCGACCAGAGCTGATTACCGCAGCGTGGTGGAAGGAGGAGCGCGGCCGCCGCGTCTTCGTTGATTACAACCAGAACGCGCCGCACAAGACGGTGTTTGGCCCGTGGTCGGTCCGTGCCCGCCCCGGCGCCCAGGTGTCAGCACCCCTCGCCTGGGACCAGATCAACACGGTTCACCCCGACGAGCTCACCGTCGTGACCGTGCCCGAGCGGCTCGCCGAGCAGGGCGACCCCTGGGACGGGATGAACGACCAACCGCAGTCGCTGGAGCCGCTGCTCGAGCTCCACGAGCAGGATCGGGCCGCCGGCCTGCAAGACGCCCCCTGGCCGCCCGTGTACCCGAAGCAGCCGGACGAGCCGCCGCGGGTCGCTCCGAGCCGGGCTCGCAAGGCCTAGGAGCTTCTTTAGGCTGCCGTCGATGAACGCGAAGGCGGTGCGCGCGCTCGCAGAGACGTTCGCCGGGGAGCTGGTGCTGCCCGGCGATGCAGACTACGACTCGGCCCGCGCCGTCTGGAACGGCATGATCGACCGCCGTCCGGCGATCGTCGCGCGACCGGCCGCGGCCGATGACGTGGCGACCGCCGTTCGGTTCGCAAGGGAGAACGACCTTCCCCTTGCGGTCAAGAGCGGCGGCCACAGCATCCCCGGCCTCTCGACGTGCGACGACGGAATCGTGATCGACCTCTCGCTGATGCGTGGCGCGCGGGTCGACGCCGAACGGCGCACCGCCGATGCGCATGGTGGTGCGCTCCTCGGCGAGCTCGACGACGCGGCGCAAGCGGTCGGTCTCGTTTGTCCGGTCGGCGTGGTCTCTCACACGGGCGTCGCAGGGCTGACGCTCGGCGGCGGGATGGGGCGGCTACAGCGGAAGTTCGGCCTCACCATCGACAACCTGCTCTCGGTCGAGCTCGTGACGGCCGACGGCCGCTTCGTCCGAGCGAGCGACGACGAGAACGCAGAGCTCTTCTGGGGGCTTCGCGGCGCTGGGGCGAACTTCGGCGTCGCTACCTCGTTTCGTTTTCGGCTGCACCCGATGGACGGGGCGGTCACTTTCGGCAGCGTCGTCCACCCGATCGAGCGCGCAAGAGAGCTCGCCCAGCTCTACGGCGAGCTCACTGAGACAGGCCCGGACGACCTCTGGGCGTCCTTCATCCTGGGAACCGACGGTGGCCGCCCCGTGGCCAGTGTCGGCGTCTTCCACTGCGGCTCGATCGATGCTGCGGAGCGCGACCTCGCACACCTGCGCTCGTTCGGTCCGCCGATCACCGACTCGATTGCGCCGAAGTCGTACCTCGAGGTTCAGCGCATGAACGACGAGCCGCAGGGGTGGGGCCATCGCTTCTACATGAAGAGCGGGTTCCTGCCCGCCTTCCCAGACAAGCTCGTCGACCTCTGCGTCGAGGCGATGTCGCGGGCTCCCGACGAGACCGAGTGCGGCGTCTATCTCTGGAGTTGTGGGCGCGCCTACTCCGCGGTGCCCGACGAGGCCACCGCGTTCTCGGGCCGCGATGCTTTGTTCTGGTTCGAGGCGGAAGCGCAGTGGGACGACGCGGCCCAAGACGAGGCGTGCAAGGCCTGGACACGGACGACGATGGACCAGGTTCAGCCGTTCACGTCGGCGGGCCGCTACGTCAACGACGTGGCCGAGGCCGGCGAGGATGTCGCCTCGATCTACGGCGACGCCAAGTCCGAGCGACTCGTCGCGCTCAAGCGCGTCTGGGACCCGGACAACGTCTTCAGGTTGAACCAGAACATCCGGCCCTAGCCCTCACGATGCCTACCGCTCGCGCAGCAGCGCGTCCAGGTCGGCCAGCGGCCCCAGGTGCCCCAACTTGTCCGGGTTGACGATCGAGCTCACCCCCTGGATCTGGCCCTCCGCGACGTCGAGGGACATCACGCCGATCAGCCCGCCCTCGCGGTCGAAGAACAGGGCACCCGGTTGCCCGTTCACCTCCTCGCGGCGCCACGTGATGCGGAACCGGGCGAGGGCGCGCTGCCCCGCCGTCAGCTGGCGCGCCACCCTGGCGCGGCCGTGGATCGCGTGTGGGGCAGCCGGTGCCTTGCCGCCGCCGTCGCCGCGAAGCACCACGTCGTGGGCCAGCAGCTCCTCCAGCCCGTCGAGATCGCCCTCCTCGACGGCCGCGAAGAAGCGGGTCGCGAGCTCCTCCCGCTGCTCGCGCGAGGCCTCGAACCGGGGGCGGCGCTCCTCCACGTGGCGGCGAGCCCGGGTGGCGAGCTGGCGGGCGTTCTGCTCGCTCGTGCCGATAATCTCCGCGATCCGGTCGTAGGGCTCGTCGAACACGTCACGCAGGAGGAACGCGGCGCGCTGCTCTGGCGACAGGCTCTCGAGCAGGACGAGGAACGCGAGCGACAGCGAGTCCGCCATCTCGGCCTTGCGAGCGGGGTCGTCGTCGCTCGCCACGAGCGGCTCGGGCAGCCACTCGCCCACGTAGGTCTCGCGGCGGACGCGTGCCGAGCGAAGGTGGTCGAGCGAGAGCCGCGAGACCACCGTCGACAGGTAGGCACGCGGCGACTCGATCCGCTCACCGCCCTCGCGCGCCCGGTGGAGGCGGAGGAAGCCCTCCTGCACGACGTCCTCCGCCTCGCTCACGCTGCCGAGCATCCGGTAGGCGATGGCGAACGCCGGCGGGCGGAGCTCGTCGAACTCCTCCTCGGTCACCGATCAGCCGAGTCCCTGAGCGAAGCCGAGCCGCCAGCTGGGATATCGGAGCTGCCAGCCGAGCTCGCGCTTCGCCTTCGCGTTCGAGGCACCCCGCACCTCGGTCATCATGACGGTCGCCATCTCACCGGCCACGAGCCGCGCCAGCCAGCGTGCGATACGCCTTGGTGGCTTGGCATCCAGTTCGCTCGCCAGCACCGGCAGCCACTCGTGCACGGGCGCGGGGTCGTCGTCGACGACGTTGTAGATGCCCGGGCGGCCGCGCTCGACCGCGGCCGCGGTCGCGGCTGCGGCGTCTTCGATGTGGACGTGCGACCAGACGCCACCACCGTCCCCGACGAGCGGGAACCGTCGTTTGCGAATCGGCGCCGTCATCACCGCGTCAGGAGCCAAGCTGAACCCGGTGCCAGGGCCGTAGAAGGAGCCATAGCGCAATACGAGCCCCTCGCCCCACTCGATCGTCGTCACAGCCTGCTCCAGGTGGGCGATCGCCGCGAGCCCCGGACGCATCGCCGCCGGCGGGTCGCGATCGAGGGGATCGGCCTCCGTCTGCAACGGCCCGCCCGTCCTGCCGAAACCGAGAGCGATGCTCTGGGCGACGAAGCGCTGCGCCCCCACAGCGCGGCCGGCGGCTAAGAGATGGTCCGTCCCCTCGGTGCGCAGCCGGTTGGTCATGATCGACGCGGCGGAGCGCTCTGGGTGCCGAATGAAGCGGAGGCTCAACTTCCCGGACAACGCCGTCAGCTCATGCACGATCACCTCGGGCTCGGCGGATGCCACGGCCTCGGCGACCGCGTCGGGGTCGAGAGCGTCGGCCACCACGGGGCGCGCTCCCAGACTGCGCACCAGGTCCTGCTTCGTCGCGGTCCTGGTCATCCCGACCACCTCGTGGCCTCGCGCCACGAGCTGCGGGACGAGCGCTCTGCCGAGAGCGCCTGTGGCGCCGGCGACGAATACCTTCATGACTGCTCCTTTCGTCTCATTACCTCTGAGACGAGAGAGAGCGCCGCCTGTGACAGTGCTCAGCGCTCAACGAGACCAAGGAGAGAGTCGTGCCAGAGGATCTTTTTCGACCGTCGCTGGAAGGAGCACACCACTACGCCTACGTCGTCGAGGACATCGAGGCCAGCGTTGCCCGCTTGGCGGAGCAGCTCGGTGCCGGGCCGTTCTTCCTCGTCGAGAACGTCCCGTTCGAAAACATCACCTCGAGGGGTGAGCCGGGCGAGTTCGTCCATCACTCGGCGTTCGGCTACTGCGGCGGCGGTCCGATCGAGCTGATGGAGATCGTCCGCCTCGTTCCGGAGCGGATCGCGGGCCACTTCTCAGCCCCCCGGCCGGCGGTTCATCACGTCGCCTGGGCGGTACCGCGGGCAGAAGTCGAGGTCCTTCGGCGCGAGCTCGAGGACCGCGGGCTACCGGAGTACCTCAGCACTCGGCTCGGCGAGGTCGACAGCACCTTCCACGACGCGTCCGCCTCGTTGGGCCACGACATCGAGATCCACGTGGACAGCCAGGGACTGCACGACTTCTTCCAGCTGGTGCGCGACGGCGCCGAAGGTTGGGATGGGTCGGAACCGCTTCGTCCCATCGACACCTGACTCGTGGCCGGCGAGCAGCAAGCCGGTTAGGGGGGACTCCCTGATCGTTTGCGAGCGCGCTCGCAGGGGTTAGCTTGTCGGCCGTCTTCGGGGCGTGTCGCAGCGTCTCGCCGCTCGCCCGCGCTCCATCCGCGCGCGTTCCGCCCAGGGCCGTGCTCCAAGGCGATCGAACGTCGAGGCGTCCTACCCTGCGACAGTCGATCCGGCCAGGGCGCGGGCGACAGCGGCGTCGAGCGTCAGCTCGCGGCCGGCGGCGCGACCCCGCTCGAAGTCGGCGCCTACGGCTCGGCTGATCAAGGCTTCGCACTCCCGGCGGTGGCCTCGCCAGCCCCCGAGGGGCGCGACCGCGTCGGCTTCCTCGATCGAGCCCCAGAGGAGACCGGCGTGCTCGCGCTCTCCGTGCGCGGCTGCAACGCACGCGAGGAGGCCGACTCCGAAGACACGGCCCGGCCGGTCGCGGAGCTCGTTCGCGATTCCAAGTGACGTCCGGGCGCGCTCCTCCGCCTCGTCGACGCGGCCCGCGTTCAGCGAGAGCGATGCGAGCTCCGCCACCAATCCGCCCTCCCACCAGAGAATGCCGAACTCGTGAGCCACGGCAGCGCCCTCGGCCATCAGGTCGAACGCCCGCTGTTCGTCCCCCTCATCGCGGGCGATCGCACCGAGCAGGCCGCTCGTCAGGCTCCGACCCCAGGCGACGCCAGATTGCACGTAAAGCTCGTCACTCGCCTCGGTGAGCTGCCGTGCTCGCTCGAGCTCGCCCCGCTGGAGAGCGCTGACGCCCAGCCTGTGCAGGAGCACGGCGCGACCCAGCACGTCCCCGAGCTGCTCGAAGAGGGCGAGGCTCTGTTCCCACAGCTTCGTCGCCCGCTCAGCTTGACCCGAGATGTACATCGCCGCCCCGTACACGCGCAGCGCGGGGGCGCGGACGTAGGGCGGCACCGCGCCGGCGTCCGGATGGTCGAGCAGTGCCGAGAGCCAGCGGGCTGCCTCCTCCGGGTCGTGCGTGACCCAGAAGTTCTCGATCGCGATCGCAATCTGGAGGCCAAGCGTGACCGATCCGCTCTCGAGTGCCCAGGCGAGCGCAGCGCGGATGTTGTCCTGCTCGGCGATGGCGATGTCATGGCGCTGGCCCTCTGACGGAAGCCGGTCCGAGCTCAGATTCGCGCTCTCGGCGACTGCGAGGAAGTGCTCGGCATGTCGCCGTCGCAAGCTCTTCGCGTCCGGCGACTCGTCGAGCCGCTCGAGCGCGTACTCGCGGATCGTGTCGAGCATGCCGAGGCGTCCGCTGCCCCACCGCCGCACGAGGCTCTTCTCGACGAGCGACTCGAGGATGTCGAGTTCTGCGTCGCAAACGGTCTCCGCCGCGCCGAGCGAGAAGCTGCCGGCGAACACCGCCAGCCTCCGGAAGAGCTGCTGCTCGTCCGGCTCGAGCAGCTCGTGGCTCCACTCGATCGCCGAGCGCAGCGTGCGCTGGCGTGCAGGAGCGTCGCGCGATGGGCCGGCGAGGAGCGGCAGGCGCCGGTCGAGCCGCGCGAGCAGCTCCTGCGGGTCCAGCAGCGAAAGGCGTGCGGCCGCCAGCTCGATCGCGAGCGGAAGCCCGTCCAGCCGGCGGCAGATCTCGCCGACGGTCGGAGTCGGCTGGAACGCCGGGGCGACCGCGCTCGCGCGCTCGACGAACAGGACCTCGGCGTCGGCCTCCCCAAGCGGCTCGACCGGGTAGCGCTGCTCCGACTCGACGTGGAGCGGCTCGCGGCTCGTGACGAGCACCTTCGCGTCAGGCGTGCCGGCGACCAGCGAGGAGACCGTCGGCGCGGCGTCGACGACCTGCTCGAAGTTGTCGAGCAGCACGAGCAGCCGCTTGTTCGCGACGTACTCCAGCAGGCCGTCATCGGCGCCCACCGACGTCCTGATCGCCCGTTCGACGACCGCAGGGTCGCGGATCGCCTGGAGGGGAACCCAGAAGACGCCGTCGGGAAACTGCTCGACCGTGTCGGCCGCGAGTTGCAGCGCGAGCCGCGTCTTGCCGCTCCCGCCGGGCCCGGT
>Ga0081538_10000259_pt1 | contig 60118 bp, 58 predicted proteins | sample TabmetS5T2R1_FD_71022 | JGI IMG/M metagenome (GOLD analysis project Ga0081538, IMG submission 71022) | Tabebuia heterophylla rhizosphere microbial communities from the University of Puerto Rico - S5T2R1 | ecosystem: Host-associated > Plants > Roots > Rhizosphere ...
GCTCGACGTGACGGCGCCCGACTCCGCCGAGCGCGTGCTGGAGGCCTGCCCGGGCGCGCCGTGGGCGCTCGTCAACGCCGCCGGCGGCAGCGGCACGCGGCCCATCGACGAGCTGAGCGATTCCGACTGGCAGGCGCAGTGGGAGCTCCACGTGATGGGGCCGATGCGGCTAATGCGGGCCCTGGCGCCGGCCATGAAGGAGGCGGGCGGGGGGCGGATCGTGAACGTGGCCTCGTCGTCGGGGAAGCGTCCCTCCGGCCGGCTCGACCCGTCCTACTCGGTCACGAAGGCCGCCGCGCTGTCGCTCAGCCGGGTGTTCGCCGACGCCTGGGCGTCGCGCGGCGTGCTGGTCAACGCCGTCGCGCCGGGCCCGATCGAGGGGGAGGCGTGGACCGGGGACGGCGGCCTGGCCGACCAGCTCGCCGAGCGTTCGGGCAGGACGAGGGAAGAGGTGCTCGAGTCCACCGGCGCGGGGCTCCCGCGCGGCCGGATGGGGAGCGACGACGAGGTGGCCGCGGTGATCGCCTTCCTGTGCTCCGAGCGGGCCTCGAACGTGGTGGGCGCCGCCTGGTCGGTCGACGGCGGCGCGGTGCCGACGATCATCTGAGTGGCCCCGCGGGCGGTCATGGGCGTGCTGTTCTTCCCGCGCGGCGGGTCCGCGCAGGTGGTCCGCTACCTGGCGCGCTCGCTGCCGCGTGCCGGCTGGGAGGTGACGGTCGCGTGCGGCTCGCTCGGCGCGCCGGGCGACGAGTCGCATGCCGAGACGTTCTACCGCGGCGTGGAGGTGCGCCCGCTCGACTACACGGCGGCCGCGGCGGCGCCCGACCCGCTCGCCGCGGACCCGCCGTTCCAGCCCTCCTACGAGGACCGGCCGGGGGCGCCCGACCGCGTGCTGGCGAGCGTGGACGACCAAACCTGCGAGCGGCTGACGGCCGCATGGGAGCGCCAGCTCGCGGCGGCCGGGGCGGGTGAGGCCGACGTGCTGCACCTGCACCACCTGACGCCGATCCACGCCGCTGCGGAACGGGCCTTCCCTGGGGTGCCGCGGATCGGCCACCTGCACGGCACGGAGCTGCTGATGCTGCGCGAGATCGACGAGGGGCCGCCGCCGGGCTGGAATCACGCCGGCGCCTGGGCCGAGCGGATGCGCCGCTGGGCGGGCGGCTGCGAGCGGCTGCTCGTGCTGTCGCCGGACGCCGTGCGGCGCGTGCCCGACCTGCTCGGGGTGGACCCGGCCCGGGTGGTGTGGGCGCCGAACGGCTTCGACCCGGACGGGTTCGACCGCCGCCCGGCCGTGGGCGAGGCCCGGCTCGAGCACTGGCGGCGCTGGCTCGTCGAGGAGCCACGCGGCTGGGACGAGTCGGGCGAGCCGGGCAGCGTGGCCTACTCCGAGCCCGACCTCGACCCGTTCAGAGGCGGTGGCCCGGTGCTGCTGTACGTGGGGCGCTTCACGGAGGTCAAGCGGGTGCAGCTCCTGATCCGCGCCCACGCCCGCGCGCGGGAGCGCTTCGAGCGGCCGGCGCCGCTGGTGCTGCTGGGGGGCTTCCCGGGGGAGTGGGAGGGGGAGCATCCGCTCGCGGTGGTGCGCGAGACCGGCGACCCGGACGTGTTCCTGGCCGGGTGGCGCGGGCACGAGGACCTGCCGCAGGGTCTGAACTCGGCCGACCTGCTCGTGCTGCCCTCGGTGCGCGAGCAGTTCGGGGCGGTGATCGTGGAGGCGATGGCCTGCGGCTTGCCGGCGCTGGCCGTGGACGCGCACGGCCCGGCCGAGATCGTCGACCGCGGCGAGACCGGCTGGCTCGTGCCGCCGGACGACGAGGAGGCGCTCGCCGCGGCACTGGTGGAGGCGGTGAACGACGACGCCGAGCGGCGCCGCCGCGGCGAGCGCGCCTACGCGACGTCGCGCGAGCGCTACTCGTGGCCGGCTCTGGCCGCGGGGCTGGCGGAGGTGTACGCCGAGGTCGCGGAGCGCCGGCCGCCGTCCGCGGGACGCCATACCCTCACCTCGGCTTGACCGCGATCCCCTATCGAATCCGGCGCTCCGAGCGGGCCCGCCGCGCGCGCATCCTCGTCGACGGCGACGGGGTGGAGGTGGTGGTGCCGCGCCGCTTCCCCCTGCGCGAGGTGGAGCCCTTCGTGGAGGAGAAGCGCGCCTGGATCGAGCGGACGCTGCGGCGGCTGCGGGAGACCGAGTCCGAGCTGCCGGGCTCGCGCATGGAGCACGGCGGCTGGGTGCCCTATCTCGGCGAGACGCTCCAGCTCGACGTGCGGGTGGAGCACGGCCGGAGGCGCGAGCACGTGGCCCGGCGCGGAGACGTCCTCCGCGTGGCGCTGCCGGCGGGCGACGCTCAGCTGCTTCCCCCGGACGACGCCCTGCGCGAGGCCCTCGAGCGCTGGTATCGCAAGCGCGCCCGCGCCGAGGTGGCGCCTAGGCTCGACGCAGCCTGCGCGCGCGCCGGCACCGCCTACTCGCGCCTTCAGATCCGCGGCCAGCGCACCCGCTGGGCGTCGTGCTCGTCGAACGGCGCGATGAGCTTCAACTGGCGCCTGCTGCTCGCCCCGCGGGAGATCCTCGACTACGTGGTCGAGCACGAGGTGGCCCACCTGGAGCTGCTGGACCACTCGCCGCGCTTCTGGCGCCTGCTCGCCTCCCGCTGCCCCGAGTGGCGCGAGCGGGAGGCGTGGCTGCGCCGGCACGGCCACGCTCTGCGTTTATAGCTCCGCGGGCATCCATGCCCGCGTCCTGATGCCAGGGCCGCCGTCCCGGCGCCTATTGCCAGCGGAAGAAGCGCACCGCCAGCACGATCCCGGCGACCGCCCACCCGGCCACCACGGCGGCGGCCAGCCCGGCGTCGCCCCCGCCGCCCACGATCGCATCGGACAGGCCGTCGATCAGGTGCTTGAGCGGCAGCGCCTCGGCGATGACCTTCAGTGCCTCCGGCAGGTCGTCGGCCGAGTAGAAGACGCCCGAGATGAAGATCAGCGGGAGGAAGATGGCGTTGGTGTAGGCCGGTGCGGCGTCCTCGTTCGGGATGGCGTGCGAGAACGCGACGCCGAGGCCCGCGAAGCACACCACCCCGAGAAGGGTGAACGCTACGAGCAGCAGCGGGGCCTCCGGCCATTCGACTCCGTAGGCGAGATTGCCGATCGCCACCACGAGCGCCACCTGCAGCAGCGCGTTGAGCGCCGCTGACCCGATCAGCCCCGCCAGGTAGGCCCCGGCCGGCATGGGCGTGCCGCGGATCCGCTTCAGCACGCCCTCCTCGCGCAACACCGTGAGGTTGAACGCCAGGGCCGTAAAGGTCGTGGCGAGCACGCCCATCCCGGCCACCCCGGGCACCAGCACCTCGAGCTCGTCGTCGTCGCCCGCAAATGCCGAGGCTATGAGCACGAGCAGAAGCAGGGGCAGCAGGAAGTTGAAGAAGGCGGCACTCGGGTTGCGCCAGAACATCCGGCGCTCGAACCGGAACTGCTGCCACGCCAGCGCCGCGGGGCTCACACCGAGTCCGCCTCGTGGGTCAGCTCGAGGTAGACCTCCTCGAGCGTCGGCCGCGCCACCTCGAGGCCCTCGAGCCGCTCGCCACGGGCGAGCGCGTCGCGGGTCAGGCGGTGGAGCAGCTCGGTGGGATCGTCGGTCTGGTGCTCCACCCGGCGGCCTTCCGACAGGTACGAGACCCGGTAGCGCGCGCTCGCCGGACCGAGCTGCGAGGGCGGGCCCTCGGCCACGATCCGGCCGGCCTTGACGATGGCGACGCGGTCGGCCAGCTCCTGAGCCTCGTCCAGGTAGTGGGTCGTGAGCAGAACCGTCTTGTCGAGCTCCTTCAGGCGGCGCACCACGCTCCAGGCGGTCCGCCGGGCGGCCGGGTCGAAGCCGGTGGTGGGCTCGTCGAGGAAAACCAGCTCGGGGTCCCCGACCAGCGCCAGCGCCAGGTCGAGCCGCCGGCGCTGGCCGCCCGACAGCTCCTTGGTGCGGGCGTCGGCCTTCTCGCCGAGCCCGACCAGGGCGATCGTCTCGTCCGGATCGCGCGGACGCGAGTAGGCCTTCGCGAAGTGCTCCACGGCCTCGCGCACCGTCGCGCGCGGGTAGAAGCCGCTGCTCTGGAGCACGATCCCGACGCGCTCCTGCAGGCGGCGGTCTCGGCTCTCGGGGTCCTGCCCGAGCACGCGCACATCGCCCGCCGAGCGGCGCCGGTAGCCCTCGAGGATCTCGACGGTGGTCGTCTTGCCCGCACCGTTCGGGCCGAGCAGGCCGAACACCTCGCCCCGCTCGACCGCGAAGGAGACGCCGCGCACGGCCTCCACGTCGCCGTACGACTTGCGCAGCTCGTTCACCTCGATCGCGGCGGGCATCCGACCGGCCAGGGTATCTGGGTCGCCGCGGCAGCTAGACGCCGGCACCCGTGCCGCCGCGCCCCTCGCCGGAGGCGAAGCGCGCGGCGCCGGCCACCGCCGCCTCGAGCGTGGGCAGCCCCGCCCGGGCCTCCATCCGAAGGCCTTCCTCCAGCGTGAGGCCGATGCCCTCGAGGGCGGCGGCGCGGTCCGCGAGCATGGTCTCCTGAGGGAAGCGGGCGAGCGCCTCGGCGATCTCGAGCGCCCGTTCGAGGTGGCGCCCCTGGGGGACGACCTCGGTCACGAGCCCGATCCGCTCTGCCTCCTCGACCTCGACGATGCGGCCGCTCAGGATCATGTCGAGCGCCCTGCCGAGGCCGACGATGCGGGGGAGACGCTGCGTCCCGCCGTCGATCAGCGGCACGCCGAAGCGTCGCTCGGTGAAGCCGAGCTTGGCGGTCTCGCCGGCGATGCGAAGGTCGCACCAGAGCGCGAGCTCGAGCCCGCCGGCCAGGCACCAGCCCGAGATCGCCGCGATCGTGGGCTTGGGAGAGATGCGGCGAGTGAAGCCGAGAGGGCCGTCTTCGAGCTCGAGGCGCGGGCCGAGCGTGTCGATCGCCTTCAGGTCGGCGCCGGCGCAGAAGGCCACATCGCCGCCGCCGGTAAGCACGAGCACGCGCGCCTCCGGATCGTCCACGAAGCGCGCGTAGCCCTCCTGGAGCAGCTCCGCCGTGGGGCCGTCGACGGCGTTGCGGCGCTCGGGGCGGTCGATGGTGAGCACCGCAGCGGCGCCGCGCCGCTCGTATGTGACGGGGTCGGGCATGGGCGGGAAAGCTTCTCAGACTGTTCACACCGTGGCGGATGCCCGTAGCGAGCATGGGTAGTGCAGATCCCTCCTCGCATCACGCGGCCCCGCTCCGGCGGGGTCGCGCGCTTTCGGGCTACCAGCCGACGCGCTTGCGCAGCTCGCTCGCCTTGCGCTGCTCCTTGCGCCTGTCGAGCCGGGCCTGCAGGGCGGAGAGCAGCACCACCAGGAGGGCGAAGAACACCACGACGCCGAGGGAGAAGAAGGTGATGACGCGGTCGTCGGTCTCGCCGACGAGCCCCTCGCCGTTGTCGCTGGCGAACAGCGCCAGTTCACTGAGCAGCCGCATGGAGGGTCAACGATACCCTGTCGCGCGGCGTGGCTGACGAGTCCTTCGAGTGCATCGTGGAGATCCCGAAGGGGAGCCGCAACAAGTACGAGTTCGACCACGAGCGCGACGTGATCAAGCTGGACCGCTTCCTGTTCTCGTCCGTCGTCTACCCCACCGACTACGGCTTCGTGCCGGACACGCTGTCGCTCGACGGGGACCCGCTCGACGTGATGGTGTGCGTGTCCGAGCCCACCTTCCCGGGCTGCATGATCGACGTGAAGCCGATCGCGCTGTTCCGGATGGAGGACGACCAGGGGATCGACGACAAGATCCTCGCGGTGCCGCTGACAGATCCGGGCTGGAACACGCTGACCTCGCTCGACGAGGTGCCCGACCAGCTCCAGAACGAGATCGCCCACTTCTTCACCGTCTACAAGCAGCTCGAGAACAAGAAGGTTGAGGTGGAGGGCTGGTTCTCGCGCGAGGACGCGATCGAGGAGATCGAGGCGTCGCGCAAGCGGTTCCAGGAGTCCCACTAGGCTGCCCGCGCTGTGTCGGTCCTCGAGGCAATCGTCCTCGGGATCGTGCAGGGGCTGACCGAGTTCCTGCCGATCTCGAGCACCGGACACCTGCGCATCGTGCCGGCCTTCCTGGGCTGGGAGGACCCGGGCGCGGCGTTCACAGCGGTGACCCAGCTCGGGACGATGGCGGCCGTGCTCCTGTACTTCCGCGAGGACCTGGTGCGGATCGCCATCGCCTGGTGGCGCTCGGTGTTCGACCGCCCGCTGCGGCGCGAGCTGGACGCGCGGCTCGGCTGGTACATCGTGCTCGGCACGATCCCGATCGGGATCTTCGGCGTCCTGTTCAAGGACCAGATCGAGACGGGGGCGCGCGACCTCTACCTGATCGGGATCGCCCTAATCGTGCTCGGCCTGGTGCTGCTGGTGGCCGAGAAGGTGGGCAAGCGAGAGCGCTCGATCGAGCAGATCAGGACGAAGGACGGCTTCGCGATCGGGTTCGCGCAGGCGCTGGCGCTGATCCCCGGGGTGTCGCGCTCGGGGGCCACGATCACGGCGGGCCTGTTCATGGGGCTTGACCGGCCGGCGGCGGCTCGCTTCTCGTTCCTGCTGTCGGTGCCCGCGGTGGTGCTGAGCGGCCTGCTGGAACTGGGGACGATCCTGAGCGACGAGGAGGGCGACGGAACCGGCCTGGTGGCGCTCGTGGTGGCGACACTGATGGCGTTCCTCGCCGGCTACGTGGCGATCGCGTGGCTGCTGCGCTTCCTGTCGACCCACTCGACGGTGATCTTCGTGGTCTACCGCGTGGCTCTGGGGGCGCTGGTGCTGGTGCTCGTGAGCTCCGGGGCGATCGAGTAGGACTGCCGGCGGCCTCCGGCCGGATACCCTTCGGCACGATGCAGTTCGCCTGGAAGTTCGGCGTGATCATGCTGGTCGCGCTCGCGCTCGTCGTCCTGCCCGGCGGCGGGAACGCGCTGGACGTGGTCCTCACGCTCCTCACGATCAGCTTCCTGGCGGCGATCGCCTATCTCGGCTACCGCCTGTACCACCAGTACAGGCTGGACATCGACTCGCTCGACCCGAACCTGCGCCTGGCCCTGTTCGGATCGGTCGGCCTGGCGATCCTGACCTTCGTCGCGACCGACCGCCTCTTCGACGAGGGGGGCGCCGGGGTCCTGCTCTGGTTCGCCCTGCTGGCGCTCTGCTCCTACGGGCTCTACTGGACCTGGACCAAGTACCGCAGTTACGAGTAGGCGGGCGGCCGGCAGCGGCGGTCGTCCGGTAGCGGCGGTCCGCGCTCGCGCCTGGGCGGAAAGCGTCCAAATAGTGGACGCAATCGGACCACCCACGGCACTCGGACCGTCGCGTGGCCGACTATTGACCGTCCCGTAGCTCTCTTGTAGCTCGCCCGCGTTGTCCGGTCACCGGCTTCGCGCGAACGTCCGCGGCCGTGATTGCCGCCGACCAGAGCCCGCGAGGCGTCCGACACCTGCGGGCCGCGCAGAGCGGCCAGGCCTCGATCGAGCTGGTCGCGATGGTGCCGGTCGTGCTGCTGGTCGGCGCGGTCGTCTGGCAGCTGGCGCTGGCGGGCCAGACCGCCTGGCTCACCGCGAACGCGGCGCGGGTGGCCGCTCGCGCTGACGCCGTCGGCCGCGGCACGACCGAGGCGGCGCGGAGCGCCCTGCCGCGCACGCTCGAGGACGGGCTCGAGGTCGAGCGGCTGCGGCGCGGGGGCGTGCGGGTGTCGGTGAAGGTGCCGCTGCTGCTGACCCCGTGGAAATCGCCGCTGCGCGTGGCCGCGGTGGCGTCGCTCGGGAGGGGGCCGTGAGGCCCGCCGCTCGCACCGGCGCGGGGCCGCCGGCTGCTTCCGGCCAGGCGACGGTCGAGGCGATCGCGCTCGTGCCGGTCATGCTCGTTGTCGGCCTGGGCATCCTCCAGCTGCTGGCGGTGGGCTACGCGAGCGTGCTGGCGGGCAACGCGGCCGAGGCCGGCGCGCTGGCCCTGGCAGGCGGCGCCGACGCCCGCGCCGGCGCCCGCGAGGCGCTGCCGGGCTGGTCACGGGCGAGGGCTCGGGTGGACGTGGACGGCGGAAGGGTCGAGGTGCGCCTGAGGCCGCCCTCTCCGCTGAAGGCGCTGGCGGACGACCTGGAAGTGACGGGCACGGCCACGGTGGAGGCCCCGTGACCGGACGCCCACGGCTGCAGGCGCTGCCGGGCGGCGCCGAGAACGAGCACCCAAGACCGTGGCCGCTGCCCGGGCGCAACAGGCTGCGGGCGTTGCCGGGCGGTGCCGAGGGCGGCGACCAGCCGGCCTCGGGCACGGCGTGGACTGAGCCTTGGCCCGCGGGCCGGCCGCTCCATGCGGTCACGGCGTCCGGGCGGCGCGGCCTCGTGGCCGGTGCCCTCGCGGCGGCGGGCTCGTTCCTGATCGAGCCGGCCGTGCCTCCGCCCGAGTCGGTGCCGCCCTCGCCGCCCGGGCTTCGGCCGGTCGTCGCCGTCTTCGGGCTCGCGCGGGGGTGCGGCGTGACGGTGGTCTCCAGGGCCCTTGCGGTGGAGCTGGCCGGTCGCAATCCCGAGGGCGCCGCCGCGGTCCACTGTGAAGTGCGCGGGGCCGGCATCCCACTGGCGACTCAGGCCGCCGCGCGGCTGGCGCGCGCGCTCGCGGACGTCCCCGGCGCCGACACCCGAGCGGTGGGCCGCCTCTGCCTGGTCGCGGGAGCAGACCGCGACGCGCTCGCAGATACCGCCCGCTACCTCGCCCCGCTCGTGCTCGACGCGGGCTCGGCGGCGCTGGGCGGAGCGCCGGCGGCGCTGGCAGACCGCGTGATCGTGGTGGCCACCCCGGCAACCGAGCCGGCGCTGGCCTCCGTCGCCGTGGACTGCCTCGCCCGCCTGGGCCACGAGCCGATCGTCGTCCTGAACCGGGTGCGGGAGGCGTACGCGGATCCAGTCGCCTCCGACCCGGCGGGCTCCGCCGACGCGGCCGCCCGTTCGAGCGTGGGCCACTTCCCCGTCGCGGACGACCGCTCCTCCGCCTGGACGAGCCGAGCGGTTCACCGCCTGCCCGACTCCCGCCTCGGCGCCCAGCTGGCCCTCGGCGGGCGCGAGGCGCGTGGCGAGCTGGGTCGGGCGATCGCTCGGCTCGCCGACATGTGCGGGGAGGCGTGATGCCCGCGACCGATACGCGAGCGTGGCCGGTGTCCCGTGACGAGCGCGGGCAGGCCGCCCTGCTCTTCCTGGGCCTCCTTGCCGTCCTGCTCGCCGGCACGCTGGTCCTGTTCGGCTTCGCCCAGGCGCTCGGCACCAAGGGCAAGCACCAGCGCGCGGCGGACCTTGCAGCCGTGTCCGCGGCCCAGGTCATGCGGCGCCACTATCAACGCCTCTTCGAACCGGCCTTCCTCGCGAACGGGCTGCCCAACCCCCGGCACCTCTCGAACGCCGCCTACCTGGCCCTGGCGAGCGCGGCGGCGCGCGCGGGCGCGGGGCGCAACGGCGTGTCGCCGCGGCGCGTCGGCGTCGACTTCCCCGATCGAGGCTTCGCGCCCACCCGCGTGAAGGTTGTCGTCCGCGGCCGCGCCGGCATCCGCCTCGCGTCGGGGCGGCCGCCGGACCGGATTCCCGTCGAGGCCGGCGCCACGGCCGAGCTCGTTCCGACCGGCGACGGCCCTGGCATGCCCGGGCACGCCGAAGGCGGCGGCTACACCGGCCCGCTCGCGTACCGGCAGGGCAAGCCGATGCGCCCCGACGTCGCGCTCGCCTTCGACCGCATGGCTGCCGCCGCGCGAAGCGACGCCGGCCTCCACCTCCTCATCACGAGCGGCTACCGCTCCGACGCCGAGCAGGCGCGGCTGTGGGCCGCCAACCCCGATCCGAAGTGGGTCGCCCGCCCCGGAACGAGCCTCCACCGCTACGGAACCGAGCTCGACCTCGGCCCATCCGACGCCTACGCCTGGCTGGCCGCGAACAGCGAGCGGTTCGGCTTCATCCGCAGGTACAGCTGGGAGCCCTGGCACTTCGGCTACGCGCGGAACACGGGCTCCGCCTCCGTCGGGTTCGGAGGAGGAGGGGGCTCGGGCGACGGGCGCGGCGCGGTCCCGTCGTTCGTCCCGAAGCGCTTCCACGACGCGATCGTCCGCGCCGCGATGCGCTGGAACGTCGGCGCGGCGCTGCTCTCGGCGCAGATCTACGCCGAGTCGAACTTCAACCCGTTCGCGCAGTCGCCCGCCGGGGCGCAGGGCATCGCCCAGTTCATGCCCGGCACCGCGGAGGCGCTCGGGCTGCAGAACCCGTTCGATCCCGAGCAGGCGATCGGCGCCCAGGCTCACCTGATGCGCGATCTCCTGCGCCGCTTCGGCTCGGTCCCTCTGGCGCTGGCCGCCTACAACGCCGGGCCAGGCGCGGTGGAGCGCCACGGCGGCATCCCGCCCTACCCGGAGACGCGCGCCTACGTCGCGAAGATCCTCGGCCTGCTGCGCGGCGCGGGGGACCTCCTGGGGGCGATGAGCTTCGAGGTGAGGCTCGTGGAGTGACGCGGTGACGCCCGGGTAGCGGGCGCATGTAACGGCCCCGGCACCAGGAGGAGAGCTGTATGACGACGAGCGAAGCCGAAACCGGCCAGGTCACCGGCACGAAGGACAAGGACTACAACATCATCTGGTTCACGGAGCAGTGCCTGTCCAACGTCCTCCGGCTCGAGACCTACGCCCAGGACGCCGAGCGTGACGGCGACAGCGAGCTCGCGGAGTTCTTCCGCCGCGCCCAGGGCGCGAGCCGCAAGGGCGCCGAGGAGGGCAAGGGGATGCTCAGCAAGCGCCTAGCCGGCTGACGCGCGCGAAGGACTGCCGGCTTGCAGACGGCCGCTCGACCGGGCGGCCGTCGTCGTTGCGGCGCGGCCGTCGTCGTTGCCGGGGCGGCCGTCGTCTTTGCGGGGCGGGCGAAGGGCATAACCCACTAACTACCTTCACGGGTTATGATGCCCGCCCATGAGCGAGAAGCCCGAGAAGCTCGCAAAGAAACTCTGGCGCTGGACCGCCCGCCACCCCGAGTGGCACCCCGGTGAGTTCGGCAAGGAGGTGGCGTGCTTCGCGCTCCGCACGGGCGCGGACACGGTCCTGATCGATCCGCTGCTGCCGCCCGACCCCGAGCCCGTGCTCGGGCTGATCGAGGACAAGCTCGGCGACCGGCTCTCGATCCTGATCACGATCCCCTATCACGTGCGCAGCTCAGAGGAGATCGCCCGGCGCTTCGGGAAGCAGGTGGACGCCCGCATCTGGGGCCACCCGGCGTGCACGAGGCGGATGAAGGACACGTCGCGCTTCACGGCGTTCGGGCCCGAGGACGAGCTCCCCGCCGGCATCACCGCCCACTCCATCGGCAAGCCGAAGCGGCACGAGATGCCGCTCCACGTGCCCTCCCACAAGGCGCTCGTCTTCGGCGACGCCGTCGCCGAAGTCGACGGGAAGCTCGTCATGTGGGCCACCTCGAACGTCGACGAGAAGGTCGAGCGCTTCCACCGCGAGCGCTTCAACCCGACCGTCGAGCCCCTGCTCGAGCTCGACTTCGACCGCGTCCTCGTCACTCACGGCCAGCCGATCTCGAAGGGCGGCAAGAAGGCCCTGAGGAAGGCGCTCGACAGCCGCCCCTGGTCCCGCCACTAATAGGCTCAGGGCATGACCATCACCGTGAACGGCATTGAGGAGCTGAAGGCTCTCATCGGCCAGACGATCGGCCCCAGCGACTGGCGCGAGGTGACGCAGGACGACATCGACACGTTCGCCCGCCTGTCGCGCGACGACCAGTGGATCCACGTGGACGTCGAGCGGGCCAAGACCGAGAGCCCGTTCGGCACCACGGTCGCCCACGGCAACCTCACGCTCTCGATGATCGACGGCTTCCGGCCCGAGCTGCTCGAGTCGACCGGCTACAAGCTCGGCGTGAACTACGGCTGGAACAAGATCCGCTTCCCGGCCCCCGTACCGACCGGGGGCCGCATCCGGGCGAGCGTCGAGACGCTGGCGGTCGACGACATGGGCGGCGGCTGGCACCAGATCACGCAGAAGTGGACCGTCGAGGTGGAGGGGTCGGAGAAGCCGGCCTGCGTGGCCGAGTCGGTCGGGCGCGTGCTGGTCTAGCCGGAGCCCCAACCGAAGCGGCGCCTATCCTCGAAGGGGGGTGGCCGCCACCGACGCCGAGACTCGCGAGGACCGCGTAACGAAGCAGCGCAGGGCGCTGCCGGACGCCCCTGGCGTCTACCTGTTCAGGGACTCGAAGCGCAAGGTCCTGTACGTCGGCAAGGCCCGCTCGATCAGGAAGCGGGTGGCGGGGCACTTCTCGAAGCAGGGCGCGCGCGGCTCGGCCGACATGGTCGGCCAGATCGCCGACATCGAGTTCATCGCCACGGAGACGGAGGCGGAGGCGCTGCTCGCCGAGCAGGAGTTCATCAAGCGCCACCGGCCCCTGTTCAACGTCCGCCTCCGGGACGACAAGTCCTACCCCTACATCGGGATCAGCCTGGACGAGGAGTTCCCGCGCATCTACTTCACGCGCGAGCGCCACCGGCGGGGCCGCGCCTACTTCGGGCCGTTCAGCAACGCGAAGCGCGTCAGGGAGACGCTCGACCTGCTCGGCAAGGTCTTCCAGTACCGCACCTGCGACGGCCCCCAGCCCGGCCGCGCCAGCGGCAGCCCCTGCCTCGACTACTACATCAAGCGCTGCCAGGCCCCCTGCGTCGGCTACATCTCGAAGGAGGAGTACCGCGCGAACGTCGACACCATCATCGACTTCCTCTCGGGGCGCTACCGCCAGATCGAGCGCGCCCTCGACGAGGGGATGAAGAGGGCCGCCAGGGAGCAGGAGTTCGAGCAGGCGGCGCAGCTGCGCAACCGCCTCAAGGCGGTCCGCTCCCTGCTCGAGCGCCAGCGCATCGCGAACGAGGCGGTCGGGACGCTCGACGCGATCGGTGTGGCCGCGGAGGGCACCGATGCCAACGCTCAGGTGTTCCAGGTGAGAGACGGGGTGCTACAGGACCGCCAGAGCTTCTACCTGGAGAACGCCGCCGGCCGCGACGAGGGCGAGGTGGCCGAGGAGTTCGTGCTCCAGTACTACGCCAGCGCTATCGCCGTGCCGCCGCAGGTGGTGGTGCCGCGCTCGGTGGCCACCACGGGCACGCTGGCCGAGGCGCTGGCCGAGCGCCGCGGCGCGCCGGTCGAGGTCCGCCACGCCGAGCGTGGCGACAAACGCCGCATCCTCGAGCTTGCCGAGCGCAACGCGCGCCTGGCGCTCGACCAGGACCGGCTGCGCTCCGAGCGGCGCCGCACCCAGCGCATCGAGGCCCTCGAGGGCCTCCAGAACGCCCTTCGGATGGAGACGATTCCGATGCGGATCGAGTGCTTCGACATCTCGAATCTCATGCACGCCCACACAGTGGCCTCGATGGTCGTGTTCGAGGGCGGGGCGCCCAAGAAGGCCGACTACCGCCGCTTCGGCATCCGGCAGGCGGTTCAAGATGACTTCGCCGCCATGGCAGAGGTGCTCTCACGGCGAATGGGCCAGTACGTCACGCAGCGCGAGCGCAGCCCGCACGACCGCGACTTCGACGAGAGCTTCGCCTCGGTGCCCGCGCTGATCGTGATCGACGGCGGCCGCGGACAGCTCTCCGCCGGTATCAAGGAGTTGACACCGTTCCTCGATCTGGGTGTCACCGTGGTCAGCCTGGCCAAGCGGATCGAGGAGGTCTACCTGCCCGGCAACCCGACCCCGCTCCGGCTCGCCCACGACACGCCGGAGCTCCAGCTGCTCCAGCGCGTGCGCGACGAGGCCCACAGGTTCGCGATCGAGTTCCACCGCGGCCGGCGCGACCGGGCCATGACGCGCTCGGTCCTCGACGAGCTGCCCGGCGTGGGCCCGGCGCGCAAGCGGCGCATCCTGCAGCACTTCGGGTCCCCGGAGCGCTTCCTGGGCGCCAGCCGGGAGGAGCTCGAGGCCGTCCCGGGCCTGCCCGGGAAGGTGGCGAGGGACATCCACGCCTACGTGAACAAGGTGCGGTGACCGGGGCGGGCGAGGCACCGTGATCCAGGACTTCGTCGTCATCACCGGCTTCAGCGGGGCGGGCAAGTCCCAGGCGATGGCCACCTTCGAGGACGCCGGCTACTTCTGCGTCGACAACCTCCCTCCGGAGATGATCGGCTCGCTGGCCGACCTGTTCGGTCACGAGGGAAGCAAGGTCGAGCGGGCCGCGGTGGCCTCCGACGTGCGTGGCGGCGCCTACTTCGACGGGCTCGTCCGGGTGCTCGACGACCTCGACGGCCGCGGCGTGCCATACCGGCTCCTCTACCTCGAGGCGAGCGACCCGGTCCTGATCAACCGCTTCAAGGAGACCCGCCGGCGCCACCCGCTGGCGAACGGCGGCTCGGTGGAAGCCGCCCTGCGGGACGAGCGCGAGCTGCTCGCGCCCCTCAAGGAGCGGGCCGACGTCTCGATCGACACCACGGACCTGTCCGCCGCGCGCCTGCGCAAGGTGGTGGCGGACAAGATGCTCCCGCACGGGAAGATCGGCCGGCTGGCCGTGACCTTCCTGACGTTCGGCTTCAAGCACGGCTCGCCACGCGACGCCGACCTCACCTTCGACGTGCGCTTCCTGCCGAACCCCCACTACGAGTCGGAGCTGCGCGAGCTGACCGGCCTGGACGACCCGGTGATCGAGTACGTGGAGAGCTCGGACGGCATCGCCGAGTTCTACGAGCGCCTCACCCCGCTGCTCGACTACCTGCTGCCCGCCTACGAGAGCGAGGGCAAGGCGCACCTGACGGTGGGGATCGGCTGCACGGGCGGCCGGCACCGCTCCGTCGTGATCGCCGAGCACCTGGCCCGCATCTACGGCGCGCGCGGGGACCTGATGATCGACGTGGTGCACCGCGACGTGGCCAAGCCGCCGCGCAGGCCCTGAGATAGATTCAGCGGACCGGGGGTACACGCCCCGAGTACATGCCTCGAACGGAAAGGACGACCATGGCGCTTCGCGCCGGAATCAACGGCTTCGGGCGCATCGGCCGCAACGTCTTCAGGGCGGCGCACGCGAGCGGCGCCGACATCGACTGGGTCGGCGTCAACGACATCACTGACACCAAGACGCTCGCCCACCTGCTCAAGTACGACACGATCCTCGGCCCGTTCCCGGGCGAGATCGACCACACCGAGGACGCCATCGTCGTCGACGGCGACGAGCTCAAGGTCTTCGCCGAGCGCGATCCCGCGGCCCTGCCCTGGGGCGACGTGGGCGCCGACGTGGTCATCGAGTCCACCGGCCTGTTCACGAAGCGCGACGACGCCGCGAAGCACCTCGAGGCGGGCGCCAAGAAGGTGATCATCTCCGCCCCGGCCACCGAGCCGGACGTGACGCTCGCGCTCGGCGTGAACGACGACGCCTACGACCAGCAGGAGCACCACGTGATCTCGCTCGCGTCGTGCACCACGAACTGCCTGGCGCCGGTTGCGCGGGTGCTGCACGACTCGGTTGGGATCGAGCGCGGGATCATGACCACGATCCACGCGTACACGGCGGACCAGCGCCTCCAGGACGCTCCCCACAAGGACCTGCGCCGGGCCCGCGCCGCCGCGGCCAACCTGGTGCCGACCTCGACCGGCGCCGCCAAGGCGATCGGCCTGGTCATTCCCGAGCTCGACGGCAAGCTGAACGGGATCGCCGTGCGGGCGCCCGTCATCACCGGCTCGGTGGTCGACCTCGTCTGCGAGGTGGGCCGCTCCACCACCGTGGAGGAGGTCAACGAGGCCTTCGCCGCCAAGGCCGACACCGGTTCGCTCGAGGGGATCCTGAGGTACAACGAGGACCCGATCGTGTCGAGCGACATCGTCAGCTCGCCCTACTCGTCGGTGTTCGACGCTCCGCTGACGATGGTGATCGACGAGCGGCTGGTGAAGGTCGTTGCCTGGTACGACAACGAGTGGGGCTACTCGAACCGCGTGGTGGACCTCGCCCAGCGCGTGCTGGCGGGAGCGCCGGTTGCCTAGCGGATCGGGGCTCGGCAAGCGCACCGTCCGGGAGCTCGAGGTCGTCGAGGGCCAGCGAGTGCTCGCCCGCGTCGACTTCAACGTGCCGCTCGAGGGCGGGCGGGTGGCGGACGATGCCCGCATCCGGGCCGCAATGCCCACGATCGAGCTGCTGCTAGACCGCGGCGCGGCGCTGATCCTCTGCTCCCACCTGGGCAGGCCGCAGGGACGCGACCCCGGGACCTCCCTGACGCCGGCGTCGGACCGTCTCGGCGAGCTGATCGAGGCCCCCGTGCACCAGGCCCCCGAGGTGACCGGGCCGGAGGTCCGGCGCGGCGCCGAGCGGCTCGCCGCCGGCAACGTGCTGGTGCTCGAGAACACGCGCTGGGAGCGGGGCGAGACCGAGAACGATCCCGCTCTGGCGGAGGAGCTGGCCGGGCTGGCGGACGCCTTCGTGAACGACGCGTTCGGCGCGGCCCACCGCGCCCACGCATCGACCGTCGGCGTCGCGGAGCATCTGCGGCCGGCGGTGGCGGGGCTCCTGCTCGAGCGCGAGGTGACCACGCTGAGGTCGATCGTCGAGGCGCCCGAGCGGCCGCTCGTGGTCGTGCTCGGCGGCGCCAAGGTGACCGACAAGATCGCGCTGATCGACAGGTTCCTCGACACGGCCGACACGCTTCTGATCGGTGGTGCGATGTGCTTCAGCTTCTTCCGCGCACAGGGCAAGCCGACCGGGGACTCGCTGGTCGAGGAGGAGGGCGTGGAGCTGGCCCGGCGGGCGCTGGAGAAGGCCGAGTCGTCGCGCTGCAACCTGCTGCTGCCGCTCGACCTCGTGCTGGGCGACCGCTTCGACGCCGACGCGGAGCGCCGTGTGGAGGAGGGCACGGACGTGCCTGACGGGTGGATGGGGCTCGACATCGGACCGCGCACCGCCCAGGCGTACGGCGAGGAGGTCTCGCGCGCCGGCACGGTGTTCTGGAACGGGCCGATGGGCGCCTTCGAGATGGAGCCGTTCGCCGAGGGCACGCGCACCGTGGCCGAGGCGGTGGCGCGGGCCGAGGGCACCACGGTGGTGGGCGGCGGCGACTCGGCGGCAGCCCTGGCCGAGTTCGGCCTCGACGACGAGGTCGACCATCTCTCCACGGGCGGCGGCGCGTCGCTCGAGCTTTTGGAGGGCAAGGAGCTCCCCGGGGTGGCGGTGCTGGACGATGCCTGACGGCCGCAGGCCCTTCATCGCGGGCAACTGGAAGCTGTGGGGCACGCGCGCGCAGGCGGCCGAGTACTGCGAGCGCCTGCTCGAGCTGCTCCCCGACGAGTCGCGCCGTCCGGCCGACGTGGGGCTGTGCGTCCCGTTCACGGCGCTCGACGTGTGCGTCGAGAGGCTGCGCGGCAGCGGGGTGCTGGTGCTGGCTCAGAACATGCACGCGGAGGAGAGCGGGGCGTTCACCGGCGAGGTGTCGGCAGCGATGCTCGTCGAGGCGGGCGCCGACGGTGTCGTGCTCGGCCACTCCGAGCGGCGTCAGTACAACGCCGAGACCGACCGGGCGCTCCAGCAGAAGGTGCCGGCCGCGCTCGAGGCGGGGCTCCGCCCGATCCTGTGCGTCGGCGAGAGCGAGGAGGAGCGCGAGCGCGGCGAGACCGATCGCAAGCTGCGCCACCAGGTCCGCGAGGGGCTCGAGAAGGTGGCCGAGGAGCGACTGGCCGACGTCACGATCGCCTACGAGCCGATCTGGGCGATCGGCACCGGGAAGGTCGCCACCCCGGAGATCGCGCAGGAGGCGATCGGCTTCGTGCGCGCGCTGGTGGGCGACCGCTCGCGCGAGGCGGCCGAGCGCGTGCGGATCCAGTACGGCGGCAGCGTGAAGCCCGACAACGCGGCGGAGATACTCGCCCAAGCCGACGTGGACGGCGCCCTGGTGGGCGGCGCGAGTCTCGATCCGGACGGCTTCGCGCGGATCGTCGCCGCGGTCGAACCGGCGCCGTGAGGCCGGTCGCGCTGGTCGTCCTCGACGGCTGGGGGCTGGCCGAGCCCGGTCCCGGCAACGCGGTGGAGCTCGCCGACACGCCGGTCTTCGACGACCTCTGGGAGCGCTTCCCGCACACGACGCTGACGGCGTGGGGGCCGGCGGTCGGGCTTCCCGAGGGACAGATGGGCAACTCCGAGGTGGGCCATCTGAACCTGGGCGCCGGCGCGATCGTCAAGCAGGACCTGCTGCGGATCGACGAGGCGATCGAGGACGGCTCGTTCTTCGAGAACGAGGTGCTGCGCGAGGCCTGCGAGACCGAGCGGCTGCACCTGCTCGGGCTCGTCTCGGCGGGCGGCGTGCACGCCAGCATGGGGCACCTGAAGGCGCTCGTGAAGCTGGCTCACGACCAGGGCGTTCCGGACATCGTCATCCATGCGTTCACCGACGGCCGCGACACGAACCCCGACTCGGGCGCCGGCTACCTCGCCGAGGTCGAGGCAGAGCTGCCCGAGAACGCGCGCGTGGCGTCCGTCACCGGCCGCTACTACGCGATGGACCGCGACAACCGATGGGACCGCACCGAGCTGACCCGCGACGCCCTCGTGGACGGCAAGGCCGAGTTCAGCGCCGAGAGAGGGGAGGCCGCCGTGCGGGCGGCCTACGAGCGCGACGAGACCGACGAGTTCATCAAGCCGACGCTCGTCGGGGAGGAGGGACGCATCCGGAGCGGCGACCGGGTGATCTTCTTCAACTTCCGCCCCGACCGCGCCCGTCAGCTGACCGAGGCGCTGTCGAAGGTCGACGGCGTGCCCATCACGACGCTCACCGAGTACCGCGAGGACTGGGACTTCCCTGTGGCGTTCCCGCAGAAGCGACCGGACGTGACGCTGGCCGGCGTGCTCGCCGAGCGCGGCCTCCGCCAGCTGCACGTGGCCGAGACGGAGAAGTACGCGCACGTGACGTACTTCTTCAACGGCGGCGAGGAGGACCGCTTCGATGGCGAGGAACGCTGTCTCGTGGACTCCCCGCGCGACGTGCCCACCTACGACCACAAGCCGGAGATGTCCGCCCGCGAGGCCACGGACGCCTTCGTGGAGTGCTGGGCGGATGGCGACTTCGCCTTCGGGATCATCAACTTCGCCAACCCCGACATGGTGGGCCACACGGGGGTGATCGAGGCGGCGGTGAAGGCGGTCGAGACCGTGGACGGGTGCCTGGGCCGCGTGGTGGAGGCGGTGGAGCAGAGCGGCGGCGTGTGCCTCGTCACCGCGGACCACGGAAACGCCGACAACATGCTCGAGCCGGACGGGAGCCCCAACACCGCCCACTCGATGAACCCGGTGCCGGTGGTGATCACCGCGGACGTCGGCGGGCTGCGCGAGGGCGGCATCCTGGCGGACGTGGCCCCCACCCTGCTGGCGCTAATGGGGTCAGACCCCTCCCCAGGGATGACAGGAGAAAAGTTGACAACGGGCGACTGAGGTTTTATCCTTCTGTCCAGTCAGATGGTCCGTGGTTTGGATGGAGGTACAGATATGGCTCTTGTCGTCAACCCGCAGCCGTTCACCCGTGATGTCGATCGTCTCTTCGACGCGTTCTTCGGCGGCGAGCGCGATGCGCGCCGCTGGGTCCCACAGATGGACCTGATCGAGGCCGAGGACCACTTCGTCCTGAAGGCGGACCTGCCCGGCCTGTCCGAGGGCGACGTATCGATCGAGGTCCAGGACGGCACGCTCACGATCTCGGGCGAGCGCACCGCCGAGCACGAGGCGCACGAGCGCGGCTGGTACCGGATCGAGCGCTCCTTCGGCAGCTTCAGCCGCTCGCTGACCCTGCCGGACGGGGTGGACCCCGACGGCATCCAGGCGCAGTTCGATCGCGGCGTCCTCGAGGTGCGGATCCCGAAGCCCGAGGAGCGCAAGCCGCGTCGCGTGGAGATCAAGGCGGGCGCCGACGGGAACGGCGGCGCGCCGGCAGTGGAGGGCAGCGCGAAGGAGGCGTAGGGTCTGCCCCGCCCGGCGCTCCGCGCCAGCGGGCGGCGGGCCGCGGAACGCTGCCGAACGGCAGCAACGAGGGGGCCGCCCGGTCGGGGCGGTCCCCGCCCTTTCGGGGACGTGGTCCGATTCCGTGCTGTATACGCACGTTTTCAGCCCACGTGGTCCGATTCCGTCCTATATGCGGACGCTTCCTGCCCACGTGGCGAGCCGCCCCCTTTGTTGCCCGTCGTTCGGCGCGCAGGCGAGCCGCGCGGAGGCGGCCCGCGTAGGCTCTTCGGCGTGCCGTCCGTCTTCGAGATAGCCGCCCGCGACGGCTCCGCCCGGGCCGGTGTGATCCACACACCTCACGGAGATGTGCGCACCCCGGCGTTCGTCCCGCTCGCCTCGACCGCCACGGTGAAGTCGCTGCACGCGAGCGAGGTCGCCGAGCTCGGCTACGACATGGTGCTCGGGAACACCTTCCATCTCTTCATCCAGCCGGGCCCGGAGCTCGTGAAGGAGATGGGCGGGCTGCACGAGTTCATGGGCTGGCGCCGGGCGATCGTCACGGACTCCGGCGGCTACCAGGTCTTCTCGATGGGCCACGGCTCCGTGGCCGAGGAGATCAAGCGCAGGAGGGAGCGGCCGACCTCCATGATCGTGTCGATCGAGGAGGAGGGCGTGCGGTTCAAGTCCTACCTCGACGGGGTCGAGCGCTTCATGGGGCCGGAGACGTCCATGGAGGTGCAGGCCGCGCTCGGCTCCGACATCGCGCTCGCCTTCGACGAGTGCACGCCGTTCCACGTCGAGCGCGACTACACGGCGCGCTCCATGGAGCGCACCCACCGCTGGCTCGACCGCTGCATCCGCTGGCACGCCGAGCACGCGCCGGCGGGACAGCTCCTCTACGGCATCGTCCAAGGCGGCGTGCACGAGGACCTGCGGATCGAGTCGACCGCCTACGTCGCCGAGTCCGGCACGCCCGGCATAGCCATCGGCGGCTCGCTCGGCCAGGACAAGGAGCAGATGCGCGAGGTGGTGGGCTGGTCGCTCGAGCGGCTGCCCGAGGAGCGTCCCCGCCACCTGCTCGGGATCGGGGACGTGGACGACATCGTCCACGCGGTCGCGGCCGGGGTCGACAGCTTCGACTGCGCCACGCCCACCCGCCTCGCGCGCCACGGCACGGCCCTGGTGCACGATCCCGCCGCCCGCTGGCGCCTCGACCTCGGGAAGTCGGTGCACCGGAGCTCGCGCGAGCCGATCGATCCGGACTGCCCCTGCCCGGCCTGCCGCGACCACACGCGCGGCTATCTGCACTACCTGATCCGGGCGAACGAGCTGACCGCCAAGCGCCTCGTGACGCTCCACAACCTGACCTTCATGGAGCGGCTGATGAGCGGCCTGCGCGACGCGATCCTCGCCGGCGAGCTGGACGTCCGGGCGCGCGCGGTGCTCGACGGCGCCGGCCATCCGGCGTGAAGGACCTCCCCTACTGGCTCGACGAGCCCTACGCGCCGCGCCCCCCGCTCGAGGGCGACGTGGAGGTGGAGGCGTGCGTGATCGGGGCGGGCGTGGCGGGGCTCTCCTGCGCGCGGCGGCTCGCCCGGCACGGGATCGAGACGCTCGTGCTCGAGCGCAACACCGTGGCCGGCGGCGCGAGCGGGCGCAACGGCGGCTTCCTGCTCGCGGGCCTGGCGCCGTTCCACAACGACGCGATCGACCTGTACGGGCACGACTACGCGCGCCGCGCGTACGCCCGCACGCTGGCCGTACAGGAGGAGATGTACGCGCTGGCGGAGGAGCTGGGCGTGGGGGACGCCGCCAGGCGCGTGGGCTCGCTACGGGTGTCGGCATCGGAGGAGGAGGCAAGGCACGTGCGCGAGCACGCGGCGGCACTGCGCGAGGACGGCTTTCCCGCCGAGCTGCTCGAGCGTGACGAGCTGCCGGCGGCGCTTCGCCGGAGCGGGCAGAACGCCTGCCTCACGGACCACGACGGCGCCCTGCACCCGGCCCGCTGGATCCGAGCGCTGGCCGGCGACGCCGAGCGGGCCGGCGCGCGGATCTGCGAGCGGAGCGAGGTGGAGGCGCCGGTGCCCGCGCCGGGCGAAGGGCCCGTGAGGGCGGCGGGCGCCACCGGGACCGGCGGGGTCCGCGCGAGCCACGTCATCGTCGCCGCGGACGGGGCGCTCCCTCGGCTGGTGCCGGCCTACGACGGCCGGGTGCGAGCGCGGCGGCTTCACATGGTGGCCACCGCTCCCGTGCCGGAGCGCCTCACAGACCATCTGATCTACGCGCGCTGGGGCCACGAGTACTTCCAGCAGCGGCCCGACGGGCGCATCCTGGCCGGCGGCTTCGGCGATCTCGACGGGGAGGCCTCCTACACGGACCGTCCGGACGGCGACCCGCGCATCTGGGAGCGGATCGGCCGCTACCTGAGCGAGGACCTCGGCGTGCAGGCGGAGATCACGCACCGCTGGACCGGGACGGTGGGCTACGGGGAGGACCGGCGCCCCGTGGTAGGCCCCGTGCCGGACCGGCCGGGCTTGTGGGTGGCCGGCGGCTACGCCGGCCACGGCAACGTGCCGGGTTTCCTGGCGGGACAGCAGCTCGCCGACATGGTGGCCGGCGAGTCCGTGGAGCCGCTCTTCGGGGCCTAGCGGGGCCGTGCGCAAGCACTCGGCTCGGCCGAGTGCGCGCGTTACCGGGTGTTCTCCTGGATGAAGTTGCGCAGGCCTTCGATCTGCTGCTCGACCTGGTCCTCGCTGACCGGCGAGACGCCGCCACCGCCGTCCCCCGACGCCAGCAGCGCCACCCCGACCGCCGCGATGGCCGCGATCACGAGCAGCAGCGCGAAGAAGCTCGCCATCCGGCGCCGGCGCGCGGCCCGCGCGGCCTCGCGGCGGTCGCGCCGCGGCTGCGGAGGCGCCGTCTGGGCGTGGGCGGGGGCCGGGGCCGGGGCGTAGGCCGTGCGCGGCATCGCCTGGGTGGCGGAGGTGGCGTCCATGGCGCGGGTGGCGTCCGTATCGTCCGGCGCGATCCGCCGCGTGGCCTCCGTGGACTCACCCTGCAGCCCGCTCTCGAGCGCCTCGGCCATCTCCAGCGCCGATCGGTAGCGGCTGCCGGGATCGCGCTCGAGGCAGACCCGGATCGCCTCGTCAAGCTCGGGCGGCACCCCGGGGCGAAACTCCGTGATCGGCTGCACCGCGTCCTGCTGCTGCTTCAGGGCCAGCTCGGTCAGCGAGGCGTACTCGTGCGGGAGCCGGCCGGTCAGGAACTGGTAGGCGCAGACGCCCAGCGAGTAGATGTCTGACGGCGGCCCCGACTCCTCGCCGTGTGCCTGCTCCGGCGACAGGTAGGCGGCCGTCCCGAGCACCGAGCCCACCTGTGTGATGCGCGTCTGCTCGGCCGCCTTCGCGATCCCGAAGTCCGCCAGCTTCGTGATGTTCATCTCCTCGGCGATCAGCAGGTTGCCGGGCTTCACGTCACGGTGCACCACGCCGGCGCGGTGGGCGTAGTCGAGCCCGTGGCAGGCGTCGCGCACGACGTGCACGGTCTCGTCGACCTCGAGGCGCTTGCGCTCACGCAGCAGGTCGGCGCAGGAGGGGCCGTCCACGTACTCCATGACGATGTAGTGGCGCCCGCTGTCGGGATCCTGGCCGGAGTCGAACACCTGCACGACGTTGGGATGCTGGAGCCGGGCCGCGGACAGCGCCTCCCGTCGGAAGCGGGCCACGAAGGCCTCGTCCTCCGCGAGGTGCTCGGCGAGCAGCTTGACCGCCACCGAGCGCTCGAGCACCGAGTCGGTGGCCTGGAACACGGTCGACATCCCGCCGGCCCCGAGCCGGCGGTCGATGCGGTAGCGCCCCGCGACGATCTGGGGCGGGCTCATCCACCCTCTCCCGGCACGATTATGCCTCCGCCGCCGCCCTGGCCCGGCACCTCCCCGCCCTGCCCGGGTGGGAGCTCGCCGTCCTGCTCGGGCGGCGCCTCCTCCTCAGGCGGGACCTCCTCCTCGGGTGGCGGCACCGTCTCCTCGCCCTCCTCGCCCTCTTCCTCCTCTGGCGGGATCGTCTCGGTCGTCTCGGTGTCGGTCTCCGGCGGCGGGACGGGGTCCGCCTCCGGCTCGGTCTCCTGGCCCTGCTGCTGGTCGCACTGCTCATCGACGAGCTGGAAGAGGCGGTCGAAGCTCTCCTCGAGCGAATCGCGCACGTCCGGGTCGACGTTCTGAGGAAGCGAGTTGATCACCGACTCGACTGCCGTGGTGTTCGGATCCGCGTTGCCCGTGATGTCCGCGCAGGCACCGCCGCCAGCGGCGAACCGGTTCTCGATCGACTGGAGCTGGCGCTCGAGCGCCGCCGCCGACTCGGCGGGAATGGGCTCGCCGTTCTCCTCGTCGTCGCCGCAGCCGGCGGCCACCCCCGCCGCCAGGGCGAGTGCGATGACTGTGGTGGTAAACGAAGGTCTCACTGTCCGCTGTAGAGCCGCTCGGCGAGCACCTTGGGCAGGCCCGCGTCCCGGATCGCCCCGGCGGCCTCGTCGATCGGGTACTCCACACGACGCCACCGGGCGCTCCACTCCTCTGTGTCTAGCAGGAGCCACGCGGCCCGGGGGTCACCATCGCGTGGCTGACCCACCCCTCCGGGGTTCAGGAGCCACTCGCCCTCGCTCACGTCGTGCTCCAGGCCGGCCCCGGCGGGGGCGCCGTCGACCTGCCCCTCGGCGCTGCGGTGGAACCAGAGCGCCACGTGCGAGTGGCCTATCGCGCCCACGCGCGCGTCCATCAGGTCCATGCACTCGTCGGCCTGCCACGAGGACAGGACGTACTCCCACACCGGGTCGCGCGGGGAGGCGTGGTAGAGGCCGATCTCGCGGCCGGCGTCGGAGGGGCGCAGGCCCCGCAGGAAGGCGAGCGCATCCTCGCCGATCGTCTCCCTGGTCCAGCGCGCCGCGGCGGCCGCGCTGGACGAGAAGTCGCCGATGTCGAGATCCCCGGTCACCACCATGTCGTGGTTGCCGGCCAGGCACAGGTCGCAGCGCTCCCGCGCCAGCGCCACGCACTCGTCGGGCTGGGCGCCGTAGCCCACCAGGTCCCCGAGGCACCAGATCTCGTCGGCCTCGCCGGCCTCGACATCGGCCAGCACCGCCTCGAAGGCCGGCAGGTTGCCGTGCACGTCTGACAGCAGGGCGATGAGCATCGGGGTGCCTTCTACAGTGTCGGGGGAATGAGGAGAGCGCGACTGCCGCTGGCGATCGTTGTGGCGGTCGCCGCCGCCGGGGCGGCCACGTTCCTGCTCCGTCCGCGCTCCGGGCTCATCGACCCGGCCGCGGTGGACGTGCAAGGGTACTTCACGGACTTCCAGCTGGAGCGGGCCGAGGACTTCAGGAGCGTCCAGCGGCTGCTCGGGGTGGGCGGGCTGGTGGTCGGGACCGGCACGCTGGCGCTACTGGCGTGGCGCCCCCCGCGGCGGGCCTTCGACCGCCTCGCGCGGCGCCCGATCCTGGGAGGGGCGGTGGCCGGCGCCGGGATCTCGCTGCTCCTGGTGGCGGTGGAGCTGCCGCTCTCCGTCTGGCGCCACGACCGCGCCGTGGACGTGGGCCTCTCGACCCAGACGTGGATCGACTGGTCGACCGACGTGGCCAAGTCGGCCGGCATCGACGCCCTCTTCGCCGCCGCGGGCGGCGCGCTGGCGCTGGTCCTGGTCCGCCGCTTCCGGCGCAACTGGTGGGCGCCCGCCGCCGCCGTGATCGTGGCCTTCGGGGTGGTCACGATCTGGCTCTTCCCGATCGTGATCGACCCGATCTTCAACGACTTCGAGAAGCTCCCGCCGGGCGCGACCCGCTCCGACGTGATGGAGCTGGCGGAGCGGGCCGGGGTGGACGTGGGGGAGGTCTACCGGGTCGACGCGAGCCGCCGCACCACGGCGGCCAACGCCTACGTGGGCGGACTGGGCCATTCGAAGCGGGTGGTGCTCTACGACAACCTGATCTCCGGCTTCCCGCGCGACGAGTTCCGCATGGTGGTGGCGCACGAGCTGGGCCACCAGAAGCACAACGACCTGATCAGGGGTCTGGCGTGGCTCGCGCTGGTGGCGCCGGCGGGAGCCCTGCTCGCCCAGCGGCTGGCCGAGGCGTTCGCGCGGCGCGAGGGCCTGGGGGACCCCACGGTCAAGCCCGGCCCGGTGGTGCTGCCGGCGATCGCGCTCGCGCTCGGCATCGTCACGTTCGCGATGGGGGCGGCCTCGAACGTCCTGTCGCGCCAGGTGGAGGGCCGCGCTGACGCCTACGCCCTGCGGCTGACCCAGGATCCTGCCGCCTTCGTCCAGCTGGAGCGCCGTCTCGCGATCCGCAACATCTCCGACCCCGACCCGCCCAAGCTCCTGCACACGCTGTTCGGCACCCACCCGACGACGATCGAGCGGATCGGGATCGGGGAGGCGTTCGACGCCGAGTAGCCTGCCCGCCCCATGCGCCGCGCCCTGATCGAGCGGATCGTCCGGGAGCTCGCCTCCTACGAGCGCGAATCGGCCTCCGCCGGCGAGCGCCGGGCGGCCGAGTGGCTGGCGGGCGAGCTGCGTGAGGCCGGCTGCCGCTCGGTGCGCGTGGAGGAGGAGCGGGCCCACGGCGGCTACTGGTGGCCGCTCGGCCTGCTGAATGCCGGCGCCCTGCTGGCCTCGCTGCGTGGGCGGCTCATGGCAGGGCTCGCGGGCGCCTTCGCGGCCGCCGCCGTGTACGACGACGTGAGCGGCGGGCGGCTCTGGTTCCGCCGCGCCACGCTGCCGCACCGCCCCACCTGGAACGTGGTGGCCGAGGCCGGCGACCCTGACGCGGAGCGCACCGTGGTCTTCGTGGCCCACCACGACGCCGCCCACTCGGGCCTCGTCTTCCATCCCGCGCTGCCGCGCATCGCGATGGAGCGCATGCCCCGGCTGCACGAGAAGGCCGACCAGAGCGTCCCGATCATCTACGGCGTCTTCCTCGGCCCTCTGCTGCTGGCGCTCTGGGGGCTCACGGGGCGGCGGCTGCTGAAGGGGCTAGGCGCGTTCTTCGCGACCGGCGCCACGGCGGCCATGGCCGATATCGGGGCCCGCGGCGTGGTCCCCGGCGCCAACGACAACCTGAGCTCGGTGGCGGTGGTGGTGGCGCTGGCCCACTCCCTGCGCGAGAACCCGCCCCCCGGCGTGCGGGTGATCCTGCTCTCGACAGGCTCGGAGGAGTCCTTCATGGAGGGCATGCAGGCGTTCGGGCGGCGGCACTTCGGGGAGCTGCCGCGGGCGACCACCGAGTTCGTGTGCATCGAGTGCGTGGGCTCGCCGCAGCTCTGCGTGGTGGAGGCGGAGGGGATGCTGCGCATGCGCTACTACGACGATGGCGCGCGCGAGGCGCTGGCCGCCGCGGGCGCCGCAGCCGGCGTGCAGCTCAGGCGCGGGCTCCGCACGGTGGCCGCCACGGACGGCCTGATCTCGCTGCGGGCCGGCTACCGCACCTGCACGCTCGGCGGGGTGGACGAGACCAAGTTCCCGGCCAACTACCACTGGCCCTCCGACGTCCCGGACAACCTCGACTGGGAGTCGGTCGAGGGGGCGGTCGCCGTGTGCGAGGAATACCTGCGGCGGACCTAGCTCTCGGGCGGCCCGTCGAACTCGGGCAGGTCCCGGATCCCCTCGCGCGTGCGCCACTTGGAGAAGTTGTCCTCCATGGCGTCGATCAGCTCGCGCATGAAGCGCGGCGAGAGGTTCACGCGCGAGACCACCACCCCGGGCACCTCGCCCTCCTCGACCTCGTGGTCGACGCGCGCGAACGTGATCGTGAACTCGTAGTCCGAGTGGGAGACGTTGGCGAAGTTGGCGTAGTGCCCCGCCATCGTGTCCGGATCGGTGTGGATGTTGAAGTGGCGCTCGGCGTCCTCAGGCACGCGCGTAGTATCGCAGCCCGATGCGGATCTCCCTGATCGCGGTGGGGCGCCTGCGACCGCCCTACCAGGACGACGTAGAGCACTACCGCAAGATGCTCGCTGGGCATGTGAAGATCGACCTCGTGGAGGTACGCGAGGACGAGAAGGTGGCCCCCCGCATCCCCGACCGGGCGCTCACGGTGCTGCTGGCGAGCGACGGCCGGATGCTCTCGTCGGAGGAGCTCAGCGACTGGCTCGAGGAGCGCCGCCGCGACGGGCGCGACGTCTGCTTCGTGGTCGGCGGCCCCAGGGGACTCGACCTCGAGGCGGACCTGCGGCTGTCGCTCGGGCCGATGACGCTGCCGCACCAGCTGGCCCGGGTCGTGCTGCTGGAGCAGCTCTACCGGGCCCACAAGATCCTCGCCCGCGAGCCGTATCACTATTAGTTGTGAGATGAGCGATCCCGTCTCCGAGCTTCGCGGCGCCGTTAGCGAGACCGCGGCGGCCCTGGCCGGCAACGGCAGGGGCGCTCAGCCCAGGCTGGACCGCCCGCCCCGGGCTGACTTCGGCGACTACTCGACCAACGCGGCGATGCTGCTGGCGCCGACCTTGGGCGAGCAGCCGCGGGCCATCGCCGAGCGGCTCGGCGACGCGCTCGGGGAGCGGCTGGGGGAGTCGGTCGAGCGCGTGGAGATCGCCGGCCCCGGCTTCCTCAACCTGTTCATGGCCGACGCCTGGTACCTCGACTCGCTGGCCGGCATGAGGGAGGCGGGCGAGCGCTTCGGGTCCGGCGGCGCCGACCCCGCCGAGAAGGTGAACGTGGAGTTCGTCTCCGCCAACCCCACCGGCCCGCTCCACATCGGCCACACGCGCAACGCGGCCTACGGGGACTCCCTGGCTCGCATCCTCGAGTTCCACGGTCACGACGTGACGCGCGAGTTCTACGTGAACGACTACGGCTCGCAGGTCCTGCACTTCGCCGAGTCGCTGAAGGCCCGGGCACGCGGCGAGGATGTGCCCGAGGGCGGCTACCAGGGCGACTACGTGGCCGATCTGGCCGCCGAGATCCCCGGTGCCGCCGACATGGAGCCGGAGGCGCTCGGCCACACCGGCGTGGAGCACATGGTCGAACACATGCGCGACTCGCTCCGGCGCTTCAGGGTCGATTTCGACGTCTGGACCTTCGAGAGCACGCTCCATCCGGAGGCCGTGGAGCACGCCTTCGCGCGCCTGGCGGAGCTGGGGCAGACGTTCCGCTCGGAGGGGGCGCTGTGGGTGCGCACCTCCCAGCACGGCGACGACAAGGACCGCCCGATCGAGCGCTCGTCCGGCGAGCACACCTACCTCGCATCCGACATCGCCTACCACCAGCACAAGCGGGAGCGCGGCTTCGACCGCTTGATCGACGTGTGGGGGGCCGACCACCACGGCTACGTGCGCCGCGTCAAGGCCATGTTCGAAGCGCTCGGCGGCGACCCGGACCGGCTCGAGCTCGTGATCATGCAGTTCGTCCACCTGGTCGAGCACGGCGGGCGGGCGCAGCTGTCGAAGCGGGCGGGCACGATCGTCACGCTCGACGAGCTCGTCGACGACATCGGCATCGACGCGGCGCGCTGGTTCCTGCTCTCGCGCAGCCACGACACGACGATCGACCTCGACCTCGACCTGGCCCGCAGCCAGTCGCAGGACAACCCCGTCTACTACGTCCAGTACGCGCACGCCCGGATCGAGTCGATCCTGCGCAAGGCGGGCGAGGAGCGGGTGGCCGCCGCGCTCGCGGCCGACCTGCGGGCGAGCTCCGAGCGCTTCCACCCCTCCGCCCGGGCGCTCGTCAAGCGACTGCTCGAGTTCCCGGCCGAGGTGGGCGAGGCCGCGGCGCGCCGCGCGCCGCACCGGCTCACCACCTACGCGCACGAGACCGCGCAGGAGTTCTCGGCCTTCTATCGCGACGTCCGCGTGGTCGGCGCGGCCGAGGAGGGCGGCGACGAGCACGTGCGGATCGCGATCTGCGTGCTCGCTCGAGACGTGCTCGCGCGCACGCTCGACCTTCTCGGAGTGGAGGCGCCCGAGTCGATGTAGGGTGCGCCGCCATGGCCCGGCTCGCGTCCCTGCTCGCGCTGTTCGGCGCGCTCGCCGTGTGCTCGCCGGCGGTGGCGGTGGATCGTTACGTGCCGATGAAGGCGCCGCCGGGACCGGGGCCCGCCAAGTACGACCGCGTCTGGGTGCAGCAGCTGGGCCCGGCGCGGGCGGAGCAGGTGGTGGTGCTGGTGCCCGGCACCCAGGGCGGCGCCGGCAGCATGACGCCGGTGGCACGCGACATCGTCGCGCGGGTGCGGCGCACGCAGGTGTGGATCCTGGACCGCCGCCAGCAGGCCTTCGAGGACACCGCCGTGTTCGAGCGCCGCGACCCCGACGAGGTCTACGACCACTACCTCGGCTTCCGCTACCGGCGGGTGCTCGGCGAGGACGTCCCGTTCGTCGCGAACTGGGGCCTCTCGACGCAGCTGCGCGACCTGCGCATGGTCGTCCGCCGGGCCGCGCGGGGCGGTCGCGGCGTGATCCTGGGCGGCCACTCGGCCGGCGCCTCGACTGCGGTTGCCTACGCGGCCTGGGACTTCGGCGGCCGGGCCGGCTGGCGCGACCTCGACGGGCTGGTCCTGATCGACGGCGGGCTGCTCGGGAGCTTCGCCGAGGCGGACGCCCGCCGGGCCCGCAGGGAGCTGGCGGACATCCGCTCCGGCGACGTGTTCCTCGACCTGCTCGGCCTCGGGATCCCCGAGGTGGCCGGGGTGTTCGTGCAGGTTGGCGCGCTGTTTGCCTACGAGCGCCCGGATGCGCCGTCGACGCTCCAGGAGTACCCGCCGCTCCCGGAGGCCTTCAAGCCGCCCGTCCGCGCGACGAACGAGGCGCTGCTCGGCTACGCCCTCGACGCGTCCACGTCGCCGCTCGCGCTGGTCCGGATCAGCGCCGGCTCGCTGGCCGGGAGCGGCGACCCGCGGCCCTGGCAGGACGGAGAGATCACGCCGATCCGCCGCTTCGCCCGCGCCTTTGCCGCGAACGACCCCAACGCGGCCGAGTGGTACTACCCGCGCCGCCTGCTGCTCGACATCGACGCCGCCAACGATCTCCGGATGAATCGCGCCGCGCGGTTGCTGGGGCTGCGGCTGCGCCACGGCCGTGAGATCCCGGTGCCTCTCTACGCCTACAGCACGGCGCTTACGCGCGGCCGGGTGGCCCGCGGCGCCCGGCGGCTGGTGCGCTTCTCGCGGATCGAGGAGTTCGCGATCGTGGACGACCGCGGCTCGAGCCACCTCGACCCGGTGGTGGCGGCGCCGCGGCGCAACGACTTCCTGAAGTCGGTCGTGCCGTTCCTGCGCCGGGTCAGATCTCGCTGAAGAAGTTGATGCCGAGGTCGTCCATCACCTGGAGCGCCTCGGAGTTGAGCTGGGTCAGCTCGTTGGTGTAGAGCAGCACGCCCATCGCCACGAGCACGACGCCCGAGACCACGGTGATCGCGCGGTAGTGGTCCCGGAAGAAGCGGAACACGCCCGACACGCTCGAGAACGCGAGCGCGCTGAGGACGAAGGGCACGGCGAGGCCGAGCGCGTAGAAGGCGAGCAGCACGCCGCCCTCGCCGACGGTCGACTCGGTCGAGGCCGCGGTGAGGATCGCGCCGAGCGTCGGCCCCGTGCACGGCAGCCAGGCGACCGCGAAGGCCACCCCGGCCACGATCGGGCCGCCGGTGTGGGCGCGGCGCATGAGCTGCTCCGGGCGCCACTCCCGGTTCAGCAACGGGATGAACAGCGTGCCGATGAAGAGGACCCCCATCAGGATGATCACGATCCCGGCGATCTGGCGGAGGAGGTCGCGGTTCTCGTTCAGCGTCTGGCCGAGGCCGGTGGCGCTCATCCCGAGCGCCACGAACATGGCGGTGAAGGCCAGGCAGAACAGCAGCGCCGGGCCGAGCACCTTTACCTTGCCGCGACCCTCCTGCAGGTCCGCGAAGGAGACACCGGAGATCGTGGAGAGGTAGCCCGGCACGAGCGGGAGCACGCAGGGGGAGATGAAGGAGATGAAGCCGACGGCGAAGGCCGCGAAGACGGTGGCGTCGACGTCGGTGGCGGCGATCATCGGCTCACAGCTCGTAGCGCTCGAGGTCGGCGTCCAGGCGGGCGGAGTCGGTGGCGGCGGCGGATTCGCCGGGCCGGCCGCCCGTGCGCGCTCCGCGCCAGCGCAGCACCGCCAGCGCCACTCCGCCCAGCGCGGCGACGAGCGCGAGCGCCGGGATGGCGTACACGAGCACGTCGCCGGCGTCGTCGTCGCCGCTCTCGTCACCCGGCAGGGCCAGCACGCCCTCGCCGAACTGGGCCACGAGAGCGGTCTTGATCTCCTCCTTGGAGCGGCAGGCGGCGATCTGCTCCTCGATGAAGGCGCGCTGCTGCTGCGCCTGCGGCGCCTCCTGGGCGAGCCCGAGCGGCGTGCCGCAGATCGGGCACATCACCTCGTCCTCGATGTCGCCGAGCGTGGTGCGCGGGCAGTCCTGCGCGACGGCCGCCGGCGCGAGGAGGAGAAGCACCGCCGCGACCAAGAGCGCCGCGCGGATCACGACTGCTCCCGCAGCAGCGGCTCTACCCGCTCGCGCATGAACGCGTCCGTCACGGGGCCGCGCTGGACCGCCGCGATGCGGCCCTCGCGGTCGATCACGAAGGTCTCGGGGAAGCCGAGGATGCCGAACGGCTCGCGCGTGGAGCCGTCCCCGTCGCGGAGCATGGGATAGGTCAGCCCGTACTCGTCGATGAACGCGCGCGCGTGCCCGATCTCGTCGAGGGCGTCCACGCCGAGCACGGTGGCGCCCCGGTCCTGGAGGCGCTCGTGCCAGCGCTGGAGGAGCGGCGACTCCTCCCGGCACGGCTCGCACCACGAGGCCCAGAAGTTGAGCACGACGACTTGCCCCCGGTAGTCCTCGAGCGATCCCGTGCCGTTGCCGGACAGCCGCGGCAGCTCGAGCGCGGGGGCCGGCTTCCCCGCGACCTCACCCTCCGGCTCGTTGCTCGCGAGCCCATACGCGAGCAGGGCGAGCAGCGCCAGGACGGCGCCGATCACCGCTATTGGAACGGGTGCGAAAAGCCTCCGCATCGGCGCCACGAAGACTAGATGGAGGGCTCCCAAGCGCCGCTAGAATCGCTGCGTCGCGGTCGACCCGGCCGCATGCGGACGTAGCTCAGTTGGTAGAGCGTCGGCTTCCCAAGCCGAAGGTCGCGGGTTCGAGACCCGTCGTCCGCTTCAGGCTCCTCAGCTCGAGTCGCGCAGCCGTTCCAGGCTGTCGAGGATCACGTCGAGGCCGAACAGGAACTCCGCGTCGTAGTCGTAGCCGGCCCTTGCGACGTGGCCGCCGACCACCTCGACGAGGTGCGGGAAGTCGGCCAGCATCTCGTCGTACTCGCGCATCTGCCGCTGCGCCTCCGCCGCGAAGTCCTCGGGGGTCTCGGACGACATGTCGCTCTCCTGGAGGGCGAATCCGTAGATGTAGGCGTCCTGGACCGAGTAGGCGTGGACGGTCATCTCGATCGAGAAGCCGGCGGCGCGCAGGCACCCCAGCACGGCGTCGTGGACGCGGAGGTTCGACGGGCCGTGACTCGTCCTTCCCTCCATCTCGCCGATCGCCCAGGGGTGCCGCGCGAGGACCGCCCGCGTCGACACCGCCCGCTTGCGGAGCTCCGCCTTCCAGTCGCCGCCGGGCGAGGGCACGTCGATCTCGCTGAAGACGATGTCGATCATGCCGTCGAGGAGGTCGTCCTTGTTCGCAACGTGGTTGTAGAGCGACATCGCCTCCACGCTGAGCTCCTTGGCGAGCTTGCGCATCGTCAGCTCCTCCGCGCCGCGCTCGTCCGCGAGCGCGATCGCAGCGCGTAGGACCCGGTCCCGGCTGAGCGGGGCTCGGCGCTTCCGTGAGGGATTTCGTGTCTGCGCTTGACTCACTTACAGCGTAAGTGTATAACAGTCCCCGGATGACTTACAACGTAAGTTTCACGGCACGAGACGAAGGAGCGGAGCAGATGTCCGAACGCAATGCGATGGCCACCCTCACGCGGTGGGTCCTGGGTCACAAGAAGCTCGTCGCAGGGCTGTGGGTGGTTCTCGCCCTGGCCGGCATCGCGGCCATGGGCCCGGCGGACAAGTCGTTCGAGGATCAGTTCAACGTTCCAGGCGAGGAGGCGTTCGTCGCCAACAGCCAGATCGCCGCGAGCTACGGCAACGGCGGCGACGTCGCTCCGCTCGTCCCCGTCGTCTCGTTGCCGGAAGGCAAGACGGTCGACTCTCCCGGCGTGAAGGCCGACCTGGAAGGGGCGCTCGCCAAGGTGAAGGCCGCGCTTCCGGACGCGCGGGTCGCCTCCTTTGCGTCGACCGGTGACCGGACCTTCGTCTCCGACGACGGCCGGACCACCTTCGCGCTCGTCTACATCCCGGCCAAGGGCGGGATCGATCCCGGTCAGGCCGAGGCCCGCGCCGCGCAGAGGGCGGTCGAGGGCGTGAGCGTCGGCGGGGCGCCGGTCCAGGTCACCGGCCTGGATGCGCTGCGCGCGGGCGCCGCCGAGGGCGGCGAGGGCGGCGGCACGAGCCTCGCCGTCGAGGCCCTGATCGCCGGCGGCGGCGCACTGCTCGTCCTCGCGTTCGTCTTCGCGTCGTGGATGGCCGTCGTGCCGCTCCTCATGGCACTCGTCGCGATCCCGACCACCTTCCTGGCCGTCTGGCCGCTGGCCAGCGCCACCGACGTCTCGGTCATCGTCAAGGTCCTCATCGCGCTGGTCGGGCTGGCCATCGCCATCGACTACGCCCTGCTCGTCGTCGTGCGGTGGCGCGAGGAGCGCCAGCGCGATGCCCGCAGCAACGAGGCAGCGGTCGTAAAGGCCATGGAGCACGCCGGCAAGGCCGTCGTCTTCAGCGGCACCACCGTCGCCATCTCCCTGCTCGCGCTCGTGGCGCTGCCCGTGCCGTTCCTGCGCAGCATCGGCATCGCCGGGATGCTCATCCCGCTGGTCAGCGTCGCGGTCGCGATCACGCTGCTGCCGGTCGTCCTGGCGACCATCGGGCCCCGGCTCGACCGCCGTCACGCCCGCCGCGAGGACCGCGCCAGCCGCGGATGGTCGGCCTGGGCCCGCTTCGTGGTGCGGCATCGCTGGACCGCCGCGATCCTGTCTACCGCCGTGCTTGCGGGCCTGGTGGTGGCCGCCTCCTCGATCCAGCTCGGCAACCCGCATGCCGATTCGCTGGCCCAGTCCGGCCAGGCGCGGGCGGGACTCGACCGCCTGAACGACTCCGGCATCGGCACCGGCCCGCTCTCGCCGTTCGACACGCTGGTCCGCTCGGGCGATCCCGACGCGGTCGCCCGGACTCTCGACGGCGTCGAGGGCGTCCGGGGCACGGTCGTCCCCACGGACTGGCGCCGGGACGGAATGGCTCTCGTGTCGGTCATCCCGACCGAGGACGGCAACTCGCCGGCCGGGCGCGAGACGCTCGATCAGGTCCGCTCCGCGGTGGCGCCGCTGCCGGCCGACGCCGTCACCGGCGGCGAGGCGGCACAGAGCGCCGACTTCCTCGACTCCGTCTACAGCAGCTTCCCGCTGGTCATCGCCTTGATCGCCGGCCTGACCTTCCTACTGCTGGCTCGGGCCTTCCGCTCCGTGATCGTCCCGCTCAAGGCCGTCCTGCTGAACCTGCTGTCGGTCGGCGCGGCCTGGGGACTCATGGTCCTCGTCTGGCAGCACGGCTGGGGCTCGGACGCGATCTGGGGCATCGAGGCCACGAACTCGATCAACGTCGAGATGCCGATCGTCGTCTTCGCGTTCCTGTTCGGGATCTCGATGGACTACCAGGTGTTCATCCTCAGCCGGATGCGCGAGGCCTTCGACCGCACGGGCTCGACGGAGACGGCGGTCGTCGAGGGCATCGGCCGCACGGGCCGCCTGGTGACCAGCGCCGCGCTGATCCTGGGCCTCGCGTTCGTGGCCATGAGCGCCGGACCGGGGACCGAGGCCAAGATGTTCGCCACCGCGCTCGGCGGCGGCATCCTCCTCGACGCGACGCTGATCCGCGGCGTGCTGGCGCCGGCCCTGGTGGCGCTGCTCGGCCGCTGGAACTGGTGGCTGCCGCGCCGCGCGGCTCGTTCCCCGCGGCGGGTGCGGCAAGCCGTACCCGCTGACGCCGGTTGACCCCATGGTCCACTGGCTGCTCCGCTGGCAGCCTTGTGTCATGCAGTCGATCCGCCCCTCATATCCCTCCCCGGCCCTCGAGGACCCCGCCTTCTACGTCGAGAGCAGCATCCCGCCCGGCGTCACGGTCGACGAGTACCGGCGTGGGCGGCCGCGGCGGCTGACCCGGTGGGGCCGGCTGAAGCGGCTCGCGGGGGCCGCCGGCGGCGCCGCAGCGGCGCCGGCGTGAGCTACGAGCCCGTCTGAGGGCTTCCGCAGACCCGCCGCGCCACCCCGACCAGCGTGCGGGCCACCGCGACGGTGTCGGGGATGCTCACCCACTCCTCCACGGCGTGCGCGCCCTCGCCGCCCGGCCCGAACAGCACGGTGGGGACCCCGGCGGCGGCGATGAAGGCCGAGTCCGCCCAGTAGCTCGCGCCGGACAGCGGCGGGGGCGAGCCCAGCACCTCGGCGCCGGCGTCCCGCACCGCGGCCACGATTGCCTCGTCCTCGCCGATCTCGAACGGGTCGCGCACCAGCAGGGTGCGGGAGCGCGTCTCCAGCTCGGGGTCCTCGCGACGGCACTCCTCCAGGAGAGCCGCGATCTCGCGCTCCACCGCCGCGCCGTCCTCGCCCGGCAGCGTGCGCCGCTCCAGGCCGATCGTGCAGCGGTCGGGGTAGGTGGACAGCTCGCTGCCCCCGCCGATCGTCGAGGCGTGCACGGAGCCGCGACCAACCAGCCGGTGCGGGTTCTCGCCGAGCGCCTCGTCCAGCCTGCCGAGCGCGGTCAGCACCGGCCCGGCCTTCACGATCGCGTCCACGCCGAGGTGCGGGCGCGAGCCGTGGGCCGCGCGGCCGTCCACCTCGATCTCGAGCCAGGCGAAGCCCTTGTGGGCGATCGCGACCTGGAGCTCCGTCGGCTCGGTGACCACGGCCGCGTCCGCGCTCACCGCCCGGAGCGCCTCCTGCACACCGATGCTGGCGTGCTCCTCGTCGGCCACCGCGGCGACGACCACATCCCCGGGCAGGCCGAGGCGTGCGGCCTCGCGGCACGCCACCAGCGCCGCGGCCACGCCGGCCTTCATGTCGTACGCGCCGCGGCCGTGGAGGCGTTCGCCCTCCACGCGCGGCCGGTGCGGCTCGTCCATGCCCTCCACGCCGACCGTGTCCAGGTGGCCGCACAGGAGCAGGGTCGGCCCGTCGCCGTTCGCCCGGCTTCGCACCAGCACGCTGGGACGCCCTGGGGTGGCCTCCAGCAGCTCCGCGCCGAGGCCCTGTGAGCGGGCCCACCCGGCGACGACGGCGGCCGCCTCCGCCTCGCCAGCGCCGCCGGGGACCAGGTCCGGGTTGACGGAGTCGATCTCGACCAGGCGGCTCGTGAGCTCCACGACCTCGCGCTCCATGGCGGTGATCGTTCCACGCAGCCCGTCCCCGCGACTTACGCCGCCCCCGAGGGTTGTAAGGGCAAGGTGCTCGTTCTGGTCTGGCTGGTCGTGCTCGCCGTCCTCGCCGTTCCGGCGCACGCCACCTTCCCCGGCGGCAACGGCCGCATCGCGTTCACCTGGCACGCCGGCGGCGAGGGCTTCGAGGAGGGACCCAACCCGCGTCTGGTCGGCGTCTTCAGCGTCCGTCCCGACGGGAGCGGCAGGCGCCTGATCGCGCGCGGCGCCGACCAGCCCCGCTATTCGCCGGACGGCCGCCGGATCGCCTTCCTTCGCTCCTTCGACCTCTGGGTATCCCGGGCGGACGGCGGCCGTGCCCGCCGCCTGTCGCCGGAGGGCTGGGACGTCATGACACACCAGTGGTCGCCGCGCGGCACCCGCCTGGCGTTCGTCCGCAACTTCAGGAAGGGCGGTTCGGCCATCTATACGGTCAGGCCCGACGGAACCGGGCTGACGCGCCTGGTGAAGGCATCCCAGCCGCTGGCGCTCTCGTCCGGCGCATGGTCGCCGGGGGGCAAGGCGATCGTCTACACGCAGCAGAGCCTTCGGGCGCTCGTGCGGATCGTCCGGGACGGGCGCGTCACGACGCTGGCCCGCGCGAGCCACGGGGCCACCTGGTCGAGCCGCGGCGTGATCGCCTACGCGACCTCCACTCCCGACGGGGACCGCGGCCAGGTGTGCGTCAGGCGGGCGGATGCCACGGCTCCGGACCGCTGCTTCGCCTACCCGGACGCCTCCGTCGACGGCCCCGCCTGGTTCCCGGACGGCGAGCGGCTGATGTTCCTGAGCCAGGGGCAGGGCCCGGCCGAGATCTGGACCGTGCGCCCGGACGGCACCGTCGAGACGCGTGCGCCGAGAGCAAACGTCTTCCCGGTCCTGTCGCCTGCCGGGGACCGGCTCGCCTTCAGCGAGATGCGCTCCCGGAACGGGCTCGCGTTCCAGGACCTGTTCGTGATGGGCCTCGACGGCGGCGGCGCCCGCCGGCTCGTCCGCGGCGGCCAGGCGACACAGCCTGACTGGCAGCCGCTTCGGCGTTAGGCTCGCGGCCATGCCCGGGTTCGGGAAGCCCAAGGGCTTCGAGTACGCCATAGAGGTCGACCGGGAGCGCGACGCTCTGCGCGAGCGGAAGGAGATGCGGGGGATCCCGGCTCGCGACGACGACCACCTGCTGCTCGCGACCTGGAACATCGCGAACCTCGGCGCGCCCGACCAGGTGCGCGAACCGGAGTGCTTCGAGCTGCTGGCCGAGTTGGTGGGCTGGTTCGACCTCGTGGCGATCCAGGAGATCCGCGACAACGTGAAGGACGGGATCCGCGAGGTGCGGGCCAGGCTGCCCGACTCCTGGCGCCTGCTGTTCTCGGAGGACGACGGCAATCACGAGCGCATGGGATTCCTCTGGGACGCGGACGTCGTCGAGCCCGGCGAGCTGACCGGGAAGGCGGTCGTGGAGCCCAACCGGTTGAGGAGCGCAGGCGGCGAGGGCTTCAGGGGCTTCAGCCGGACGCCCTACATCGGCAGCTTCCACCGCGGCGATCTCGCTCTGTTGATCGTGTCGGTCCACAGCATCTTCGGCGCGGAGAAGGACCCCGACGACATGAAGCGCCGGCTGGCCGAGACGAAGGCGATCGGCTGGTGGTGCTCGGAGGAGTCGAAGAGCCCCCACGCGTACACGCCCGACATCCTCGCCGTGGGCGACTTCAACACGCCGAGCGAGGACGACCTCGACTTCGCCGAGGCGATGCTGGCCGAGCTGCGCCGCCACGGTCTGTGGACCCCGCGTTACACGAAGGAGGACGGCGAGGAGACGATGCTCGAGACGCAGCTCGGCACCGCCGTACGGTCGGAGAACCACTACGACCAGCTGCTGTTCTTCCCCGAGGACACCCAGTCCGACATCGTCGCCAAGGGCGTGTTCGACTTCGACGGTGCCGTCTTCAAGGACCTCTGGGCGGACCGCGGGCGGAAGGACTTCAACGACTTCACGATCTGGGCCCTCAGCGACCACCGCCCGCTGTGGGCCCAGCTGAAGCTTCCCTAGGCGAACACGAGCGCGCCGTCGTCGAGCGCTCCGTACCGGAGCGCGACGATGTCGCGCGCGTAGTTCTGGTACAGCCGCCACGGCGCCTTGGATCCCTGCTTCGGGAACTTGTCGATGGAGCGCAGGACGTAGCCCGAGGTGAAGTCGATGAAGGGCTCCTCGGCGACCGAGGGGTCCCGGTTCAGCGGCGTGGCCTGCCGGTAGCCGCCCTCGTCCATGTGGTTGAGGAGGCGGCACACGTACTCGCAGGTCAGGTCGCACTTGAGCGTCCACGAGGCGTTCGTGTAGCCGATGGCGACCGCCATGTTCGGCACGCCGCTCAGCATCATCCCCTTGTAGCCCATCGTCTTGGGGATCTCGACGGCGCGCCCGTCGACGGAGAGCGCCGCGCCACCGAGCGGGAGCAGGTTGAGGCCGGTGGCCGTTATCACCAGGTCCGCCTCGAGCTCGGCGCCGGAGGCGAGCCGCAGTCCGCCCTCGGTGAAGGTCTCGATGCCGTCGGTGACGATGGAGGCGCTGCCGTCGCAGATCGCCTCGAACAGGTCGCCGTCGGGCACCAGACACATGCGCTGGTCCCACGGGTTGTAGCGGGGCTTGAAGTGCGTGTCGATGTCGAAGCCGGGCGGCAGCCGGTTCTCGAGTCCCTTGCGGATCAGCGCCTTCATGACCCGGGGCCTCCGCCGGCTTAGCTGGAAGACCAGCATCGTCACGAGCACGTTCTTCCAGCGCACGATCCAGTACGCCGCCCTGGCCGGCAGCACGCGGCGGACGAAATTGGCGATCGGATCCTCCGCCGGCAGCGACAGGACGTAGCTGGGCGAGCGCTGGAGCATCGTCACGTGCTCGGCCGTCTCGGCCATCGCCGGCACCAGCGTCACCGCCGTGGCGCCGCTCCCGATCACCACGACGCGCTTGCCCGCGTAGTCCACGTCGTCGGGCCAGAACTGCGGGTGCACCACGCGCCCCCCGAAGCGCTCGACGCCCGGGAACTCCGGCGTGTAGCCCTGGTCGTAGCGGTAGTAGCCGGTGCACATGAACAGGAAGCCGCAGGTGATCCGGACGGTCTCGTCGCCGCCCATCCGCTCCACGTCGACCGTCCAGCGCGCCTCCTCCGTCGACCACTCGGCGCGCACCACACGGTGGCCGGTGCGGATCTTCCGGTCGACGCCGTAGTGGGCGGCGGTCTCCTTGACGTAGCTCAGGATCGACGGCCCGTCGGCGATCGCCTTGGCCTCCGACCACGGCCGGAAGGCGTACCCGAGCGTGTACATGTCCGAGTCCGAGCGGACGCCGGGATAGCGGAACAGGTCCCAGGTCCCGCCGATCGAGTCCCGCGCCTCGAGGATCGCGTACGACTTCCCGGGACACCTCGTCTCGAGGTGGCAGCCGGCCCCGACGCCGGAGAGCCCGGCGCCGACGACCAGGACGTCGAGGTGCTCCACTTCCATGCGGCCCATGAGTACCACGACTTGACGGTACGCGCCGAACCCGGTGGCTTGAACCGCTTCCTCCCACCTGCCTAGGCTGCGCACATCCTCTGATGACGCCGCTCCCGACATCGGGAGGCTCCGCCGGGAGGCCGGCGCGTGCCTGACCTGGGCGGATTCCCGGCCCTCGACGTAGCGATCGGGCTCGTCGCCCTCTACTTCCTGCTCAGCACCGCTCTCTCCATGGTCAACGAGTGGATCGCGAACCTGCTCGGCTGGCGTGCGAAGACGCTCGAGGACGCGATCCGGAACATGGTCGGCGACCCCGAGGTGAAGCGGGGCTGGAAGGAGTGGTTCGGCCGGATCGACAAGCGGGACGACGCGGCACCCCAAGCCGCGCCCGAGGGTGAGACGCGCGCCGCCGTGCCCGCGGACCTGACCTCGAAGATCTTCGGCCACTGGCGCATCGAGGCGCTCGTGCGCGATCCGAACTCCTCCATCCGCCGGCGCAGCCGGCCGTCCTACCTGCCGCCGCGCGCCCTCTCGCTGGCGATCGCCGAGACGCTCGCCGCCGGGGCGCCCGAACGCCCCAAGGGCCCGTCGCTGTGGCAGCAGGCCGACAAGCAGATCCTCGAGCGCGCGGGCGAAGCGCTCGATTCCCTTCCGCAGGGGCAGGTCCGTCGCGTGCTCCAGAAGGCCCTGGCCAACGCGGGCGGCACCTTGGAGGGCTTCAGGGCCCAGGTCGAGCACGCCTTCGACGACTCCATGGAGCGGGCATCCGGCTGGTACAAGCGCAAGGTCCAGCTCGTGATCGTCGTGCTCGCGACCCTCGTGGCGGTAGGGCTGAACGTCGACACCGTCAAGGTGGCCGGCCGGCTCTGGAACGACGACGCCACCCGCGCAGCGGTCGTGGCCCAGGCGGGCAGGCAGCAACCCGAGGACGCCGCCGACGCCCTGGAGGACGTGGACCAGCTGCAGCTCCCGGTCGGCTGGGGCTCGGGCAATGCCCCGGATGACCTCGGCGACGCGATCTCCAGCCTGCCCGGCTGGCTGCTGACGATCGCGGCTCTGTCGCTCGGCGCCCCGTTCTGGTTCGACCTGCTCAGCCGCCTTGCCCGTCTGCGCGGAAGCGGCGTTCCCGAGAAGCCGCGGAGCCTGAGCGACACCGCCGGCACCACGCCCCCCACGGGCAGGCGCCCGGGGGCCACGCCGGCCGACAGCTAGCGGGCGCATGGCCCGGCTCGAGTGGCCGGGCCACGCGCATCGGACTGCGGTCAGGACATCTTGGTGACCGAGACCGTCGGAATGACCGGCTTGTCGGTCCGCTTGATCTTCATACGCAGGCGACCTCCTTTCGACAGTCATGACCCGCCCACCACTCAGGAAGGTTTCACGAAGCGCTATGGTCGGGCCGTCCCACGCCCAGGAAGGAGCGCGCAGTGACCAAGCAGGCAGCAGGGATCGTCGACCGGCGGCTTGCGAAGGCCCTCTCGCATCCGCTCCGGGCGCACGTCCTGACGATCCTGAACGAGAAGGTGGCCAGCCCGAACCAGATCGCGGGTGAGCTGAAGGAACCGCTCGGGAACGTGAGCTATCACGTCAAGACGCTGGCCGAGCTGGGCTGCGTCGAGCTGGTCCGGACGGAGCCCCGGCGAGGCGCGATCGAGCACTTCTACCGCGCCGTGGTACGGCCCTTCTTCAGCGACCGGGACTGGAAGCGCCTGCCGGCGTCGGCCCGGCAGGGGATCTCCGACACGACGCTCCAGCTGATCTGGGAGGACACCTCGGAGGCGCTCGACGCGGGCACGTTCGACCGGCGCACGGACCGCCACCTGAGCCGCAGCCGGCTGGTGCTCGACGAGCAGGGCTGGAGCGAGGTGAACGAGCTGCTGCTCGACACGATGAACCGGGTGGTGGAGATCGAGGCCGAGAGCGCCAAGCGGCGGGCGGGCGACGGCGAGTCCGGCTTCAACACCAAGGTGGTGCTGATGCACTTCGAGTCGGCGGGTGCGGGGGGCGGCCCCAAGCGCTCCAAGCCGAGCCGCGCGAAGCGCGCGAAGAAGTAGCGCTCAGCCGCGCAGGGAGTGCCCGTAGGAGAAGTAGGCGGCGTAGCCCGCGTCTCCGCCGAGGGCGACGAGCTGGGCGCGGGCCGCCTTCAGCGCCACGTCGTAGCGCGAGCCCCAGTGGCGGGCGGCGGCCTTCCGCCGGCTGTCGGCCACGAAGCGGACCATCTTGTTGTAGATGTCGCCCGCCAGGTAGTCGGCGCGCACGTTCTCCTTGAACTGGCGTACCGGGGCGAGAAGCTTCTCGAAGGCCCTGCAGGTCCCGAAAGCGGTCGACGCGTCGTACAGGGCGATCCGCTTGCGCCAGGCGTCGATGCCCGCCTGGAGCACCGGGTCGGTGAGCGCGCGGTCGAAGCGGCTAAGGAAGCGCTCGAAGGACGTCCGGTAGGCGTCGAGCGCGGCACGCTCGACGGCCACCTCGTTCAGCTCCTTCCAGAGCTGCCTGGCGCCGCGGGTGTAGAGGCCTCGCTGGGCCGGCACCTTCACGGCACGGATGCGCTTCCAGCCGCGGCCGCCCCTCTTGCACTTCAGCAGCGCCTGGGCGTTCGACCGCTCGTTCGCCGCGACGTCGCTCGCGGCGGAACGCTTGGCCGCGGCCAGCTGCGTCACGGCGCTCTCCACTCGCACCACGTCCTCCGGCTTCTGGGCGGCGGCGGAGGGCGCCACGGCGAGCGCGGCGCCGAGGGCGGCGACCAGTATGAAGCGCAGACGGCTCACGCTTCCCATGATCGGCCGGCGGCCGCCGGACTTGAGTGCCGCTAGGGGTAGAGCGGCGTGGCCGCGAAGCGGTCGCGCGCCAGGAACCAGGCTGGCTTCTTCTCGCCCTCGTAGGTCAGGAGGCCCTTCTGGTGGCGGGTGTTGGGCCAGTAAGGGTCGGGCCGGCGCCCGGCGCCGCCGCGCCACCCCGGGAAGATCTCGAACTCGCGCAGCGTCCAGTAGATGTTCCCGGAGATCGACGCCGCGTCCGCCACGTCGAGCGTGCGGCGCAGGTGGAACGTCTGGAAGGCGTAGCTCCCCTTCAGGTCCTCCGGCGCGTCCGCAAGCTCGGGCCGCGCCTCGGCGCCGTGCTCGGTCATTACCAGCGCGTGCGCGGGATAGAGGTCGCGCATCTCCTGCAGGTAGAGCGGCAGGTCGTCGAAGTTCGACACCCAGCGGTACCAGCCGAAGTACTGGTTGATCCCGAGCATGTCGAAGGCGTGGTAGGTGAACTGCTCCGGGTGATGTGGGCGCCCGTTGATGTCGACCGAGATCGGCAGCGTGGGGTCGAGCGCGCGCGCCTCGCGCGCGGCGACCTCGAGGTAGCGCCGCGTCACGCCGGGCCGCTCGTCGGGCCGCGACCACAGCTCGTTCGCGACCGAGTGCGTGATCACCGAGGGGTGGCTGCGGGCCGCAAGCACCGTGCGGCGAACGGTCTCCCAGGCCCGCCGCCGCTGGCTCGGGAAGCGAAGGATGTTCGCCTGCCGGTCGCGCTGCCAGATGGGTGCCTGGTTCCAGACCAGGATGCCGGCCCGGTCGAGCCGGGACAGGAGATCCTCGTTCAACACGTAGTGGGAGCGGGTCACGTTTGCGCCGAGCTCCTGCAGGTCGGCGACGATGCGGGCGTTGTCGGCCGGCGTGAGGGCCGCGCCGCTGCCCGGCATGTCCTCGTGGATCGAGGCCCCCGCCAGCTCGATGAGCCGGTTGTTGAGGTAGAGGCGGCCGCCCTTCACCTCGACCGAGCGGAGGCCGACCCGGCGGCGCTCGACCTGCTGCACCTGGCCGCGGTCGCGCAGCGTGATCCGCGCGGAGTACAGCGCGGGGTCCTCCGGCCGCCACAGTCGCGGCGCCGGCACGCGCATCGACACCCGCACCTGGCTGCGCTCCGAGCTCTGGCGCGGCAGGCGGAAGGTCTTGCGGGTGCGCCTGCCGGTGGGGGAGCGGAGCGCGACCTCGAGCGTGGGGGAGAGCGCGCGGTCGCCGCTCCGCTCGAGCACGCCGTCCACGAGCAGCTCGGCGCGGCAGCCGCGCGCGGGCCCGCGGCAGGTCACGTCCGACATCGTCCCGAGGTCGTGCAGGTGGGCGCGCCCCGCCGGGACGAGCCGCACGGGCCGCACGATGCCGTTCCAGTTCCACCAGCCCTCCGGCAGGCGCGGGTCCTTTCGGCCGTCCACCACCACGACCAGCACGTTGGGGCGGCCCGGCCGCAGGCCGCGCGCCTCGACGGTGAACGGCGTGTACGGATCTCTGTTCGCGCCGATGCGCCGGCCATTCAGCAGCACCGCGGCCGAGCGGCGCACGCTCTCGAAGCGGATCAGCCACCTGAAGCCCGGCGGCGTGCTCGGCCCCCTGAACCGCAGCCGGTAGCGGCGCACCCTGCCGGCGTACTCCGAGGCCACCGCGCGCGTGTTGAACACGCTCGGGACCCTCACGTCGGTCCACCGCCGGGGCGCCTGGCTCGTCGATCCGCGCGGGGATAGGGCGGCGCCGCCCGGCACGCCCTCGGGCTGGCCCTCGAGCGGCGGCGCCGGCTGCGGCGGAGCGGGCTCGGCGGGCTGGCCGCGCACCTCCCAGCCCTCGGAGAGGGTCTGGGCGCGCGGGAGCTCGGCCGCAAGCGCGGCTGACGGCAGCGCCGCGAGTGCGGCGAAGATCGCAAGAGCCCTCCTCAAGGCGCCCTCACCGTAGCCGGATTGCGTCACGGTGTCCGCAACCCGTGCTTCCTGGCACAGTTTCGGCGGTGCCGCCGATCGCCGCAGGTGTCGACTTCCTGGAGGAGCCGGTCGCCGTCTTCGGCCTCCTGCTGATGGGAGGCGCACTGGTGGCCGGCCTGGCGCGGCGCAGCTTCCTCTCGCTCACCGCGGGCTTCGTCGTGGCGGGCTTCGTGCTCGGCCAGGGCGGCCTCGAGGTGCTCGACATCGACCCCACCTCGGACTTCGCACAGGGCCTCGCGGTGATCGCGCTGGTGCTGATCCTGTTCCGAGACGGTCTCGAGGTCGAGGAGGAGATGCTCCAGAAGGCCTGGCACTTGCCCTTCCGCAGCCTCGCCCTGGCGATGCCCATCACGGCGGGGCTGGTGGCCGTGCTGACCCACGCGCTGACCGATCTGGGCTGGACCGAGTCCTTCCTCGTCGGCGCGCTCCTGTCCCCGACCGACCCGGTGCTGTCGTCGAGCGTGGTGACGAACCCGCGCGTGCCGAGGCTCATCCGCCACTCGCTGAACCTGGAGTCGGGGCTGAACGACGGCCTCGCCCTTCCCGCCGTGCTGGCGCTGACCGCGGCCGCCGAGGCTCGCGAGGACTTCGTCTGGTGGGAGTTCGTGCTGCAGGACATCGGCTTCGGACTGGCCACGGGACTGGCCGTCGCCTTCGTGGCGGCGCGCGTGATGCCGCGCGACAAGGGGCTCGCCGGCGGCCCGAGCGCGCATCAGAAGTCCATGTACGCGCTCGGCGTCGCCTTCGCCGCCTACGGGACCGCGGTGCTGCCGCCCCAGGGCAACGGCTTCATCGCGGTGTTCGTCGCCGCGATCGCGCTGGGCATCTGGCGGCCCGACATCCGCGAGTGCTTCGAGACCCGCGCCGAGGACATCCTCGAGGTGGCCAAGCTCGGCGTCTTCCTCGTCTTCGGGGCGATCCTCACGTTCGACATCCTGTTCGAGGACGGCTGGGCGGCGGTGGCGATCGCCTCCTTCACGCTGCTCGTGGCCCGGCCCGCGGCGATCTTCACCGCGCTGGCGGGCAGCCGCGACGTGGACACGGCTGCCAAGGCCTTCATCTCCTGGTTCGGCCCCAAGGGCGTGGCCACGATGACCTTCGCTCTGTTCGTGCTCGGGTCGGCCGCTCCGGAAGCCGAGCGGATCGCCGGGATCGCGGCGCTCACCGTGATCATCTCCGTCATCGCCCACGGGCTCACGGACCACCCGGGCTCCGAGTGGATGGCCCGGCGGGCCGAACGCGAGGCCGAGCCGGCTGCGGCATAGTTCCAGAGCATGGACACATGGGACGTGGCGACCCTCGACGTGCGACCGCACAACCCGGAGGTGCTCCGCTCGGACGACGAGACGCGCGTGATCGCCATCAACCTCCCCGGCGGCGAGGCGCTGAGCGAGCACCAGGTCCATGAGCGCGCCTGGCTCGTGGTCGCCTCCGGCGAGATCGAGGTCGAGCAGGGTGGCGATACCGTGACCGGCGGCCCCGGCTTCCTGGCCCACTTCGAGCCCGCCGAGCGCCACGAGGTCCGGGCCGTGAGCGACGCCCGCCTGATCCTGCTGCTCTCGCCCTGGCCCGGGGACGGGCATCCGAGTCGGCGCCGCTGACGCCTGCCAGAATCCCTCATCGATGGATCCGTCCCGCAAGCGGAAGATCAGGCTCGTGGTGGCGCTCGGCGCCGCCCTCTGCCTGGCCGCCGCGCTTGCGTATACGAGCTTCAGCGCCTCCTCCGAGGCTGCGAAGCCGTCCGAGCTGCGGGAGGGGCGCTCCTACGACCTGACCGGCAAGGTGGTGAACGGCTCGATCGAGCGCCGCGGCGACGAGCTCCGCTTCGACATCCGCGACCGCGACGGCACCACCTCCGTGCCCGTCGTCTACACCGGCGTCGTGCCGGACCCGTTCAGGGACGGCCGCGAGGTAATCGTCTCCGGCGAGCTGAGCAGCGGCACCTTCGTCGCCGAGCGCGACTCGCTCGTCACGAAGTGCCCCTCGAAGTTCACCGAGGACAAGCAGTCGAGCTGACGTGGCGGGTGTCGGCTCCGCCTGCCTGACGGTCGGCCTGCTGACCGCCCTCTACGCCGCGGGCGCGTCGGTCTACGGCGCGGTCAGCGGGCGGCGGCAGTGGGTTACGTCGGGCCGGCGCGCGATCTACTGCCTCGCGGCGCTGTGCGTGACGGCGTTCGCGATCCTCGAGTCCGCCTTCCTGCGCTCCGACTTCTCCTACGCGCTCGTCGCCGAGGGGTCCTCGACCGACACGCCGACCTTCTACAAGGTCACCGCGGTGTGGGCCACGCAGGACGGCTCGCTGCTCCTGTGGGCCACGCTGCTCTCGCTGTTCGCGAGCGCCGTGCTCTTCCTCACGCGCCGCACGCTGCGCGACATCGCCCCATGGGCGACCGCCGTGCTCGGTCTGGTGGCGGGCTTCTTCCTGTTCCTGATGGTGGGGTGGGAGAACCCCTTCGACACGCTGACCCCGGTCCCCCAGGAGGGCGCCGGGCTCAACCCGTTGCTGCGGCACCCGGCGATGATGATCCACCCGCCGATGCTCTACACCGGGTACGTCGGCTTCTCGATCCCGTTCGCCTTCGCGATCGGCGCGCTCGTCACGCGCCGCACGGGCGCCGACTGGATCCGCGCCACGCGCCGCTTCGCCCTGATCGCCTGGACCTTCCTCGGCACCGGCATCCTGCTCGGCGCGCTGTGGTCCTACTCGGAGCTCGGCTGGGGCGGCTACTGGGCATGGGACCCGGTGGAGAACGCCTCGCTCATGCCCTGGCTCGTGGGCACGGCGTTCCTGCACTCGATCATGGTTCAGGAGAAGCGCGGGATGCTGAAGGTCTGGAACGTCTCGCTGATCTGCGCGACGTTCACGCTCGCCCTGCTCGGCACGTTCCTGGTGCGAAGCGGGATCCTCGACTCGATCCACGCCTTCGGCGCCTCAACCATCGGTGTGCAGATGCTGGTGTTCATCGGCTGCGTCGTGGCGCTGTCGGCAGGCTTGATCCTGGCCCGCCTGCCGGACCTGCGCTCGTCCGCGCGGCTCGACTCGCTGCTGTCGCGCGAGGCGTTCTTCCTGCTCAACAACCTGGTGCTGGTGGCGCTCTGCCTGGTGGTGCTGTGGGGCACGTTCTTCCCGCTGATCTCGGAGGCGCTGACCGGCACGGAGTCGACGGTCGGGCCCCCTTGGTTCAACCGCATCGTGACCCCGCTGGCGCTGGTGCTCGTGCTGCTGACGGGGATCGGGCCGGTGCTTGCGTGGCGGCGGGTGACGCCGTCGCGCCTGGTCCGCATCCTCGCCATCCCCTCCGCGATCACCCTCTTGGCGCTCGCCGCCCTACTCACGCTGACAGAAGCAGCCGAGAGTGTGACTTCTCTGGTCATGTTCTCCTTCGTTGCCTTCGTTCTCGGGGTCGTGGGGCAGGAGTTCGTTCGCGGGGGCGCCGCGCGGCGCGTGATGACGGGCGAGTCGTGGCCGCGCGCGCTGGCCCGGCTGGTCGGCCGCAACCGGCGCCGCTACGGGGGCTTCCTGGTACACGCCGGGATCGCGGTGCTGTTCCTCGGCGTGGCGGCCTCTTCGGCGTTCATCGAGCAGCGCGACGTGCGGCTGTCGCCCGGGGAGAGCGTTCAAATCGACGACTACCAGGTGACCTACCGCGAGGCCACGGCCCGCCTCGGCGGCGACGGAGCGGGCACGGGGGCGCCCATCTCGTTCGGGGCGGTCATGGACGTGCGGAAGGGCGACGAGTCGTTCACGCTGCGCCCGTCGCGCAACTACTACTCGACCGCCGATCCCTCCAAGGGCGCGATCTCGCGCTTCTTCGAGGGCGAGGCCACGAGCGAGGTGGACGTGCGCTGGGGCCTGCGGCGCGACCTGTGGCTGGCCGTCCGGCCCGACCTGATCTCGCTGGAGGAGCCGATCGCACGGGCCGACCGCCAGTTCTCCGACTCGCCGGGCCAGGTCCAGGCCTTCGTGATCCAGACGCTGGCCGAGCTGTACCGGGACGATCCGCCGCCCGCGGCGTTCCGGGCGATCGTGTCCCCGCTGGTCGCGTGGATCTGGATCGGCGGCGCGATCGCCCTGCTGGGCGCGCTGGTGGCGGCCTGGCCCTCGCCGGAGGCCCGCCTGCGCCGAGTGCGCTCCCTCTACGCGGCCCGCGTAGGCCGCGACCTGGCGCGCGCGGAACATTAGCCGCCAAATAGACGGCAAACGTTCCCCGCGCGAAGCCGCGCGATCTGCATTAGCCGCGCTATTCGCGGTCAATGCAGATCCCACCGAGCCCTAGGCTGGGACGCGTGGAGTACGCCCTCGCGCTGATAGCACTGGCCTCCCTGGTGGCCGTCGTCGTGTGGCGCCCGCTGCGCAGCGGCGACCGAACGGAGCTCAAGGACCAAACTCGCATCGAGGAGCTGCGCGCCGCCAAGGAGGCCAAGTACCGCGAGATCCGCGACGCCGAGCTCGACCACCGGATGGGCAAGCTGTCGCGCGAGGACTGGCGGGCCGTGGACCGCGACCTTCGCGGAGAGGCGATCGAGATCCTTCGAGAGCTCGATGCGCTCGAGGGGTCCCGCTAACCTCCGCTCCGATGGAAGCGATCCTCTACGGGCTCCAGGTCATCCTTGCCGTGGTCGTGATCGCCCTGGTGCTGATGCACTCGGGCAAGGACTCGGGCCTCTCCGGCGCGTTCGGCGTCGGCACCGGCGCGGGCCCGTTCGGCGGCGGCTCGCTCGTCGAGCGCAACCTGAACCGCTGGACCATCGCGTTCTCGCTGCTGTTCGTGGCGAACGTGATCATCCTGTTGAAGATCTGAGGGCGCCGGGCCTCAGCCCGACGCGCCGGTGAACCGCACCGCGGCGGCCCGCATGCCGGGACTGACGACGCCGTACGCGAAGCGGCGGCCGTAGAACTCTCCCTCGCTGGTGAGCTCCTGGCCGGCCGTGAGCTGGGAGACGCGCGACAGGATCCCGAGCAGGGAGTCCGTCAGGCGAAGGTCGCGGAGCGGCCGCGTCACGCGGCCGTCCTCGATCAGGAAGGTGCCGTCGCGGGTGACCGCGGTGATCATCGTCTCCTTGGGTCGCACCACGTTCGCGTACCACAGGCGCGTCACGTAGACGCCGCGCTCCACGGGCGCGCACAGCTCCTCGAGGTCCGCCGCGCTCCCGCCGGCCATCACCAGGTTCACCGGGTGGGGCCCCCAGTGATCCCCGCCCGGGGCGACGGCGTGGCCGGTGGACTCGGCTCCGGCGAGCGCCGCGCTGCGCAGGTCGTGCGCGACGGCCCGCGCGACGCCGTCCTGGATCAGAGCCGTGGGGCGCTTTGGCACGCCCTCGGCGTCGAAGGCGCGCGGCAGCGTCGCCGCGGCGCCGGGAGAGTCGGCCAGGTTGACGGACGGCGCGGCGACGGCCTCGCCGAGCCTGCCGGTCAGGGCCCCGCGACCCTCGGCGTGCGCGAGCCCGTTGAGCGCGGTCCCGCCGAGGAGGTCGACCAGCCACCCGACCGCCTGCGGCTCCATGACGACGGTGTACTCGCCCGGCGGCAGCTCGACCGGCTCGCCCGCGGCCGCGGCCTTGGCGGCGGCGCGCTCTGTCACGCGCTCGGGCTCCAGCGCCGCGGCGCTCCGCGCGGTCTGCGATGCATAGCCCGACCGCCCGGAGGGGGCAATGAGGATGACCTTCAGGAAGGCATCCGTGGTCCGGTCGAGGACGGCGCCTCCACCGGACACGGCAACGGCACGCTCCTCGACCCCGGAGGTCCAGATCCCGTGCGCCGAGAGCCCGTGGCGCTGGGCGACGGCGAAGACGGTGCGAAGGGCATCGCCGCCCGCCGACGCGTCTAGCGCGCCGAGCGTCGAGTTCGTCGGCGTGGGGCCGACAAAGTCGACAGTGGGCGAGGCGGGGCCGGCGGCGGGGCCGGGGCCCTCCCCTTGTTGCCCGCCGTTCGCGAGGCCGGCGTGGGCGGCCCCGCCGGCGCCGGGCGCCGCGCGAATCGCGCCGAAGCCGGGATGCGGCCCGCGTCGCGACGCGGCCGCCGCCGCGTCGGCCGCCGTCTCGGCGCGGCGCGCGCACGCGGTCAGCGCGTCGGTGCCGGTCTCGTTCGTCCGGGCCCGTCCCACGTGGCCGTCGCGTGCCACGGCCAGCTCCACGAACACGTCGTCCACGGAGGTGGCCTGCGTCGGCCGGCCGTCCGCGAACCGCAGCATCAGCGAGCGCTCCCGCGAGACATGCGCCAGCGCGTCGCCGCGCGCCACCGCCGCCGCGCGCTCCGCCAGCTCGAGCGGGTTCACACCACCCCGACCTCCACGTCGCGGAAGCGCGCCGGCGCGCAGCCGTGCGACACCCGCATCACCTGCCCGGGCTCGCCCTTGCCGCAGTCGAGCAGCGACACGAGGCGCCACTCGGATGGCGAGCAGACCGCGTCGCAGCTCGCCCAGAACTCCGGTGTCATCCCGGCGTAGCTCGGGTTGCGCAGCATGCGCCCGCGCTCGCCGCCCGAGATCTCCCAGGCCGCCTCGCCCTCGAACTGGAAGTTCAGCCGCCGGTCGTCGATCGACCATGATCGGTTGGTCTCGATCAGCAGGCCGTCGTCGGTCGCCGCGATCAGGTCCTCGAGCGTTCCCGCGTCGCCCGGGTCGAGGTTCACGTTCGTCATCCGGACGATCGGCTGCCGCGCGAACCCGTCCGCGCGCATGCACCCGCCCGAACGCTCCAGGCCGATCTCCGCCGCCGTCTCACGCGACGACAGGAACCCCGCCAGCACGCCCGAACGCAGGATCGGCACGGCGCGCCCCTCGACGCCCTCGTCGTCCCAGCGGAAGGAGCCCAGCCCGCCGGCGTTCGTCGCGTCGGCGGTGACGTTCACCTGCGCCGAGCCCACCCGCAGCGACCCCAGCCCGCCGGCGGGCACGAAGCTGGTGCCCGCGTAGGACGCCTCCCGACCCAGCACGCGGTCGAGCTCGACGGCGTGGCCGATCGACTCGTGGATCTGCAGCCCCAGCTGCTCGCCTGCGAGCACGAGCGTCCTGCGACCGGGCGGGCACGGCGGCGCGCTCAGCAGCGCCACCGCCTCCTCAGCGACCCGCGGCGCCTGCCCGGCCAGGTCGAGCGAAACGAAGTGCTCGTAGCCCGCCTGCGCGACGTCCCCGCCGTGCGAGGCCGGGTAGGAGCGCGTCTGGCTCTCGTCCCCGTCGACCGCCACCGCGGTCAGGCCGCCGCCGCACTCCGTGAGGCGCTGCAGGCACAGGGCTCCCTCGGTGGAGGCGAACAGCTTCTCGACGCGCAGCGCCTCGCAGCGCGCCAGCGTGAGGACCACGCCGGGCTCCGTGCGAAGGCCGGCGTCCGCAGCAGCCAGCACGGCGAGCTTGTCCTCCAGCGGCACGGCGAAGGGGTCCCGCTCCGCCGGGCTCTCGTACTCGCCTCGAGCGGGCGGCTCCGGGCAGAGCGGGGTCCCCGGCGACGCCGGCTGGGCCGCCGCCACCGCGAGCGCCCGCTCGAGCGCCTCCTCGGCGTCGGCCTTCTCGGTCCCGGCCGTGGCGGCGAAGCCCCAGGAGCCGCCGGCGCGCACGCGCACGCCGATCCCCTCGGCCTCGAGGCTGTCCAGCCCGTCGAGCGCCCCGTTGCGCGTGGCCAGGCGCTCGTGGCGCGTGCGCACGAGGCGGGCGTCCGCATAGTCGGCCCGCCTCGCGGCCGCGTCCATCAGGTCCTCCAGGATCTCGCGCACGGGCGCAGCAGGCTAGCGGCGCCCGGGCGCTTCGCTACGACTGCTTGATGGCGGAGATGTCGAGGCTCAGCTTGACCTTGTCCGAGACCAGCATGTTGCCGCTCCCGAGCGCCTGGTTCCAGACCAGGCCCCACTCGCCGCGGTTCAGCTGCCCGCGCACCTCGAGCGCGACGCGCTCGTTGCCCCACGGGTCGGTCTCGGTGCCCTGGAGCTCGGCGGTCAGCACGACCGGCTTGGTGACGCCGCGCATCGACAGGTCGCCGTGGATCTCGAAGGCGTCCTCGCCGGTCGGGCGGATCTCGGTGGACTCGAACGACAGCTCCGGGTGCACCTCGGCGTGGAAGAACTCCTCCGAGCGCAGGTGCGCGTCGCGGGTCTCCTCGTTGGTGTCGACCGAGGCCACGCTCACGGTGCCGCGCGCCCGGGCGGAGCCGTCGTCGCCGACCTCGAAGCTGCCCGCGAACTCGTTGAAGGCCCCGCGCACGGTGGCGATGCCCATGTGCTTCACGGTGAACTCGACGTTCGAGTGAGCCGGGTCGACGCTCCAGGTGCCGGTAGGCAGGACGGTACTGGTGGTGATGGACATACGAATCTGCTCCCCTTGCAGAAGGAATACTTGCGGGGACAATTATCATTCGTAAGTAGCCGAGTGCCCATGGCAAGACCTGGGCGATGCATGGACTTCTCTAGGTGCTCGTGGGCGCGCCCAGGAGGTTGCGCACCTCGCGGACCGCGACGGGGAGCGTGGTCGTGTCGAACACCCGGCCCACCCGGATCTCGGCCAGCGTCTGCAGGCAGCGCTCGGACGCGGTGTTCGCCGCCACCCAGGCGTCCACCCGCTCGTTCGCCGTCCCGTCCGGCGGCGCCTCGCGCAGCACGGCCGCCGTCAGGGCGCGGTGTAGGCCGTACAGGTCGTCTCGCAGCGCGGCCCTGGCCAGCGCGCGCCAGCGGTCGTCGCGCGGCAGGGCCACGATCCGGTCCCGCAGCCAGTGCAGCTCGAGCCGATCGCCGAGGCGGAAGTGCACGGCCGCGACCTCGGCCACGTCGAGTCCCGCCTCCTCCGCCACCTCCACGACGTCGAACGTCGCGAACATCGTGCCCAGGCAGGCCACCCGCAGCGCGAGCCCGGGCGGAACGCCGGCCTGCTCCAGCTCGTCGGCGCGCACGGTCAGCGGCTCGAGGTCGGACGGGCCGAGCAGGCGCGGTACCGACTCGTAGAGCACCGCCGCCCCGGGCGCGAAGAAGCGCACGGTGGCGCCGATGTCGAGTGGCCGGCGGCGGTTGCGCAGCAGCCAGCGCGAGCCGCGCTCGACGAGGCGCCTGCCCGCCAGCAGCATCTCGATCTGGATCCCGGCGTCCACGCGGTTGTCGAGCGCCTCGATCTCGCCCCACTGGGGCCGCATCTCGAACACGTCGCGCGCGGCCGCGTACGCGCGCGCGATCTCCGACGCGGGCGCACCGCTCTCCTCGTGCAGGCGGAACGCGAACGTGATGCCCCCGCCGTGGGACATGTTGTTGACCACCTGCGTGGCGATGATCTCCCGCCGCAGGCGGTGCTTCCGGATGAGCCCGCCGAAGCGCTCCGGCAGCGGGTCGGGGAAGTAGCGGTCGAGCTCGGCGGACAGGTGCGGATCCTCCGGCACGTCCGAGTCGAGCAGCTCGGCGTAGAGGTAGATCTTGCTGTAGGCCAGCAGCACCGCGAGCTCCGGGCGGGTGAGCCCCTGGTGCTCGCGCTTGCGGTCGGCGAGCTCCTCGGCGTCGGGCAGCGCCTCCAGCTCGCGGGCGAGCCTTCGGGTGCCCTCGAGCCGCTCGAGGAAGCGCGCGTGCACGTCGATCATCGAGGACGCCTGGGCCTCGGCGAGGCTGAGCGTCTCGGACTGCTCGTAGTTGTTCTTCAGCACCAGCTCGGCCACCGACTGGGTCATGCCGGCGAGCAGCTCGTTGCGCTGCTTGACGGTCAGGTCGCCGTCCACCACGGCGGCGTCGAGGAGGACCTTGATGTTGACCTCGTGGTCGGAGCAGTCGACGCCGGCCGAGTTGTCGATGGCGTCCGTGTTGATCCTGCCGCCGGCCGCCGCGAACTCGATCCGGGCGAGCTGCGTCAGGCCGAGGTTGCCGCCCTCGCCGACCACCCGGCAGCGCAGCTCGTTCGCGTCCACCCGCACCGAGTCGTTCGCCTTGTCGCCCACGTCGGCGTGCGTCTCGCCGCTCGCCTTGACGTAGGTCCCGATCCCCCCGTTCCAGAGCAGGTCGACCGGCGCCCGCAGCATCGCGTGGATCACGTCGTTCGGCGCCAGCGCCTCCTCGGCGATCCCGAGCGCGGCCCGGGCCTGCTCCGACAGCGGCACCTTCTTCGCGGTGCGCGGCCAGACCCCGCCTCCCTCGGAGATCAGCTCGCGGTCGTAGTCGTCCCAGGACGAGCGCGGCAGCTCGAACAGACGCTTCCGCTCCGCGAAGCTCGCAGCCGCGTCGGGGGCGGGGTCGATGAAGACGTGGCGGTGGTCGAACGCGCCGACCAGCCGGATGTGCTCGGACAGCAGCATCCCGTTGCCGAACACGTCGCCGGACATGTCGCCGACGCCGACCACGGTGAGGTCCTCGCTCTGGACGTCGTGGCCGAGCTCGCGGAAGTGGCGCTTGACCGACTCCCACGCGCCGCGCGCGGTGATGCCCATCTTCTTGTGGTCGTAGCCGGTCGAGCCGCCGGATGCAAAGGCGTCGCCGAGCCAGAAGCCGTAGGAGTCCGACACCTCGTTGGCCACGTCGGACAGCGACGCGGTGCCCTTGTCCGCGGCCACGACGAGGTACGGGTCCTCGTCGTCGGTGAGGTCGAGCAGCCCGGAGATGTAGAGCCGGTAGCAGGCCTCGACCTCGGCGAGCAGCTCCTCGCGGTCGCCGCTCTCGGGCGGCCGCTTCACCACGAAGCCGCCCTTGGCGCCGACCGGCACGATCACCGCGTTCTTGACCATCTGCGCCTTCATCAGGCCGAGCACCTCGGTGCGGAAGTCCTCGCGGCGGTCGGACCAGCGGATGCCGCCGCGGGCCACCCGGCCGCCGCGCAGGTGCACGCCCTCCATCCGCGGCGAGTACACGAAGATCTCGAAGGCCGGCTTCGGCGGGGGCAGCCACGGGAGCCGCGACGGATCGAGCTTGAAGGACAGGCTCGGCTTGCGGCCCTCGCCCGCCGCCTCGAAGAAGTTCGTCCGCAGCGTCGCCTGGATCACGTCGAGGAAGTTCCGCAGGATGCGGTCCTGGTCGAGGCTCTCCACGGCGTCGATCGCCTCGCGGATCTGCTCGACCAGGCGCTCGGCCGCCGCCGGATCGGTCCGCTCGGGCTCGAAGCGCACCCGGAACAGGTCCATGAGTAGCCGGGCCACCGGGGCGTTCGTGGCGAGCGCCTGCTCCACGTAGCGGTCGCTGAAGGTCGTGCCGGCCTGGCGCAGGTAGCGGCCGATCGCGCGCACCACGGTCGTCTCGTGCCAGTTCAGCCCCGCGCGGAGGACGAGCCGGTTGTAGCCGTCGCTCTCGGCGTCCCCGCTCCAGACCCGGATGAACGAGTCCTGGAAGGCCTCGCGCACCAGGTCCGTCTGGAGGTCCATCTCGCCGCGATAGGTGAGGCCGAAGTCGTAGATCCAGACGCTCTCGCGCTCGTTGGGCGAGATCTCGTAGGGGCGCTCGTCGGCCACCTCCACGCCCATGTCCTCGAACAGCGGCAGCATCGCGGACAGCGCCAGCGGCGCACCGGCGCGAAAGACCTTGGCGCGCAGCGACCCCAGCGGCGCCTCCAGCGGCCGGTAGAGCCGCAGGGACAGGTCGTCGGGCTGCTCGAGCGCCTCGATCTGGCCGATGTCCGCGAGCGCCGAGCGGGGCACCCAGTCGGCCCGGTAGGCGGCCGGGAACGCGTCGCGGTAGCGGCGGAAGAGCATGCCGCCGAGCTCCTCGCCGTGCTCCTCGTAGAGGGCCTCCTCGAGATCGTCGGCCCAGGAGCGGGTGGCGGCCACGAGCAGCGTCTCGATCTCCCGCTCGTCCAGCCGCGGCAGCTTGCCCGGCTCGGCGTAGACGAGGTAGTGCAGCCGCACCAGCACGGACTCCGAGACGCGCGTGGTGTAGTCGATGCTGGTGGCGCCCGTGGCGCGCCGCAGGATCCCCTCGATGCGGCGCCTGTTCTCCGTGTTGAAGCGGTCGCGCGGCACGAACACGAGGCAGGAGAGGAAGCGGTCGAAGGTGTCGCGCCTCGCGAACAGCCGCAGCCGCTGGCGCTCGCCGAGGTGGAGGATCCCCATTGCGATCCGGAACAGGTCCTCGACGGAGATCTGGAACAGCTCGTCGCGCGGGTAGGTCTCGAGGATCTCGAGCAGCGCCTTCTCGTTGTGGCTGTCCGCGGGGAATGCGGCCCGGGAGAGCACCTCCTCGACCTTCCGGCGCAGGATCGGGATCTGGCTCGGGCTGGCGTGGTAGGCGGTGTGCGTATAGAGGCCCAGGAAGCGCCGCTCGCCGATCACGCGGCCCTCCTCGTCGAAGCGCTTGACGCCTACGTAGTCGAGGTAGGCAGGCCGGTGCACCGTGGCCCGCGAGTTGGCCTTCGTGAGGTTCAGCAGGTACGGCTCGAGCGCGCGGGCGCGCACCGCCGGCGGCAGCTTGTCGAAGCCGCGGGCGCTCGCCTCGCCGCCGGCCTGGCGCAGCACGCCCAGCCCCGACCCGGGCACGGAGGCCAGCCGCAGCTCGCCGCCGTCGTCCCGCGCGAGCGTGTAGTCGCGCGCGCCGAGGAACGTGAAGTTGTGGTTCTCGAGCCAGCTCATGAAGCGCTGGGCCTCGGCCACCTCCTCGGGCCCGAGCGGCGGCGGGTCGTCGTTCAGCTGAGTCACCACCTCGAGCGCGCGGGCCCGCATCGCGGGCCAGTCCTCGACCGCCGCGCGCACCTCGCCGATCACGCGGTGCAGGTGCCGCTCGAGCTCGGCCAGCCCGCCGGTGTCGGTCTGGCGCGCCACCTCCGCGTGGATGACGGACTCCGCCACGCCGTCCTCCGCCTCGGCGCCGTGGGGGAGGACCTCCAGCAGGCGGCCGTCGGCGTCGCGGCGCACGCGCATGACGGGATGGATGATCAGGTGCACGCCGAAGCCGCGGCTGTTCAGCTCCATCGCCACCGAATCGATCAGGAACGGCATGTCGTCGGTGACGATCTCGACCGCCGTGTGCGAGGAGCGCCAGCCGTGCGCGTCGAAGCGCGGGTTGTAGATGCGGACCTTCGTGGTGCCCGGCGTGCGGCGGCGAGCCAGGTCGAAGTGGGCGAGCGCGGCGCCGTACACGTCGAGCTCGCTGCGCTCGGCGATGTCCTCGGGGGAGACCCAGCGGTAGTACTGGCGAGCGAAGGTCTGGGCCTGAGCGGCCTCGTCGCCGCTCAGATGCTCCCGGAGACGGGAGCAGACTGTGTCTAGAAGCGCCTCATCGACATCCTGGACCGTCACGAGCCTCTCGTTGAGTCTACGCTCCCTCCGCCACTGGAGCGGGGTCCTGGGCGGGGGCGCCCGCGGGCGCGAGACGGTCCACCTCGCGCTGCGCGGCGCGGAGGAGCGGCCACAGGTCCGGGATCTGATCGCGGTCCGCCACGAAGCCGAAGTCCACCCGGTCGAGGTAGCTCATCACGGTCATGTTGAGTCCCACGCCGTCCACCACGGCCGACACGGGATGGTGCGCCTCGAGCCGTGCGCCGGCGATGAAGAGCGGCGAGCGCGGGCCCGGCACGTTCGACACGACGAGGTTGAGCGGCGGCCGCGTGCGGCCCAGGATCCCGACGGTCGTCCGCGCCGCCAGCGCCGCCACGGCGGGCGGGATGAAGGACGACGCGTCCGTGAGCAGGTCGGCGGGCAGCGCCGCGTGGTGCTCCTTCGCGCTGCGCAGCAGCTCGTGCGCCCGCATGAGGCGGTCGTGGGGATCCGCCACGTCGGTGGGGATCGGCACGATCATCATCGAGATCCGGTTCCCGAAGGTGCCCATCTCGTCCTCGCCGCGGACGGAGACGGGCACCATCGCCACGAGCGGCTCGTCCGGCAGCTCGTCGCGCTCGAGGAGGAACTCGCGGACGGCCCCCGCGCAGACCGCCACCACCACGTCGTTCACCTTCACGCCCGCCTCGTTCTTGATGGCCTTGACCACGTCGAGCGAGACCGAGCCGAAGGCGAAGCTGCGGTGCGCCGAGATCGGGCCGTTGAAGCAGGTGCGCGGCGGGCGCGCCGTGGTGATCTCGAGAATGCCCGGGTCCTGCGGTCCGCCCAGCGCCTGGCGCACGCTCGTGAGCGCGCGCGACAGGGTGGGCACACCGGGGAACGCGTTGGCGCCCGGCAGGTCGGTGAGGTTCGGGATCGCCGCGGGCGCCGAGCGCAGCGCGCGCAGCGGCATCCGGGCCAGGCCCGCCACGCCGCGGCCCAGCATCTCGAGCTCGCCCGGCGGCCGGGGGCGCCCCTTCCCCTCCCGCGGCGGCTCTATCTCGCGGCCCTCCGGGCTCGGGTCGAGCAGGACGCTCAGGATCTCGTTGCCGGACACGCCGTCCACGACCGAGTGGTGCACCTTTGTGAGCAGCGCTACGCGACCGCCGGAGAGCCCGTGGATCAGGTAGAGCTCCCAGAGCGGCCGCGCGCGGTCGAGCGGGCGGGCGAAGATCCGCGCCACGGTCTCGGCGAGCTGCGGGTCCTCGCCCGGCGGCGGCACGGCGGACTCGCGGATGTGGAAGTCGAGGTCGAAGTCCT